>ERZ795060.120-NODE-120-length-111231-cov-8.132097_pt1 | contig 111231 bp, 76 predicted proteins | sample MGYA00375144_ERZ795060 | MGnify/ENA primary metagenome ERZ795060 (study PRJEB30189, sample SAMN05720157) | activated sludge metagenome | isolation source: anaerobic digester from wastewater treatment plant | place: Japan | collected 2015-05-15 ...
GGAAGCTCGCCCAATGGCTACTGGCATACAATACCGTCCTCCCCCATCATTCCCTGAACGGCTTCTCCCCTCTTCAATTCCTCATCCAACATAACAAAAAGTGCCAAAGGTACTGGACTTAACCAGCGAATTGACCGGGAAGGGGAGTCTTTGGTATTCTGTTAAGCCCTAGGTTGCCGGTGTAGCTCAGTTGGTTAGAGCAGTGGAATCATAATCCACGTGTCGGGGGTTCGAGTCCCTCCACCGGCACCAACCACCCATTTTCCCTTCCGGCTTCAGGGCGGATTTGCCTCTGCTTGTCATATGCAGTACACTCATTCCCAACGTGTGGATCAATAAGAAGGGCGCCAACATGAGGAACAGTATAGCTATGGTAACGCTTACGCTTGTTTTCTTGACGACACGGTCATTGTTTGCGGTTGCGATGGCGGAGAAACAGATAACTCATTCTGCAAAGAACCACGAGCTGGACAATAATGACAATTTTTCTCCGGACGGGCGTTTTTTGTGCTATGACACTCGGGAAACCGTAGGGTCTGGGATTGGTAATGGGCAGACCATTGAGATGGTGGAGATTGCGACTGGGAAAGAGACTGTCATTTATAAGCCCGCGGCATCGGTGACGGGAGAACACGCAGCGCCCGGAGTGGGGGCGGTGTCTTTTTCGCCAGTTGAGAAGAAAGTGGTGTTTATCCACGGGCCGTTGCTCGAAGAGGTCGACAAGCGAGGTTATTATGACAAAGCGAATCGTCGCGGGGCGGAAGTGGTTGCGGATGGCAGCGGCAAGTTGGTCTGGGTGGATTACCGAGATGTGGAGACGTCTCGGCCTACGTTGCCAGGTGCGCATCGGGGCGGCACGCACCGTCACGAGTATACGTTGGATGGTAAGAGGATAGGTTTTACGTATGATGACTTTCTTCTGCCGCAGTACGATCGGACGGTGGGATATATGGAGCCACGCGCGGATGCCCCGGGAGGTGCTACGCATTGGTTTGCGGTGCTTGTGCCTGTTGTGCCGAAAGAAAAAGCGAAACCCGGAGAATTGGAAAAGGCTTCTGGCGACTCGTGGGTAGGGCGTCATGGTACGATGCGGGCGTTTATCGGTAAAGTGCGCGAACAGGACGGGTCGTATCAGGAATCGTTGTTTGTGGTGGATGTCCCATTGGAGGTGGACATAACGACGGCGTATGCGGGCTCCGCTACGGAGTACCCTCGACCTCCGAAAGGCACGCGGATACGTCGGTTGACACACAGTTGGGCGGGCGGAACGGTACGAGGTACAGCGGAGGGGGACCGGATTGCCTATCTTGGAAAGGCACCGAATGGTACGACGCAGGTTTTCATCATTCCGTCCGATGGTTCTGATCGCGCGGAAGATCCGAGTAAACATCCCGTACAAGCCACGTTTTTGGAAAAGGGTGTAGACGCGGCCCCGCGCTGGCATCCATCGGGCAATTCGATTGCGTGTATTAGCGACGGTGGGCTGGTCGTGACGTGCGTTAAGCCGGGACCTCATTTTGGGAAATCCCTTTTCTTGACGCCGCATGGTGACGGAGCGCCGCGGTTCGCTTTCTGTTGGTCTCCCGATGGCAAACACATTGCTTATAACCGGCAGACGCAAACGGTCGATGAAGCAGGCAATCGGGTCACGAACTACAAAGGGGAAGATTTTACCCAGATATTCATGGTGGATTTCCCAGACACTGATGGGGACGGGATTGCCGACGATCTTGGTTGATGGTCTTACAAAACGATGCGAATGGATTTGGTCACGATGCCCGTTTTCTGAAAGGACGGGTCTCACTGCGTGGACGCGAACTTGTAGGAGCGAGGAATTGATTGGTCGGGCGACGACAGGGTGTCGCCCCTAAGTAATTCGGCATAAAAACGTTTTGTCTATTATCTCCGTATTGTCGTTGTGTTTTAGGGGCGCAACGCGTTGCGCCCTATCTATCCTGCTTCTTGGTTTCCCCCAAAATTCCTAAGGGGATTGCCGCGTCGTGCCTACGGCACTCCTCGCAATGACACCCTGAGACGTGGCGTCAGGGGACGCTGTGGAAAGTGCCCTTCCAAGAACGACTTCTTTTCAAGATTTTGCACCGAAAACCATCGGGAGCCCTTCGCGATGTAGCCGTACCTGGGGACTTCATTTTTATACATTGCCAAATGTCTATCAACGTACGAAGCCGTGCGTGACTTATCTTTTTAGTCCTCACTGCAGGCCTATTCGTATCCACCGTCGCCGAGGACTAGGGTTTCGGGCTACGGTTTGCTCTCTTTGGGTCTTACGGGGCATGCGGTGGTTGTGATACACTTTCCACGTTAATGTGCGTCAAGAATTGGCTGGAAATGCTGTGAAACAGGGAGATTCCAACTCGTCCTCAGGAGGGCGGACCGCTTCAGGGAAGAACCTATTTCGGGAAGGAGCGGCGTTGCTTCTCGTCCTATTGATCGCACTGGCAGTGCGTCTGTACCGGCTTGATGCCTCTGGGTATTGGCAGGACGAAGTCGTGCACCTGCTCCAATCCGAGATGTTAAAAGACGTTTGGTCCCATGGTGAGCTCGCATCGAATCACTTGCCGTTGTTCCCCACCGTTCTTGCGGGGTGGCGACTGGTGCTGCCTGTGGAAAGCGAATGGTGCATGCGGTTGCTTCCCGTGCTTTTTGGGTTATGTTCCCTTCTTGCGGTCTATGGTTGCGCCAGGATGATGTTTGGAAGTCGCGCGGCACTATTTGGGGCGTTCTTGTTAGCTATCTCTCCGATGCACGTGCACGCGGCGCGGGATCTCAAGGATGTGACGTTCATAACCCTGACGGCGATGCTGGCGGCGATTGGGATGTATCAGGCTGCGGTGCGGAATCGCATTCGTGACTGGGTATTTTATGGTGTGGCGGCGGTGCTGGAATGTTATAACGACCTGTTTGCTGCTCCCATGTTGCTTGCGCTGAATCTCTGGTTTTTGGGGGAGACGTTTGTTTTTACCAACACGGGGCGGTGGGTCATTGTGAAACGTTGGTTTGTTACGAATGCGGTGGCGGCGGTGCTGTTTCTCCCGTATTTACGTGTGGTTTTCATGCAGGCGCAAGAACGCTTGGTGCAGGCGGAGTCTTATTTGCAAGCGCCCACGTTTTGGTCGGTGGTGTTTTATTTGAAGGCTGCGACGTTCGGATATTCGGATCGCGATCCTTTGTTTCAAGCGGCGATGATATTTTACGCGGTGTTTGCCTGCGTTGGTTTGTGGTACGGGTATCGCCACAATTCCCAAGCGTGTCGACTTTTGGCGTTTTGGTTTATTCTGCCGGTTGGCGTCATTTATCTTATTTCGGTTGGATTTCGGAGTGTGTTTCTCACACGCGCGATGATGCAATTCACCGTGCCGCTATTCATCTGGTGCGGTTTTGCACTTGCGAGCGTCTCCAAAGGTTCTGTGAGAAACGCTGGGATTGCGGGATTTCTGCTTTTTGCGCTTATTCCCCTGTTGGATGACTTCAACGGTCGTTTCCCGTTGTATCAATGGCCTCATCGTCCGGGCGTACATGCACCGCAGGACTATCGACCTGCTGTTGCGGCGATACGGGAGAGGTGTAAGCCTGGCGACGTGGTCTTGCATGCTTCGGGTCGCAGTTGGTTTCCGTTCTATTGGTATGGCTCGAAAGACGCGCCCCAGTTTGTGGTTTCCCCCGATCCGGGTCTCGTCCAGCATGTTCTCGCCATTTTTCCTTCTTCGGTGCGTCGCCCCGAGTTTCAACCATGGTTTATGCGTCCGTTGCAGCCGGTCGCCGCGCAGGCAAAGCGGATTTGGTTTGTGGCAACGGATTGGGAGCGTGAATATTTGCCCGGGAGCGCGGGACAGACCTGGCGGTGGTTAGATAGCCATTTTGTCGAACAGGAACACACGGTGTTTGGTGATTACGACGTTTTCCTTTATAAACGAGGTCACGACGATGCCACCGAGGCAGTCCGCCGGGATAAAGACGATGGGGTGTCTGCCGAACTTACGTTTCGTGGGAGCGAGGTGCCTTATCGCAAGGTCAAGCCGGATTTTGGGCTTGTACCCCGTTCGGAGGAGGAGCGTCGTGGTGGACTCACGCTGTCGTTTTTAGACACGGGGTTGATGAAATCGGACACAGACACGCGGGGGATTCGTTTTAGTATTGAGAACCGTAAGGATAGGTCTGTGCCGTGTAAGATGATGAGCCTGTTTTCCGTTGATGTAACCGACTTGACGAGCCTGGAAGAGACCCACCCGGAGTCAGGTGTGTGGCGAATTGTGGCGATGCCGGTTTTTGACGCGCCCTTATCGATGTTGGACTGGTCGGTGTGGCAGTTTTACCGGAGCGACGGCGGTCACGGCGAATTGAAAGGTGAAGAGACGTTATCTCCCGGAACATACGTTCCTATTTTGTATTGTGCGGGTATAACTCCGGACACACATGGATTGTATCCGTTTGGTTTGGAAATTCAGGGAAACGACGTTTTCACAGAGGTTACCTGTTTTGGCGGTCCATGGTTTGGTTGGTCGTGGTTGAAAGGGAGTCCTGTTCCTCATGATGACGGCGGGAAGCCTTTATCACTCCAAATCAATCCTCGCGAAGATGCGAAGTGGGCGGCATTTGCCTATTTGGCTTGGCTGCCCGAAGCGGTCGATGTTGGGGACGGGGCGTCGTGGTTTCATACGGAAGAGTTTACATTATCCGGGCACGAGGCGCGGACATGGGAGTTGCGGATGCCGGATGGCTCCCGCCGTCTCGACGTGTGGCTTGTTGAATGTCGCGAAGATGGGCAAGCGTACCGGATTTTCATGAAGGATTTGTCCAAATGAACGGAGAGGTGAGCCCGACTTTGTCCGTGATTATCCCGGTGCGTGACCAGCTCTGTTTTCTGACCAGGTTATTGGACTCGCTCCAAAACACAGTGCCGCGAGACGTGTCGGTGGAAATCCTTGTGATCGATGACGGTTCTCGCGAACGTGCCGAGGAGCTCTGTGAGCGGTACGGGGCGAGGTATTTTCGCAATGAGGAGTCGATCGGTCCTGCGGCTTCCCGGAATGTGGGTGCCGCCCATGCACGCGGGGTGATTTTGCTGTTCTTCGACGCCGATGTGGAGTGTCCCGAAGGGCTCATCGAAAAAGTCTTGGAGGAGATGACGGCTCATCCGGATATTCATGCGATCTCTTTTTTGAGTGTCCCTTATTCGGCGCAGGATGGGTTCATGAAGAACTTTGGCGCGGTGTTAGAGTATTTTTGGTTTCATCAGTACTTTCGGGAGGGGGAAGAGGTGGCCGTGGTACAAGGCGTTACGACGCGCAATTTTGCGGTGCGTAGGGACGTTTTTGAAGCAGTGGGAGGTTTTGATACCCGATTCAAAACAAACGCGATTGAGGACTACGATCTAGGTAAACGCCTGGCGGCGCAGTATAAACTCGTCCTGATGCGGGAGCCCAACGTGTATCACAACTTTCCCGATTCTTTTTTGCGAGTCATGCGGAATTATTTTGTGCGCGCGGCGCTGTGGGTCCCTTACTATTTGCAGTATCGGCCGAGGTTGGATCCGGTTCAGGTGTCAGCAGACGAGGCACGACTACGTGTGGTGGTATGTAGCGTGCCTGTGGTTGTTTGTTGCGGTGCTTTACCCGGTCTTTGGGGGTGGACGGCTTGGGGACTCGCCTTGTTCTTGATTTTGCTTTATGGGATAGGAATCCGGAAGTTTCTTCGGACGGCGTGGCATTTGGGACATAGCTTGCGTTTTGTTGTTTTTTGTGCGGTCATCCATTTTCTTTCTGCTTTTCCGATTGTCGCGGGAGGGTGTTGGGGGCTTTTATGGTACTTTTGGGACAAACCGATTAGGACTATGTGAGGGTACAAGCGTGTTACACTATGTAGCGAACGGTTTATAAGACGAGGGTGACACCGTGGGTCAATGGAAACGTTATCGAGCCGGATTGAAAAGTTACGGTAAGGCGTTGCTGCACAAGAAGATTCGGTACCTCATTTTGCATGTGAATTCCGTGTGCAATGCCAAGTGCCGCATGTGCTTCAACTGGGACGGTATGATGGCGCGCCGGAACGAGAAAGCGCACACCGTGGAGGAACTGACCAAACTGGCGCGCAGCCTGGAGGTTTTGCCGCAATTGACGTTATCAGGGGGAGAGCCCTTTCTCCGCAAGGACATCGCGTTGATTTTGCAGACGTTTTACGAAAACGCCGCCACGCGTTTTTTTACAATTCCGACGAATTCGCTTTTGCCGGATCGTGTCGAGGAAACGATACGGGCCTTTGTGAAAAACTGCCCGGACGCGTTTCTCAATTTTTGTTTACCGTTTCACGGTACGGAGGAACACTTCGACGATATTATGGGGGTTCCGGGCAATTATCAGAAGTTCTTGAAGACCTATGAAGTTATCCGTAAGGCGCGGGAATCGTCGCCCAATGTGTCTTGTGTACTGAACTTTGTGATGAGCAAGTTCAACTATCAACATTACCGTTCGATCATAGACAAGGCGGCGAGAGAGTTTCCGGAAGTGCCGATCGGAATTGCCTATGCGCGGGGGATAACGCATGAACGGGATGCGGTGGATGTACCCGTGCAGATATATCGAGAAGCGAATGTTTATCTCCTGAAGCAGAAGCGTCCGAAAGCGACGTTTAACCCTTATTCGCTGATTTTTGACGCGATCGCCGAGCAGATATGTGTGACGGTGTCTCGAGTCGCAGAAGGCACCCTTCAAGATTTGGATTGTCGGGCGGGGCGTAACTTCATTGTGGTTTACGATAATGGAGCGGTGTATCCGTGTGAGTTGTTGGACGTAGTGGGGATTCCGAAAGGTGAAGGGGCGCCGACGAACCCGTGTCTGGGTAATTTGCACGATTTTGACTACGATTTGTCGGCTTTGCTGAAAACCCCGGAAGCCAGGCGCCTGATCGAGTGGCTAGACACCCACGATTGCGCTTGCACGTGGGAGTGTGCCGCATACAGCCGTACGGTGAACCGACCCGGAGAGGCGGCGCGTTTGCTCGGGCGCATCGGCAAGAATGTTCTGGGCGCTAACAAAGGCAGAAATGGCGCCGTTCCTGAAGAGAACAAGCATTCCCCTGAATAGCAAGATATAAACGGATTATTCGGCAACTATTTCATTAGATAACTCCCATTTCTTTTGGGCTGGGGTACCAACGGCCATTGGTCTTTCGGATTCTCATACCGGATTTTTTGTTTTTTCTAGCTCAGTATATTATTCGCTTTTTGTAGGCTGTTTTACTGCAATTCACATTCGAATAAGAATATTGACGTATTGATAACATATGTGTCATTCTTGGGAATGCTCAAGATGGCTTTTGGTCGGTTTATTGTCTGAGTGGAGCGCAAAAACTATTTTTTAATCAGGATTTTCGTGACTGGGAAGGTGAATCGTCGAGACTAAAAGGGAACTTGATGGGCGAACAGACGCGTTTTCCAATAGAACTCATTAGTGCGCCTCTTCACGAGGTACTTTTAGGCACAAGTGAGGCGATGCGCGAGGTGAACGAACTGGTTCGGCGGATGGCGCAGACCCGTCTCACGGTATTGATCACGGGGGAAAGTGGTACGGGGAAAGACATCGTAGCGAGGATGTTGCACCGGTTGTCGCCGCGCGCGGAGAAACCGTTTATCAAGGTGAATTGTCCTGCGATTCCGGAGAGTATATTTGAGAGTGAGCTTTTTGGTTACGAGCGGGGGGCATTTACGGGCGCGCAAACCTCCAAGCCGGGTCGTGTGGAGTTGGCGCATCACGGTACTTTGTTTTTGGATGAGATAACGGAGACCAGTTTTGCGGTTCAGGGGAAACTGCTTCAGATGTTGGACGGCGAACCGATCCTGCGGGTTGGCGGTGTGAAACCGATTCCGTGTGATGTGCGGGTCGTTGCAGCGACGAACATGAGGATCGAGGATGCGGTTGCGCGGGAGCGAATTCGCCAGGAGTTGTATTTTCGATTAACGGAGGCACACATTCACCTGCCGCCTTTGCGGGAACGTCCCGTGGATATTCCCTTGTTGGCGGAGCATTTCAACTTTAATTTTCGACGAATGTTTGGACGTTCCTATGAGCCGTTACCGGAAGCGTACGTGCAGAAGATGCTGACTTTGCCTTGGCCTGGGAATGTTCGAGAACTTGCCGCTTGTGTTCGTAAGTACGTCGCAACGGGCAATCCGGAATCTCTTTTTGGAGAGCCGGAATCGCGCAAGACGACACTTTCTTCCCCCATCGTACCGTCGTCGCTTGTGCCGCCGGCTCCTGCGGCGGTGTTCCGAGTACCTCCGAAGCAGCCTGCAGCGCCCGAATCGCGGGCGGCGTCGTCCGCGCAAGAACGTGATGTGCAAACGCCCCCGAGGCGAGCAGTTCCTAAGCAGGAGAAAGAGGCGCCACCCAAGTTGATGTCCTTGAAGGAAGCGCGTCGTCGGGCGATAGAGCAGGCGGAACGTGGGTTAATAGAGGAGGCTTTACGATTGACCCTTTGGAATCGCCGCAAAGCGGCGAAGCTCTTGGGGATCAGTTATAGTTCGATTCTTCGAAGGATAGAGGCCTATAATATCGGCGAGCAGGAGATGCAGGGAGAATCAACGGAATGAGAGCACATCAGAGGGGTCGAGTTGTATGCCATAGCGCGTTGTTGGTTTTGATTGCGATGCTGGGCGCTGGATGCGCCTCTTCGTTGCGCGAAACGAAGGCGGCTAAAGCTAACAGCGACGCGTCGGTCGTGGAAGAGGCGATGCGCGTCAAGACGGGCGACGTGATTCAGACCGACGTACCCGCTGCCGCAGCGCAACCGGAGTCGGCGCCGGAAGGAGGCGAATCGTCTTTTGATGAAAAGATGGCTTTGCCGGAATATCGCATTGCGCCGGGTGACACGTTGGCGTTTCGGTCGTTTGATGACGAGACACTCAATGTGCCGCAGGTCATGGTGCGTTTTGATGGGTATATTTCGTTGCCGTTGATCGAAGATGTGTCTGTAGCGGGGTTGACGCGGGACGAGGCATTGGAGGTGGTTCGTAAGGCGTACTGCAAGGTATTTCGTGACCCGCAAGTGTCGTTGACGGTGGTGGCGGCAACGGGACAGTCGTTTTATGTGATGGGTGATGTGAACCGTCCCTCGGAATATCCATACCGGAGACCCATCTCGGTACTTCAGGCGATCAATATCGCTGGTGGCGTTCGCGACAGGAGTCGGGCGACGGGCGAGTATTTTGAGTCGGCGCAGGGGTCGTTAAGTCTGGCGTACATCATCCGTCACAAGGGCAAGGAACGGGAGATCATCTCGTGTGATTTGAAAGGACTGACAACCCCGGGGCAACATCCATCGCAGATTCCGGTTTGGCCTGACGACGTGGTATTTGTTCCTGAGGGGGTGAATTTGGTTTATATCATGGGAGCGGTGGTGCGGCCGACGGTATTTTCCCTTGTAGAGGGCGAGTCGTTGTTACAGGTATTGGCGCGCGCGGGGGGGCTGTTGGAGCCGGTGGCGTACAAGCAAAAGGTTGTGATTATTCGTGGCGTGAATACGGAAGAGAGCGAAGTGTTGTTGATCAACGTGAAGCGGGCGTTAAAGACGGGGAAAGACGTGCCGTTGCGGGCTGGAGACATTGTCTACGTGCCGCGACGTCCGTTGGTGCGTTTACAGGATTTTGCGAATCGGTTTGCGGGGTCGTTCCTGCCGATTATGGATTTGTATCAAGAGGCGTACAACACGTGGTACACGGATAAGCAATTCAGCAGAATGTTCGATAACGCAGGCGATGGTACAGCGGGCACCTTGGCGGTGTTGCAGGGCTTACGGGACTTTGGAAATGTGTTCCGTACTGTGACACCGACGCCGTAGGAGGTGGTATGACCACAGAATTTTCGACGGAATTGTCGGCGCCATTTGGTCCTGGCGGTTTGCCGCCGCAGGGGGAGGCGGGGACGTCGCTGAATATCAAGCGACTGTTGCGTCTTCGCGGCCGGTTTATGGTGATTACGTCGGTAGTATTGGCGTTGCCGCTGATGATAGCGGCATGGTTTTTGGTGCCCGCGGAGTATGAGGCATCGAATTTTATTGCGATTCAGGCAACGCGCCCGGGCGTGTTGCGCGAGGGGCAGAGCCCGTCGAGTGTGGACTACGACCGTTATGTAGCGACCCAGGTGTCTCTGATAAAAGGACCGACGATTCTTGCCAAAGTGGTGAATGACCCTGCGGTGCGCGATCTGCCTTGGATACGGAATCAAAAAGACCCGCTACATTTTCTCATGGCCAAAGTAGATGCGAAAGTGCAGCCGTCGAGCGAGTTGATACGGATATCGTGTCGGTCGACCGATCGGGCAGCGGCGATGACCGTGGTGTCGAAGATTGTGGAGACGTACGTACGGTACGTCTCCAGCATCGAGAGTGAGGGGATAGGGCAACGCAGAAAACTCTTGGTGGAAGAGCGGGAAGCGATTCAGAAGCGGATGGAAGAGCAGCGGGCGCGTATTGCCGACATGAAGCGTACTGCTGGGGTGACCCTGGAGGGTTCTACTCCCGTGGGAGAGATTGGGCTGCAGTTCTATCACGATCGGTTGGGGCAGGCTCAGGCGGAGTTGTCGACGGCACAATCGAACGTTTCCCGTCTTGAGAACTTGGTAGCCGAGGTTCAGAAAATCCAGGCGCGGCATCAGGCGAATCCCACGGAGCCGGTATACGAAATGGGTGTTGAGGAAAAGGTGAGTTCCGATCCCGCGGTTCAAGCGCTCCGTCAGCAAGAGGTCACGGTAGCTCGGCGGATCGCCGATATGGAAACGAAGTACGTCGAGGACGCCCCGCCGTTGAAGGCAGAACGGGATACGTTGGCGACGGTGCAGAATCAAATAGAGCAGACGAAGGCGCGGTTGCGCACGGATGAACTGAACACAATTTTCGAGCGCCATCGGTTGGAGTTGGCGGCGGCGCAAAAGCAGGTGGAAGATGCCCAGGGTCGAGTGGATCAGTTCAAACAGACGATTCAGGAGCACGAGAAGAAGTTGGAAGACTTGGCACAGTCAATGGCGACGATCGAAGAAGAAGAAGCCAAGTTAGAGCAGATGCGAAAAGAGTATGACCAGTTTGTAGAGTCTATTCGACTTCTGGATGTAGAAGAACGGGCGCCGGGACGTGTGAATGAGCCGTCAGCCACCGTTGCGCCGGAAAAGCCGCAGTATGGGAAGCGGCTGCAGTTTATGTTGCTAGCTTTGGTGTTTTCAGTAGGTGCGGGCGTGTGTTTGGGTGTGTTTCGAGAGATGACCGATCAGCACATTCGCATGCCGCAAGACCTGAAACCGGTCACGGATTTACCGGTACTGGCGGCGATACCGGATGCGGCGTCCGACAAGCTCCCGCGTGGTGTCAATCCTGCCCGGCTTTCAGTGGATTTTCCTAACTCGACGACGGCAGACCAGTACCGTCGCATTATTACCCGCATTATTTATCCGCCGGAAGGTTCCGCAGAATTAAACACGGTTTTGGTTACGAGTCCCTCCCAGGGTGATGGCAAAACGTCGTTGGCTTGCAACCTTGCGTGTGCGTTAGCGCAGGCAGAGCGGCGTGTGTTGCTGGTGGACATTAGTGCGCGGCGTCCGGGGGTGGAACGGTGTTTTGGCATGGAGCCTTCTGAGGGATTGGAAGAGATATTCAGCAAGGGGCGGCAGCCGCGGGACGTGGTCCGGGAGACGAGTGTGCCGAACTTGTTCCTCATCGGTCCTGGGAGGGAAAGCGATGTCGTAGCAGAAAAATTGGCGTCGCGGGAACTTGTGGAGTTTTTGGAAGAGGCGGAAAAGGCGTTTGACCATGTGATCATTGACAGTCCGCCGGCGCTCCTGATGTCGGATGCGAAGTTGTTATCGCCTGTTGTGGACGGGGTGGTTCTGGTGGTGGGTTCGGAGGTTTCGACGCTGGGAATGACGCGGCGCTGTATTACGGAGCTGCGTCAGGTGGGTGCGAATTTAGTGGGTATTGTGTTAAACAAACTCAAGCCTACACGGTGGGGTTATTTGGAAGAGAATCTTGGCAAATACTACGCGTACGGCAAGGAACCTTCCACGGCGAGTGATTCTTCGCGTCGGGGAGCCAATCGGGTAAGTCAGGCGAAGAAGCCGGAACCTGAGACGGAAGAGTTATCTAGCATCATCCTTTTGGAAGATGAAGATGTCCCTGGGCAGAATATGAGAGAAGATTCCGAAACGAGGTCGGGAACCGACACAGAATCTCTATGAGCGTTTTAAGATGTGGTGAAGTGGATTGCACCAGACGGCGCCGACCGTGTTGTGGTAGAACCAGGTTTGGGTGTGTGTTGTGGTGAGTCCGTTACATATTCCCCGTGTCGAACTTTTTGGCGTTTCCTTTTCACATATTACGTTTTCTGAAGTTTGTGCGTTTGTCACGGGTTGTATAGAGACGTGCTCGCCTGCCTATATTGTGACACCAAATGTAGACCACATTTGTCAATTGCAACGTAATCCGGATTTTCAGGAAGCCTATGCCCACGCTGGCCTTGTTCTTGCGGACGGAACCGCGGTGTTGTGGGCAGCGCGTTTGTGCGGGAGACCTTTGCCCGAGAAATTGAGTGGTTCTGATCTTGTGCCGCGGCTGAGTGCGTTTGCGGCGGCGCATGACTACTCTATTTTTTTGCTTGGGGCGGCTCCGGGAGTGGCTGCCCAAGCCGCCGAGCGGTTGCGTGCCCTTTTTCCTACGTTGCGCGTGGCGGGAGTTTACAGTCCCCCTTTTGGTTTTGCGCGGGATGAAAGGTTGAATGCGGAGACGGTGGAAATAGTAAGGCGTGCGTCGCCCGATATATGTTTTGTGGCGTTTTCTGCACCGCAACAGGAGATCTGGATGCACCGTAATTATCGTGCTAGTGGGGCGCGCGTGATGATTGGGGTGGGTGCAGGAATTGACTTTGTAGCCGGTGTGCAAAAACGTGCGCCGGAATGGGTTCAACGGGCTGGTGGGGAATGGTTGTGGCGTTTGATGCATGAGCCGCGCCGATTATGGCGGCGGTATCTTGTCGAAGATATTCGGTTTATGCCGATTTTATGGCGGGAGTTTCGGCGGCAGCGTTTCCAGAAACGGGGCAAGTCTACTTCCTGCAATCAAGGGGAACCTGAATGACATCCCGATGGAAATACGGCATTTTGCTTCTTCTTTTGATTGGCTTGGGTATAGTCGGTCTCGTTGGTCTTCTTGTCTATCGTAGCGCTCAAACTCGGCGATGGCGGCATGAAGCAGAAACCGCCTTGGAACAACAACAGTGGGATAAGGCGACGCGCGCCTATAGTTTTTATTTAGGGCGTGTTCCTGACGATGTGCATGCGCTTCGCAAATATGCCGATGCCAATTTGATGAAGGTATCGGGCCGACTGGGCGCGCTCCAAAACGCCGCCACGGCGTATCACCAGATCCTTCGATACCAACCGCAAGACCGCGAAGCCGAAGATCGGTTGTTGGAATTGTATGCGCGAATGCGGAGTTATCCCACGTTGGAGTATTACGCCCGCGAGTTTTTGAACCATCGCCCGAAGGACCCGACGTTGCTTCGAGTTTTGGCGGATGCCTTGCGGGACATGGGACGACATGGAGAAGCGGTGACCTGCTATCGAGAACTCGTCGCGCTTGTTTCCGACCCCTCTGAAATCTATGAGCAGTTAGTTTTCCTTTTACGTGCCCAAAACCAAGTGGACACTGCGCGCAGCGAATTGGAGAATGCGTGTGCACAATCGCCGCAAAACGGCGCGTTGCATGCCGTTCGTGCCAAGTTTCTCGCAGCGATTGGGGAAACTGCGGCGGCACAGAAGGCACTTGAAGAGGCGAGGCGGTTATCGCCCGATGATCCGTTTGTGTTGCGTATCGCTGCGGAACAAGCCGCGATGAATCGGGACTGGGCGACGGCGCGTGAGCTTCTGGAGCAGGCGTTGGCGAGGCAGCCGGAAAACGCTTCTCTGTTAATTGCAGCGGCACAGGCTTATGTGCGTCTTGGTCAAGTGGACAAAGCGCTAGCGGTGCTAGAAAAAGCGAGTCCTCTCTTTCTTGCTGATCATCCCGATGTGTGGATAACGTTGGGGGATTTGCAGATCACCGCGGGGAATTGGGACGCGGCAGAACAGACAATTGCAGCGTTCTTGGATTCTCATCCAGAGCAAAAGCCTATAGGAGACTATTTACGGGGTCGGATCTTATTGGCAAAATCGGACCCAAACGCTGCGATCGAGCTTTTTGCTGCGGTCGCCCGTCAGCGGCCCAATTTTATGCCGGCACAGTTTTATCTCGCCATTGCGTATCTTGCTTCCGGACAGGAAAGCCTTGGACGTAGCGCGTTGGAATCGTATTTGTATCGTTATCCTGGGGATGAGCGCGCGAAGGCATTGTTGGCGTGGAATCGTCAAGAGGAAGGTTCTCTGGCGCAGTTGGCTCGGCAGGCACGGGATATGCTGGCGGGTGGTCCTGACTCGCCGGATTTGTTGGTGCAAACCGCCTTCGCCCTGTTTCGTGCGGCGGTGGCGTCTCAGTCGTTGGCGGACCATGTTGACACGGTAGTGGGACTCTACGAACGCGCGATTCGGCTTCGTCCGACTTCAGAGACGGCGTATCAGGGATTGCTGGAGGCGCTGGTGGCCGCACAGCAGATTGACGCGGCGGCAACGGTCTTATCCAAGGCGGAAAGCAACGGGCTTGAGCGAGGTGTGGTCTTGCGCTTGGGCGCGTATCTTGACCTTGTCCAAAACCGTTTGGAAGAGGCAGACCGACGTTTTCAAGAGTTTCTTGCGCTGCGTGCCGTGGGACGTAGTGACATGAAACCTTGGATCGAACTTTTTATTCGCAGGGGGCAAGCAAGCCATGCAGTCGACATGTTGACGCGTGCGATAGAGGTATCCGAAGGAGACGAACGTGTTGCGCTGGAAATGGAGCGGATTGCCGCCGCGCTCCAAGCCGACCGATTGGCCGAAGCGTTTGCCTGGTTGGATGAATTTGGCAACCGGCGGGACGTGCCGGCGGCACTCGTGCCCAGTCTCAATCGTGTTCGGATGAACGCCGCCATTTCTGCGTTGGAACGTGATCCCCGCGGTTATCGCGTAACAGCGGAAAAGATTTTAAAGATGATTCGCGACGCTGATCGAGCCGACGCGCATGCTTCTGTGATAGAAGCCTACTTGTTCTTGAACGCGGATCCCCCGGCGGTAAGCAAAGCGAAAGCGTTGCTGACGGGCGCGTTACGAGCGGGAGTGGAAGATTCCGCTGTCCGCTTGGGCCTTGCGACGTGTTGTTTGTTACATGATGACCTTGCGGGTTCGGCGTTCCATGTGGTGCGGGCAGCAGAATCCAGTGGGGAGAAGACGTATGCGTTGCGAATCCGATTGGCACGGCGATTTTTGGAGTTTGGTAGACCCGGGGAGGCGCTGGGACTCGTGCGGGGTCTATGGGAGGAACCGAAGGTGGGCGCCGAAGCCCTTGCCGTTTTGGTTTGGGCGAACGGGGCGGTAGGAGATGTGGCGACAGCACAAACGATTCTGGATCGCTTGCAACAACAAGTTCAAAACGACGAGGCTTGGCGTGCCAAGCTCGGTGTGTTACGCGGATTGCTGTTTGCTCTGCAAGGTCAAAAAGAGCAGGCACAGGCAGAATTGGGACGAGTCCTTGAAGAACCTTCAGCGAACCTCGACATAGCCAGAATGGTGGCAGAGGTTCTTTTGTCGTTACATGGCGAAGAAGAAGCGGGGCGATATCTGGAGAACTACGTCACCCATTCGAGGCGAGACGTAGAGGGTTTGATGGCGCTTGCGGTTTTCCAGTATCGGATGGGCTCAGCGCGCTCCACGGCGCGGTGCATTTCGACCTTGTCGGAGCTGTTGTTTGACGCGCCCGCGTATGTGCCGGCGTTGCGACTTCTTGCGGAGACCTTGCTGCTGCGGGGCGAATCGGGACAGGCGGCAGCGGTGTGTGACCGCTTGTTGACAGCAGACCCGGAAGACGCGTCGGCATGGTTTGCGAAGAGTCGGGCGCTGTTTCAGATGCCAACGCAAAAGGCGGCGGCGTTGGACGCGGTGACGAGCGCTATCCGTTTGATGCCTCTGCCTGAGTTTTACTATTTCAGGGGAACGATCTATATGGCGCGGGCGGAATATGGGGCGGCTCGTAGCGATCTGGAACAGGCTGCAAGCACAATGAGCCGAACCCCTGCGGACCTCGATCTGCGTTTGGCGCGTGTATATGTTGCGGTCGGGGACAGCCGTCGTGCGGCGAGTTTGTTTGACGCTGCCAGCCAGAAGGCACAAAAAACAGGCGAGACCCTGGACCCGATTTTATATCGAGAAGTGCAACAGGAACTACAAAAGACTCCGAAGACATCGTAACGACGGGAAGAGACTCCTATGGAAACTCAACAGGAAGGTAGCGGAGAGGCAAGACGCCACCTGGCATTCGGTTTATTGGTGTTGGGCGTCTTGGTGGCGCTGTACTGGCGGTCATTCCGGGAGATGATCACGGTTTGGCTGCTGGTGGATTCGTACTACACGCATGGGTTTTTGGTGCCGCTGGTCAGTCTGTTTTTTGTGTGGCATCTTCGGGGTAGGCTGGCGGCATTGCCGGTGCAGAGTGATTCGACAGGATTTTTTTGGGTTTGGGGTTCGGCATTGCTGCTATTGGCGGGGGATTTTTTGGGCTTTCGGGTATTCTCCCAGATTTCCCTGGTGCCCATGATCGTGGGGATTTTGTTATTACTTTACGGTGGCGCGGTAACGCGGACATTGTGGTTCCCCATAGTGTATTTGTTTTTTATGATACCGATACCACCTTCTTTGACGCAGAGCATTGCGCTGCGCCTGAAATTGTTTGCCACGGAATGCGCCGTAATGATTGCCGGCTGGTGCACGATTCCGCTGGTACGGGATGGTTCGATGGTGTATTGGATTACATCGGAGGGTACGGACCATCTTCTGATCGGCGATGTGTGTGGGGGGTTACGATCTTTAATTGCTTTGTTGGCGTTTGGTGCGATTATGGCGTACATCAGCAAGACCCGCGCTGCGGGACGGTGGGCGGTCTTGCTTTTGTCGCCAGTTATTGCAATCGTGTCGAATATTTTCCGCGTTTTTTTGCTTTGCGTGGTGGGATATTTTTACGGGAGCAAAACGGCGGCGGGGCGGTTTCATGACATTTCCGGGTATCTCATCTTTGTGGTCGCGTTTATTTTGTTTTTTGCGCTGGAGAAACAATTGCGTCGTTGGTTGCCGCCGGTGGACGGGGAGCCCGGCGCCGTTCGCAGCGGCGCCCGAGGGGCGTTGGCACTTCCATCAGCGTCTTTCAACGTTTATCTTGGGCTTGTTTCCAGTCTTGTTCTAGTAGCCGGGATTCATTTTGTCATATTGACCACGCAATTTCGTGCAGGTCAGACCGCCCCGTCTGAAACGATCGGCGCAATACCCTCCCGTATTGCCGACTATGTTCAGGTGGGGTCTGACGAAACGATAGATCCTCGAACTGCGGCGATTTTGGAGACGAGCACGGTGCTGATACGTAACTACAATTCAGGTTCGGGGTGGCCTGTGCAGTTGGTAATTGTATATGCCGGCGCTACAAGGCGTAGTCTTCATTTCCCAGAGGTATGCTTGATGGGCTCGGGTTGGGAATTGAAAGAGCAGACAACGACGCAGATCGGGATTCTGTTTTCTGCAAAGCGACTGGTGCTTGTGAACGGGCGGAATCGTCAAGCCGTGTTATACTGGTTTAAGACAGGTGATTATTTAACAGGTAATTATTTTGTGAATGCGTTGCATTGGGCGGCGAATCAGATGATGTTTGCTTCGCCGACATCCGCGATGATACAGGTCGCTACTCCCATCGGTGCCGATGGGGAGGATGCGGCATTTGCTATTTTAGAGGATTTTGCGGTGAAACTATATCCTGAGATTATGAGGCATGTTCCCTAGTACGCGTTTTCAAAAATGTAGCTGGGGACCTAGTTTTTAGAAAGGCTTTTTAAACTTTGATTATTCATCACGAGTTTTCTGATGACCTGGTTGAGACGCTATGTGATGCCTTTCCGGCGCCTGTGTTGCTCGTGGATGAAGACGTGCGTATTTATGGATATAACCGTGCCGCGGAGGAGATTGTCGGGGAAGATGCGCGCGTTGTGCTTCAACGGCGTGGGGGTGAGGTGATGCATTGTTTGCATGCAGAAAGCACGCCTGCGGGGTGTGGCAAGGTAGAAGAATGCAAAGAATGTGTTTTAAGGGAGGCTGTGGGAAGAAGTTTACAAACGGGTAGCGTATTTCGGGCGCGTCACCGTCTTCTCCGCAAAACGAAAGACGGGGTTACAAAAAGTACGGTGCTCGTGAGTGCATCACCTGTCACGTTTCAAGATAAACGTCTTTCTTTGGTTGTCTTGGAAGATGTCACCGAACTGATGGAACTGCGCAGGCTGATTCCTATTTGCTCTGTGTGTAAGAAGGTGCGCACCGACCAAGACTATTGGGTGCAGTTGGAATCGTATTTATCGCGTCATTTGGATGTGGCGTTTTCGCATGGGCTTTGCCGGGAATGTTATGAGAAAGAGGTTCAGCGGTTTCGGGAGTCAAATTCGAAAGTGACCAGAAAAGGAGATGTGCATGACGCGCATTCTCCTGATCTACCAAGAGGCGGGAGCCATAAAACGTGACACGATTGGTTCCGCCCGTATACTTTTTGTTATGTGTCGGTGCGATGCTCTTATTACACAGGTCTTTCCCGGGCGCTCGGGTTGTGTCGGGCTGGCTATTCGAAATGGGAATCGGTGTTATCGGTTTTGCGGTGATTTTAGGTATTTCGGCGGTTAGGTTGTTTCATCGTCGGGGGACGACCGTGAAGCCTCTGCAGAAGCCAGATAAACTCGTTACAGAAGGCGTTTATCGGTACAGTCGCAATCCGATGTATTTGGCGCTTGTGCTTGCGGCGGCGGGTATTGCTCTGCTGTTGGGTTCTGCGAGCCCCTGGCTTGCGGTGATAAGCCTGTTTATCGTTCTTGACCGTGTTTTTGTTCAAAAAGAAGAAGCGCTATTGGCGGAATATTTTGGGTCGGTGTATGCCGAGTACTGCAAGCAAGTCAGGAGATGGTTGTAGGTACTCTTGAGGAATGGAGAAAGTCCTATGAGGTTGCGAGATCGTGAACGACGAATGGTAACCTGGGCGATGTCGGCACTGCTGGCATGTTTGTTGGCTCTCGGGGGATGTGGGGAATCTCGGAGCCGTCAGTTTACAGCAGTGGGTGATACGCAGTTGCGGTTGGGGCACATCCCCGAGGCACGCCAAGCGTATGAGAAGGCGCTTGCAGCGAATCCGAATAATCTTGCCGCGCGTCTTGGGTTGGCGCGATCGTACCGTGTCGAGAATAACGAGGATGCCGCCTTGGCAGCATATGAGCAAGCACGCGCACTAGACCCGACGGCGGATGCTCCGTATTTGGAAGCGGTCGATTTATTGATGCGACGCGGGCGAACGCAAGAGGCGCGACAGTTAGCGGCGCAGTATGCGGAAAAGAATGCGGAACGCGGTGGAGTACTACTGGCGTCGTTGGAATCGATGTCGGGGGAGACCGATGCGGCGCTAAAGCGACTGACGGGGCTTCGAGATCAGTTTCCGAATTCCGCTTTGGTACGTATTTCATTAGGGAAGCTTTTAGGGGCTGCGGGTCGTTTTTCTGAGGCGGAGCAAGAGATCAACTACGTGTTGCAGTCCATAGATGCGGACTCTTTGCCGGCGCAGATGGCGCGGGTGGATTTGCTTGCGCGCCAGGGGCGGCAGGATGAGGCGATTCAGGAATTAGAATCTCTCGCCAAGAAGAAGCCCGACAATGTGAACCTCCAGTTGGCGCTTGCGCGCGCGTTGCTGGCGGCAAATCGGGTGGATGAAGCGGAAGGGGTGGTGCGTCCCGTTGTTGAAGCCACACCGGATAATGGTTGGGCGAACTTTGTTTTGGGGGAATGCCTTTTCCGAAAGGGGCAATATGAACAGGCGGTGCTTTGTCTGCAAGCAGCGCAACATGCCCTGCCTGACGAAAAAGCCGTTCAAGATTTGCTGACGGCGGCGATGAACCGAGGCGAACGAGCGGAACCGGGGGCGCCGACGGGGCAGGCGGTAGCATCAGTGGTCCCGGCGACACCGGAGAAGAAGGAGGCAGCTGGATGGCAAGATTTATGGCAGACGGGACGTCTTCGGGAGTTGCTCGAGCGCCAGGAAAGCCTCTTACAGACGGACGACACCGTGCGGGAATTTCTTGTTTGCGCCGCCCTACTTCTGAATCGAAAAGATCAAGCGGAAGCCCTGGCGAAAGGATTACCGGAGTCGGCTCCCGTGGGACAGTTTCTACAACATCTTAAAGGGGGCAAACCGGAAGAACTTTTCAGCTTTTTAGAGCACTGGACAGAGGACACGCCGCTGCGGCGGGATCTTCGGGACAATGCCATGGCATACGGTTTGGCTGTGGTTGGGCGTCGTGCCGTTGCGGTACGTTTGTTGGCGCAGGCGTTGGCGGATCGTCCGGAGTATTTGTTGCCGTTGTTTCATTCGGCGATGATTTTTGCTCAGGCAGACATGCCGGAATTTCATATCGAATCGCTCAAGCGCTTGGTGTCGCTATGTCCGGAGAATTTGGAGGCGCAATCCGCGTTGAGTGACGCGCTATGGAAAATGGATCGAAACGAAGAGGCCTTAACTCAAGCCCAGGTGCTATATGCCACGATGCCGGATGACCTTGAGGTGTTGCGCTTGTTGGGTAAGGCGTACCGAGAAGTGGGGGATTTTGCGGCGGCGGCGAAGGTGTTGAACCGCGCTGTGGAAATAGCCCCGGATGATCCTTATGTATGTCTGCAATTGGCAGAGGTGGAGACAAGTCGCGGAGAACATGCGCAAGCCGTCACGTGGTTGGAGGGTCGGGATTTCCCCGAGACAGTGCAGGATGCAGCAGATTTTCTGCGTGCGGTGAATTATAGTTTTATGAAGGACTGGGAAAAGGCGACGGCGCTGTGGCAGGCTCGGGAAGAGGCAAAATCTTCCGTGCGGGTGCCGTTGGCGTTGCGGTTGGTGTGTGCGGCGGCATACTTGCGCACGGTGGGCACCGAGGCTGCGGCGAAATGTTTGACCCCACCGAACGATGCGAGTACGTGGTATCTGGAGAGGACTCGCATTGCGCGGTTTGCCCTCGGTCTCAGCCCGAACGACGCTGACTTGACCGATAAAGATTGGGCTAGCAAGTTGGCGGCGGACAAGGATGCCTTGGCTGATTATTTGTTGGCATCTGCCTGTGTCGAAGGGAAAATCGAGTCATTGGCATTGCCGTTGCTGGAAAGATTGGAGTCGCAGCTCGGGAAGGCGCGCGCATTAAATTCGTTGCGCATGCGGATTTTTGCTCGAGAAAGCGGAGAGGCGGACCTTTTGGATCGTGTGCGGCGCTATGCGGACGAGCATAGCGATGATGCGGCGGTTTGGCTCGGCGTTGCGGGAATTTCGCGGAAGCAGAATGATCCGAAGACAGAGGGGGACGCATTGGAGAATGCGTTACGACTCATGCCGAACTCCGTGGACGTGTGGGCGGCGGTTGCGGATTTTCGTGGTCGTCAGCGGGATTACCCGGGAGCCCTTGCGGCGAACAAGAAGCTTTTGGAATTGGCACCGGGGCGACCAGAGATTCAGAACAATGTGGCTTACAGTCTTCTTCAAACAGACGGCGATGTGCAACAAGCGCTGAAATTGGCGCAGTCCGCCGCCGAGTTGTTAAAGGGGAATGCTTTTGTATTGCACACGTTGGGATTGGCGTATCGGAAAGCCGGAAACCCGCAAGAGGCGCAGCGGCACCTCGCCGCGGCTTTGGAATTGCGGCCGGGTGACCCGACGTTGTTGTACGATTACGGGCGGACGCTGATGGATTTAGGTAAGAAGATGGAAGGATTTCAGCACATCGAGTTGGCGCTGGTTCATGCAAAACAATTGGGGATAGGATTTCCGGAACGGGAAGAGGCGGAGAATGTGTTACGTGAGGCGAGAGGTGGCGCATCGCAACGACAGAAGGAAGGCGCGCGCTAAAGCATGTGCGTAAACGAAGAGCGAGAGTGCAGGGCAGAAGGCAAGAGGACGCCGATCCGCATCCTTGTCGATCACGGGGGTTACGAATTTCGGAACATGGGCGATGTGGGAATGCTTCAAGCCGCGGTGGCGCGACTCCAAGAACTTTGGCCCGGAGCCAAGTTTTTTATTTTTGCGCGTGAAACGGAACGCCTGCAGGAATATTGTCCCGGGGCGGTGCCGGTTTCGGTTAATGGCCGGGAGATATGGTTGCAAGAACGTAATTTGTTCGGCGCCCTCTACCGGATGATTCCTGGTTCGTTGGCGAGACGTCTTGCCCATTATGAAGCGGATGTTCGTGTCCAACATGCCGACTGGGCGGCACATCGGATAGATCGGCGGTTGAGTCGAAGAGGAGTGGATATAACTCCCATGCGGGAGTTCTTGGATGCAGTTCGCGGTGTGGACATGTTGGTGACGGTGGGGGGGACGTATTTAACGGATACTTTTGTGTGGCAGGCAGACCGCGTGCTCGAAACGGTGCGTCTTGCAGGGGCTTTGGGAAAACCGGTGGGAATGTTTGGTCAGGGGATAGGACCGCTGACGGAACCGCTATTGCGTCACAAACTGCGTGAAGCAGCCGGCATAGCGAAAGTATTGGCGCTTCGGGAGGAGCGTCGGAGCAAAGAAGTATTGACGAGCATCGGCGTTTCGGTAGACCATTTGCCCGTGACGGGAGATGACACGATAGAAATGGTTTACCGCGAGAAAGCGGCGGATCTGGGGAGTGGGTTCGGCGTCAACATGCGTTTTGCGAGATACAGTGGGGTCAGCCTCAAGGAGGTGGCTGAAGTGCGGCGTGTCATTGCATATTTTTCCCGGCGGGTGGAAGCGCCGGTTTATGGTATCCCGATTTCGCGTCACGCGGGGGATTCCGATGTGGCAACTGCGGAGATGCTTTTGCGAAGCATTCCTACAGCGCGGGACTGTGGTGCAGAGTTGGATACACCCCTTGCGGTTATTCGCCGACTTTCTGAATGTCGTCTTATGTTAACGGGGGCTTATCACGGGGCGGTGTATGCACTTGCGCAGGGGATACCTGTGGTTGCGCTTGTAAAATCATCCTACTACCGAAACAAGTTCGAAGGGCTGCGAGACCAATACGGGGAGGGCTGCCAGGTACTCAACTTTGATCAGCCAGATTTTCTGGCTTCGTTGGAGAGCGCACTGAATCAGCAGTGGGAGGCGGCGCCGAGACTTCGTAATCGCCTTTTATCGGTGGCTGAGGAACAGATCAAACGGGGGCGAGAAGCGTATCGACAATTCCAGATTTTGACGGGGTACTGTCCGTCGCTTGAGGCTGCTTAGATGTCGCAAGAAGAACTCACCGCCGAACGCACCGAGGCGGCTGCTCCCTCGTCGGAACTCCCAGAAGAGTTTTCTTTGAAGGCGCGTACAATCTGGGGGTCGTTTTGGTCGCTATTCGGCTATGGTGCGCAGCAAGCGCTGCGCCTTGTCAGTAATTTAATCATCACGCGGTTGTTGTTTCCTGAAGCGTTTGGTGTGATGGCTTTGGTGAACGTTTTTCTCCAAGGCTTGGTGATGATCAGCGACTTGGGGTTGGGGCCGAGTATCATTCAAAACCGACGAGGCGAGGATCCTATTTTTCTTCGTACGGCATGGACACTACAGTTTTTGCGGGGGCTGGTCATTTTTGTCCTGTCTACCTTGGTGGCATTTCCCGCGGCGCGGTTTTACAACGAGGCGGAACTCGTTTATTTGATCCCGGTGGCGGGGCTGACGAATATCATCAGCGGTTTGAATTCGATGTCCTTATTTGTCTTGAACCGACGGTTGGATATTGCGCGGTTGACCTGGATCGATTTGGGTTCACAGGCTTTTGGGATTGTCGTGACGGTGGCGAGCGCATGGGTATGGCCTAGCGTGTGGTCGTTAGTGATTGGCAGTCTTGCATCTGCCTTCGCCAAAGCAGCGGCGAGTCATCTCATTCGGGTGGGTACGGCGATGTGGTTCACGTGGGAACCGAGCGCCGCGCGCGAGCTTTTCCACTTCGGCAGATGGATATTTATCAGCAGTCTGTTTACGTTTTTGATAGGAAACGTGGACCGTATCGTGCTCGGTAAGTTTATGACCATGGGGGACTTGGGTATTTATTCGATTGCTTCGTTTCTTTCCGGTGCGGTTGCAGGGGCATTGCAAACGGTGTCGGGGGCGGTGCTGTTTCCCGTATACAGCCGATTGGCGGAACAAGGTGCGGAACGATTGCGGAGTCGCACGTTTCAGGTGCGCGCCGCGCTGGCGTTATTGGGCTTGCCGCCGTTGTTCCTTTTGACGCTATGGGGACCTTGGATTTTACACATCTTGTATGACACCCGCTATGAGGGAGGAGGTTGGATGCTTCAGTTACGTGCCGGCGCGAGTTGTTTTGGAATTATCAGCATGACGATCAGTCCTGTGCTATTGGCGGTGGGCAATTCGTTTCGACATATGATCCTTTTGGCGGCACAGTCCTTGTTGTTCATCGTTTGTATGTTTGTCGGCGGATATCTTTATTCGGTAACGGGGTTGCTCTTGGGTATTGGAGCCGCCCAGGTGCTGACGTATCCGATCACGGTGATGTGTGTGCGTCGCTACGGGGTTTGGCTTCCTGCGCTGGACGCGGCATGTTTCCTGATTTCCGCTGCGGTATGTGTTGTTGCCTGGCTGCTGCACTGAAAGGGGAAGGGCGATGCCCGAGGTGAGCGTACTGATGCCCGTGAAAAACGCGGCATCTTTTGTGCGACAAGCGGTGGAATCGGTGCTGCACCAATCGGACGTGGAATTGGAACTGGTTGTCATCGAGGATGGGTCTACGGACGATTCAGCGGATATTGTAGCATCCCTGCAGGATCGGCGTATCCGAGTGCTTTCGGGTAATCGTAAGGGCATTGCGGAAGCGCTGAACCTCGGTTTGGAAGCGGCAGAAGGGGCGTTTGTAGCCCGTTGTGACGCGGACGACATATGGGCTGCGGGACGGTTAATAAGACAGGTTTTGTGGTTGCGGGAGCACGGGGAATTTGGGGCGATCAGCGGGAGTTATGCAGCGCTCGATGCTCGTGGCGATATTTCGGTGCCACTGCACGTGGAAGGGGAAGAGGGGGAGATTACAGACGAGCTTCGATCCGGGATCCTCAGAACGAGCTTGTGCACGTTTCTTATTCGAACGGATACTGCGCGGCGGATGGGAGGGTTTCGGTCTTATTTTGTGACTGCCGAGGACATCGATTTTCAACTGCGCCTCGGCGAAACGACGCGCGTTTGGTACGACCCTGCCCTGACGTATTTTTACCGGCTTCATGATGCGTCGATCACCCATTGTCAAGCGCAGGCCCTGAGGGAATTCTATGAGAAGACCGCGCTAGAGTTTCAACGCCAACGAAAGCAGCGGGGGGCAGATGCTTTAGAACTTGGCTGTCCGCCGTCGCCTCCAGAGCCTACTATAAAGGAGCCTTCGTCGGCCGTCGCTCAATTACGGGGTTATTTGATCGGGAATTCCTGGACGTTGTTTGACAGAGGGGAACTTGCTGCCTCCTGGCGCTCAGCGTGGAGGGCGTGCCGTGTGTCGCCCTTGTCTGTCGCATCTTGGCGCAATCTTACCGTGCTTTCTTGGAAGATTCTGCGGCGTCTCATTACGGGTAACATGGATTTGTCGCACCGTTGACGGGCATTGCGCAACGACAGCGGGCGGGGGCACAAAAGCCAACGGGCTCAAGTAAAACCCCACCCTTCTGTCCCCTGTAGGGGCGAAGGATGCTTCGCCCCTACACCGTGCTTGCCCAGGACTTTTGTCATTGCGAGGAGCGAGTCCGCGAAGCGACGAAGCGATCCCCTCAACCGCGTAGCGCAAGAGAACAGCGGGTAAATCAGATTCCGTGGCTATTTCGAATTCCTAAGGGGATTGCCGCGTCGCCCCTTCGGGGCTCCTCGCAATGACAACGGGGGACGACTTTCTATCCCCTGTGCAGGGTTCAGCCCTCCTGTTTCCCCCCGCACGCGGGGGACTAAGGGGGGCAGATCAAACCTACCTGTGACGCTACGCGTAAGTGTCTTCCTCTCAATAACCTTCATGGAAAATCCTCTCTTCAATTGCTCATCCAACCTAACAAAAAGTGCCAAAGGTACTGGGCGAATACACTCTATTGACAAATGTGAGTGAGGCGCAGAATACTAGTATCGCACTGAACGCATTTTTCATTCTATTTACGTTATGGAGAACTGTGGTCAACATGCGGTTTTTGATGGGTTTACATGAGGCAGCCCGCACGGGGAATCTGAAGCGATTGTCTAAACTATTGCAAGGTGGGGAAGACCCAGACACACCGGATGACCGTGGGCTGACGGCGCTGTACTATGCGGCTCGAGCGGGTCAACGGGAAGTGGTGGAACTGCTGCTGGAGCATGATGCGAGTGTAGACGAAGCCAGCGATCGGGGGGACACGCCCCTTTTTCAGGCGGCGCAGGAAGGGCACTTGGCGATTGTGCGGTTGTTGGTGGAAAACGGGGCTGATATTGAAGCGAGGACGGATAAAGGTATCACACCTTTGATGATTGCCGCGCACCGCGGTCATGTGGAGATTGTGAAATTTCTTCTTGACCGGGGTGCGGATATCAACGCTCGGGACGGCAAAGACCGGACGGCTTTGTTTGTGGCGATTGATACGGATCAGTTCAAAGTGGTACAGGTGTTGTTGGAGCGGGGTGCGGATGTGAATCTTGCCAACTCCGATGGCATCACGCCGTTGATGCTTGCAGTCCGTCGAGGAGACCCGGAGATGGCGCAGCGTCTGATTGAGAAGGGTGCCCGTGTGAACGCGATGAACATGGAAGGGATGACCGCGTTGATGCTTGCCGCGCGGCAGGGTGGTGTGGAGACGGCGCGCGTGCTTTTGGACGGGGGTGCCGATCTCTTTATTCGCGTGCACGGAAACATGACAGCGCGGGACTTAGCGCTTCGCGAGAGTCATTATCGGCTTGCGAGTTTCCTCGATGAATATGCCAAGGTGGGGGTGAATCGAAGAAAGGTCTTCCAGGTTCTTGCGGAAGGGGATTTGGATCAGCTTCGTCGAATGCTTCAACAAGAAAAGACGCTTGTAGAGGCACGGACGGCGAACCACGAATGGACACTCTTGCATTGTGCGGTGAAGATGGGGCATACCGCGTATGTAGACATGTTGATTGATTTTGGGGCGGATGTGAACGCTCGGAATGCTTTGGGAGAGACTCCGGCTCATCTGGCGGCATCGTTGGGACATGAAACAATTTTGGAGCACCTGATAGAGGCAGGGGCAGACCTTTCGTTGCGTTATCGGGGCAAGACACCCCTTGACTGTGCGATGGAATCGGGGCAGAAAAGCACGGTTACGTTGCTCAAAAGTCGGGGCGCCCCTTCCGCGCAGCTTACTCCGCCTTTGTAATCCATTCCGGGTCCAACGCCACGTGTTTTATGGAGTTGCCAGTTTCAGTGTGGTGCGAATACGTGGCATGGATCCGTCCGTCTTTGGTTTGGATCATCGAGGGGTAGGCGAAGGCGCCGCCGCCGTTTTCGAGATACCGTTTCCATTTCCAAGTGGCTCCTTCGTCATCGCTCATGAGCAAGACAAGGCGGTGTCGTCCTTCCTCTGTGTCGTTGCAGATCATGACCCATCGGCCATCTTTGATGGCGATGACCTCCAAACTAGAACTAGGATTTGGGATCTCGGTATCAACGGCAGGTGTCCACGTCATGCCTTGGTCTTGAGAAACGCTTTTTTGAACGCGTTGCGGAGGCCCGCCTTCGTCGCGCATATACGCGACTAACTCGCCGTTCTTCTTCATAACGAAAGAGGGTTGGCAGGGTCCAATGCCGACGATAGGTCCTGCGGCTTGCCAGGTTTCACCGTGATCATCGGAATAAGCCGTAAGAGAGAGATTGAATCCGTCAGAGTATAACGGCAACAGATAGCGTCCCGACGGGAGAATGATGGGATGAATGCGAGTCATCCAGCCGCGAAGGCGTTTGTACTTATCCTTAGCGGCTTCGATGAGCATTTCGTCATAAGGAGGCGCGTATTCTGCCCAGCATCCCTGTTCGTACCCGAGCGCCTGGAAGCCGTCGGCGATCGCTTTCGAAAAATCCTCCCCAGGACCCAGAACCAAAACGTCTTGCCATGACCATTTGGGTGGCCCGTCTTTTTGGTAGTCTTCGGCGCGGCGGTATTTTAATAGGCTGTTTTCCCACCGATTCGCCACGACGGCTATCCAAAACAACCACAAGCGGTCTCGATCGTCCCGAAACAACACGGGATTGCAGTCCGGTATGTTGGGTGTGTCCGCCATGACAAATACGGGGCTCCACTGGGTCTTGCCCTTGCGCAGACGTGCGCCTTGGATCAATACGTCATTGGCGCTGCGTTCTCCGGAACCGAAGAACCAACACGCGAGGAGATCGCCGTTGGGGCATTCTACCAAACTGCTGCCATGACAATGTTTGGGTTGGGGCGGGAAGATGAGTTCTCCTTGACAGAGGGGTTGATCGGTCGAACCCGAAAAGACCGCGCACAACAAAAATCCTGCGTGAATGATGGTCATGACGCACTTCCTCCTATTTCATCAGATCCGAACGTTGCAAGACGCTCACGCGTATTTCGTTGGTGTTGTTCGGGCGTGCTGCCTCGAAGTATACATACACGGCGTCGTCTCGACAAAGCCAATGAGAGTACCGCCAGGTGTGATAGTCGCCGGGCGTGGTGGTTTTCAATAGAGGGGCATCGGGTGTCAAATCAATGAAGTGGTTCAGGTCGTAAGAGTAAGCCAAGCCCGTTGCGATGTTGTAAGCGGGGTCACGCCAACGGACGTGGGAGCCTTCGTAAACCATCAGATAGCCCAACGCCAGGGGGACAATGCACGCGGGGCGGGTGTAGTAATTGTGCCAGCCATCGTTTTGCATCACAGGCCAATCTCCGGCACGGCGCCAAATGGTTCCGTCGATACTGTCAAAGTGATGGATGCGTTCTACGCGTTCGAAACCGATGACAAACATGCGCCAGCGGTCTTTATCCCAAAAGACGAACGGGTCTTTATATCCTTCGGGGACAAGATATAAATCGGCATCCTGTGTTGGTGCGACAACTTTTCGCCAGGATTTCGGGTCGATTTCGCAAGGCGAGGAAGCATCGTCAAACTGGATGATTGCCCAGCCATCCTCAAGAGGAGAGCAGCCGTAGAGACGAAAACCCTGTTTTTGTGCGTCGTATACCAGGGCGGGTCGCTCGAACCCCGGTACGCCCGCATCCTCGCGTCGGATACGGTGTGCCAGTTCAAAATGGATACCATCGTTACTCTGTAGGATACGAATTTCGTAGCCACGTCTTCCCCGAGGCGAGCGCCCTTCACGCATGCGCGCGGCTAACCAAAACGTCCCATCCGGGGCAGCTACCACAGACGGTGCCCCTGCCCACCATTCGGGGGTGTTCTCGTCGGGTTCCAGTACGACGTCATAGCGGGCAAGATTTTCCAAAAGGCGAGAAAACATACCTCTTCCTCCTCTGCTGTCCACACGTTGGGCGATGGGAGTTCTTAGTGTAGACAAGGGAGGGGCAAGGATCAAGAGATTTCTATCGTGTTTTTCATTGGTAAGGAAGGTGTCGGGGGGACTTAATACGTGAGGTCACGTCGGTAGGCGTCCCTCCATTGGGTGGTGACAAGGGCAGTAACATCCTCTTCAGAAGAAAGGTAGTTGAAGTGATAGAATGAGGCAAAATGGATTGAGTTGAGGAACTTGCGCGGCCACATTTCTTGGCGATCTACAGAGGGGATTTGATGTGATGGATGCTTCTTCGATCCCGGTGTTACGTGTGATGCTGGATCGTGCGACGTCTGCGTTGACGGATAACCTTTTGCCGTTCTGGGCGAATCATGCAGTGGATAAAGAGTATGGGGGTTTTCTGACCCGTCTAGACCGACAAGGACGCTTGTTGGACATGTCCGAAAAGATTTTGATCATGCAGGTGCGGTTAATATCGAGTTTTGCGGCTGCCCACGCGTTTGGCCTTCGGGATCAAGGCTATCTTGACTTGGCGCGTTGGGGTTATGAATTTGTGACGCGGCACATGTGGGACGGGGAACGGGGTGGATTTTTCTTTTCGGTGACGCGCGAGGGTCACCCGAAATGCGGACGAAAAAACACCGACTTTCACGGGTATGCCTTGGTGGGATTAAGTGATTATTATGCGGCATCGGGTGATCGGGAAGCGTTGGCGTGGGCGTGTCGCGTGTTTGACGTACTGATGGAGCAGGCGGCTGATCGGGATATGGGATTTATTGAGGACTTTGATGGTGGTGCGTGGCCCGTGTTAAATGCCGATCAAATGAAACTCGGGAATCGAAGTGGGATCAAGACGATTGACATGCATACCAATATCCTGGAGGGGTTCACGTATCTTTTGCGGGTTTCGGGCGAGGCACGCCATCGGGCGGCGTTGAGGAGCCTGCTCGAATTGATCTCTTCGAAAGGTATTCACCCCGAGTATGGGTGCACGACAACTGCGTTTGATGCGGATTGGAATCCCGTGACGGACGCTTCCGGCAGCATGACGACGTCGTATGGTCTGAATGTGGAACTGGCATGGCTTCTACTCGAGGCATTAGATGTGTTGGGGGAATCCCGGGAACCCTATCGTGCTGTGGTACTTGGTTTGATCGATCACGCGTTGGCGTATGGATTTGATCAGGAGCGGGGTGGTCTGGCGGCGTACGGACCGCTGATGGGTTCTGTTTTGGACGCGGTCGACTTGCCGGAAGACCGCTTGTTGAAGCCGTGGTGGGGGCAGGCGGAACTGTTGAATGCGCTGGTTGCAGCGGTGGATTGGACTCAAGACCGTAAATACAGCGATGCATTGGAGAAGCATTTCGAGTGGGTCTGGGAGCATCAGATTGACCATGAGTATGGGGATTGGTATCAGGACGTTTTTTGGGACTCGGGAGAACCTGTGACGACCGATAAAGGCGGGGAATGGAAGACGTCTTTTCACGCGGGACGTGCCCTGATGCGGACATGTACGGCGCTACGGCGCTGGCTCCAAGTGTCGGGTTGAGTCACAGTGGTGTGATGGGTTATACTGGGTCTCTCATCGGTGCCGGGATAGCTCAGCTGGTTTAGAGCACTGGATTGTGGATCCAGGGGTCCAGGGTTCGAATCCCTGTCCCGGTACCATGCAGGCTTACAGGGCGGTGCGCCGACGTTTTCGGTTTTTTCGCAATCCTGTTTTGATGTCTTGCCTCCGTTTTTGATATGCTTTTCTTCTGCGCGAACTTCCCGCGTGGTGCGTAACCTAACAAGAAAACAGATAATTATCCCAACGGATACAGGGGTAGCGTTATGTTTATTGGAACGCGGTCTACCAGCACGATTCTTGAGGTGTTGCAAGTTGGGGTCTCGGAGCTGACCCGGCAGTCAGGAATTCCTTCTGACGTAGTTTTTACCTCGCCGTATTGTGACATGCAGGTCCAGAGCGCGGAGATGGACAAGCGCGTCGACAAGTTTCGGATTGAGTTTAAGATCAAACCGGATGTAAATCCGAATGCAGTCGCTGAGGCGTTGCAACAGGCGCGAATTCCTTGTCAAGTACGCGGGATGAACGAGAAATGTTTGATCCACTTGCCGTCGTTTGAATGGCGTCAATTACGCCAGCTGCTGCCGGTGGATCAGGTTCTGGAGCAGTTTGCGATTCACACGCTGCGTTCTCAATCGTGGAAGGTGTTGGTACAGGCGTATAAACGGCACGACGTCAACATCAACAAGATGATTGAGATCATGAAGCAGCGGAATGCATCGGACTTGCATTTGCGCGCGGGTACGCCGCCTTATATTCGTGTTGACAACGACTTGATGCCGATGGATATGCCTCCCCTCTCGGCTGAAGATATGCAAGAGATCATTTATCAGTTGGGGAGTGAGGAGGAAGTGGCGCGGCTTCAAGCTGAGCGCGAGACCAGTTTTCAATTTCATGCAGCGGGTTTGGGCTATTTGCGTTGCAGTGGTTATTACAAGCAGGGTGCCATGGCGTTGGCCATTCGTATTATTCCAGAAGAACCGCTTCCGTTTGAATCTTTGAACATTCCAGATGTCGTGCGAGCGGTTTGTGACAAACATCGCGGGTTGTTCTTGGTATGCGGTACGACGGGAAGCGGTAAGTCGACCACGCTCGCGGCGATGATTGACTATATCAACAAGACGCGTCATGCCAACGTGATCACGATCGAGGACCCGATTGAATACGTGTATCGCGACAAGAAGAGCATTATCTCGCAGCGGCAGGTGGGGAGAGACACGTTTTCTTTTGCGAACGCCCTGAAAGGGGCTCTTCGTGAAGACCCCGACGTGATTTTGGTGGGCGAAATGCGTGATTTGGAGACGATCCGCGCTGCGTTGAGCGCTGCGGAGACAGGCCATTTGGTGTTCAGCACGCTGCACACGATGACGGCGGTGGACACGGTGAACCGTGTGATCAGTTATTTCCCGCAGGCGGAACGCGATCTGATACGTCAGGAGCTTGCGTATACGTTGCAGGGGGTGGTATGCCAGCGTTTGCTGAAAAAAGTTGGCGGGGGGCGCATTCCTTGCGTAGAGATCTTGTTGGGCGGCAAGCCGATTGTGCGGGATGCCATTTTGGAGGGCGATATTGGGCGACTTTACAGCATCATTGAAGTGGACAGCGACATGAAATCGTTTGACCAATATGCGGTGGAGCTCTACCAGAAAAAGATTGTGACGAAAGAAGTTGCTATTTCCGCGTGTAGTAACGAAGAAGCCTTTGAACGCATCGTTTCGGGCATCAAATCTTCTGAAGGGCGAAAGATTCTCGGTTAATTGGATGGGGGCTGGGGTTGTCCCACGTGAATGGGCCGCTCGACTGTGCGCGTGTTGCCGACGTTGTCTCTTGCCTCGACACGTATCGTGACATTTCCTGTTGGCAAATCCTCATCTTCGACCCATTGAACGGAAGAGGCTTCGGGGTCATATTCTGTTAACAACCATTTGCCGTTTGCGGTGATACGTATGTCTGCCATGCCGCTGCCGATGTCTGAGACTTTGATACGAATGGCAGGGCGGCGGGAGGTTTGTGCGCCTTCCTCAGGGGAAACGATTTGAACCGACGGTTCCACCGTGTCCTCCAATGCCGCGAAGGTGCCGAACCGCTGCGTGGAGATTTGGAGCTCCTTTCCGATTCGTTTGGTGGATTGGCGCGTCCAGCCCGAGCCAGCAAGAGAATAGATCTCTACGCGTTCGGGGCGTTGCGCCCCTTTTGGAAATGGAAATCGAATTTCTACGGGCTCGTCGATGGGGGACGCCTCAGGCCAGATACGGTAGGCTTTTCCCAAGCGAGGCAGCGGCTTCGACGGTTTAGGGGATTTGACCTCGTCAACCTGAGCGAAGAGGGTGCCGAACGGGGAATGCTCTGATGCACGAATAACCACATCGCCCGTACGTTCTTCTCGGGGCGGGTTTCCTCGATGGAAAACGGCGGCATGTAAAGTCTCATTCGGCAAGCGGGGATGGTCTGCCCACAGCGAGACGGATTGCGTCGTTGTGCTGGGTTGATATCCAGCCCGGTAGACGTTCGGTGAAATACGGCGAAAAGGGGTGGATAGGTCGTCGGGTTGGTTGCCTGTGATGCCTAAAACAGGAGGTTCCGATTCGGGACTGGGGAAGGTTGCCGTGACCGTGAGGTACTGTCCGTAACAATCAAATCGGACGGAACCATTTGGTGCGGGCTCGTTATGGGGGTTGTTGTTTGAGGTAGTCATGGATTCGGTCATGGGTTGCAAAGGGATTTTAACTTCCGCCCGATTGCCGCATGAATCTTCTACCTCAATACGCACAATGGAAGGCGCCGCGGGAGCGCTTATCCAGCCATCAGAGGGAGTATTGGATAGGGTTTCGCTACGGTTTCCTTGCCACCGCCATTGGAGGAGAAACTGTCCTTCCTTTAGGCAAAAGGGATGCCAGCAGACGACGCCGTGATGAATGAAATCGTAGGAGACGAGATCATTTTGTGTGCGGAAGATCTCCTGCTCATTAAGAAATGTGGAAGTTCTGTAAATGCCTAGTGTGTTTTGATTTTGATTTGCCGGGTCGACGGTATCCACGGCGAAACTGCATCTCCCCGAGACATAAACCGGGTCGGTGCTATATTGATTGGTGCCTGTGGGATGTACGGAGATAATTTTCGGGATGATGTCGCCATTGATAGAAGATGTGGCAGCGTCCGGCGCTACCAAGACGCCACGGATTTGGGGTGGGGACTCGTCGTGCCAGGAAATGCCGAGTTGTCGGGGATTGATGGCACGGTTCGCCGAGTCACGTATTTCATAGTGCAGATGAGCCGGACCCACGCCTGTATCCCCACTCCACGCGATGCAGTCTCCCTGTTTTACAGGAAATAGGCTGCGGTCAGGGAAAAGATCTACGGTGTAGTTTTCGCGCTGATGTTGTTCGTGTCGGACATATTCGCGGACGGGAGGCATAAAATCGCTGAGGTGTCCAAAAACCACCGTGTTGCCGTCATGCAGTGTGAGATATAGGGCTTTTCCGTATCCCCAGGGCGAACAACGAACGCGGGAGATATATCCGTCTGCGGGCGCATAGACGGGTTCTCCGACGGCGCCGGTGCGGAGATCGATGCCGGCATGAAATCTGCCAGGGCGATATTCAGCAAAGCTGGAGGTGATAAGGCGCTCTTTTTTGAGCGGCCATAAATAGGGTTCTTCTGTTTGGGGCGACGCTTCTTGGGCCGCGGCAAACGATACGGACAAGAATGTCAGTAAGAACCCGATGGTGTGGAGCTGCGTGACAATAGTTGTTGTGTGGGGATGGGCATGGAAACAGTGGGTCACGTAGATCCCTCATCTTTGCTAGAAGGATTCATCTCCGGCAGTTTCTGGAACAAATTTCTCAGGTCGGGACGTGCGCTGATTTGTTTGTCCAGGTCCAGATAGATTTGGATGGGATATCGGTTTTGCGAAACCTCATCACAAAACTCTCGGATGGCTTCATTTCCCTTTTTTGCCATGAGCATCGCTTTGATCTGCGGCGTGGCTTCTTCGAGGGTCAACTCTTTGCCTGGGATAAGTTCCAGCAGTTTCACGATATGAAAGCCATGTTCACTCTCGATAACGTCGCTGAGGTCGCCGGGGCGCATGGTGGCAATAGCGCGTTGCAAGGGTTCTGGCAGACTTTCCACGGCGAGCAAGCCGACATCCCCTTCTTTTTCTTTTAAGGGACCGTCACACTCCGCACGCGCGACGGCAGCAAAGCTTTCGCCGGATTTGATACGTTTCAGGGCGTTCTGGGCGCGCGCCAAGGCTTGTTCGCGGGTGGGGGCATTGTTGCGCCGTTGCGTGTTTCCGGGCTGTGCGGCACGGATAAAGATTTGCTGCAGGTGAACCTGATCGCCTCGTTTGGCGTTTTGTTTATTTTCCTCAAAAAACTTTTTAATCTCTGCGTCCGTCACCGTCACCTTCTTATCTTTGATAATTTCTGCGCGCATTTTTTCGATGGTCAAAGTCCGCCGCAATTCTCGCAAAGCCTCTTCGCGCGTAGTGCCGGCGACTTTCAAGATTTCCGCCTCGTCAACGGTTCCGCCGGTCTTTTTGGATAGGGCTTCTCCCAATCTTTTCATCTCTTCCTGCCATGCGGTGTTGAGTTCTTGATCGGTGATGGTCACTTTGCGCCGTGCGGCTTCTTGTGTGAGGATGGAACGTTCCACGAGCAAACGCAGACACTTTATTGCAAGGTTGATGCGATCAAGGTCGTCCGGCTGTTTTTTGCCGGTCATCACTTGGAAACGGGTCAGCTCGGACAAATACAAATCGCGGAAGTCATCAGGCTTAATACTGTCCTTGCCGACATGCGCCACCGGACCATCCGGAATTGACCTCAAGATGATGTCCATGCGTGAGAGGTCGGGGGCTTGAGCCAACCCTAACACGCAAATCCCCATAAAAAGCCAACCTATCCAGAGTACGCGCTGTTTCACTGCGATTCCCTTTCTTCTGTAGATTCGGTTGCAGTAGCTTGTTCCGCCTCTTCGCGAGCGCGGGCGGCAAGCTCCGCGGCGCGACGGGCGCGACGCGCCGCCGCCATTTCAGAAAATGCAATCCGTTCGAACACCAACAAAAACAAGAATACAGCCGCCCAAGTTAATGCAAAGGTTGCAATCACTCGGAACGCAATTTCAAAACCGTCGACACCCCGAAGAAAACCCAATGCCATAACGATCGTTGCTAACGCCACGCCGACAGCGAAACCCGCCAAGTCGGGGTTGACGTGGATGCTACGTCGTACGGGTCCTTTGGATGCTTGCGGACTCATATCGGTATTTATAATACACGTATCGTAACACAAAGCTCCAAAATGCGAGCATGAGTTTGGCTTTTGTTCCTGCGGACCGTGTGACACGGCGCGCTATCCCGGTTCGTGTCGGATCCTGTCATTGCGAGAAAGGCCGTTAGGCACGACGTGGCAATCCCCTTGGGAATTAGGAGAGGACACTGGCTGTGTACTAGACCCTCTTGCGCTGCGCGGTTGAGGGGATTGCTTCGTCGCGCCACCAAACGGGTATAATCGCGGTTTGATGGGCTTGTGGGAAAAAATAGAAAGCCGCCTTTAAAAAAGGGCGAGAATGCAGTAGAGTGCGTGACGATGTCTGATGCATGGGAAAGAACTGGCCGGCTGACGGCGCAGGGATACATCCTGTGTCTGTTAGTCCTTTTATGTCCCCTCGTGTACTCGTTTCGGGTCATGTCATTTTTGCATGCAAAAGAGGCGGTGTTGTGGGTCGGGGTGATTGGTTTGAGCGCTCTGTATATGCGGCGGGGCGTGTCACTGGGATCCGTGGCGGTTTGGCTTCCGTTTTGGGTGATACTGGGTTTTGGTATGGTATTTCACGTGCTGTTGGGGAATGCGAGAGTTCCCAGTGATGCGACGGTATCCGCGGCGAAGGGTTTTGTGGTGGTATCAGTCGGGGTTTTCGCCCGCGAGGTATTTCAGAGCCCAGGTTGGCGCAGGCGGGTGTCTGGGTGCGTTGGATTATCGGCGGTCTTGGTGGCGATATTGGGTATTTGCCAGTATCTCGGGTATTTGAAACTTTTATTTCCCCAGTTTACGGAAAATTCCGCGCGGATGTATTCCGTGTTTGGAAATGCCGACCTGTTGGGTGGGTATCTGGCGATGGCGATGCCTTTCCTTGCTGCCCCGTTTTTTTCTTCAGAACCGTCCCCTGATCGGCGCTACGAAGCCGTATGGTTCGGCATGTCTTTGTTCCCCGTCATACTCGCTTTGGGTTTATCGGGCTCGCGTGGGGCGTGGTTGGCAGGGAGCGCGGGATTATTGGTTCTTGTGTCTTTTCGAGATTTCTCCTGGAAACGTCTGACGCTATTCTTGGTGATTGGGGGAGTTGCCATGGGCGTGGCTTTTGGTCTAGCGGGCGGCGTTCTGAGGGAACGTATTCTGGAGATGGTTCAGGTTCAGGGGGTTGGTGTTCGCGCACGTTTATGGTTCTGGGACGGTGCCGTGCGGATGATTCGAGACCATCTCATTGCAGGGGTGGGCTTAGGCAATTTTGCATACTGGTCGCCCCGGTATTTGGGGGAGGCGCTTGCTGCCCCAAATGGCGCAGCTCATTATCACAACGATGTTCATACCCTATATGCCCATTCGGATATTCTTCAGTGGACAGCGGAGACGGGGTTGATAGGGCTGTTGGCGATTGTGTGGTTTTTGATTCGTCTACCTTACCGCCGTACCCCGGAAATGGGGGCACTCGCCGCATTGGGAGTGTTTTCCCTTTTCCATTTTCCGTTCCATAGTGCACCGCACGCCCTTTTAGGCGTCCTGTGTGCGACGGGGCTTTTTGCGGAAGATACCACGGGTGCCGAGCAGAGCATTCCTGTATTTCGTGTGGGCAAGGCGCTGGAACGGCTTTTTGCTCCGGCGGCGGTCTTTATTGCGTGTTTTTTGTTGTGGGCAGTTTTTTGGCAGAGCGTCCTGCTAAAGGCTGCCGACACCCAATATCTTTCAAAGGCGTCTGATACGTTGGATGCCTATCGGAGGGTTTGTGCCCATCCTTGGCGTAATGCGCTCGCGCAACGGAATTTCGCAATTGCCCTGATTGCGGCGGGGCATTATGCGGAGGCTGAGGCAGAGATTCGCGAGGCGCTGGATGGGCTTGATACGGGGCAGTTGTATCTTGCTTTGGGAGCGCTAGCCGAACTGCGTGGCTCGACGGAGGAAGCGAGGGAGTACTTGCGCGAAGCCGTCTTTCGCATTCCCAGTAACTTGGAGGTGTGGCGTCGATTGCTGCGGTTGTCTTCCCCGGGGGAGCTTGCCTCTCTTAAAGGGGAAGCACGGCGGTATCTTTCGGAAGAGGCTTACCGCACGTTGGAGACGTTCGACAGCCCGTCCCCATAAGTAGGGAACGAATAAGCAAATACCTCGAGTTTTATTTCTTTCGTTTTAGGGATTTCCGTTCCGCGATTTTCTTGCGTTTAGCGATCTGTTGAAGGATGCTATTTACAGCCCACGAAACGATCGCTGCGGTGGTTGCCGCTAATACCGCCGCCAATCCTAAGACGGAGTATAAAGCGGTATCCTTGTCGCGAACCTTTAGTCCAACAATGATGAAAACGATGATAAATAAGACGAAGAGAGCAAACCAAAACGGCCAGCCAGCCGCGTCAAACGACCAGGATTGTTTGGTTTTTTTTGTCACAGAACCTCCTTGACTGGTTTATGAACTTCGGGGGGCAGGACGATGCGGAAGAGGGCACCGCCAGTTTGGCTTTTTTCGATATTGAGGGTACCGCCATGTTCGCGGATGATTTTTGATGTGACGGCAAGACCAAGTCCTGTGCCTTGAGAACCTTTTGTGGAAAAGAACGGTTCCAGGATACGTTCCCGGAGTTCCTCTGGTACGCCGGGACCATTATCTGCGACTTCGATCTGCAAGGTCTCGTCGGGCAAGATACGGGCAATTACCCAGACCTTGCCGCCTTCTTTGGGTACAGCATCTGCTGCGTTGGACAGTAAGTTAAGCAAGCAACGATGGATCCCGTTGGGATCGATGGAAACATAGCCTTGAGCCTGGGAAGTATCTACGACCAGTTCGACCTTTTTTTGAATCAGGAGTTCTTCAAATGTCTCGACGGCGTCGCGGATGAGTTGTTGGACATCACAACGTGTACGAACAGGTTCCCGGGGTTTTGAGAAGGCGAGCATGTCTTCCACCAACGTGGACAAGCGAAACGAATTGCGCCGGTATAGGGGCCACATCCGCTGAAGCATTTCTATGTTACCGGCGCGCAGGCCTTGGTCGATTAAATCGACGGTACCACTCATGCCGGTGAGGATGTTTTTTGCATAATGTGATAAACCCGCCACGGCTTCTCCGATGGCGGCAAGTCGCTCTGCCCGCATATTTTTCTCGATAAGCCGTGCGTTAACAATGGCGGTGGAGACCATCGTAGCGAAGATTTCCATAATGCGAAGGTCGGCTTCGGTAAATGCCCCGCCGCCCTGCTTGTTCACCAATTCCAACACGCCGATCAGGGTGCCGTGATCTTCGAGGGGAACCGCAAGTAGTGATTTCGTGTCGAACTGGGTGAGGTCGTCTGCCGTGCGATACCAGGACTCGAACGATCGGACGTCTTCGACGTTAATGGATTGGCGTTTTTCAGCTGCAAGGCCGCCTATCCCTTGACCCAATTTTAGACGGATTTGACGTTTTAGGGCTTGCTGATCGCCTCGTTCGCCCAGGGCGACATGGAAGTACAAATCGTTTCGTTGCGGATCATACAGGAGCAAGGAGCAAGCTTCTGCCGAAGCGACCGCCTTGTTTTCTTCCATGACGCGTTCGAGCAAGGTGTCGAGGTCTGTAATGGCGGCAAGAAAACGATGTACCCGATAGAGGGCATCGACGATTCGTCGCAGCTCGTCGGATGAGACACCACCAAGCCACGGGGTTTCACTATGCATGTGTTGACCTCTTCCTTCCCCACCATCTACACCAAGCGACGATTAAATCTTTGAAAACATGATACGCAAGTTTGCGGAATTAGCGCAACGTGAATGCAATCTTCGGGAGGACTGGGTTAGAAGGCGATGCCCATTACTTTGGGGAAACGGACACGGACGCGGCAGAAAGAGAGGTGTTGGCGCCGTGCGAAGAGGTCTTTAAGGTATTCTTCTGGGCGCGCCGCTTGCCCCAACTAACCAGGAGTATCTCGCAGGCTATCGCTACCAACAACGCCGCAGGGACGGCACGAAACGCAGTTTGAAAACCGAACGCGGCAACGACAAATCCAAACCCCGCTGTCAGGATACCACCAATACCGACAGCGCCCTCATTGATTGCGGCGCGCCTGTGTTTATGTTGGGGATTGGCGAGGCTGTAGTAGGTACTAGCGAAAAAAGAGCCGCCGAGGTTAATCCCCACGACAGCAAAAGCCGCCAGCATGACCACGAGGCTGTTGGTATTTCCGAGAAGCCAGAATGCCCCTCCTGCTGCGGCTTGCAGCGCGAAAATCCAACCCATGCGGTATTTCCAACGCGAGATGTGTCCGAGTACGAGAAAGGTGGCGGCAGTGGCTGCCGCAAGGGCGAACGCCATCCAGGAGTATTTTGTGGCGGCGCTATGCTGAAGGAAGGTTGCCGGTTGCGATTCGAAAAACAGTCGGAGTTGTCCTTTTTCGACGAGCTGAGCGACACGTTCGGTGAAAACCGACCGCGTCACGTTGGCTAGGACGTTGGCGACGCCGGTGGCGCACCAAGCGGCGACCAAAAATGCTTCGGCGCGGTCGTCTTGTGGTTCTCCGGATGCGTTTTTTTGTTCAATGGCTTTTGCAAAATGGGCATTTTCATGCGGTAGGGTGCTGATGAGATATAGCACATAGATGCACAGGAGAAACAGCGCGGCGAACGGGAGACGGTAATCAGCGTCGTACAAGGGACCGCCGATTAGGGGACTGACGGCGAAGCCGAAACTCCAGGAAACGTTAAATGTCGCCATGCGTTTTGCGCGGAGCTGTTCGTCCGGTTCTGCTCCAACCCAAGAATGGAGAGCAGGCCAGACAAACGCCAGCGCCAAGTGGGACAATGCCGCGGCGGCACAACACAGGTAGGGGTTTTTTAGGAAGGGCACTGTCGTCATGGCAAACATGTACAGGGCGACACCAAAGATTGCCCATCGGAGGCCATTCCGCGTGCGTGTCACGAACGTGGAAGAAGCCAAACAGGTGAAGGCATATACCGCAGCCTGAACTCCCGCGAATAGACCCAACATGGGGGCGGAACCCCCGAGGTGCTGCATGACAAAAAATGGCACCGCGGTGATGCCTATCATAACCGCGAAGTCGAGGACGAACGCTGCCAGACATATACGGAGATGTGGACGAAGCATAGGGGGAAAAGTTTACGGGTTTTGCTTAGTACATTGCAAACGGCTGTATTCGTCCAGTACCTTGGGCGCTTTTTTGACAAGTGGGTGTATAAGTCCAGTACCTTTGGCACATTTTGTTATGTTGGATGAGGAATTGCACATAGGACTTTGCATGAAGGTTATTGAGAGGAAGGCACTGACGCTGAGCGTCGTAGGTTGGTTTGATCTATCCATGCCCCCCTTAGTCCCCCCGCACGCGGGGGAATGATTGTCACGCATCAACCACCAGACCGCTTCGTCCGTTAGTCCTTCCGCATGCGGGGGACACAGGGGGGCTGAACCCTGCGCAGGGGATAGAAAGCCGTACCCTCGGCTGTCATTGCGAGGAGTGCCGCCAGGCACGACGTGGCAATCCCCTTAGGAATCAAGGGATCACTCCGTCTCTGCACAAAGCCCTTTTGCGCTACGCGGTTGAGGGGATTGCTTCGTCGCTTCGGGGACTCGCTCCTCGCAATGACAACCACGGAAGGGGTGCGCAACGGATGGGGCGAAGCATCCTTCGCCCCTACAAGGGGAATAGACTTGCTCCTCGCAATGACAACCGGAGGTATCAGCTCACAGTGCCAAACGTTTGTAAACTTATGCAACGGAAAGTGCATGCAGGCGCGGACGCTTTCAAACTCCCCAGATAATGTGATGTCGCTCTAGTGGATCTCTCGCCGAGACAAGGGCGGATTGTAAAATGAGAGCACGGATGATTTTTTGTGAATTAAGGTGTTTCGCGGCATACTGACTACAGACAAAGTCTCTTGGCGAGAGGTAAAGCGAGGATACGAATGATAGAAACGGCACGTGAGGACAAAACCGACGCCGGGAAAGAGCAGAGCGTGCGGGTGTTTCTTTTGGATGCCGAGCAAATCGCGCGGCGTTTGATGATCCAGTCTTGGGTACGCTTTTGGGTGGTGGTGGCGATTGTAGCGGGGGCGTTGGGTGGGAAATATGTGGTCGGGGTGGAGCAACTGGATGTTTCGAGCTTGATACTTTTGGCGGGCTTGCTTGCCCTGTTCAACGTCAATGTGTATTTCGTTTTGCGTCGTTTTCGGGAGGAAGAGGTTGTACGGGAGCATAGCAGTTTTCTTCACGGATTGATGCACTTGACTATAGACGTGGACTTTTTCTTTCTTACGGTGGGGCTGTGGTTTGTAGGTGGCCCGAACTCTCCGTTCATTGGGTTTTATCTTGTTCACGTGATTCTCGCGGGGATTTTGTTGACCCCGAGGGCGGCATATCTGCACACATTGTTTGGATATGCCCTATTCGCGGGTTTGGTTCTGGGCGAGTGGTTTGAGTGGATTCCGGCGCCGATGCCGCTGGGCGCGGTCAATTCGGCGGCGCCTCTAGACGGGCGCTTTGTATTGACGGTGCTGGTGGTTCAAGGGGGGTTGATGTCCCTTTCGGTTTTTATGTCGGTAGGTCTTGCGCGCTTGCTTCGGGAGGGGGAAATGCGGTTACGTGAAGCGAATGCGGCGCTGGAGCAGGCGGCAACGATACGAAAGGACTTTTTTCACATCGTGTTGCATGATCTTAAATCTCCCATATCTTCGGCGCAGATGGTGCTTCATTCGATGCTGGAAGACCCCGAAAGTTGTTTGCCTGAAAAAAAGGATTATTGGGTTGGACGTCTCCGGGCGCGTCTCCAAGAGGCGATGACGTTGTTACGCGATTTTGATGTGATGGCGGCATTGGAAGGGAATGTCATTGAGAAAAACCGGAAGCCGGTGGACCTTGCGGCGCTTATTCGTTTGATCGTTCAAGAACGTGAGGAATTGATCAACGAGCACGAGCACCACGTCACGGTGGAACTGGAACCGGACTTACCCCGGGTGAGTGGGGTGGAGCGGCTGTTACATGAAGCCATCGCCAATTACGTGACCAATGCCGCAAAGTACACGCCACCCGGCGGGCAAATCACAGTTCGCGCGTTCAGAAAGAATGGACATGTGCGGGTAGAAGTAGAAGACAATGGCATTGGCATTTCTGAAGAAGACCAGAAACGACTCTTTCGAGAGTTTGTTCGGGTTCGGCGCAGTGCCTCGTCGGAACGGCAATCGACCGGCAGCGGTCTGGGGTTATCGATTGTGCGTCGGATTATAGAGGCACACGGAGGTAGCGTCGGTGTGCGGAGTCAACTCAACCAGGGCAGCGTATTCTATCTGGAGCTGCCCGCCGAGACGCCGAGCGATGAATCCGTTCCTATGGGACTGTCGGCTTCAAGGTGATACTTCGAGTTTGTACGCGAAAACTCCCGGCTTACCGACAAAAGACACGGTGTTGTTCTCCCAGCCCATGTTGTTTTTCTCGATGATGGTTCCATCTTCAGTACATGCCTCGAGGGAAGTCGGTTTCGGCAACTTCCACGGGAGTTTGTCCCACGACAGGGTAACTTGGAACGGTGGGCTATCAGGCAGGGGAGTGATCCGTACGCCGTTTCCTTCCCGTTCGAGCCGCAAAGCCCCTTCCGTGGTCACAGGTCCAAAATCGACGGGCTTATTGTTGCGATTGACTCGTTGTTCCACCCCTAAACGGTCGGGATCGTCCAGACGCTTCCACTCCACGCCTTGCAAGGCGTCTTGCGTGCCTTTCAGTTGCAAGATGGCGAGGCGAATACCGTGAATGCCGTCTGTAAAACCTCCAACGGGATATCTGTTGCCTGTTTTAGGATTATACAGTCCCGTCCGCAGCTCCAGCGTTGACTCGGGTAGAACCTGGTCGGGGATGGGAAAGGTGTTTTCGACTACGACTTCGTTCTCCCATGTGCCTGTGCTGGGTTGAGGAGAGAAATCGCCTTGAAAAACGATGTTGGCTCCTGCATCCATAGCGTGCAGGAAGACTCGGAGCCCGTCTTCGATGGGATGAGGTACTTTCCAACGCAGCGTCACGTGAAGGTGGCGTGGGGCTTCGAACGTGAGGTTTTCGAGTTCCGCTTCTGGCAATTGGGGCTCGGCCGCTTTGGGACGGGCATTGACGAATAGGGCATGGGGCGACTCCGCCTTTTCCACAACAAAGTCTTCGTGTCGGGCGATGCAGACGTGTACGGTGCCGTCGTTGGAATCAGCACGTGCTAGGAGCCCATATTGCGGCAGGACGGTGTCTTGCACTGTCCAATCCCCTTCCCCCCGATTTACCCAGACCTCGCCGTTTTCCCACGTGACATGGATGCGATGAATGTCGTTGTCCACAAATTCGACGTTTTGAATACGCCGCAAGGCGAATGCGCGCATGAGGTCGTGAAGCAGCCAGTATTTGCGCACGACGTCGCGTCCAAAGGGTCTGTGCGTAAGGGCCGGGTGTCCGGTAAGAACCTCCGTGCAGATGTAATCGTCGCTATTGACGCCATGCGAACGTGGGTCAAGTCCCGAGACGTAGCGTTGTTCGTAGCCGGCGCCGTGCCATATGAATCGATCATGATACGCGGCGTCGAGCCAAGGGATGCGTTCGCCATCCTTTGCTGGGAAATTCCAGACCATCATGCCATGGGTGCCTGTGGCAGGATGTCCCCAGCGGAGATGATTGGTTTGTCCCCCGTCGAGCCAACCGATCAACTGGTCGTGTCCCGATTCGCTGACTTGAGGTGCTCCACCCAAGTAATCCCTAATCCATGCAAAGGCTTCACCCCACATTTTCCGTGTTACGGTGCGGTCATAGAACTGTCCGTCACATGTCCAGAAGTCGTGGGGCATGATACTGGACCATACATCGATGAAATAGGCGGTGGGGGCAAAGTCATCGCGGATCCAGGTGAGGTTGCGTTTCATGAAGGGCTGAAAACGGTCTGGACGGAACCGATAGGCTTGAGCGCCGCGACCTGGGTTGAACCAGCCGCGTTGGGGTTGTCCTGAGGCATCAAAGGAGACGTGTTCGTAGCTAAAATCTGTTGCGTCGGGATAGAAATCGATGTAGTTGTCGTGAACGGCGAATAAGACGTTATGGCTTTTGCAAGTTTCGGCGAGTTTGCGGAACTCATCGTGGGTTCCGAGAAAAGCATTGGGAGGATAGATGTCGGGAAGGCGGTAATCATAGCCCCACCGTTGCCATGCATGCCAGAAGACGATGGCATCTGTGACGCCGTATCGGAACGTTCTTTCGAGGGCTTGGGCGCTGTCGATGTACTTACCACCCCAAAGGTCGATTACAAACCGACCCGCTAAGGCGGGAACGCCGGCAGCAGCCGGACGTGAGTCGATTTCCCGCCAGGTTCGGACGCCAGACCAGACGTCGGGCGCGGGGATAAGGACAAGGGTTTGATTAAGAGGAGCGTGCAAGGCGTAATGTCGTTTTCCCGGCTCGACCTTCAGTGCGTCGGGTGGGACATCCACCGTTTCAACGATCGAGATACCACCATCAAAATCAAAACCCACAAAAGACGAAGCCAATTGATGACCGTCGAAATGGAGCGTAAATTTTTGAGGTTCGACGACGACATTTCCCATGCCGGCATACACACGGGACGCATGGTCTGTCCATGTCCCTAAGGCAAGTTCTTCAATACGGGGTGCGAACCAAGGGCGTGGGTTCGGGGTGTTTTCTAAAGCGAATCGCACCTGGAGGGCGTTGTGTTCTACGCGGGCGTGTGTCACCAGGTCGAACTTGCCATCCTCCGAATCAAACTCATGCCGAATACGACAAGTTTCACCGGAGGATTCGTCGATAACCCGAACCGATTGAAATTCGTCATTTAACGATTTTCCCAAAGCGCGGAGTACGAATCCCGTGAAGCCGATTTCTTTATCTTCATTTCGGAAAGCGATATACGCGTTTAGCGCGCCGCGGGTACCTGTCTGCCACAGGACATCGTATTGAGCGTTTTCGATAGATACCTTTCCAAGCATTCGCGCGGAAGCGGGAGGTTGTGCGGTGTGCCGTTCGGGGTTGCCGGTAATTAGAGTGGGTTCAGCCCAGAAACAGCCGTCGCACGTGGTATCGTTTGCGGGACCCGGATGGGCTTCGAACTGGAGGCGAATGTCTTTTCCCGCAAAGGCGCTCAGATCCGCGGATGCGTCTTCCCATGCTTTTGTTTGGGTATGTTTTTCGAACACAATTTCACCGAGCTGGGCATCAGGCGCATCCCAGGGTGCGACTCGAATGCGAAAGGTGACGCCGTCACTCGCGGGTTCCCCTCGTTCTGATTGATGATCGCGTATCGCGTTGGCAAATTGGAGACGCAGCGGCGTTTGAAGGGGCAGGTGTAGGGGGAACTCCAGAATTACGGCGCCGCAATACCCACTGTACCATGCGGGATGCATGGTGATTGCGCGGCGTTCTGTGCCTCGGACGACGGGTTCGTCCAGGTGGGCGACAGCGCGACTGATGTCGTGAGTGCCTTGCCAGCCTATCGGCATGAGGGTGTCTACGCGGTCTTGGTTGCAGATCAACACCCGAAACGTCCGAAGATTTTGAAGAGTTATGGAGGTGTTTTCGGGGATGGAGTACGGGCGCCAAGGGCGTTGAGGTTCCTTCATCTTTTCAGTCGGAAAACCACTCGTTTCAAAGATGAGAATCGGGTGGAGGACCTTTTTTTCTCCATTAAGTTGAAATTCAATATAGCCATGCAGGGGATAGTGGGCGTTGTAACATGTTGCGGGCGCCATCACCGTGAACGGTGCGTTCGTTTCGGCATTGGGTTCGACCTGAAACGTCACCGTATCGCCGGGCTCTATTTGCCAACCATCAATGCCCATTAAACGCATTGTGCCCGAGACGATCTCCGACCCAGCATTCTTAACTCGCACCATGGCTTGAAAAGGTATGTTTGACGGCTCCACTTTGTTGGGTCCCTCAATGGAGGCATGAAGAGGAGGTACGTCATCTTCTGGCGCGTCGAACGCTGGTGCTGGAAGCGGCGCAACAAGAAAAGACAATGTTGTTACTACCAGTAGGATGGACTTGCCCATGATACCAACTCCTCTACAACTGAGTTGTTTGCGCTTTGTATGGTTTAGGGTGAATTCTTGTTGCAATCATAAGTAAAATGCCGAAGATATATCTAGTGGGTTCAACGAGAAAGGCGGTGGCATATGTTGTTTGTACTTTTGGCTTTGACTGCCTCAGCTTCTAGCGGGGAGTGGAACGTTTTGGATTACGGTGCCGTGGGCGACGGTCAGACTGATTGTACGGCGCCGTTTCAAAAGGCGCTAGACGCCGCGGCGGCAGCGGGTGGCGGCACGGTGTTGGTGCCTGCGGGTCATTATCGGATCAACGGTGTATTGTCCATTCCGGGAGCCGTGACGTTGAAAGGCACGTTTCATGTGCCGCCAACAGATCAACGGGAAGGGCGGCCAAAACTTGACGGGTCTGTGTTGCTCGCCTTTGCGGGTAGGGGTAATCCAGAAGGGGAACCGTTCATTCGGTTGGCAGGAAGTATGGCAACGATTGCCGGGTTCACCATCACCTACCCGGAATGGCGAGAGGAAGACGTACCCCCCGTTCCGTATCCCCCGACGATTTATGCAAACGGCGTCGTGAACAATGGGATTTTAGACTGTCTGTTGTTGAACTCTTACGAGGGAATTGTTTTGCAGGATGCCGCTCGTTTTTTGGTGCGCAACGTGTATGGGTATCCGAGCAAGCGGGGGCTCTACGTAGACAGTTGTTATGATATTGGCAGAGTCGAGAACTGCCATTTTTGGCCATTTGGAACGGTGTATGATCCCAAAAAACCGTATGCGGCGTGGGTAAATCAGAACGGCGTGGCGTTTGAATTTGCCCGTACGGATTGGCAGTACGTAACGAATACCTTCTGTTTCGGTTACGGGGTAGGGTATAAGTTTTCGACAAGCAAGACCGGCAGTTGCAACGGCAATTTCGTAGGCATCGGCGCTGATTGCTGCACCCGTGCGGTGCTCGTAGATACGGCGCCAGGTGCGATCGACCTGCTCATTGTAAATGGAGAATTTGTGGGGAAATGGGGCAGTGCGGATTCTGTCGGCGTTGAGATTGTGGGCAAAAGTACGGGACGAGTGAGCCTCACCAACTGTGCCTTCTGGGGACCGCTGGATCGGTGCATTTGGCAACGTGCCCTTCAAGGGAATGTTGCGGCGACGGCGTGCGGATTTCTTTCGTGGGATGAGGGCGGAGAAGACTCGCCAGCGGTGCAGATTGATGGTGGCAAGGCGATATTGCAAGGAAACTCCTTTGATCGGGACGGTTTGCATGTTCGTGTAGGAGATAAGGTGGATTCGGTGATATTGATAGGCAATCAAGCCGGCGATGGTTTCAACGTGGAGAATCATGCCGGAAAACGCACCCAGATGGTGGCGAACGAAGCCGGGTTGATCACGTGGCCGCGGGGTTCCAAACGGAACTATCGAGTCGATATCGGCGCGCCGGGCGATAGCACATTCCTGCGCGGGTTTTATGGCCGTGAGGGCGGCGGTTTTTGGGGCGAAGACGCCACGATGCGGTGGGGAGGCGTCAAACCGCGGCTGAGGCTTCCGGTGGAAAAGGGGAAGACCTACGTGATGAAACTCCATTTATTTATGCCGGAACACGCGGTTGCGCCCGACATGGGCATTTACTTGGGCGATATAAAGTTGGCTGATCTTCCCTCCACGCGGGGTATTGCGGAGGTGGTTGCCACGATTCCCCCGCAGAAGAGTGACATGGTGGAGTTGCAACTGAGAGCCAAGGTATGGCGTCCTAGCGAAGTGGAAGGGACCGGAGACGCGCGTGCGCTTACGGTAGCTCTTCGACGCGTGGAAATGACCAGTGGGAGACCGCAATCGAAGGTGTACAGTGCCAACGATGGGGAATGGAAACAGCGATAGAATGTGCCGAAACGCCGCTAGTGTTGGTGTATCCAGCGGTCGTATTCTGCGCGGATATCGTCGGCACTGACAAACGGCTTCACAAGTAAGCGGGCTTTATAGCCGTACGTCTTCCCGACTACCGGATTTCTGATGACATACTGCCAGTCCCATGCGGGGCTATGTGGATCGGGGTTGTTATCTTCGTTGGTGATGAAATTCCAGAGGGCAAACCGGATGGAGTCGGTCTGGTCGAACATCATGACATAGGCAAGCGTGTCATCTGTTGTCGTTGGGTCGCCGTCTCCGTCCACTAGCCCGTAATAGAAAGGCAGCACGAACGTTTTGGACGGATCTTCCACAAGGTTCAGGGTGTCGGCGCCGTCTTCGTACGGAAGTGGAGCCGTGGCGCTATAGGCAATCGTGCCTTGTTCGAATCCCGTTGTTGTGTCTTCCCCGAATGTTACCCAGCCTTCGGAATCCTTGGAACGGCCATAGAAATAGATTTTTCTATCTCGAGCGTGGTTTATGTAGCTTGCCCACATGAACACGACGTAACCCAGCGGGAACTCCTCGCGCGTGGGGGTACAGCGAAACTCTATGTCGATGCTGTTTTCTTCGACGAGCGTGTATTCCATGCGGCATTCCATCCCCCAGGTGGAATTTTCGGCAGGCCAGCGCAATACGGCGGATCGCTCGGACGTTCTTTCAACGAGGCAGGGGTCTTTGCGTGGGCTAAATCGGGATCGGTCGCGGTCTTTGGTGGTGCCGTTGAAGATGTGCTCCAAGTTTAGGCCGACGGCGTCGCCGCGGAAGAGGTTTTCTCCGGGGTAGGCTTCATGACACAACGGGTTGAAGCCGTTGCCTTGTCTGTCTTGATTGGCGAGATTATCTAACAACCTGCCGTTGAGGTTGTTTCCCGCCAACTCCGCGTGATGGGTGCCATCAGCCAACAAGGCGAGACGGCGGTTGGTTTGACCCAAGGCGTCAAGTTGCCAACTTCTATGATTTGTGAGCGAGATGTTGATATCGGCTTCTTGAGACGGCAGGTCGTAGTTCCACAACGCGGCAAGGGGCACGCCAGAGCGTTCGATGGCTGCCAGTTGGGCACAAATCTCACGGCGCGCTTTTGTCCTGCCGCCGTTCTTCTCGTCGTCGGGAGAGCCAAATTCGCCGACAAACAGGGCTTTCTGAGCCATGCGGGCAGCCTTTAAGGTTTCTTGAAGAATAGTCTCGTAGGAGATAAGCGGCGCACCGAAGCGCATGTGCCGATCAAATGGATACATATGCACCGAGATCAGATTAAAGGGGTCTGGAGTAACATCTATCAGATTTTGTTGGAATTGTTCTTTGGAGTCTTGTTGCCACCCTTTCTTATGTCTTAAATGCTCTGCGGATGGACGGGGTAGGCTGTGCCCTGTTGTGATCGGGCGTACTTTGTCATACTGACGTACGGCTTCAGCGAAGAGACGACTAGCCACCACGATCATGTCGTGTGTTAAATCATCGGCTTCGGAGCGACTGCTGGGGGTGCCGAGATCGGGGTATACCCAGGGGCGGTGATTTTCGGCGTTGGGCAGATCGGCTTCCAGACTGTATTCGTTTCCTAATTCCCATGCCCATATCGCGGGTGAGCCGGCATAGCGCGTGACAATATCGCGAACATATTGGCGCATGAACTGGATCGTTTTGCTTTCGGGATTTGCCCATTGATTGCGCGGCTCCTGTACGAGATCCGACACCGTGGCGTTGTACCAAAAGAGACTAGGTATCATGCCCATCTGATTTTCTTCCGCGGCGCGTATGACGTCGTCCAAAAGACGAAAATATTCCTCTTTGTTGTCCAAATAAAGACGCCAGTCTTTGGGCCAAAACCCGCATGCCATGAATCGCACAAAAGGTATGCCGCGCTTCTTTAACTCGGCGAAACCTTCTCGATAACTGGTGTCGCTAGGGTTTTCCAGTCTTCGACTGAACGCGCTGAAAAAGTTGATGCCGACGGCGCGTACCGGTTTGCCATCCAGAAGCAGGTTGCCAGCGTTGTCTACTTGAAGTCGTGGGGAGACAGATGGGGACGATTCGGGAGGTGGTATGTTGACACCTAACAGTGAGGCACAGATGAAGATCCAACTGTTCATGGTTTTTGCCTTTCCGATTTCTCTGAGGGCACAGCATAAATATCATACACATCGGCATTTGTAATCTGAACGTCGATAAACTCCCCTAACGCCAACGGTTTCTCACTTGTTACATAGACGAGGCCGTCCACTTCAGGCGCTTCCGCGGCACTTCGTGTCACGTACATCTGCAAGTCTTTGTCGAAATCTTCCACCAGCACCTGTGTACGAGAGCCGACTCGGGACGCGCAGAACGCTGCCGAAATTTCGGCTTGCAGACTCATGACGGTGTCCCAACGGCGTTGACGCGTGACACGGCGAACTTGTTTCGGGAAATTCGCTGCGGGTGTGCCTTCTTCGGGAGAATAAATGAACGCCCCTAGCCGTTCAAAACGCAGACGTTCCATCGCTTGTAGCATGTTTCGGTGTGCTCGCGGAGATTCGCCGGGAAAACCCACAAGCATGGTTGTGCGCAAGACAATTCCGGGCATCGCCGAACGCACTTTGGAGACAACTTCTTCGGGATTGAGCTTGCCGAAGGGGCGCCCCATTCGTTCCAATACCTCGGGGTCGAAATGCTGAAATGGGATATCGAGATAAGGAACGATCTTGGGTTCCGTTGCCATCACCTCTAAAAGTGGGTCGGTTATACCGTGCGGATAACAATACAGCAGTCGGATCCAAAAGGTTCCCGACAAGGAGCAGAGGTCTTTGAGTAAATGGGGCAGACGATACGATTTCCATTGGTCGATTCCGTAGCCGGCTATGTCCTGCGCGACAAGGTTGAGTTCTCGAACGCCTTGAGCAAGTAGCTGCTGGGCTTCTCTCAAGAGGGTATGGGGAGGGATACTTTGGTAGGCGCCCTTCATGATCGGAATCGAGCAGAAGGTGCAGGCGTGGTTGCAGCCGTCCGCAATTTTTAGGAACGCATAGGGTCTGGTGTCCAGGCGTTGACGGGGCAGGGCGCCGCGGAAACTAGTGCGAGGAACTGGACGGACTAGGGTGTGATGTGTCTTTTCTGCAAGGATCATAGCCGCAAGCTGTTTCATTTGTCCGACGCCAACGATTCCGTCGATTTGGGGGACTTCTGTTGAGAGATCGTTGGCGTAGCGCTGGGACAGGCAACCCATAATGTACAACCTTTTAGGATTTCCCAAGGTTTCTTTCGCTTGCGCCAGCTCGAGGATTTTGTCGATAGATTCTACTTTCGCATCAGCGATGAACCCACAGGTGACGACCACGGCCGCATCCAACGGCATTGTTAAGGGTGGCTCAGCGATGACCTCACAACCTTTTTCTGCTAATATACCGGCGAGATATTCCGCATCTACCGTGTTTTTGTCGCAGCCTAATATGAATATACCGATGACCATTTCTTAATCTTTTGTTGAGATTGTTTTACCGAAGAACAAAAAATTTGCCCAATCCTAGTGCAAATCATAAATGAAAGGATATGCAAAAACATCCTTTGGAAATCGACATGAAACAAGTTCTCGAAAACACTGCGGCACATAAAACCAAAAGACACAGACAGCGAAGTGGTTTTACGTTAATCGAACTGCTCGTCGTTATTGCGATTGTCGCGATTCTTGCGGCGCTTCTTTTGCCGGCACTGAGTCGGGCGCGCGAAGCGGCACGGCGCGCCGCATGCCAAAACAATCTCCGCCAACTCGGATTGGCACTGCAGATGTACGCCGGTGAAAACCGGGAAAGATATCCCCACCGGCAAATGTGGCGGTTGTTGCCGGGAGGCGGCAGGGCATTGCATCCCGACATGATGTTCAACGGTCCCGCCATGATCCCGGAGTATATTGCTGATTACAACGTCATCTGGTGTCCTTCGTGGTCGGCGACACCGGATCCGATGGCGCGATACGACGGCGAAAAGGGAAATCGCAACGGAAAACTGGAACCGGAGGAGATCGGTCAGGAACCGTATCACTATACGGGTTGGCTTATTATGGATGATGTAAACATCCTGGGACCCTTGGTGGGAACGGTTGGTACGGAGCCTGATGGCCGCCATGCGGAAGCCGAGTTTCTCCAGACGCCTTGGGGGGAATTGGCGCAAGCCAACGTCGCATCTCAGGGTGCTGCGAGTGATTCCGATTTTACGGTTTCGCCGATCTTTTACGGTACGCAAGCTGGGGGTGGCAACACGTTTCGGCGACTCCGCGCGGGGATTGAACGGTTTTTGATTACGGATGTGAACAATCCGGCGGCGTCGGCAACGAGCAGTTCCCGCATACCGCTCATGTGGGATCATGTGACTTTGAAGGTGATCGACTTTTCACATGCGCCGGGAGGTGGAAACGTGCTGTATCTGGATTGCCACGTGGAGTTTCTCCGCTATCCAGGGGCGCGGTTTCCCATGACGGTGGACAGTGCCCGAACGTTGGGCCGCTATAACCGTCCTTTCGATGGGTTCTGAGATCAACCGAATACTTCGCGCATGCGGTCGCAATAATATCGAACGTTGTCCCAGATGGAATCGGGCGCCAGGCGATGGTCGGGGCAAGGGATATAGCCGCCCAATTCCACCAGAGGTTTCAGCCGTTCGATTTCCGCATCCACCGCCGCTCGATCGCGGGTGAAGACGACTTTGTTCATGCCGCCGACGCCGCGTAATTCTTTCCCGTATTGTTCGCGCCAAGGTTTGATACTGGCGTTCCAAGTTCCAACCTCGATAGGAAACATGGTGTTGACTCCGTTCTTCAACCAGATCGGCACGAGGGCGTCAATGCAACCGTCACAATCTAAGGAGACGATATGGAGTCCGTATTGGTGCACGAGATCCGTGATGCGTTTGTAGTGAGGTCCGACTTTTTCTTCAAAAACGGATGGGATAACGAGCGGTCCGTTTTTGAAACAGATGTCTTCCCAGAAGTGGGCGAAGTCGAATTTGGCGCCACTCTCCAATACGGTCTTGGTGCAGCGGTAACACAATTCCCCCACGGTGTCGATGATTTCCGTGAACAGGGTATCATCTTCCGCGAATAAGTAACTGGCACCCGTAACGCCCAGCATGTTACGGATAGTGCCAAAAAGGCTTCCACAATGGAGTCCATACAAATAGTCGCGTTCATTTTTCTGCAGAAATTCCAGACCGCCCTTGTCCCATCGCACCATTTTGTCATTGACCCGCACCATGCCATGCGTAATTCGCTCGTCGGTGTATTGCAGGCGATGGCGATAGTGCGTTTCCCAGGATGTGCGGTCTTTCAGTAGGTGGTCAATCTCGGCGGGGATCGAGCCGGCGCCTGGATGCTCCAAGACGATTACCCCGTCGCCGTTTCGCACCTTCCGCGAACCGTCCGGCAATTCTTCCACGACCTCGCGCTCAAACCCGGGGAGCAAATGCGTATTGGTGTGAAACACGGAATAGTAGTTGAAATCGAAGCCCAATTTTTCGCTGATAATGGCGTCTGTGGGATTGCCGTCAGCCCACATTTCCGCCTCCGTGGGGGTTAGGTGCCCTTCGGCAGCCCACTTGTCAAGGGTTTCCCGCCAGAATCCGAAATGAACAATCGGCAAGCGGTCATAGGGTTGATAGTTCAGTACAGCCAGGGCGCGTTCGCGGTGGGTCATGGTTTGATCCTCCGTAAGAATTCCTTTCATGGAAAGATGGAACATCCTATCGCATATGTTTTCAGGGAAACAATTCGGTGGAACCGCCCCGTACCTTTGGTGCTTTGACTACGTCCCCTAGCGCTGCGTTCCTCACCCTCTCATTGTGAGGAGTGACCGCAGGCACGACGCGGCAATCTCCTTAGGAAATCGGAGCAAAACCCGGAGGAGGGACAGGGCACAAGGCTACGGCGCTCTAATATCCCCGCGCCTTCGCCGTAGGGGCGAGGCATGCCTCGCTCGTCTTACCCTGCATTTATGGTTGTCATTGCAAGGAGCGAGTCTTCGAAGCGACGAAGCAATCCCCTCAACCGCGTAGCGCAAGAGAACCCTGGGCATGGTCATCCCCGAAATTCCGAGGAGATTGCCACGTGGTGCCTGCCGGCACTCCTCGCAATGACAACGGGGGAGACGTAGCGCAAGAGAACAAGAGGTAAAGCAGAGTTTGGGGTTATCTCCAATTCCTAAGGGGATTGCCACGTCGCTTCGAACACGCGCTCCTCACAAGGACAGTTGGGTCCTAGAGTCCGTAGGATATAGATATGGACAAGCCCCGCATGCGACGTTGTCAAGTAATTGGTATAGGCGCGTACCTGAAGCCATTCGTACGTGGTTTCAGGCACGCGCCGTTTTGCTGAGAAGTCGTGTGTCCTTGCAAGCGATTTAGCAGAATTGTTCTAGGAATGCGGCGCCGCGCATGAAGCCTTCTTCCACGCTTTGTGTGCCATCTTCGTGTTCGATGCTAAGGACGCCATCATAACCCACGGCGCGTAAATGGCTGATGTATTCTCCCCAGTTGATGTTGCCGAATCCCGGAATAACGTAACGCCACCATCCACCGGCATAGATACCCACGTGTGCCCGTTTTGCCTTATCGACGAGGGTGTCTTTGGCATGGGTGTGGAAAATGCGTTTGCCAAACATGGCAACCGGCAAGAGATGGTCACATTCCTGATGGTAAAGGTGGGAGGGGTCGTAGTTGAGACCGAAGTTTTCGTCGGGGATGGCTTCAAAAAGGCATTCGAAGGTATCGATACCTTGGAGGCAAGTGGCAAACCAATTCTCAATGGCGATATTGATTTTTTTCTTTCGGGCATGTTCGAGGATGGGTTTGAACGCTTTCGGTAGAACCTTTTTGATCGTTTCAATCTTTGTCATTCCTTCTGCGGGAAATCCAGCCAGCATGCATACCGTAGAGACTCCGAGTGCTGCAGCCGCGTCGATGGTTTTCTTCGCATGCGCTTGAACCGCCTTGGTATGTTTCGGATTGGCGATCTGGGCGTCGTAATAGGCGAGACTGGAGATTTCTAAGCTCCGCTCTTCCAACATTTTTCGGATTTCTTTGGCGCGCGCGGGTGTGAGTTTTGCCGGGTCAATGTGCTTGCTCCCGGGTCCGGCAATAACTTCGAGGCATGGGATCATGGCTTCTTCGGCGAAATCCAGTACCTCTTCCAGCGGCAGTTTGCCCATGGGGGCGGTCAACATTCCAACTTTCATATATCGCTCCTTTTTTGTCTGTGCCTTTCGGCGCCTTTCTACATGTGAACAATAACTTTCATGGCATCGGGTTGTGCCGCTCGCTGAAACGCTTGCACGGCATGTTCGATGCCGAAAATCTCCGTGATCAGGGGCCGGACTTCGACAATGCCCACGGCGAGTGCGTCCAAAGCAGGTCGAAAGGGGCCACACCGCGACCCGACGATTTTGATTTCTTGGATTACTGGGATACTCATTGCGAGCTCATGGGTTCCCGCGACGGTGGTCTTCAGGACTATTGTGCCTTCCGGACGGACTAGTTCCATAGCGCGCGTTAACCCTTCTTTGGAGCCGGTCGCTTCGACAACAACGTCCGCACCGGGCTCGACGGGTTCGTCATAGAGCATACAAGGGATACCGAGTCGGCGCAGGAGTTCCACCTTGGATTCATGTTTGCCCACACACTGGACTCGCTTGGTCTTCAGCCAAATAACTTGGGCGACGAGTTGCGCTAATTTGCCGTCGCCCAGAATTAATACGCGATGTTCGCCCGTAATTTGGGTCTGCTCGAGTATCCGAAATGCCGCTGCCAAAGGTTCTGTAAAGACGGCGACGTCGTCGCGGATGGAGTTAGGTACCAAGTGCAGGTTGTTGACGGGGAGTGTAAGAAACTCCGCGAATGCCCCGTTGCGATTTTGGATCCCCAGTACGCTCCGGTTGGGACAGTGACGTGGCATCTCGAGTCGGCAATAGGTGCAGACACCGCAGGGGCAATTGATTTCCCCTACCACCCGTTTCCCTACCCAGTATTCGTCGGGGGATTTTTCTACAATGCCGACAAATTCATGCCCTGGGATCCCTGTAAACTTCATATAACCTTTCGTAATCTCCAGGTCGGTATTGCAGATTCCTGCCGCAAGGACGCGGATCAACGCCTCGCCTTTTTGGGGTTGTGGCACGGGAACATCGTCCAGCCGCAACTCACTATCAAACCACAGGGCACGCATAGTCAACCTCCACAGGAAACCCGAATGAATTATTCAACACTACTCGCGCTGAAGAATCAAGAAGATGTATTCCTTCAGTACGGTTGGGTCTTATTATTATGTTGGGTTGAGGCATTGAAGAAAGGATTTTCTATGAAAGTCATTAAGCGAAAGACACAGATGCGGGACACCCAGAGGTACGTTTGAGTCCATTGCGCACCTGTTTGACCATTCGGATTACTGGTTGTTCCGTATTACGTACCCTTGTGCTGCGTCCGTCACCGTGTCATTGCGAGGGGTGCCGGGAGGCACGACGTGGCAATCCCCTCAAGCTTTCGGAAATGCCTTAAGCTTCGCATTGCGCCCTCTTGCGCTGCGCGGTTGAGGGGATTGCTTCGTCGCTTCGCAGACTCGCTCCTCGCAATGACAACAGGCCGTATAAGCGTAGGTCTATCTCCTCGATGCACTGGCAACGTTTGAGATCCTATGCAGAAGACACCGTGGGTTTCGAATATGATAGTCTTATGGGGTTGGCTTCTACGCAGTTTATGCCCGAAAGAGGAGTACTTTTGATGGAAGGTCCAAGGCCTGTACGAGTAGAAGAACTACCATCGTTGAGCGAACTTGTTGACACGGTGTTTACGCCGGGCAGGCGGGGCGAGATGTTTCGCTGGTTTCCGTTGTTTTTGTCCGAATATAACGCGGAAAACCTATTCGTTTTTGTCGATCAAGGTAGGGTGGTGAGTCACGTGGGGGTGGCGCTTAACCGAGCAAGTATCGGGGGCTGCGCTGTTGGAGTGGCTTGTGTTGGTGCGGTTGCCACTTACGAGGAGTATCGAGGGCGAGGACTCGCTTCGGAACTGATGCACGCCGCTATTCGTCACGCGGACGCGCGGGGCTCGGATTTTATGATGATTTCCGGCGGACGCGGGCTCTACCGTCGCTTGGGGGCTGCGGACGTGGGTTATGAATACCGAGCGGAAGTGGGTCTAGATGTTGCGAACAAGATGGCGTTAGACCAAGTGGCTCTTTTGCCTTGTTCGGAGGAGGATCTTGACATGTGCGCCCGCTGTTACAATCAGAAAGCCGCGCATTTTGTGCGATCGCCCTTCGAGTGGTCGGTTTTCCTTAATGAACGCGTCTGTGGGTGTTCGGACATAGACATGTGGCGTGTGGACTACCGGGGGATAGGGTGTGGGTATTGGGTAGTGCGCCGAGAATGTAAGGAGGGACGATTAGAAGTGATGGAATTTGGCGGGGATGCTGTGGCGTTGAGCGCTTCGTTATTCCGTTTGTTGTCTCATTATGCGGCAGACAGGGCGTCTATTCACTTGCAGGAGCATGATAAAGTCTTGAGAATGATCTTGCTTGATGCGGGCGCAATCCTTGCTGATGCGAGCGCATCGGGTACGTATCTCCTTTTGAATTTTTCGAGGTTGATGGAGCGACTGGTTCCGTTTTTCGAGAGTCGTGTCGGGAGAAAAGCGGCGGAACAGTTGCGCTATGCGGAACAAGACGACGTTTACACCATTCAGTGTTGGGAAGAAACATTGCGGATAGAAGGGAAAACTGCGCTGATGGAATCTCTTTTTGGGAATCGCAATCGGGGCAACTTGGGTGGTGTCTTCGACAAGTTATTTCCCGTGCCTGCGTTGTGGTACGGTTTGAACTACGTGTAAAGGGACGGATGTATGGAGAAGATACACAAGAAACCTTTGTTCGGTGTGATTGGTGGCAGCGGCCTTTATGAGATCAAAGCACTGACAAACCGTCGGTGGGTGCATGTAGACTCGCCATTTGGGGCTGCATCGGACGACCTATTGTTTGGAGAGTTGCATGGCGAAGAGATCGTGTTCTTGCCGAGGCATGGACGCGGACATCGTATTCCCCCAAGTCGGATCAATTATCGTGCGAATATCGACGTGTTGAAACGGGTGGGGGTTGAATCCATAGTTTCCGTGAGTGCGGTCGGTTCGTTGAAAGAGGACTTGCACCCGGGGGATTTTGTGCTAGTGGACCAATTCATTGATCGCACGTTTGCCCGGGAAAAATCCTTCTTTGATGTGGGGTTGGTTGCCCATGTGTCTATGGCGCAGCCGGTGTGTTCCTTTTTGGGAAATGCGCTGGCAAAGGCGGCGGAAGGACTCGGTATGCGTTTTGTGCGTGGGGGCACGTACTTGACGATGGAGGGGCCGCAGTTCTCGACTCGGGCGGAATCTTTGTTGTACCGGCAATGGGGTTGCGATGTGATAGGTATGACCAACATGCCGGAAGCCAAGCTAGCGCGAGAAGCCGAACTGTGTTACGCGACGGTAGCCATGGTGACAGATTATGACTGTTGGCACGAGAGTCATGAAGCGGTGTCCGTCGATCAAATTGTTGCTGTGTTGCGAAGGAATGCGGAACATGCGGGTGCGCTTATCGTCAACCTGGTGGAGGTATTGAAATCATGCGCGGACACGTGCGTTGCCGGTTGTCGGTCGGCATTGGACAACGCGATTATCACTCCTCCTGAGGCACGTGATCCGGAAATGGTGAAGAAATTGGATGCGGTAGCGGGACGCGTGTTGCGGCGAGGATAACAAGGAGTTCCGAACACAAGCCGTCGCGGATTTACCAGGGGAGTCCCTTTGCCAAATGTTCGCCGAAGTAAATAATTAAAAGACATGATCCAACCCACAGAGCCACTGTTAGTAAAAGAGGGACGTCGGTTAGGAGCGCTCGCGAAGGGTTTCCTCCGCCTTGTCGATGATAGGCCAGGTAAAGGTAACGAAACATGCCGTACAGGACGAAGGGAACGGTGGCGACGAGCAGACGGGTGTGGAAAACGGACACGGTACGTTCGTCAACGGTGTACAGGATGTAACATACGACCGTTGCAGCGGTCACGATGCTGATCATTTGGTCCAGGAACCCGATGCTGTAATGTTCAAGGACGCGCCGGTGGTTCACTGCGTTGTCTTCCAACGCGATGACTTCAAAGCGTCGCTTGGCAAACCCCAGAAAGAGGGAGATGTTCATGGTACAAAGTAGCAGCCAATACGAAGGGGGTACCTCGGTTGCTGCGGCGCCCGCGAAAATACGCAAAAGGAATCCCACAGCGATAAACATGACATCCAAAATGACGATGTGTTTGAAAAACATGCTGTAAAGCGTGTTGATAGCCAAGTACACCGCGATGATACCTGCCGTTTCAATGGACACGAGCGAAGCGCTTAACACGACAGACAGGATCGCTAGACCATTTGCCGCAAGTACCGCTGTGTGTATGGGGATTTCGCCGGAAGCCAGCGGCCGAAGCCGTTTTTCCGGGTGGAGTTTATCTTCTTCGAGGTCGAGTATGTCGTTAAAGAGGTAGGTGGCACTTGATGCGAGACAGAACGCGACAAAGGTATAGGTTGTTGCCATCAATTGATGAGGTTGGGTGATTTCTTTGGCGAAGACAGGCGCCGCAAAGACAAACCCGTTTTTAATCCATTGGTGTATGCGGAGCGCTTTGATCAACGCCCGCCAAGTTTGTCGTTTTGTCGTCCTGTGTTTGACCCGATGTGGGGCTGTTTTTTGTCTCTTGTTCATGGTTTCGACAATTATCGCGAATTTTTTGAGTTCTTCTGTTTGCGCAACCTGTTTTATGATTTACTTCTCGAGACCATATTTCTGCAAACGGTACCGGAAGGAACGCGGAGACAGCCGAAGTAGTTCTGCCGCTCTTTTCTGGGAGAAGCGGGTGCGCTCCAGCGCCTGTTTGATTAGGCGCGTTTCTAATTCAGCCACGTACGCCTCGAGATCGAGACCCTCCTCGGGCAATTCTTTCAACACGTCATCCGGCGCGGCAACGTGGTGTTGGATGTGTTTGGGGAGATCCATCAGTTCGATTTGCTGGCCCGAACATAGGGCTACGGCACGTTCAATAACGTTTTCCAGTTCGCGCACGTTCCCAGGCCAGGTGAATGACCGCAGGGCCTGTTCCGCTTCTGGAGAAACTTGAAGAGGCGGCCGGTTCATTTTCGCGGCATGCTGAATGATGAAATGGCGCACGAGTAACGGAATATCTTCGGCACGTTCGCGCAACGGTGGGACGACGATGGGAATGACATTCAGTCGGTAATAAAGGTCTTCGCGAAACGTATTATTGCGCACCATTTCTTCCAAATTGCGGTTGGTGGCGGAGATGATCCGCACGTTCACCGGAATGGGCGCTGTGCCGCCGACAGGCAAGACCAGCCCATTGTCGAGCACCCGCAGGAGTTTTACTTGTAAGTTCAGCGGCATTTCACCGATTTCGTCCAGAAAAAGGGTACCGCCGTTGGCAACCACAAACAGTCCATCTTTGTCTTCTACGGCGCCGGTAAAAGCCCCCTTTTTGTAGCCGAATAATTCGCTTTCTAGCAGATTTTCGGGAAATGCCCCGCAATTGACCGCCACAAACGGTTTTTCCGCGCGGTCGCTTAGTCCGTGAATGGCGCGGGCTACGAGTTCTTTTCCAGTACCGCTTTCACCATGAATAGCGACGGTGCTGGGGACGGTGGCGACACGCCGTATCATGTCACGGACTTCTTCCATCGCGCGGCTTTTTCCAATCAAGTTGTCGAGTTTTCCGCGCAGGGCTTGATCTTTTCGTAGGGCGATGTTTTCGCGGATGAGATTACGTTTTTCGATAGCTCGGCCTACTACCAAACGCATTTCTTCATTCTTGAACGGTTTGAGGATGTAATCCGCAGCGCCTTGTTTCATGGCTTCGATGGCAGTTTCCACGGAACCATATGCCGTGATCATGATGGTAGGCACAGCGGGTTCGTTTTCATGTATCCAACGGAGAAGATGCATGCCGGCATCTCGTTGAGCGCCGAATCGCAGATCGGTGATTACACAGTCAAAATGGCTGCCTTGTAACAGCTCCTTTGCAGCATGAATGTCAGCGGCGGTGAGAACTTCATACCCTTCGTTGCCGAGCACGATCTCCAGCAATTCCCGCATTCCCGCTTCATCGTCCGCGACAAGCACTCGGGGACGCGGCTGATGGTTGGTCATAAGGCATTACTCCTCTGAGCGCACGGCAGGGAGGCGAACCGTGAATGACGCGCCGCCGGTTGGTCGTGATGCCACATAGATAGCACCGTCGTGTGCCGTGACGATTCTCATGCAAACGGCGAGTCCCATTCCCACTCCCGACTGCTTTGTTGTGTAAAAAGGCTCAAAGATTCGGGTTATTTGGTCGGGCGGTATTCCGGGCCCCTCATCATCAAACCGTATGGAAACAGACACGGGGTCGCGCACGATAGCCACGGTAAGCCGTCCTCCCTGTTCCATCGCTTCTATGGCGTTCTTGCCAATATTATAGAAAACTTGTTTCAATTGCGATCGATCTCCTGACACGGCGCAACCGTGAGGACATGGCAGCATGGTTATTTCGATGTTTGGGTGGCTATGGCATTCACGGCTCAGGAGTTCACAGACTTCCCGCACGACTTCGCAGACCGGAAACGGCGTGCGCTCCACGTGTGGTTCGCGGGCAAAATCCAAAAACTGGCTGATGATGTGATTTAGATGATCGGATTCCCGCACGGCGATCTCGATAAGACGGCGTTGTTGTTCAGGGGAAACCGAAGAAGAACGTATTTCTTCCATGGCGCCTCGTATGGCGGCGATGGGATTGCGGATTTCGTGCGCCAGTCCAGCTGCGAGTTCGCCGACAGCAGCGAGCCGATCGTGGCGTTGAAGTTCTTCGCGCATTTGGGTCAGTTCCGTCAAATCAGAGAAGGATACAATGAGGCCGGTTAGATTACCTCGTCTGCCGAAAAGGCAGCTGGTACTTAACCCTAGGGTCTTCGTTTTGTTCTCACCGATTCGGGCGGCAAACTCATAACGGGTGAAATCACGCCGCGTGCGCAACGCGGTGATGACGGGACATTCGTCGCCGTTCACTTTTTGTATGATGTTCTCGACAGGCTGGCCGACGGCCGCGCCTTCGGGTATTTCCAAGATCCGCGCGGCGGCTTTGTTTTGTACCAGAATGCATCCTTCGGGATCGACGATAATGAAGCCGTTGTTCATGTTATCCAGGATTTCGTGTTGGAACTCCTGCAAACGGTTCAGCCGCATGTTCCAATAGCCACTGATAGTCGTGGTGAGGTAGTAGGCAAGGGTTTGTACGAGCAAGGCATATCCGGCGTTCAGGGGAAATCCGCGATTCGCTTCGATGACAAACTCTATACCCATGAAAAGGGTGGCTAGGGTGGCGAAGACGAATCCCTGTGCAATACCCAGTAACAAACCTGCTTCCAGGATGACAACGACAAAGAGGAAGGTGAAAAGACTGTCTGCGCCGCCGGTGGAGTTGACAGTTGCGGCAACTATCCCAAAGTCGATGAGCATTTGTCCCCAGGTGAGAAGCGGCGATACGGGAGACTCCCGGCGCAGAAGGAAAAGATACAGAACGCAGCTGAAAATCCCGAAGAAGTAGAATGCGGTCAAAAACGGGATGAGGAGTGGGTCTACCCCTTTCGGCAGGACGTTCACGCCCACAGCAATGACTACGAGTACGACGATGCGGATGGCACCGACGTACCAGAGCCAAGCGGTGGATCGCTCGGCGGAGAAACGTGACCTTTCTTTTTGATGGAGTATGTTCACTCCCCGCGTTCCAACATGCGCTGGAGGTCTTCAGGGTCGTGCGTACTCTTGAAAGCCGTATCCAGCGTGATGAGATTACGTCGCACTAACCGATACAACGACTTGTTCATGGTCATCATATCTTCGCCGCCGATCTGGATGAGCGTGGGGATTTGGTGGAGATTGTCTTCGCGAATATTGGAGCGAATAGCGGCGTTGGGCACCATAACCTCAAGCGCGGGCACCCGTCCCCGTCCATCGGCACGAGGCAGCAGCTGTTGCACGACTACTCCTTCCAGTACCAAGGAGAGCTGGGTACGTACTTGAGCTTGCTGGTTTGCGGGAAATACGTCCACGATACGGTTGATGGTTTGCGTGGCGTCGTTGGTGTGAAGCGTAGCGAATACAAGGTGTCCGGTTTCAGCGGCGGTGAGAGCGGTTGCGATGGTTTCATAGTCACGCATTTCGCCGATGAGAATGACGTCGGGGTCTTGCCGTAGCACATGACGCAGCGCGGCGGCAAAGGATTTTGTGTCAGAATTCACTTCACGTTGATTAATCAAGGATTTTTTGTGGGAATGAAGATATTCAATCGGGTCTTCGACGGTGATGATATGTACACTTCGCTCGCGGTTGATCTTGTCAATAATGGCAGCGAGTGTTGTAGATTTGCCACTACCGGTCGGGCCGCATACGAGGACAAGCCCGATGGGACGGTAGGCGAAGTCCGCGACCACCCGCGGCAAGCCAAGTTCTTGGAACGAACGAATTTCAAACGGGATAGCTCGAAAAGCCGCTGCAACTGAGCCCCGGTCTCTGTATACGTTCAGACGGAACCGACTGAGTCCCGCGATACCAAAAGACATATCGCACTCTTTTTCGGTTTCAAAGGTGGCGATCTGTTCTTCTTTCATTACACTGTAGACAAGGTCCTGTGTTTGGTCCGGGGTCAAACGGTCATAGCCAGGTAAAGGTTCCAGGGTTCCGTGTATACGCACCATGGGAGGTACGCCCACCGAGATATGCAGATCGCTGGCGCCCAGCTCGATCATTCTTGAGAGCATTTCTTTGATGTTCAGTTCCATACTCCCTCCCTTGTCCGTTTGGTGTGTTTCGTCATTCTCTTGATTTGTCACGGTCTTGGAGCGGTTTGCAACTTTCGTACTGTTTTGGTCAATCCGCCGGGGAAATACGCAGTACTTCTTCGATGGTAGTGAGTCCTGCCGCCGCTTTCGCCAGAGCGTTTTGACGCAAGGTTGCCATGCCGCATTTCATCGCGACGCGTTTGATCTCTGCTGCGGGCGCCCGTCTCATCACCAGGTCCTGGAGTTCAGGATAGTTGGGCATTGCCTCAATTACCGCCAGACGGCCTTTATAGCCGGTGTTGTTGCAGCGTTGGCACCCTCTACCACGGGCAAACTGCGGCGGGGGAGCGCCTTCGGGTTGGCGGAACTGAATCCGGTCGAGTACTTCCTGCGGCACGCGTACTGGCTGTTTGCACTCGGGGCAGATGCGACGAGCCAAACGCTGAGCCGCAGCCAGTGCCACGGACGACTGTACCAGGAAAGGTTCCAAGCCCATATCGATGAGCCGCGTGAAGACACTGGCGGCATCATTCGTATGTAAGGTACTCAATACCAGGTGTCCGGTCAAGGCAGCTTTCACAGCGATATCTGCGGTTTCTTCGTCGCGGATTTCGCCGACCATGATGACGTCAGGGTCTTGGCGCAAGATACTGCGGAGGCCTGCAGCAAAAGTCAATCCTACTTCTGGATTGACTTGCACTTGATTGACTCCGAACAGTTCGTATTCGACGGGGTCTTCGACGGTAATGATGTTGCGATGGATTTCGTTCAATTTATGTAATGCGCTGTACAGGGTGGTGGTTTTTCCGCTGCCAGTAGGTCCCGTCAACAGGATCATCCCAAAGGGCAGTTTCAAGGCATCTTTGAAGGCAGCCATGGGCTGCGGTTCGAAACCCAAGGCATCGAGATCCAAGGTCAGGGCGCTTTTATCCAAAATACGCATCACAATCTTTTCACCGTAATAGCACGGCAGAAATGAGATACGGAAGTCGATGTCGTGTCCACGGCAGCGCACGCGGAAGCGGCCGTCTTGAGGGACACGCCGCTCGGAAATATCCAGATTACTCATGATTTTCAATCGGCAGGTGACCGCTTGTTGGTCTTTTTTGGCGATAGGGCGGAGCTCTTCCAAGGCGCCGTCCACCCGGTATCGTACGCGGATATGTTTTTCGAACGGTTCGATGTGGATATCGCTTGCCCCCATGTCTATGGCGCGCAACAAGATACGGTTCACCAGTTGGATGATGGGGGCTTCGGCAGCGCCGGCAACGGCACCGGTGATCTCTTCTTCAAGGTCCTGTTTTTCTTCGACCGTTTCTACTGACTCCGCGTCCAGCGGTTTTTCGTCTTCCTCGGGTATTTCGGGTCGGTAGCAACGCTCGATGGCTTCTTTCAGTTCAGAGGCGAAAGCCACCACGGGTTTAATCTCGTAATTGGTTAAGCCTTTCAGTAGACGGAGGTCATCAAAGGCGCGCAAGTTTTGGGGGTCTGCCATGGCAAGCGTCAGAACGCCGCTTGATACACCATTATTGGTTACAGACTGAACGGATACTGGGAGCATTTGATGCTGGCGCGCAAGATTTTCGGGCACCATCTGCAGCACTTCTTTTGTGATGTGGCATCGGCTGACGCGAATGTGCGGAATATCGAGTTGCTCCACGAAAGTCAGCACGAGTTTTTCCTCGTCGATGTAGTTTTTCTCCAACAGCACATTTACCAGGCTTTGTCGCGTGGCACGCTGGATAGCAAGGCACTCGGTCAGCTGTTCTTGCGTTATGAGCCCTTGTTCGAGCAAAACCTCACCGAGACTCCGTCGGGATGTCTTAATCGGCATCGACCCAGTTCCTTTCATTGTCACCGTCCCCTGTTATGTCCCCACGGTTTTGTGCGTCCAGTTTATCCTTAACGAGTTTCGTTTTCTAACTGAAAAACTGTCCTTATTTATTATCGCACATTTTTGTTACAGCAAGAAGTCTTTGTGCGAAATCGTGCGTTCAGAAATAAGTCCACGTTTCAGTCCTCTATCCCGAGATGCGCCAGAATCTCCGTTACGAGTTCTGCGGTGACTTCCTGTCCGACGAGTTCGGCAAAAGCGATAACCTTTCGGAGGGAACCAGTCATTTTGCGCACGTCGGAAGTGACACGAGTAGCAATGAGGGTAAGAATCTCATCGTTGATGGTTATATCGGCTTCTTTGGCATAGTGTCGTAGTATTTTGAGTCGGGTGTCCCAATCTGGGGGATGCAGACAGGCGACGATGCCGCTGGCAAAACGGGAAACCAGACGTTTTTCGAGTTGGCCGAGTCGGTCCGGGGGATTGTCAGCAGCGATGATAATTTGTCGGTTTTCTTGGTAAAGCGCGTTGAAGATGTGGAAGAACTCTTCTTGAGCTTCAATTCTTCCGCCTAGAAACTGAATATCATCGAGGATCAACACGTCCCAGCGACAATACGCTTCGCGGAATGGTTCGAGGGCGTGTTCCTCAAGTGCAGTCATCAGTTTTCGTGCGAAACGGCTCGCCGAAACGTACCCGACGTTTTTGGAATCATCGGCTTCTACGATGGCGTTGCCGATGGCGTTGACCAAATGGGTCTTTCCGAGCCCCACCTCGCCGTACAGAAAAAACGGGTTGTATTTTTCGCCGGGATGCTCGGCAACAGCGCGCGCAAGTTGAACAGTGAACACGTTTGGTTTCGCCACGAAAAAGGATTCGAAGGTATACCCGGGTAGGGGTAATTCGGAATCCAGGGCGGCTTGGATGCGTTCATCAAGACGCAGTTTTAATCCAGGTCCCTCGATGGCTTCCAAGGCATCGCTTTCTGCCTTTCCGAGTAGAGCGGCGGCTTGTTTTGCTTTTTTGGGAGATGTCAGCCTTGTCCGCTGAAGTCCGCGTTTCACGTTTTCGGTCACGGCGGCGGTTTCGGCTTGGTCTGCAGCGCGTTTGGCTTCTTGTTCAGCCCGCGCTGCGGCTTCCTGGGCTTGGCGGGCAATGGCAAGAATCTGGGTTGTTTGGTCTTTTTGTGCCGCTAAGACGGCTTCGACGGCGGCTTGAGCGGCTTGAGCGGCTTGGGTTGCTGCTTGCGTCAATTCCGCAAGGCGACGGTTTTCCTCTTCGGGAATGTCGGGTTTGGTTGTCACGGAGACAGGTGTTGCAGCCTGTTGCGCGCGGAGGATTTGTGCCGCTTCCGAAATGGCTTCGCGCACGGCGTCGTGGACGCTCGCGCGCATGATTGCCGCCAACTCCTCTACCGAAGGACCCGGCTCACGGGGTTCGGGAACGGGTGCCAGGGGCACAGAGGAAAGCACAGTTTGAAGGGTTTGCTGGATCGTTTCCTGGGTAGCTTCACGGATGGTGCGGGCGAAGTCTTCGGGGGAAAAGGGGGAGCGCTCTTCGGGGCGAGACGTGAGTTGGTCGCTGATCGCCTCTTTTACGTGGTCTTTTACGGCTTTTCCTACCTCCTGAGAGACAGTCTCCGCCGTGGCAATTCTAGGTTCGCCTTGCTCCGTTGGTGCAATAGGCTCTTCAATAGGTTCCACCGGGGTGGGCGGTGATTCCGAAGATGCCGCCGCGGGTTTTGGAGCCGTGCTAAATCCCAGGCTCGACATCGATACTTCGTCTTGAGAGACCTCTTGACGTTTGAACAGTTTCTGTGTGACTTGGTAAAAGTGCTGCCATTCGCAAAGGATGGGCTTGACCTTATAGTCGGGACAAGCATTTCGGACCTGATTGATAGCGTCGATGTCCAGCGGGTCGACCATAGCCACGGTGAGGATTCGTCCCAGTCGGTCGATGGGCAGCACGCCATATTTTAGGCATACATCTTCGGGAATGCTGGACAAAATCTCCGGCGCGATCTGATAGTCGAGCAAGTTAATATGTGGGATGCGGCACTGGCGCACCAAAAACGACATCAAGGTTTCTTGAGTGATAAATCCGAGCTCGACTAGCGCTTGCCCCAAAAATCCGCCATGCTCTTTTTGTCGGGCTAAGCCACGTTGGACTTGTTCTTGGGTCAACATGCCAGCGTGAACCAACAGTTCGCCGAGACGTAACCGTGCTGCAAGCGCAGCGGGATTTTGTGCGGGCTGGTCTGTTGGGACTTTCGGCGAGGAAACGGACTCGTTCGGGACAGATTCGCCGGCTTGAGGTCCCTCTTCTTTGGCTCTTCTAAATAACATAAATCCGCGTGGGTTTCCCGACTATTTTTCCATCCCCCTTGGTCATTCTTCTCCCAGACTCTCCATATCCTACCCCGTTATTCCTCTCTGGGATTGTAACACCCGCCGAACAAGCCGTCAAGTAATTACCCCTTGATAAATCTTTTCCGTAGAATATGTTATCTTTTTCTTGCGGGGACAAGTCCCCTGGTGCGGATTCGCTAAGAACCTTTGGTGCTGCATGAATCCGCCGGGCGTGCTACCGCCTATAGGGTTGTTTGATACGATACCCGAGCACGTTTCCTATGTTATTCTGTTGTGACTTGACCACCGTTGCGGTTAAATATTGACAAGATTTCGGTAGTGTGGTAATCTGTAAAGGCTTGGAACATACTGAACGCGGCGTTTTGCCGCAGTTTATGGAGGTCCGAAGGGGATGAGAGACACAATTTGGACACGCGTGATAGCTTGTGTTTTGATGGCTGCCCTTATTTTGCCGGTGGCAGCTATCGCTCAAGAACGACTAACCTATGACCCGGAGGACGAAATCCCCGCGGCGACGGGCGTAGAACGCGCGTTGACGAAGTTGGGACGTGGTCTTTCCAACGTAATGTTTGGTTGGGCGGAGATTCCGGTGACGTTTGACAAGAAGCTAAAACAGGGCAAACCATTGGGCTACTTGTTGGGTGTAGTGCCGGTTTTGGGAACTGCCCGTGCGGTAATGCGCACGACCACAGGTGTGTTCGAAGCGGTGACGTTTCCTTTCTCGGATCGGGACGTAAATTACGAGCCCATTCTTGAACCCGAATTCTTGTTCTGACCTCGTATGAAATGGGCGCGTCAGGGCGAAGCGGTGGTGAGTTCCGCACGGCTGGTTGACGGTGCGCCAGTGCGTGTTGTCTTAATAGGTCCTCGGAACAATCCGAAAGGGGCTGCGGTAGTGGTGCCTTCCCAAGGTCCCGAAAAGGTTAAAACGTTGCGATTGGACGAGGCGTTAGACCGGTTTACTCCCCAAGATGTGGTGGAAATCCTTTGTATGCAGGAACGTTTTTTTGGCGCAAGCGGATTAAGTGTCCCAACCATACATTGAGTAAACGTGATTCAACCGCACGAAATCGATCTACTGCTGGAAGAGATTGTCACTCTTCCGAGTGTCCCTCAGACCTTGGCTCGGATTACGCAAATGATGTCCAAGCCGGATGTTTCGTTGGCGGAAGTGAGTAAAGTCGTTTCGACCGATCCTTCCATCGCTCTGAAGACGTTGCGCCTTGTCAATTCGGCGCTCTACGGACTCCGCAACAAGGTGGTATCTGTCGATCACGCGGTTGCGATGTTGGGACTAGATGTCATTCGCAATCTTGTGTTGACGGCGACCGTATTTGACACGTTTAAGCGGGGCTCGGAATGTCTTTTGACGCACAGTGTGGCGTGCGGCGTCGCTTTGCGTGCTGTGGCAATTGAGACAAATTTCGTTAATCCCTCCGATATCGACGGCGTTTTTGTGTTTGGTTTGCTCCATGATGTTGGGAAGATCATTTTCCATGAATTTCTTCCTGAGGAAACTACCAAAGCCGAGGAGGTCAGCCGAGAACGTCAGATACCCATGTTTCAGGCGGAACGTGAAATCATCGGATGTGACCATGCAGAAATGGGCGCCCGACTGGCGCTGACGTGGCAGTTGCCGGACGAACTAGTGCATGCTGTGGGTTATCATCATTTCCCTAGCTCCTGTAAAGATGAAAAAGCACGACAGCGCGCGGCGATGCTATCTATTGCTGACGTAATTTGTTGGGCGTCCGGTTTGGCTTCTGTGCCGGATGTGCCCGTGACAGTTCCTGCCGAAACTTGGGATTTGGTCGGGATTCGTTCGCGGAATATTCCGTCGATTCTGGATAGGTTCTTTAATTCCATGCCAGAAATGCGCGAGTTACTCGAGATCGCCAGATAGCCTGTCCTTGTGACTCCGTGTTACAATACCCGCTGTTGTAATTCCGTTCTTTTCATGCGAGAGCCTCATGCAGCTAACCCGATTAATATGTTCTGGTTTTCGGTGTTTAAAAGATTTGAGTTTTCAGCCGGGTCCGGGGTTGAACCTAATCGTTGGGGCAAACGCCCAAGGTAAGACATCACTTCTGGAATCGCTGCTGTATGTGGCTACCGCCCGAAGTCATCGCACGACCCAGGATGTTGAACTTGTGCAATACGGCGGGCAAGGGTTTCGGATTGCGGCATGGGTAGAACGTAGGACGCGGCCTGTGGTGATTGAAGCGGCATATTACAATGGCGCAAAACGATTTCGGGTCAATGGTATTCCTCAGTCGCGGGTGAGCGACATTTTGGGGAAAATCAATGTCGTGTCGTTTTTTGCGGAAGATGTCGCTTTGGTGCGAGGTGCGGCATCACAACGGCGCCGTTTGTTGGATATCGAATTGTCAAAAGTGTATCCCCAATACCTGCGATCGTTGCAACAGTATCGACAGGTGTTACGTCAACGTAACGAGGTACTCCGTAAAAAACCGATGAAACCGGAGGAGCTTATAACGTGGGACGTGCAGCTAGTCGCCTATGCGCAAGTGCTCATGGAACATAGGGCGTCGTTTGTTCGCCGGTTGACGGATACCGCCGAGGCTTATTATGCGCGCATCGCGGGCGAAGGGGAGTCGCTCACCCTTGCTTACCGTCCTGATATCCGTTCTGATATGAACTTTGGTGAAGTGATCGCTCTGGCTCGGGAGACGGACCAGAAACAGGGCATGACAACACGGGGACCGCATCGAGACGATGTGGACATCTTAATAAATGCCAAGCCGGCGCGGCAGTTTGCTTCGCAAGGGCAGCAACGGAGCGCGGCACTGGCGATCAAACTGGCCACGGCGGACTGGGTGCAGGAGGCAACGGAAGAAGACCCGATCCTTGCGCTGGACGACGTCTTTTCGGAACTTGACCCCGACCGCGCGTCGAGGTTGCTGGAGACGTTATCCCCGCACCGACAGTCCTTGATTACTTCTACAGACGGATTGGTGGACAGACTTCCCGCGGAGAACCGGAAAATGTTCTGGATGGAAGGGGGCCGACTTGAAGAAAAATAAACCACAATCTGTCCAGGAAATTCTCTCCGAGCTAAAGAAAAAGTCTGAGATAGGACTGCAGCTGGAGTATGCGCAGATTTGGGAAGAGTGGGAGTCCCTTGTGGGCGTACATCTCGCGCGTCATAGCCACCCGATGACCGTGAAAGAGGGAGTGCTCTATGTTCATGCGGAAAGTTCTCCTTGGATGCACAAACTGGCTTATGAGAAGTGGAATATCCTTAAGCGTATCAATAAGTTAGCGAATAAAGAGTTGGTGTCGGACTTGTATATTCAATTGGAGCCGGATTCTGACCCGACGACTCCACAATATGGTGCGTAAATGCCCCAGACAAAACTCTAAATATTGGGTTTTGCTCCTTGTTTTGAACTCGCCAATTTGATATACTATCCTTAATAAATTTTGCCTCAGGTACGGAATAGGATTCACATGGCAAGTCTAGCAGAACAAAACACTTATACCGCGGCCAATATCCAGGTTCTTGAAGGTCTTTCGGCGGTGCGGAAACGCCCCGCGATGTATATCGGGGATACCGGCCTCCGAGGGCTTCACCATCTGGTGTACGAGGCGGTTGACAATAGTATTGACGAGGCGATGGCGGGGTACTGCAATCGCATTGAAGTGATCATTCATATTGACAACAGCGTCTCTGTGATTGATAACGGCCGTGGCATTCCTGTCGATATGCATCCGAAGTACAAGAACAAGAGCGCGCTGGAAGTAGTCATGACCATGTTGCATGCCGGCGGCAAGTTCGACAGGACGACTTACAAAGTAGCGGGCGGTCTGCACGGCGTGGGGATATCGTGCGTGAATGCGTTATCCCGCGATTTTGAAGTCGAAGTCAAGCGCAACGGGTTCATTCATTATATGGCGTTCAAACGGGGGGTGCCGACGGGACCTTTGGAGCAGCGGGGTAAGACGCGCGGCACGGGGACCCGCGTGACCTTCTGGCCCGACCCGGATATTTTCGAGACTACGGTATTTAATGCGGAGATATTGCTGAATCGGTTGCGGGAGTTGGCGTTTCTCAACAAAGGGATCAAGATCATCTTTGAGGATGAGCGCACCGATGCCGAACCTGTTGAAATGGAGTACAAGGGCGGGATCGTCGAGTTTGTAAGTTTCCTGAATCGCAATAAGGAGCCGCTCCACCGCAAACCGATCTATTTATTTTCTGAAAAGGACCTGGTGCAGTGCGAGGTCGCTCTGCAATATACCACTTCCTACAACGAGACGGTTGCTTCCTTTGCGAATAATATCAACACGATAGAGGGCGGAACCCACTTGAGCGGTTTTCGCACAGCGCTTACAAAAGCCCTCAACGAATATCAAAGGCGCAATGCCAGCAAGAAGAATAAAGAGTACAGTTTGACCGGTGAAGACGCGCGCGAAGGTCTTACGGCGGTAATAAGCGTTCGCATTCCGGAACCACAATTTGAAGGGCAGACAAAGACCAAACTTGGCAATAGCGAGGTTCAAGGCATCGTCAATTCCATGGTATATGAAGGTCTTTGTTCGTTCCTTGAAGAAAACCCCGCTATTGCGAACCGTATCATCGAAAAATGCACCCAAGCCGCTCGCGCGCGGGAAGCTGCTCGAAAAGCAAAAGAACTTGTTCGACGGAAGGGAGCGCTGGACAGTTTCTCTTTGCCAGGGAAGCTTGCCGACTGTTCGGAAAAGGATCCGGAGCGTTGTGAGCTCTACATCGTGGAGGGTGACAGTGCCGGCGGGTCGGCAAAACAGGGAAGAGACCGCCGATATCAGGCGATTTTGCCCTTGCGAGGCAAGATTTTGAACGTTGAAAAGGCGCGTACCGACCGCATGCTGAACAACGAAGAGATCACGAGCATTATTACGGCGTTGGGGACGGGCATTGGCGAGGACGATTTTGATATATCGAAATTGCGGTATCACAAGGTTATCATCATGACCGATGCGGATGTGGACGGGGCGCACATCCGTACCTTGCTGTTAACATTTTTCTTCCGTCAAATGCCCGAATTGATCCGTCGTGGCCATTTATATATCGCCCAGCCGCCGCTCTACCGGATTGCAAAGGGTAAGCAAGAACGGTACCTGCGGACTGAAGAAGAAAAGGACAGGTATCTTTTTGAGCTGGCTCTTCAAGAAGCTGCGGTGTATAGCACCAACGGGCGTAGTTCGTCCGGCAAACTCGACATGAAGACGTTGGTGCGTGGGGTGCAAGCCGCTGAGGAGCGGGAACGCCTGATTCACCGCATCAAACGGCTCTATGGCGTTCCGAGAGAAATCGTTTTCAAATGTCTTTCGTTGCCCAAGGAAAAACAACGCGATCCCTCTTTGATCACAGTTGCCGAACAGCGGGAGATTTTCGGGGATGCGGAACTGGTGGATTCGTCTCAGGTGCAGACCGAGCTGTTGAATGGAGATGACAAGGCAAACGGAAACTCCCCCCAGCGATTTCGGCTTCGTTCCGGGCAGATGGATCTGGCGTTTTTGAAAGGACATGAGTTTTCCGCGTTGTTGGCGCATGCGGACGCGCTGGACGCGGTCGGGCAGCCACCCTACAAAGTAAAGACGTCGGAAGGCACGGTGGATTTCGAAACCGATAACCTCATCGATCTCAAGAATCATCTACTCCAGAAAGCACTTAAAGGCCTCCAAATTACCCGCTACAAGGGACTCGGTGAGATGAATCCCGAACAGTTGCGGGAGACAACGATGGATCCGGAAAAGCGTTCGATGCTCCAGGTGAGCGCCGAGGACGAAGCGATAGCGGACAACTTGTTTGTGACGTTGATGGGCGACCTCGTGGAGCCGCGAAAAGAGTTCATCGAGAAATACGCCCTAGATGTCCGCAACCTGGATGTGTAATCCCAATTGGAACATGACAAGCTTGCATTGAGTATTCGACCCGTTGGAGCCCACTAACCCATGGATGCACAAAAAGAACATATTGTTCCTGTAGCCATCGAGCAGGAGCTCAAGACGTCGTTTCTTGATTATTCGATGAGCGTGATCGTCAGCCGCGCATTGCCCGATGTGCGTGATGGCTTGAAACCGGTACAGCGGCGCATTCTCTACACGATGCACGAATTGGGGCTCGTGCACAATAAAGGGTTTCGGAAGTCCGCGGCGGTCGTGGGCGATACGATGGGGAAATATCATCCTCATGGGGACCAAGCCATCTATGACACGTTGGTGCGCATGGCGCAAGACTGGAGTTTTCGCTATCCGCTAATTGATGGTCAAGGGAACTTTGGTTCCGTCGACGGCGACAGCCCTGCGGCGATGCGGTATACGGAAGTGCGCATGGCGCCGATTACGGCGGAAATGCTTGCCGATATCGAAAAGCAGACCGTCGATATGCAGGACAACTACGACGGTCGTTTGCAGGAGCCAAAGGTGTTGCCGGCGGCGGTGCCGAACTTGCTCGTGAATGGCTCTCAAGGCATCGCAGTCGGCATGGCGACCAGCTGCCCACCTCATAATTTGAATGAAGTATGCGACGCGATTGTGCACCTGATAGACAATCCGGATGCAGAGACTCGCGACTTGATGCGGTTCATTAAGGGACCGGATTTTCCCACGGGTGCCATTATTTACGGTACGGAGGGTCTTGCAGAGGCATATGCCACGGGTCGGGGCAAGGTGCAAGTACGGGCGCGTGCAATCACGGAATTCGACAAAGCTAGCGGCAAGGATCGCATTGTTATTACGGAAATCCCCTATCAGGTGAACAAATCGCGGTTGATCGAGAGCATCGCGGAACTCGTCAAAAACAAGGAAGTGGAAGGCATTACCGATCTCCGCGATGAATCTGATCGCGAAGGTATGCGTATAGTCATCGAGATACGCAAAGGGGATGAACCCCAGGTGATTCTCAATCAATTGTACGCGCGAACCCAGCTTCAGGATACGTTCAGTATCCTGATGTTGGCGCTGGTCAACAACGTGCCGCGGGTGTTGTCACTGGTGGAGATGATTCGGTATTTCATCGAACACCGAATCGAGATCGTGCGGCGTCGTACGGAATATGACCTGCGCCAAGCCGAAGAACGATCCCATATCGTTGAAGGGTTGCTACGCGCCATTGATCACATTGACGAAATTATCGCGATCATTCGGGCGTCAGCGGATGTCGACGTTGCCCGCGAGAATTTGAAAAATCGTTTTGGGTTTAGTGATGCCCAAGCCAATGCGATTCTTGCGATGCGGTTGCGGCGGTTGACGGGCCTGGAACGGGAGGAGCTGGAAAAAGAGTACCAGGATTTGCTGAAGCAAATTGAACGCTTCAAGATGATCCTTTCGAGTCGTCGTACGATTCTTGCCGAAGTTCGCCGCGAAATTCTTGAGATAAAACAAAAATACGGTGATGACCGACGGACAGAGATTCTGGGGGAAGCGGGCGAGTTCCGTATTGAAGATTTTGTTGCTGACGAGGAAATGGTGGTGACGGTTTCGAACGCCGGGTATATCAAACGGGTGCCCGTGAGTTCGTATCGTAAACAGCGACGCGGCGGACGGGGTGTCACGGGAGCGGATACAAAAGAAGAAGACTTCATTCGTGATTTGTTTGTGGCTTCGGCGCATCAGTTTCTCCTATTTTTCACCAACAAAGGTCAGGTGTACTGGCGGAAGGTGCACGAACTTCCGAAAGGGACGCGTACGGCGCGCGGACGGGCCATAGTGAACGTGCTGGACCTTAGCGGCGACGAACGTGTCACGGCATGTCTGCCTGTTCGAGATCTCAACGAGGAAGGCAAGTTTGTGTTCATGGTGACACGCAAAGGGATCGTGAAGAAGACGGAGCTCACAGCGTTCAGCAATCCGCGGTCGAAGGGTATCCGTGCGATCGATCTCGAAAAAGATGACGAACTGGTTGATATTCAAATCACGTCCGGTCGAGATAACATTCTCCTTGCTACGCGGCGCGGTATGGCGATTCGTTTTCCGGAAACCGATGTTCGACCCATGGGGCGGTCTGCCCAGGGCGTTATCGGAATTCGACTCGAGAAAGATGATTATGTCATAGGGACCTCGATTGCGCACGACGATATGACCGTGCTCAGTGTTACGGAAAATGGTTTTGGTAAACGCACGCGTGCGGAGGAGTACCGCGTGCAGCATCGTGGCGGGCACGGCATCATCAATATCAAGACGACGGACCGCAACGGCAATGTTGTGGGCATGCTCACGGTGGACGACGACGATGAAATCGTAGTGGTGAGCACGGACGGCGTCGTGATCCGCTTGGCGGTGCGCGATATACGCACTATCGGCCGTAATACCCAAGGCGTGAAAATAATGGTACCTAATCCAGGAGCTAAGGTGAGCGCGGTGGCGCGGGCTGTCGGTGAGCGCAAGGAGGACAAGACCACGGGGGCGATGTCCGACAATGATTCCTCAACTGAAAGCGACGACGAACCCATCTCTGACGATAGCAGCGACCCGGATGCATAAGAATTTAGCGGCTTAACGCGTAGGCGAGATATCCGAGCGAATTCCCGAGGGGATTGCCACGTCGTGCTTGACGGCACTTCTCCCAAGGACAAGAACGATATTGGACGGATACTGAAAGTCTTGTCTGTGGGGATTTTTGTGTTATGATGTCGGAGGGAAGTACGACTGGTTGCGAGGGTGCCGCGTATGAAGACACGTCTCCTGGGCTTGCTGTACGTTGGGGCGATTTTGCTGTGTGTTTGTCTGTCGGCTTCCAGTGCGGGGGATTTCCGCTGGGTGGAAGTGGATGTCTCGTTGCGGCCGGACTATAAGGCGACGGTGACGTACAGCGTATGCTTGTGTTCTCTCGGAAACTTGCATGGTTTTTATTTTGAAGGTGTAGAAGAAGAACCAATTTTCGATACTTCCTCCGCGGTTGCATGGTACAACAACAATCGTTCCAGCGTGCCGTTAGAGATCAAGCGCGTTGACTCGAAGACGTGGGACATTGTGTTGGCGGGAGGACGGGCAATCGATTCGGGGGATGTGATTTACAAGTTTACGTATGCCGCGGACTTGGGCGCGTCGGGACATTTGGGGGTGACTCAATCTGAATTTGGTCCGCTGGTGTATTTTGACTGGGCGCCGGTTCAGTGGGACTCGCCTTTGGAACATTATACAGTGCGCGTCTATTACCCCATCGAATGCCAAGCGGGGGAAATGACTATTGCAGACATGGATGCTTTTGGGTTTCGTACCGAACGTTTCATGAACGATCAGTGCCTGATTTCGTATTACGGCCAGGAACAGAACGGGAAGAACTGGCTTGCGGTGCGTTTGCATCGGGACACCGTTCCGCAAAGGTATCATTTCCGTATACAACAATACATCGACGCGAAATACTTTCAGCCGAGAGAAGTCTCACGGGGGATCGGTGGGGCATTATCGCAGATGACTTCGACTCGTTTGTCTTACGTTCCCATTCTTCTCTTTGGGTTTATCGTTATTTTCTTACTCTTTTTCATTGTCTTGACGAAACACCGGTCTTTGATCAAGGCGCGAGACGGGCTGGATGAGATTCAGTGGGCTCGGAATGACTGGATCCCGCCGCGCATTGAGGTTTCGTCTTTTCGTAAAGAAGGCAAAATTGCTGAGTTGGACATTTATGAGGCATGTATTCTTTGTGAGGTTCCTTTTGGGGACGTCTTGAGTGCGATTGTGACAAGGCTGGAGTCTCTCGGCGCGATTGAAGTAGTTTCTAAGAACCCGTTTCGTTCTCGCGCCTTGCAAGCACATCCGAACTTGCCGAACGAGTATGAGCAAGCGTTTTTTCAATTTGTCGAGGGAGACGGGGAATTAAGCGAATCGGAAATGGCGGAGATTTTTCGCACCCTCTGTGATAATTTGCAGCGGAAGGCATGGGACAGCGACCTGGACGCCACCCGGGCGCATTATCAGGAAATGGTGGATCAGTTGTTTTCGCCAACGCTGGAGCAGCAGGAGGAGGTTGGCGAGCGGCGGGTGGAACCTGTGGTCGTTTTGGGACACAGTTGGCACCGTTACCCCTATTATTATCGCACTTCTTTCAGCAGTGATTTACATCGGATGACGTACTCCAGTTTCTTACAATCCAACTATTGTTTCCAGGGGTGTTTCACGCATTCTGCGTGTCACGATGCATGTCATTCTGCGTGTCATTCGGCTTGTCACAGCGCGTGTCATTCGGCTTGTCACTCTGCCTGTCACAGTGCCTGTGTCAGCGGGGGTTCCCATTGAGGCGTGGTATGAAATCGGGCAAGAACGGAGAATTGCCTTTGAAACGAGATGAGCGCTATCCGCTTGAATGGATAGATGATTATGTCAAGTCAATTCGGCCGTTTGTCCATGTTCGGCGGCGGGATAACTTATTGATCAAGATACCCAACGAGGCGTTCAAATTAAACGAAAGCGGTGTGCAGATTTTGTTGCGGCTTTTTTCAGGCGAACCGATCATGACCTTGTGGCGTTCCTTCGGGGGTGATGAGGTTGTTCAGCGGGATCTGTATCACTTCTTTATTGCCTTGAAACAGGCGCTTCAGGGATGTCTTAACGAACAGGCACCACCGCAGGGGGCCGTGATACAGCCATTTACGCTGGGGTTCAGTGCACTCCCCATTCTAAGTGAAGTCGCGCTTACGTACCGGTGCAACTTGCGGTGCCGTTTTTGCTACGCCGGGTGTGGGAAAGGCAGCGCGAGTGCTTTGCCGGAGATGAGTACCGATGAGGTGAAACGGGTGTTACGTTGTATTCGCGAGGACGCCGATGTGCCGAGCGTTAGTTTCACGGGCGGTGAGCCGACGCTTCGTGACGATCTCGAGCATCTTGTTACGTTTGCGCGGCGCGAGTTACAGATGCATGTGAATCTGATCACGAATGGGACGCGGATTGACGCCCAGCGGGCAGTGGCGCTTGCGGAAGCGGGATTGAACAGTGCGCAAGTGAGTCTTGAAGCCCCGTGCGAGGAAGTGCATGACCGTTTGACGGGTGTGCCCGGTTCGTTTCTACGAGCGCTGGAATGTATCCGCTGTTTGCAGGAGGTTGGTATTCGGGTTCATACCAATACGACGCTCACCCGAGCCAACCTGGAGCATGCCTCGGCAATGCCAGCGTTTGTCCATTCCCTGGGCTTATCGCGGTTTTCGATGAATTTGATGATTCCTGCGGGTGTGGATAGACAGGACATTGCGCTTTTAAGTTTGCGGTACAGGGAGATCGGGGAACACGTGCTACGTATCAAAAAGGCGGCAGAACAGGAGCGCGTGGAGTTCATGTGGTACTCGCCGACGCCGGTCTGCCTATTTAATCCGGTGGCGTACCGATTGGGTAATAAAGGCTGTGCTGCGTGTGACGGCTTGTTGTCGGTTTCGCCAACGGGGGGTGTATTGCCCTGTTCCAGCTGGCACGAACCCGTGGGCAATCTATTGGAAGAACCGTTTGAGGAGGTATGGCAGTCTGCGCGGGCTTGCATGATCCGTTCCAAAAGGGAGGCGCCGCGGGTTTGTCGTACGTGTGATGATTTTGCGGTATGTCAGGGTGCGTGTCCTTTGTATTGGCACGAGTTTGGTTGTGAGGAATTGGTAGGGCTGCAGGAGGGGCTTTGTCATGCTGTTGCCGGCACCTGAACGACGTGGAGAACTGCATTTTTATGTGGCAAAAAGCCTGCCGTATGCCTTGCGTTTGGGCATCGCCTTTTTTCTGATTACCGCCGGTTGGGGGGTGCAGTATTTCTTTTTAGAGCGAGGTCCGTGGTGGATTGGTTTGTTGGGAGTGGCTTTGGGGGTTGCGCTCTTGTTGGTTCGTGGGTTTGACAATACGGTGCCTCGGCGGGCGCCGTCGGAGGAGTGGAAACCGGTGCGCCGAAGCGAGGTGGAACGGATCATCGAACTTAACGTGAAACAACGGAAATGGGACCAAGCGGCTATCGATATAACAAATGCGCGGGGCTTTTTTTCGCTGGTGCTGTTGACGATTCTGCTTGCGGTGATAGGCTATTTTCTTTTGAAGAACATCATGCCAAGTATCCGGGATCGGCATCTTCATATTGTGGGGGCAAATCTTGCGGTGATGTTGTTGCCATTTTGGTTGACAGGGATTCGGTTCACCCTGAAAAACGACCGCTTGATCGTGAAAGCCAAGATGCTCTTGAGGCTGGAGGATGTGTTCAACAGCTTGCTGCATCAGCCGGGCGAGGTTTTTCAATACCAGATGGTCACCGCCCCCGTGAAAAAAGGGCAAGGGGAAGTGCCTGCTGATATCAAGGCGATTGTGCAATTTCAAGAGGGTCCTTCGGAATTTTTGGGCATTCAAATGCAAATCGCCATCAACAGTGTACAGGGTTCCGATTATCCCTACTTTTATTGTGTGTTGGTGGCAAGGGCGGCTTTTGGGCGAATCACGGCGAAGCAGCTTCCGCCGCCACAGAAGAATGTCGTCTTGGAACCTTCCCAAGATGGAGACGTTGTGATTATGGTAATTCGCCAGAAAACAACCAAGAATTCCGGATATCATACGAATCAAAAAGTGGCGCAGGCGATTTTCAACTATTCACTTCGTGCGGCACGGCAATTAATTAGTTCTTCCCCTGTGGCGGACAAGAAGTGACGGAGCGCTTCCAATCTCTTTTCTGATGACAGGGCTTATCGTTCTTCGTATTACGGCTTCGGGGGTTTCGGAAAACGAACGGGTGCGCCTTGCGTTTGGGTGAGCACCACCTGCAAAGGTTCTTGGATATTCAGAGATGACTCAAACTGGATTTCGAGCAATTTTTCCTTGCCATCATTACCAAAACGCTTTGTGAAACGGCTACATCCCTCGGGACCTTTTGTTTGAATCTGGACGTCCATGACTTCGCGAGGGACGCGGAGTACTAAGGTGCTAATGGTGATTGGGCTATCGAAAGAGACATTGATATGTTGACGATAAATCCCTTGCTCGTCGCGTTCGACAAAGCGAAACCACCCGAAACTTATGGGGGTGAAAAGCGGGGTATCCAGGGAATGGACCCCCAACGGCAGATGAGGCCTTAACCACAGTTCTTGGTCAGGAACGTTGAGGACAAATCCTTGTAGGGCGAACAACACGTGCCAGACCGATGGGGCGCTCATGTGGCGGTCGTTGCCCCAGCCTCGTGCAGTGTCGTTAACGAGATCCCACCAAAGGGGTTGGTTAAATGTTCTCCCATGCCGGACGTGCAAGGTATTGTAAGTTTTCTCGACAGAATGGAGGCCTCGATCGGGCATTCCCCGTGTGATTTCCAAACACGCGTAATGGGTGATATGAAATGCGGGCCACGATGCCACGGCTTTGCCTTGTTCATGGCATAAGAAGATGGCGTTCAAGGCACGTTCGATATGGTTAACCGGCAACAAAACGCCCAAACCTAGGAAATCTGCATACCATTGTCCTGCCAATTGGCCGCTAACGCAGCCATGAGGAGCAGGCTCGTCGGGGGATGTTTCGCCGACGGCGTTGTCGTGGAAGAAGTAGTATCCCCCTTTTTCATTCCATAATCGCCGTTCGAAATTTGTGACCGCTTTATGAAGGAGTTGTTCACACCACTCGGCCTCTTGCGTCATACCGAGGAGACGAGTCAATTCGGCATACGCGCGAATTGCGGCGAGCCAGATCGAACCCGAGTAGCTATCCAATCCGTAGAATTTCCAGTTGTCATAGGTGGTGCGGAAGCCTTTGACTTCGGGGAGGCCGTCATCGTTCGAATCTTTGTCCAGGATGTATTGCATCACCCTCTTCAACCGGGGATATAGCTTTCGCATGTCGGCGAGGCGCCCGGTCATGTGATAATCCCGATAGACCATAAGGATGAACTTTGCGTTTAGGTCGAGCAGTTCGCCGCCTTCATCGCAAAGTTCGGGCTGATGGACAGCCAATCGTCCCAGATATCGATAAAGTCTTCCGGGCGCATTGGGGGGGTCTGCCAACGCGAATTGTTCCAGTTCGGAAAACGCAAGTTTGGGGAAGAAAAGTAACGTGGCGATGGAACTATGAAATCGGCGGTCTAAAGCGCCGGTGCGAGGGTCTTCGGGCGTCTCAAACATGGCGAACTTGCCATCTTTGGTGTAGAGGGTATTGGTGCTAAACACGTAATTGTTGTTGATGAGCATTCGATTGAGCCAACGGGGTAGGGAAGAAGCCTGAAAGCACCCGTGCCAGCGCTCGAGGGCTTGGAAATAATACCGATGGTATTTTAGGGCGCGTTCTGCCACTTCTCGGGCATCTCGGAAAAAGGCTGTGTACCGGTTGCCCTGGTCATATTCTCCGACGACAAAACGCGGACAGAACCAGCTCAAAGCGAATACGATGCGCCGGGTTCTTTCTCCTGGCAATGCAAACGAACAACACAAAGCGGCGGAATGTGCCGAAGGGTTGGCATCGATGGTATTGTCGAAGCCGCCGTTGTCGCGGAACTGCTCCCAGAAGTTTCGCACGGCTTCCTGATCTGTCTCATTCCAGCCGAGCACGGATACGTGGACATCGTTTTCAAACGGGGTCAGCAGACAATAATTCCCTTGTGCGTTGTCAGTCCAATTGCCGAACATCCCAAACTCCACGCCGACAATCGGCGGAGGAGGGGTCGCTTTATCTTGCTTGTTGGGCGGAGGGTCCGCGGAAGGGGCGGTCAGGACTCGTATTTCGCCCCGTTCTATGGGCTGTTGAAGACGGGTGCAACCGCAGAGGTTTTCCCAATTGAAGACGAGGGCGGTTTCTGCCACGTATTCCGTTCGATTCTGCACCTCGACATAAAACAGAACGACGGGAAGGATGGCGGCATCCAGGTCGTAAGGGATGACGGGCGAAAACGCCGTCCAACGGATTTCCACGGGAGATTGGGGGTCTTGGAATCGGTAGTCGGCGCGCGGATATGTGCCGCGCCATGCCATTTGTTCTACCGGAGTGAAAACGGGCGCAATACCGGCAGCATCAAAAGGTACATCGGAGTCTGCTTGAAGAAAACGCACGGCAACGCGACCCCGTACTGCCGTTCGAACCGCAAGGAAACTTCCGCGCGCAACCGGGATACGCAGGTCTGCCGTGCGGTTATTGTTGATAGTGATGTTCCGGAACCGGCCGTCTCGTCCCATTTCCAAAGAACCGGCTCCGACACCGCCCAAAGGCACGCCTGCATTCATTGCGGCGGCAATTCGTGCTTGCCAGCGTTCCTCGTTGCTCATGCTGGAGTTGTGTCAAATTCTGTTTGGGTTTATTGTTCCGGGCTGGAAACAGGCAATTGTCGTCTCATTATGATCGCGTCCTCGTTGCCAAGAGAATAATATCCTTTCCGACGTCCTGTTTCCTGAAAACCTGCCGTAAGATATAAATGCCTTGCTGGAATGTTTGATTCGCGCACCTCGAGAAAGGCATGTTTTGCGCCCAAATACGTCGCTTGTTCCAGTAAATATTGAAGTAATTTTTTTCCTAATCCTCGTCGACGGCATTCGGGCTTGACCGTTATATTCATGATTTCTGCCTCGTCCGCCGCTAGCCAAAACCCGCCGAAACCAGCGATCATTGCTGCAAGGAGCATAACATAGAAATGAGATACAGGGTTATCGAGTTCTGCGCGGAAAAGGGCTGCCGACCAGGGGTCGGGATAGGACACTTGGGCGATAGCGGTCACCTCGGAGATGTGTTGGGGGGCAAGTCTGATAAATTGTATGTCTTGCAGCGCGGAATTCATGGTGTCTTTCGGGCATGCATTTCTTCGGCTTGAGATTTTCTCAGATAAATCGGAGCGATGAGGATGCCTTCGTCTGATGGGGCTTGTGGTTTGTAGAGTGAAAATGCCTCGCGCGCAATCGCAGAAGCCCTCGGCACGGCGTGTTCTTCGGATACAAAATACGCCTGTGGGAAACGTTGACGGATGGCGTCGCGATATAGTCGAGTGCCGTTACCCATAAAAAAGAGTGGGGCAGCTGTATGCTCGATTTGATCAAGCAGTTTCCCGATGGGACACACCAGGTCGGGTGTGAGTTTGGTTCGGTGTCCGGCTTCGTACCGGTAAATGGCGCCAAATACTTCTTGCATTCTCGCGTCCAAGATGGGGCAGACCCAGCCTTCCACAAATGTGCCTAGCCGCGTCATTGCGTCCAGCGTGGGTACGCCGACCAATGGCAATTTTGTTGCAGCAGCCAAGCCCTTCCACGCCGCTAAGCCTACACGCAAGCCTGTGAAGGAACCTGGACCAATGGATACGGCTAACAAACGGATTGTTTCCAACGGACAACCGCTCTGGCAAAGGAGGGTGTCGAGCAGCGAGAGCAATTTTTCGGTGTGAGAACGAAAACAATCGAGTGTGATTTCGCCGAGAAGATTCATCGGTACTCGGGCTTTTGAGGGGTTCGGTTCCTCAGGATCGAGAAACTCGAAAACCCCGAGCGAGAGGATCTCGGTGCTGGTGTCAACCGCCAAAATCTTCATTTATTTGTCACTTTGTTTAGAAAAGGTCAACGCGGTATTCACCTTCTGGAACACATGTTATAAATGTAGCCACTATTGAAGGTTGTCTTGTCGCAGAACACGCTCTCAACCCAATTCCTGAGGCGGCTCTGAAACATTGCTGAGGGGGGACGACGGAGGGATGATATCCTCGGGGCGGTCTTTTCCCTCATCGGAAACGTTGGCAGCGTTGCCGGCAATAAGTTGTTTCATTAGTTTGCCCGGACGAAACGTTACCACGCGCCGTTTGGGTACGGGCACCTGATCACCGGTTCGAGGGTTTCGCCCCATTCGCGATGCGCGCGTTTTGACTTCAAACACACCGAAATCCCGAAGCTCCCACCGCAACCCTTGTTCCAGAGCGCTGCTGAGTGTGGCAAACATCGCCTCGACGATTCGAGCGACGTCCGCTTGCGGAATCCCTGTCTTCTCTGTTACTCGAAGCACCAAATCACGTTTTGTCACCGTCACGGGTTCAGTTCCTCCCCGCCGATCCGATAAGTTTGAGCTCGGCTCTGCCTCCAACATAAAAGCCCTCATGTATTGACGTTACCGCAGAGCCATTATAGGAATTGCAAACAAATTGATGCAAGAAAATGGATTCGTCCCGTGCCTTTGGTGCTTTTCTTGTCGGACAAGGACTTCAGGATGTGAAAATCTACTAAGGACCGAAGACAAAGTTCCATTCGTCAGTCCTTTGTAGGGGCGCACTGCTGTGCTCCCTTTTATCCCCGACATTCCCCGTAGGGGCGAGGCATGCCTCGCAATGACATCGGGGGGTGTTACGCGAGCGGCTGTCGTGCTTGGTTTTCTTCCAGTCTTCTCCGTGGGGGCAAGGGATTCATGAGTAGGGCGACCACAGGGGGTCGCCCCTACGTTTTTTAGGATACCCCTTTTTTACCATGCCCGCCTTACTGTTATTGTGAGGAGCGAGTCTGCGAGGCGACGACGCAATCCCCTCAACTTTTGTAGGGGCGCACTGCTGTGCGCCCTATCCCGACTCCGGGTTTCCCCCTGACATCCGAGGGGATTGCCATGTCGTGCCTGCGGCACTTTTCGCAATGACGGTGTTCGAAAGTAATCACAGTGGGACGGGGTAGAGGTACTCCTTCTTTCTTGTAGCGGCGTAATGCGGGATCAAAAAATTGACTTTGGGCTACTAAGGATGATATATTTTTGGCGACGGTGGTGGTTAGGAAGCCGTCATCCAGCCCCGTGTGCGGGGGCGTAGTTCAGCTGGTTTAGAACGCCGGCCTGTCACGCCGGAGGTCGCGAGTTCGAGTCTCGTCGCTCCCGCCATTTCTTCTCTAAGCCTTAATTCCCACAGCGTTGGTGTTGGCGCTTTCTTAGTCGGTGGGAGGCGTGAAGGGGATGTGTGCCCCTTGAAAATAACGCATGAGATCGTCTTTGTCGACGGCTTTGCGATAAGCTTCTGCCGGGTCAATGACATCTTCTTTTACTAATCTAGTGAGTTCTTCGTTCAGCAAGGTCATACCTTCTTTTTTGCCAGTTTGCATGATGGTCATGATCTGGCTCGTTTTGGATTCGCGGATTAATGCCGAGACTGCTGGTGTGACGACGAGGACTTCATAAACGCCGACGCGTCCGCCTCCTTTTTTCTTCAGCAGATTTTGGGCGACGACGCCTTTCAACGTGTCAGCAAGCATCAGGCGGATTTGACCCTGTTGCTCGTAAGGGAACTGGTCAATAAGGCGGTTTACTGTAGAAATAGCCGTGGTCGTGTGCAACGTGCCGAAGACTAAGTGCCCCGTCTCAGCCGTCTCGATGGCGATATGGGTTGTCTCCAAGTCCCGCATTTCGCCCACCAGAACGATGTCGGGATCTTCGCGCAGGGCAGCCCGCAGGGCAGCCTTGAAACTTTGGGTGTGGGAATAGACCTCGCGTTGGTTGACGAGACAACGTTTGTTGGGATGTACGAACTCGATTGGATCTTCGATGGTAATGATGTGGTCGTTTCGGGTGGCGTTGATATAGTCGATCATCGCGGCGAGGGTGGTCGATTTTCCTGAACCGGTGGGTCCTGTGACGAGGACGAGTCCTTTGGTCAGGTTGCAGAACTTCTTGATGCTTTCCGGTAGTCCCAATTGTTCGAAGGTGAGGATTTTGGTTGGGATGACGCGAAAGACAGCCCCAATACCTTTATGGTCTCGAAAGACATTGACGCGAAATCTTCCCACTTCGGGTAATTCATAGGCAAAGTCTGTATCATTGCGTTCGTTAAATTCTGCCTCATTTTTCGGGGGCATGATCTCATAGAGGAGCGTCTTGGCAGTCTGTTCGGATATGGGTTCTTCATTACGTAATGCTACTAGGCCGCCATCGATACGGAGGATGGGGCGACAACCCGTGGAGTAATGGAGGTCGGAAGCTTTGTGTTCTACAACGAGCCGCAGGTATTTGTCGATTTGTGGCATTTAAGGATCCTCCCACTCATTACAGGATGATGTTCCAACATAGCACGTCTTTACAACGAGAGCAACCAATGCGTGTGGTCGATCCACCAGACTCACGGGTCCCCCGGTTCGATGCAAAAAATACGCCCCTTCTTCCGGGCACGTAGGGACGCAATTCGGGCGATACTTCATCGGGTACTGCGCACCAACGCCCTAATACCAAATGGACGTCACCACAACGGGCTCTTGGCTAAGCGTTTCGCGATGATGTTCCGTGCAGAAGCACTGGCTCACCATCTTGGGCTCAACACGGTGGGACTCCATCCACTGGTTAATCGTATCGTCCATCTGTTTGAGCCCTTCCATGGTTACTTTGCCGACAAATGTTTGGACGCGCATGGCTGAACCTCCCCTTGCTTGCTCTGCAGTACCCGGTAGCCGATTTGCTGGATGAAACATATCTTTACCTTCACTGCTAGTATATCACAAATTTACACATTTCTAATAGATGTCTTTTTTTTCCTTTTGGGAAGGACGGGCGCCTTTATGAGAACCATGCCGGCACGAATCAAAGAATTGTTGCGATTCCTATAACAAGACCTCTGCGCCCTTGCCTTGCGCGATCAGGGACGTATAATGATCCAGCTCTTTTTGTACTTCGGGGTCGGTCAGGTCGATGGTTTTCTTCCGTTCCGCCGACATGTACGCCGCTTGGCAGAGTTTGGTGATCTCACAGCCGTATTCCCAGGTCAATTTGGCGTCACGTCCAGCGCGGAAAGACGCTACTGCATCCTCGAGTTCATCCACGTAACCGTACAGATCGGCTTCGTTGGGCTGAACGGGTAGCAGTCCGCGGGTGGCAGTGGCTTTTTCGAGCGCTTGTTCGGCATTGGCGACAGCTTCGGCGGCTGCATCGGCGATAAAGATTTCAAGAGGCGACCGCAGCGAATTGATTTCGAACGCGTATCCGGGACCGAGTCCATCCATGTAGAGCCGTAGTCCTTGCTTGTCAAACATCCAGGAATTGGTGAACTGCCCTTTTACTTTTTGGCCCGTTTCGGGATTTTGAAACGTGACGATCCCGGTGGCAAAATCCTCCGCAGGAGTTTTGGCGTAATCCACCCCGGTGCGTTCCAGTAACTGTTTGCGATAAACGGGCTGTCCCCATTTCAATAAGGCGGTTTCCGCATTGACCGCCACGGGTTTCATAAAGTTGATTGGTTTTTCGGGAGGTGTCAGTGCAAACCAATTGACGGCGATACTGTGGCATGCCATGTCGGATAGTACGCCGCCGCCTTGTCGAGTCGGATCCCAGAACCAGGGTTCGTGGGGTCCTCCGTGTTCCTCGCTGCTGCGAACAAGTGACAAGGGTCCCATCGCACGCTGTACACGTTCCAGTTGTTTGAGTGCGGCTTTCACGGTCTTCATATGAATTTGGTTTTCGAAGTATGCCGTGGGTACACCAGCGTCTTGTCCCAGCCGTACGATTTCCTTTGCTTCTGCCACAGTTCGTCCCAAGGGCTTTTCGCAAATGATGCCTTTTAAATTGGCGCCTTTTTTGACGGCATCTACCACGGCGCCGATGATGTCCAGCCGTACGTAATTGGGCACAAACACCGCTACGGCATCGCAATGGTTACACAGTTCGGCTATGTTGGGGAAGACCTTGCAGTCGCCCACGCCGGTTTCCTTTGCAAAAGCGGCGAGTTCTTCGGCGCCTTTCAAAGCACATACGCCTGCCAGTTCTGCATCACGTACCATACGTAACGCGACCGCTTGAAACCGTGCAATGAATCCCGCCCCGATAAAACCGAGTTTGAACTTTTCAGCCATCGTCTTGTCCTCCGTTTGTTGACATCTTCTTAGTATGGACATTACCGCGGATGTTTGTTGTCACATGTCTGAAGCTAGCCTTGCTATTTAGTAAACCATACCAAAAGTGAAACTGCAAACCGTTGGTCAAAAATATGCCCGCGCACAGTAGCTTTGATTAGTGGGACAAACTTCTCCGATATGGGCAGAAAGACCTTTTTTGACGCTAACAGCAGAAATCGTTTTAGTTCCGCGTTAAAGAAGTAGAGGCGGGTTCCAAACCCGCCCCAAAACAACGCTCCGGCACCAATAACTAGGGAAGGAGATGGGAAAAACTGCTCTCTACGCGCGCAAATCTATATGCAGGGGAACATCCAAATGCTTCTCACCCAAAAACTTGATAATTAGAGCCAGCATGGCTTGTCTGTCATTGATAGCCGTCCGGGCAAGGGCTTCGCCCACTTCGCTTGTCGAGGAAAAAGGTGGGGTGAGGACACTCGGCTGCGAAGTGGGCGGGGGAGTGAAGCGTGGTGGGCGACTAATCGCATCACTCCCCAAAAATGTCGGTTCAACAGATGCTTGTACTATGGGGTGAACCGTCATACCTTGCCATCCTTGGCGTTGTTGCCCTACAGGGTTGCCGTCCTTGGTTTCCCTTACGCTTCATATTATCGTCAACCTGACGAAAATCTTGAGCGGTGAGAAAAATCTGGCTGACCGGTTCAGGTATTCGCGGATCTTATGCCCCTGACCTCATCCTTCGTGCGTTTGCGTTGCATTTCCGCGCTGTCATTGCGAGGAGTGCCGTTAGGCACGACGTGGCAATTCCCTGGGGAATTGGAAAGAAGCGCCGCCTCAGCACGGGGTACATTTGCGCTGCGCGGTTGAGGGGATTGCTTCGTCGCTTCGAAGACTCGCTCCTCGCAATGACAACCAGGGGCATCGTCTTCAGCCTGTAGTAGGTTTTGCCCTCCTCATTTCCTTGTCCGACATAAAAAAGTGCCTAAGGTACTGGACTAATACAAAGAATTGACATAAAGGGGCTTAACGTATAAAATGTTAGTGTTTTGAAGAGGCGGCATAGCCAAGCTGGTAAGGCAATGGTTTGCAAAACCATGTACCCCCGGTTCGAGTCCGGGTGCCGCCTCCATAACATTTGAATGCCGAGCCGCCGATTTGTTGTATGGTCATGGTGGGAATGGGTGTGGCGGCGGGCGAGTGGTGGAACGGAATACACGGCGGACTTAAAATCCGCTGCCCACAAGGCTTGAGGGTTCGAATCCCTCCTCGCCCACCAGTGAACAGTTGGAATGGCAGGGGGGCCTGGCTACCCGGAGCAGCGGGTGTAACGAAGGGATATGAAGATAAAATACCGTGGCAACAGGGATAGCGCCGGGCGGGGCTTGTGCAGACGGGGAAAGAGCTATGGCGAAAATCCTTATTGTGGAAGATGATGAGATTCTGGCGAGCTCGTTGGAGATGTTGCTGCAGCATGCAGGGCATGAATGCCGCACGCTGAGAAATGGTCTGGAAGTTCTGGAGACGGCGCGGGTTTTTAAGCCAGATTTGTTATTGTTAGACATCATGTTGCCTAACGGTGTTTGTGGGTTTGAGGTGTGCCGCCGAATTCGACGGGATCCGGAGCTTTATACATTGCCCATTTTGGCTTTATCGGCGATGTCTCATGAGGAAGAAGTGGCGCACGGGCTAGCCCAAGGTGCCGATGATTTTGTGACAAAACCTTTTGAGCACCAGAATCTTTTGCGCCGGATAGATATGTTGCTTGAGATTCACGCTTCTTCCGAAGGGATCGACAGCCTGACAGGGCTTCCCAGTCCGGACATCATTCGCCATGAGGTGCAGCGGCGGGTGAGCGGACGAGAAAAATTTGCTATGGTCTGTGCAGAACTTACGGGTTTGCGGGAACTGAGCCGCACGTATGGCAATGAGGCGCGTTCTCGGGTAATCAGACACTTTGCCCGGATTTTGCAGCACAGCGGGGAGAAGATGGAGTCTGCGGGGGTTTTTGTCGGTCACATGGGGGGTGGGTATTTTATTTGTTTGTTGGAAGTCGGCGCGGTTGCCACGTTTTGTAAGCTGGTGCAGCGATATTGGCAAGAGGCTTCGAAGAAACTCTTCGGCGACGGTACAACTCTGGGTGAGTTTTATAAAGGCGGACAGGTCGCCGATCTGAATGTGCCGCGGGTGTTGCTCTGTGCGACAGCGACTGAAGGGGCGGCGTCTGATTCTGCGAAGGGGCTGTTTGAGACGCTTGCCCAGTTGCGAACGAAGGCGTTGAGTTCCAATGTTACAGGATATTTTCTTGATCAGCGCTGCGGATGTTTAGGGGCGACGTCTTCCGGAGAGTCGAGCCGTCGGACGCCTTCATTGTGAGCATAAGCTGACGAAGGGGTGCTGTTCTGTACAGGCGACATTTTCCGCAAGTTATCAGATTCACGGTGCACGGGTGAGGTCGCCCTCTTCGATTAAGGTAATTCTTGCCATTTTGGGCTACGGTGCGTTTTTCGTCTCTACACTTGGGAGTTGACATGACTGCAGGACGCATTTGGCGGGGCGTGGCTGTCTGCATGACACTGATGTGTACGGCTTATGGCGCTTCAAAACCGTCCATTTATCTCGGTGTTTCCTGTTCGGATATTGAACGGCAAGCCGCCACGGAACTTCAACGGTTTTTGTACGAAGCCGGTTCGGTTCTTTTACCGATCAAGAGTGTGGACGCGGTAGAGGACACGACATCGGGTTTTGTATTAGGTACGCCTGAGACATTGCCCGCGTTGCCGGAGTCGTGGCCATTTGGCTTGGAGATACCGCAACATGATGGGTACGTGCTGTGTACTCTAAAGCAGAAGCCTCCTTTATTGGTCATCGCTGCTCTTACCGCTCGCGGGGTACAGAATGGTGTTTTCGGTTTCTTGGAAAAAGCTGGTTTTGGTTTTTATTTGAGTGGCGACACCTTGCCGTCGGCGAAAAGCATTTCCGCGCTGTTGAATTCAATGCCTGATTGGCGCGAGTCGCATTCGCCCATTTTTGCAGTGAGAGGGGCGCTTCCTTGGCTTGACAAATTTTGTGGTGCGGCGACGTGGAGCGCGGCAGATTACCGCCATTGGGTTGATCAATTGGTTCGTATGAGATACAACCTTATGGTTTTTCATCTTTCAGAACAAGACCCGTTCGCCGCGTATGACTCCTCCCTTAATTTTCCCCAAGAGCTGCATACGCAGAAATTGGCAGACGGCCAAAAGAGTGGAGCACCAGCAAGCGGTGTTTTATCTGCTGCGCGGGATTTGTTTGAACGGCGGAATGAACTTTATCGGAATGCTCAGGAGGACTTACGCCAGGCGTTGGCTTATGCCAAAATGAGGGGTAGGGCTACAGGGATCGGGTTGGAAGTCACCGGAGATCCCTTTGAACCGCGTGTCCAACACGATTTGGAGACGCGAGTGAAGACGCTGCTTGCCTCGTATCCGCAACTGGACTATCTGTGGCTTTGGCAGCCGGAGCACTACGCACTGCAATATCCCCCTGATCCGCCGAGGGATTCTCTGTTACGAAGCTACAGAGATCGTTGGGCTTCGCAATTGCAAGGAGTCGGTGACGCTTCGCGCCGGTTGGAAGCCGTTCGCTTGGTAGCATTTGCTTTGCAAGTGAACCGACTGCTGGAGGCATATAGGCCGGACGTGCGGTTAGTAGTGGCAGGTTGGGGAAGTCGTGAGACGGCCGGGTTTGGCAGTTATCTGGCTTTTCTGGACAAGCTGCTTCCGAAGGATGTGGTCTTAACTGCGGTGGATAGTTTGCCAGCGAGTCCTGTCATCGGGGATGTTTTTGAGAAGGTTTCGCGGGAACGTGAGAAGTGGCCGGTTCTGGCGTTGGAGTACGACGGGGACCTTTGGATGCCCCAGCCAAACGCATATGAGATTGGGGGGGCTTGTCGGGATACTTGGGTCAAGGGTTGTCCGGGCGTCATAGCTCTTCATTGGCGGGTGCGTGACCCGGAAGAATCCGCTGCGTATGTGTCGCGCTTTGCTTGGAATCCCGACCTCTCTATTGAGGATTTTTATAGACGGTATGTGCGTGACGTGTATGGTGAAAGCTTTGAAAAGGACCTATTCCCGGTCTTATTAGATCTTCAGCAATTAGGCTATCGGTGGGTGGGGGGTCTGGGTCAAAACGAATCAGGAGTCTTTGCTTGGACACCCGGAGAGAAACATAAGGTCGATCAGTTGAACCAAGCAAGTTTTAAGCTTCGTAATTTGTCTAAAGCGCCAAGCCTGGCACAATCCATTACGCAGATTTCATTCAAAGCGATAGGCGGCAAGATCAACACGCCGATGTCCGTCAATGCGCCACCAGCCCTTGCTGACTTGCTAGCATATATTGATTTTGTTCTGGCGTACGACCGTGCGGCAAATGATTTTCGCAGTGGCGGCGCGCTGGATGAACTCTTGTCCGCGGAGCGCTCTGAGGAGGCGCGGACGCTCGTTCAAAATTCGTCGCTTTTACCGGCATTTCGTCTATACGCCTCTCGGATACGCAACAAGAGCGAGCTGGGAGTATTGACTTCTTTGATTACACGCACGACGGCAGATCTCCGGTCTCGGTTGTCGCTGGAACCAGAAGAGGAGTTGTTCGGTGTTTTACAAGATACCGAGAAAAAAGAGACTCCAGAATTGCATGTTCTTCCGGATCGGGTTTTGGTTACGGGGGTTCCTTTGGAAGATTTGCGCGTGGTGATGCGTGTTCGGCCTGCGGGCAAGAAACTTTACGATAAGATTCCCTTGAAACCCCTCACGGACGGTGTATTTGAAAGGCCGACGCAACTGGAAATTTTCACCGAAGGCACGGTGTATGAGTACGGATTCGAAGTATTGGATGGCACCTCCCCTGTGGTGGTTTGGCCCACTGGATTTCCTAAGAAGGCTGCTGTGGAGGTGGCATGGAGTGTGAAACCTCTGTCGGTGCAGGAGCCTGCGAAGCCGGTTTCGGTTCAACCACCTGTTCCCAAGATAACGGTCATCCCGGATCGGTATGCAATCCAATTGAGTTGGAAGCCTCAAGAAGGTGTTGCTTATACCTTATATCGAGAAGCGGAACGTTTGGGCACAGTATTTGATGGGTGGTTTGAGGATACGAATCCGCTTTCGGGTACCACCGTACGTTACACGGTAGAGGCGCGGCATCTTTCTTCCGGTAATTCCGCTGTGCGGATGGAGAGTGTTGACATTCCTGAGTTACCGTTGCCCGAACCGCCCAGAAATGTTTCCCTTACGACGCGGGGGCCCTACGCGATCTTGTACTGGGACAGTGATTCGCCTATTGCTGCGGAGTACCTTGTTGCCCGTTATGACGCAAAGCGCAACAGAGAAGCGGAGAAACGTGTCCCGGCATGTTATGGACACCGCTTGAGCATGGCAGATTTGGTTCAGTCGAATCATACCTACGCTTATACGATTGCTGGGGTGACTCCTGACGGGCGTGTGGGGCAGCCGTCTCCTATGGCGGGTATTGTCGTCTCTCTGGAACGTCCCAAACCGCGAATCGACATTTCGACCAATGAACCGGGTTTCCTTCAAGGGTTGGCGGAGTTGGCGGAACAGGGAATCGTGATCGGCGGTAAAGGCTGGGCGGACTTACCCAAGCAGCAAAACTGGAACAGAGCAGACGAGTTGACGCTGTTTGTAAGTGTGAAACCGGAAGACTTAAACGGGGTACCAGTGTTGATTTGCAAAGGGCCCTGGCAGCAACCCGCGTTCTACTTGCAGGTTATTGAAGGCAAGCTCCGTTTTTATCTTGCAGGCGTGGGGACTCTTGACGCCGGTAGGTTGACAGTCGGCAAATGGCAGCACATCACGGCGACATTCGGCCAAGATGAAATGAGTCTGTTCCTCGATGGTCGACTGGTCGGACGTCGGCGTGCGGCATCGCCGGGTTCGGGAACAGCCCAAGTGCCTATGGTGGGGAGATATGAACAGCCGGATGAGGCGTTTACGGTACGTGGTCTTATTGATGAGGTGCGGCTGTACGAATCTGCCCTGACGCCGGAAGAAATCGCTGATCTCGTTGCTGCGAGCGTGGCGCCCGATGCCGCCCCGTCTACGCCCTAATGTTCGGCGCGAAACTGGTATATCCCGCTGGAGAATGAGATGCGTGTCGGCGTCAACACGTTGTTTTTGATTCCCGGAGAAGTTGGCGGGTCTGAAACCGTCACCCGGAATCTTGTGTCCGCGCTTCGAACCGTAGCTCCGGAATTGGAACTTCTCCTATTTACGAACAAAGAAAACGACGCTACCTTCACGGATTATTCGCGAGTGTGTCTAAATGTCTTTGCGCGAAATCGGGCGTCGCGCGTAATTGCGGAACAAACGAGTTTGGTGCGCCAGGCGTCCCGTGCTCGCGTGGATGTACTGCTGTCGTTGGGTTATACCGCTCCGCTTTATACACCCTTTCCTCAAGCGGTGATGATTTACGATGCCCAATTCGTGGCGCATCCTGAAGATTTTCCCATGTTTTCTCGGATGGTGCAGCGGGTTATTATTCCGTATGCGGCACGGCGGGCAAACGTTGTTCTGACAGGCAGCCACTTCGCCAAACAAGAAATCGTCCAACGGCTGGGGGTGCCGGAAAAGTCCGTTGAGGTGGTACCTTTTGGCATATCCCCGGTTTTTTCTCCTGCTGAAAAAGACCAAGAATCCGGTGCGCCCTACTTGCTTTGTGTTTGCAACGCCTATCCGCACAAGAACCTCGCGCGTTTTGTGCGTGTGTTTCAGAGCTTATCACGAGAAATCCCACATCAATTGATCATCGTGGGGAAATCCGGCGCGGGCGAACCGCCTCCAATCCCTCGGGTGGAAAGACGTCAACAGGTCACTCTTTCAGAACTTGTCAATCTGTACCGCGGCTGCGAGCTTTTTGTTCTGCCGTCATTGTACGAAGGGTTTGGTTTCCCCGTGTTAGAAGCGATGGCTTGCGGGGCAAGGGTAGTGGCGGCACGGTCAGGCTCGCTGCCGGAAGTAGCCGGCGATGCCGCTACCTATTTCGATCCTACGGACGAACACGATATGGCAAACGCTATTCGGACTGCTTTGGAAGAATCTTCGGACACACGCACTCGTTATCGCACCAAAGGATTCCAGCAAGCTGCTTCCTATACGTGGGAAGCTACCGCAGCGCGTGTGACAGAAATCCTCAAAGGGATTGTCGCGCTCGAGTGATTCTGAGTATATGTCTCCGATCTCAACCGAGAGGTTTTTGTGTAATAGCGGCAAAAACTACGCCTTGAGCCGTCCGGTTTTTATAAGTTCTCCGCGAATCCACTCGTAGGTTACACGTAAGCCTTCTTCAAGGGATATCTGTGGCTCCCATTTTAGGACCTGACGTAGCAACGAGTTATCGCTGTTACGTCCGCGTACCCCTAAGGGCCGATTTAACTCATGACGCAGACGAATCTTTTTCCCTGCGATAGCAGCCACCATGTAGGCGAGTTCGTCGATGGTGACCATTCGGTCTTGGCCAAGGTTTAACGGATCGTGAAAGTCGCTATCCATCAAGCGCATTAGCCCTTCGACGCAATCGTCGATGTAACAGAAACTTCGGGTCTGTTTGCCGTCGCCCCACACTTCGATTTCGCCGCCGTCTTCTACCAAGGCGATTTTGCGGCACATGGCAGCGGGGGCTTTCTCGCGACCACCATCATACGTGCCGAGCGGACCAAATATGTTATGAAACCGGACGATACGAGTGTCTAACCCGAAGTCCTCACGATAATGCCGGCAGGTACGTTCCATATACAGTTTTTCCCACCCATAGCCGTCCTCTGCGTCGGCAGGATAGGCGTCCGATTCCTTCAAAGGCGTCACATCGGCTTCTTTTTGCTTATATCCGGGATAGATACAAGCACTGGAGGTAAACAAAAACCTCTTGACGCCGTTAATGCGTGCCGCCTCAATCGTGTGAATGTTAATCATCGTGTTGTCGCGGACGATCACTCCTTTGAAATTCTCAATGAACCCGATGCCTCCCATGTTTGCCGCGAGATGAAAAACTCGGTCGACGGCTCGAGTGGCTTGGAGAGCACAATCAAACCGCCGCAGATCGAGCAATTCAAATTCGTCCGCTGCTGTCGGTTCAAATTCCGGCTCTTTAATATCAACCCCGCGAACCCAGTGTCCTTCTTTCTTCAAGGCTTTGACAAGATGATGGCCAATAAACCCGCCTGCACCAGTAACCAGAATTTTCATAGTCTAGACCTCCCGTCTGAGTAATGTCCTGCGCCAATTGACAGCAGTGTGAGTATACACTATATTCAGGCAAAACGAAACCCTGAGTATAAGTCCAGTACCTTTGGCGCTTTTTGTTATGTTGGATGAGCAATTGAAGAGAGGATTTTCCATAAAGGTTATTAAGGGAAAGGCGCTGACGCACATTTGGCGATTGCGGGGGTACCATGAAATGAAATCGAGAGCATATTGAAGCGTATGGGACAGTTGATTTGGTCGGCAATTTGGTTATCTGTCGCTGGGTTTGGGGCTCCGCAGAATCCGCCTGGTTTTCGGATAGGCATGGAGTTGCCCTCCCAAGTGCCTGTGCCGAAGGTTGTGGAGAGTTTTCTCCAGGACGTGGGGGTCAATTACGTCGGGTTTTATGTGTCTAACGCCGCACATGAAGACCTCACCGCACCGAACACAGTGTCCGAAATAGTGGCTATGTGTCAGCGATTAGGGCTGTCATTCACGTTGGATTGTCACCATCGGAATCCGCGTCCTGAAAGTATTCGTGCGGCAGCTGGTGCAGGGGATTTGTTCGAAGGTGTGGTGATAGATGAGCTGACACATATCCGGTTACTTTATCCAGAATTCAGTCCGCCCGACCCCGATGAACTGCTCGCCGACGTAGCAAAGTTTCATGACCTGATGACGGCTTACGACCAGACGATGGTAGGGCTCGTCCGCCTGAAACGGCGGTTCTCGGAACTGGGTGTGCCCCAGGTTGTTGCCACGGAAGTATGGCCCACTCTGCTCCATGCGGCGGCACGTGCCGGAATGACGCCATGCCCAAAAATCTGCAAGGAGTTTTATTCGCCCGTCAGTCTTGCCGTCGGGCTGGGGGCCGCCCTCCAGTATGACCGCGATTTATGGGTGGATGTAGATATGTGGTACTTTACGACGGTCCCCGGGCATAGTCCCGACGAAGTGCGTGCAAATCTGATGTTGGCGTATTGGTTAGGCGCCGACCTTGTTTATTTGGAAGGGTGTGGATATAACTTGTTACCCGCAGGTAAACAGGGCTTTCCTTTTTCTTTGATGATTCCGACGACTCCCGAGTGTTACCAACTCACGCCGCATGGGAAGATGCTAAAAGAGTTTTGTTCGGACTATTTGCCTACACATCCTCGTCCGTACACGTTTCGGGAACTGAAGCCTTCCATCGCAATCATACGGTTTGATGATACGGACGTAGGTCAAAAGGCGTGGGGCGTAGACCGCTTGTATGGGGCTGCGCAGCTCATGTCCGACCGCGATACAGCGGCGTGGCTTGCCCTCTGGAACGTCCTCACCTGGGGAAAAACCGGGACAGACGGTATCGCTTGGTTCAAGACTTCCGTGCCCCATCCCGCAGACAACCCCGACTACCACGTGCGAGTGACACCGTCCTATCTGACAGAACCCGCCTGTAACGCTCACACCTTTTTTGTTCCTCTGAATAATGTCGTGGTCTTTGACCATCTAGTGACCTACCGAAAATTGAAAGGTATACCGCTTTTGTTTCTTGTGGGGAAATATGTAAGCGACGAAACAATGGAAGCCGTGCGACGATGTGTGGCAGAAGGAGCGATATGCGTTGCTTGGGGGCCTCTGGCGGCTTCAAAAGGTTTTTCTTCGCGGCACGGTGGGGTGCGAGTCATAAAACAGGGGCGGGGTAAATTTGTACTGACCGACGACTTCGAGTCGCGAGACACCATCCGTCATTTCCGGCGATTTTTGGGGAGATCGGATGAAATTCGTTACCGTTTCGGGACTCACACGGTCGTGTTAAAGCGTATCACGGACAACACGGTGGATGTACGCGTGACTGGCGACGCAGAAACAGTTCTTCAGCACAGCGGCAAAGATCAATAACGACCCCACGGTTTGGTGTGACATCAGTAAATTGCACCCTTTCGCATTTCTCACAGACAAAAAATGAGATTTGCCTTACTACCTTGCGTTCCTTTCAACCAATCACGAACCAGATTGCCCCATCGTATTTCGAATCAGATTGCTCCATCGTCCTGGAGAATCTTACCGAAGTGACCTTTCGCAGCAACAGGTTGCTTACCGGTTCGGGCATTCTATGGGGTATCGTTGAGAGTAAGGGATTGGAAGAGGGGAGGTTTTTATAAGGGGAGAAAAAAGTGCTTGACAAAGCGGGGCAAATCGCATATAATATATCTAGGATATACAAGATATCGTATATCGGAGTTTTGCGATGTTGACGAAGACGACGGAGACGGCGATACAGATATTGGTCTTTCTCGGGTTGTATGACGAGAGGGAACCGGTTTCACCGAATGATCTTGCCCGACATTTGAAAACGTCTCCCTCGTATACGGCGAAGATAACGGGGATGTTGGTGAAAGCGGATCTCTTGAAGGCCGTGCGGGGTTCACGGGGCGGGGTGGTTTTGGCGCGGGCGCCTCAGGAGATTACGTTGTTGGCGGTGGTTGAGGCGTGTCAAGGGCGTATTTTGGGTGATTATTGTGATGGTGCTGGGGAAATACATCAGGTGTGTGCGTATCATCAGGCGATGAAAGAAGCTCATGATGCGATACTTGGTGTGATGCAGAAGTGGACGATAGCGGATTTGGTGAAAAAGCCGTTGCCATCGGAGGAAATCCGGTCGTCGGTGAATTGTCGGATGGCGGTGGTTTGCTGTAGCCATTCGTTGGGATAAGGATACGTTTTTGGGAGAAAAGTTGAGGAATTGGTAACAAAAGGTGCGGCTTTGCCGCAAAATCAGATAAGGAGGATATGATATGGAGTCCATGTATTGCGATCAATGTGAACAAACCCGAGAGGGTACCGGATGCGTCGGTGAGGTCGGCGTATGCGGAAAGAATGCAGATGTGGAGTCTCTTCAGAAGACTCTGCTCTATGGTGTGAAGGGGATGTGCGCGTATAAGCACCATGCGCGTCGTTTGGGCAAGACAGACCCTGAAGTGGATGCGTTTGTAGAGGATGCGCTTTTTGCGACGGTGACAAACGTGAATTTCGACATGGAGAGTTTGCTCGAACTGGTGCTGGAATGCGGGCGGATGAACCTTCGTGTAATGGAAATGTTGGATGCGGGTCATGTGGAGACGTTTGGCAAGCCGAGTCCGGTTGAAGTGACGGAAGGGATTCAAGAAGGTCCCGGTATTTTGGTGACGGGTCATGACATGGTGGATCTGCGGGATTTGTTGGAGCAGAGCAAGAATGCAGGGGTGAAGGTGTATACGCATGGGGAGATGCTTCCGGCACACATGTATCCGGGTTTACGGAAGTATCCCCATTTGGCAGGTCATTATGGTGGGGCATGGCAAAAGCAGCGGTTTGAATGGGAACGTTTCGGCGGCCCGATCTTGGCGACGACGAACTGTGTCCTGATTCCGGGTCCTGCGTTTACGTATTTGGATCGTCTGTTTACGACGCGAGTGACGGCGGTTCCTGGTGCGAAGCGGTTGAAGACCAATGATTTTACGCCGGTGATTGAGCGGGCGAAACAGATCGGCGCGCTGAATCCGACGCCTACGGTGAAACGGACGATTGGTTTTCATCACTCGGTCATTTTGGGATTGGCGGACAAGGTGGTGGAGGCAGTCAAGCAAGGGAAGATACGCCATTTCTTTGTGATAGGTGGTTGTGATGGTGCGGAACCTGGCCGGAATTATTTCTCCGAGTACGCCAAGAGTTGTCCTCCGGATTCGGTGATCTTGACGTTGGGCTGCGGAAAGTTTCGCATTCGCGAGCATGATTATGGCACGGTGGCGGGTATTCCGCGGTTGCTGGACATGGGTCAGTGCAACGACGCATACGGGGCGATTCAAGTCGCTTTGGCGTTGGCGAAGGCGTTCAATTGTGGTGTGAATGATTTGCCGCTGACGTTGTGCATTTCTTGGTTTGAGCAGAAAGCGGTGGCGGTGTTGTTGACGCTTCTGTACTTGGGCGTCAAGGGCATTCGTCTCGGACCTGCCCTGCCGGCGTTTGTCACGCCGAACGTCTTGAAGGTTTTGGTTGATAAGTTTGACCTGAAGCCGATCGGTGTGGACCCGAAAGCGGACGTGGAAGCAGCCGTCGCGTAATGATTCGAGTAGGGCGTAGTAGGCATTAGACTACTGCGCCCTATTTTTTTGTTGTGTGTCTGTTTGCGAGGCTGAGTTTTGGAGTGGTGTCTGGTTCGGTTTGTCGTGTGGGATAGCGCCTCCGCAATTGAATGAAAGGCTATGGTTGGATTAGTTTAATAAGGTTGGCTGAGTGACTTGTGGTTTGGTTTTGGTGCCCCAAACAGTTTTATGATGTCGAACTGACATGACTAAACAGGTGCATGGTGAACGCGAGGAGGTGATCTCGAAAAGAGGGGAACCACTCAAGATTCTCATCATTCGTTTGAGTGCTATTGGGGATGTGGTGCGGGCGTTGATGATACTTCATATTCTACGGGGGGCGTTTCCGGACGCGCGGTTAGATTGGGTTGTGGAGCCGAAATCGGCGGCGGTCGTCGAGGGTCACCCGTATTTAAGCGAATTATTGGTGTTTGAGCGCGGTCGAGGGGTGTGGGGTTCTTTGAAGTCTTTCTTTGAGTTGTGCCGGCGGATACGTGCCAATCGTTACGACATTGTCGTGGATGCTCATGGGATTTTGAAAAGCGGTTTGATGACGTTGTTTTCTGGAGCACCTGTGCGTGTGGGTTTTGCGAGGCCGCGGAGCCAAGAGGGTAGTTATTTTTTCACCAACCGCAAGGTACGCTTGCCACACCAGGGTTTGAATCGTGTGGAAGAAAACTTAGCCCTTTGTGGGGCACTGGTGGACAATCCGAAGTGGACGGGTGTAACGATATTTGTGCCGTGGGAAACCCAACATCGGGTGGATCGGTTTTTTGACGAGACGTTTGACGGGGGGAAGGCCGTCGTAGCGGTACATCCGGCGGTGGAACGGGTGGAAAAGCAGTGGCCTGTGGAACATTTTGCACGAGCTTGCGATTTGCTGTTGGCGGATGGACGGTTTGATGTCTTGCTGACGTGGGGACCTGGGCAAAAGGCCGTTGTGGAACAAGTTGCCGATGCGATGAGGCGCAAACCGGTGATTGCTCCGGAGATGCCGGATGTGAAGCATTATGCGTGGCTTGTGCACAGGTCTAGTTTATACCTCGGGGGTGACACGGGGCCGATGCACATTGCTGCGGCGATGGGTACCCCCGCTGTGGCGATATTCGGAGGTACCGACCCGGCAAAGCATACACCTTATGGAGCGCCAAGCGAAACGCTGTATGTGAGCGATAAAGGGTTGTCTGCAAAGGAACGGCTACGGCGGGTTTCACCGGAAGCGGCTTATGACGCGTGTGTTCGGCTTTTTCAGGCGACTCGCGCGTTGAACGGCTATTACGGTTGATGGTTTCGGTGGTGGTGTGCCACGGCCATAAGCACAAAGGTTATAGCGACGATGGCGATGCCTTGCATCAGCGCCAAAGCACTCTCCCAGGGCATACGACTGTTATGCAGTAATAATCCGGCTATGCCCAAGCAGCAGGTAAGTAGGTAAATGAACGCGACCGATTGGCGCTGCGTAAAACCGATGTGGCACAAACGATGGGACAGATGGTCTTGCGCACAGTATTCGACAATGGCGCGTAGAGTCCGAGTTTCGCCACGATAGATGCGTGCGATTAAGACGTAGATGAAATCGAGAATCGGCACTCCTAGGATTAAAACCGGGATTGTTGCGGCAATGACGCGGTTCTCTGCCCATTCGCCCATGACTCCCAGCGCCGCCAAGGTAAATCCTAGGAAAAAGCTTCCCGAGTCCCCCATAAAAATCCTTGCGGGATGGACGTTGAACGCCAAAAAGCCCAACACGGCCCCCATTAAGCCTACTGACAGGAGACCGAACCACGACAGACTGTTTTCTCTGCCGATGTCAATGTACTTCATGAGGGCGATGGCAAAGAACATAGCGGAGACAATAAACGCGACCCCACCTGCCAGTCCGTCCATATTGTCAAGGGCATTGAATGCACTGGTCACGCCGACGATCCACAACAAAGTGAGCATCAAGTCCAGAGAGACGTAGCCGGTTAGCTTAAGGCGCAAGCCGAAATACGACATGACAAAGGTTACGACTATCAACGTAGCCAATTTGAGTACTGCGGGAACCCCGCCACGGAAATCGTCGATGGCGCCCACTACAAGGCACAGGAAAGCGCCGGCGAGCAAGCCTTTCATGGGATTGTCGCGGTAATTGGGGAACAAAACGGCTATTGCGAAGGCGAGAAAAATGACGATACCACCGGCACGCGGGGTCGGTTTTCTGTGAAGTTTCTTTTCATCTAGTTTGTCGACCACGCCGAGTCGGCGAAAGATCATCTCAGCAAACGGCATCAAGACGATGGAAAGGGCGAGACTAATAAAAAAGACTTGGATATACGTTCTGGGCCAGTAAGATGCTAATGGGATCATGAGTTTTTCTTTGCTCTACTGCGTATTATTGGGGGACATATTACCTTGCGGCATTTATGGGAGCAAATGGGTGCCCCGAAGTGATATCTCATGCTGTGCGTGGACCTCATTTCAAAGGGGCGGCGATTGTGGAAATGTTCCCGCTGTTCCTGTAGGAAACGGGAGCCACGCCGTGTCGAAAGTCTGCCGAGGTTGAGTAGCGCATAACGTCAAGGGGTTGTTACCGGCAAATTCCTGACGGCATTGCCGCGTCAGTTATGCAGAGATCTTCGACATGACTGTATCCTGACACCAGGAGAGGGAACTAGGGGAACTCACTTTGGAAATGGTAGACTTATGTTTTTAAGTTCTGTGTCATGTTTGGGTTGGGAGGAGCGAAGATGAATGTTATAAGTTTGGTATTGACGCCGATGGTCCTTTACACAGCCTCGTTAGAAGACATCCGTTCTACCCAGGGAGAGTCCCCTCGGGGTGGGTCTGTGCGGTACGTCACGGTTCAGCTTCCGGACCCGGTGAATCATCCGGACTACCAGCGGCGTCACGTTCAGCCCCCGTCCTGGGCTACATTCGGCCACCGCACGCATTTCGTTGCTTTGCGCGGGTTTGCGATTGAGAATAATCGGATCGTCCGGTTTTCACAGGAGATGGACAAATACACAAAACAGTTTGATTTAGGCGATGTGTTATGGCCTTCCTATCCGATTATCTTTGCCGAAAACTTGGATGAACTTGTGGCGGAGATAAAAAAGAGGGGTTTGTTTTTATTTGATATTTGGGGCTATGTGCCGGGTTCAGGACCGGGTGATTACTGGATGCAGTTTAAGCCGAAACGCGAAGTGTTTGATCTTTTGGAACGTGAGCTAGGGGATCACTGGTTGGGGATGGACATAGGGGAACAGGACGGCCGATATATAGGGGGATATGCCTCTCAAGTGCACCGCGCTTCGCTCGATCGGTTTGAAGCATATCTTGCCTTTCAGCGGCACTTTGAGTTTATGGCGAACGAACTGGGTAACCGTTTATCGACGCTCGTTTCTTTGAATTATGGCCACTATTTTTTGAAGGAAGGTTTGTATACCAGTATCGGAGCGGAAACCGCCCAAGCGCTACCAAATAGTCAAGTCTATTATGCCTTTATTCGTGGGGCAGGTAAGCAATACGGGGTGCCGTGGTTCGGTAATGCCTCTGTATGGAATCGCTGGGGGTGGAAGACCTATGACGGGTCGGACCCTAAAGCCAATCCCCCTTATGGCCCTGAAGAAGGCACGAGTTTGAGCTTACTCAAGCGTCTCATCTATAGCCACATCCTGTATAACTCCTTGTTTGTAGGTTTTGAGTCCGGTTGGTTCCAAGGAGACCACCTGAGCCCCATCGGCAAGATTCAGCGGTCAGCGCACGAATGGGCTAAAGCGACCGGGACGCCAGGCGTCATGCAAACTCCTATTGCCTTCATGACGGATTTTTTTGCAGGCTGGACATTTCCTAGGCACTTGTACACCGAAGACGTTTATCGCGTGTGGGGCATTCAACCCTATGGTCCAGGTGATTACTGGCTCGATGCGCTCCTCAGTATGACCTATCCGGGGTATCAGGATGCGTCGTATTTTCACGATGAACGTGGCTTTTTGGTCCCCACGCCTTATGGCGACATCGTGGACTGTCTGTTGAGCGATGCCGAACCGTGGTTGCTGCAGCAATATGCGACGATTGTCTTGGCGGGTGAGGTTTCTGGCGGTGCCGAACTACGGGATAAACTCGAGCATTACGTGCAGAACGGTGGCACCTTGATTATTACGGGCGGCAACCTCGCGCGATTTTCTGCCCCGATATGTGGTGTGTCTGCGGCATCGCAGTCTCTGCGGATACCCGCCGACGCAAAAGTGCACGTCGGTAACGTTTCTGTAACCGAAGAACACTCGTTTGATGTCCATCCGCTTTTGTTTTCCAAAGAAATCGGTACAGTGCTTGCCCGGTGGCGTCGCACGCCTTTGTGTGTAGAGCAGCCCTATGGGAAAGGGAGAATTCGGGTTTTTGCGGCGGCGTATGGGATGAACGCGGAGCCTTTGGTACAAGATATTCCGAACAAGGTTGAACAGGAATTGCCAAAGCCTTTTGTGATGCTCCGGCACGTTCGCGCGGTGTTAGACGACACGTTTCGTGCACAGATGCTTTTCGATGTCGGCAACGAGTTGATGTGGGTGGTATGCCGTAGAGATCGAGGCGAATATACGGTCGGCATATTTAACCCCACACTGGAGCAGAAGCCTTTTTCCCTTATCTCTCACTGCGGCGACATAGAGTCGGTACAGGAGTTGCCGTTAGACCAATCTGAGAAGAGCGCCGTCGGGTACTTGCCCAAAGGGCACGAGCATGCTCCGATAGGCACTAACGATTCCGGCACGATTGCAGGTGCCGACGTCCGGATATTTTCCGTGAAGGTGAGGGAAGAACACGTTCTAGCGTTGCCTCCACCTTCAGCGCCCGCGCGACAAAAGGAGAGAATTCTTTCACTAGATGCAGGACGTAATCTCAAGGAACAGATCCTTGCCCGACCCACGTTTTTTGAGCATTTTGATGGTGTTCTCGTCGATTGGAAGTACGTGGTAGTGCGAGAGCCGCGCGTGCTTCAGGCGGAGGCAGGTTGGCTGCGCCGGCAAGGGGTGCGCGTTTATGTTGACCTCACGTCGGGCATCAACTTATATCCAGATTTACGTTTGGTGAATAACAGTGAAGAAGATTACAAAGAAAGTTTGAAGGTCATTGAGAACGTATTGGACAAGATGGTGGTTTTGGGATCACAGGACCTAATTCTTTCTCTACATCGTCAGCCTGAGAACAGTTTTACTCGTGAACAGACCATGATGTCATTCGAAGAGACGCTGAAGAAGATTTGCACCGATGCGGCTTCTCGGAACATCACGGTCTATTTGCGTGAGACGCAGAAGTTTTACTTGCCCTCGAAGGAACTTTTTGTGTTGCTACGTCGTACCGGGGCTACGAATCTCTTTCTTGCGATGTCCTTGGCGGCATGGAGTGAAGACGGGTTGGATGTGTCTGAACAAGACTTGCCTTTGATTGGCTTGTGGCTTTTGGCTTCGTCCGAGCGCGATGCCGCGGGCAAGATATGGACGGTGCACGCGCCGGCGGCGAAGCGCGGAGAGCCGTCGAGATTAGTTTCTCTGTTACGTACAAAACCATCTATTCCGGTAGTGTTTGATGGTGTTTATGGGAATGCAGACGAAGAGTATTATGAGTCGGTTTTTCTGGACGACCTGATGAAGCAATTGTGAAATAGCACGAAGGAGATTTCTATGTTCATCGTCTTTTCTGTATCCGTATTCTTTGCTGCAGGAATGGATGCGCCGGAAGCTGTTGCCACGGCTACGTTCGACGTACCTGTCTTACCACCGGAACATGTGCGCGTGACAGACGAGAAGACGGGTGCGTCATTGGTGTTCGTCACTTCGGACCCCGCACCGGACAATAATCTTTATTTTCATGAGCGCTCTTGGCTGTGTGATGAATCGTTGTTGTTATTCACGTCGCAACGTGACGAAGGCGGTCTCATGGGATACATCATGGCGACGGGAGAACTGGTGCGGTTTACTACTCCGGAGGGGGGACTTGGCGGCGCCACGGCCGATGTGAAACGTCCGGTGTTTTATGCGTTACGTGGACGTGAGGTGTTGGAAGTCATGCCCAAGCTCGAATTGTCAGCGGATCCCGCCGTACGTTCTAAGGTTTCGATTACGGTGCGTCGGATTGCACGTATTCCGGAAGGGCATACAACTTCTTTGAATGGCAACTGTGATGGTACGCGCCTTTCGGTTGGAATCACGTCGTCTGGTGATCCGGCGGTACCGTCGATTTTTACGATTGACGTGACTACTGGGGAAACGCGCGAGGTGTGTCGTCTATCCGAGCCGCCGGGGTACGGGGGTCATGTTCAGTGGAGTCACGATGATCCGAATTTGTTGAGTTTTGCGGGACGGGAACAGCGATTGATGGTTGTAGACGTGCGGGACGGCGTCCCTCGAAATGTTTACAAGGCACGGGAGGATGAATTGGTAACTCATGAAAGTTGGTGGGTAAATCATCACATGTTGTTTTGTGGCGGTACACATCCGAAACCTACAGAAGACAGTCATGTCAAGGTGTTGGACTTAAACACGGGCATTGTTCGTGTGGTAGGAGCGGGTGCTTGGTGGGAAGGCGCCATGCCATCGGAACTTGCGAAAGTGAATTGGTGGCATGCTTCCGGGAGTGATGATGGACGATGGGTTGCGGCAGACAATTGGCATGGGGACATCATGCTGTTTGAGGGCAAAACGACGCGGCCGCGCTTGTTGACGCAGGGGCACCGGACTTATGGGAAAGGCGCCCATCCTCATGTTGGCTGGGACCGGAGTGGGAAAGCCGTGGTGTTTGCGTCCGAAAAACACGGCAATCCAGATGTCTGTATTGCGTATATCCCGGAATCATGGCAAAAAGAAAATCCGTGAGTTCTCGAGATCACAAAAGAGAAGAAAGCCCTTTCTCGCGGGAAAGGGCTTTTTTACGTTAAGTAGCATTTTTATTTTTTTAACAACCAGACTTCAGCGACTTGGCACCCTCGACCTTCAATAAGGTTCCACGAAAGTTCCAGTGAGCCGTCCTTTGTGGCGTCTGTGGGGATGTCAAACTCGACGGGCTCAATGGGGTTGGGTTGAGGCATAGGACCATGGATCTCGAAGGTGCCATCTGCAGTGAGTTTCATAGTGGCGCGGAAGCGCCCCGCGTAAGTAACGCGCAATTTGTAGGCAGCGTTTGGATCAAGGTTGTCATATTTCACAATCAACGGTGTTCCAAAGAGAGTTTGTGCCTGATCCTGCCACGAAAGCCGCATGGATGAAGTGGAATACTCGCATTGAGGTGATTGAACGTATCCGGGATCTTCTTCCCAAGATTTTTGTTTCACCAAGTGCGGCTGCTTTTGTGGATTGCCCAAATCATCATAGAACCCGCCTTCACCAGGGTTTTCCCAGTTGAGCACTTTTTCTAAAAGCTCTTTTTGGGTGGCTTCGTTGCGGGCAACGAGGATGTTTTGGAATTGTTTTTCAAGCCAAGGGCGATCGTTTAGGGGTTGGTCGAGCCAGTCCAAGACAGCGCCTCGTTCGGAGTTCTTTGCCAAGAAGGGTTCCTTTACACTCAGTTGGAAGCCGATGCTGTCCAGCAGCTGGCGCCCGAGCGTCTCGATGTGTTTTCTGAATTCGGCACCCGGCGGGGCGTCATCCAGCGCGGCAAGTTCTGCGCCGGCTTGATTGACCGCTTCCCGAATGCCTTTTTGAGGATACTGGCGTAAGGCGGCGTAGGCTTTTTCCTCCGCTTTTGCTTCCGCGGCGGCTTTTTCTTTCACGTACATGTCATAATACGCGCGAAACAGATACATCTGAAGACGCCAGTTATTTTGTAGTAATTCGGGCTCTTTGTCAGCGATGTTCTTCCATAGTGCCAGGGTTTTTTCAATGGTCGTATTTTTGGAGATAGGACCGCGCCAGTTTTCTTCAAGTAGGAAAAGTCCATCGGCGCCGACGTCGGCGTAAGCATCGCCGAAGAACACCTTGGCATATTCTTTTGCGACCTCTTTGATGTTCGTATCGGGGTCCCATCCTAGGGCGCTCCAGAGGATCTTGTTGAAGTCATCATGGATTCCATCCGAATACGTGACAAATCCCGATGTCAGCGGTGCGTAATGATTGTGTATATATCCCATGTCTTTGGGGCGCGGCGCGATGGGTTCCCTACCAAGCGTATGGGCGAAAGCGCGGTCCCAATCTGGCACAGGGTATTGACAGCGGACACAATGGGTGATGTCGGGGTAATGGCGCACGAGATATTGTTGAGGTGTACGCTGGCGCAGTTCTTCCAAGGTCATTTTGATCCAAGGTCCAAATGCGACGCCTGTCAGCCAGTTCGGCTTTTTTTCTTCCAAGTAACGGAAAAAGTAGTCATTTTCGGGATGTTCGAATGTCTGGTTGGACACCCAGAGTTGGGCGTTGGGATGAGTTTCATGAAGCAGGGGTGCCATTTTCTCCAGCCAGGGCATGAGATATTCCGCGGGGTTTTCGCCGTCATCACCGCCCGGGACTAGGACCACATCGATACGTTTGCAGCTCTCAAAAATCTGGCGGCGAATCTTGAGGGCTTTTTCTGCCTCTTCTGGTTTAGAGAGGTCTTCCAAAGCAGGTATCCAAAACATGACATCTAACCCGTAGGAAGCAATGAGGTTCGCCAGGTCGATGTTCATGTCCCACATTTTTCGTTTCATCACAGGCCCGTCGACGAGTTCGGGATCAAAAGAGGGGATCAATTCAATGCCATTGGTACCGAACAGAATGAGGTCGCGGATGTATTGCTCGTAGGTGGCTAAATCCCAG
>ERZ795060.121-NODE-121-length-111190-cov-12.443029_pt1 | contig 111190 bp, 104 predicted proteins | sample MGYA00375144_ERZ795060 | MGnify/ENA primary metagenome ERZ795060 (study PRJEB30189, sample SAMN05720157) | activated sludge metagenome | isolation source: anaerobic digester from wastewater treatment plant | place: Japan | collected 2015-05-15 ...
GAGTTAACTGAAAGTGAAGCTATTTCTTATGCGGAAGAATTAAGAGATAAATTAGTCAAATTATTTGATGAAGTAGAAAAAAGAATACCTTTAGATTCTATTGAAAAATATCAACAACTTGAAACTTTTGTACTTAGTGATTCGTTATATAGAAAGCAATGGGTATTAAAGTATTTACATATGCTTTATCCTGAGTTTTTCTCAACATTCTATTCTAGTGAATGGATTAAAAAGGTAGCAACCAAACTAGGCATTAAGGTTGAAGGTAAAGGCGATAACGATAATGTGTCATTAAATGGACAAATCTCATTAGTTGCTAACGAACTTGGAATCCCTAATGTTTTCTTTGCTCATGTAATTTATGAAATACTTGATTCTGATAATAATGATAAATATGTTGAAGACGTAGAAGATGATGTTGAAGTAGAGGATGCAATTGAAAGTAAAGAACTTCCAACTCGTAGTCCAAGAATTCATCCATTAAACGCTATTCTTTATGGTGCTCCAGGAACTGGTAAAACATATGCCACAGCTGAATATGCGGTTGCCATTATCGAGAATAGAGATATTAAAGATGAAGACCGTGAAGAGTTGATGAAGAAATATAGAGAACTTCAAAAAGAAGGAAAGATTACATTTACAACTTTCCATCAAAGTTATGGATATGAAGACTTTATTCAAGGTTTAAGACCAGAAACAAAAGATGGTGTTATGGAGTTCAAGCCTGTTGATGGAGTGTTCAAGAGAATTGCTGATAAAGCATTAAATGATAACAATAGTAATTATGTAATCATTATTGACGAAATCAATAGAGCTAATATGTCTAAGGTTCTAGGTGAATTAATCACTTTAATTGAAGAAGATAAGAGATGGGGAGAGATTAATGAGTTATCTGTTACTCTTCCATCAGGTGAGGTTTTTGTCGTACCGAACAACTTATATATCATTGGTACAATGAACACAGCTGATAAATCTATCTCAATCATTGACGTTGCGTTAAGAAGAAGATTTGAATTCATCGAGCAACAAGTAGATCCATCTAAAGTGACTGATACTAAACTAAGAGAAGTTCTTAATAAAATTAATTCTAAATTAAAGGATGAGACCGATAGTACAGACCTATTAGTAGGTCATGCTTACTTTATGAATAAAACTATTGACGATTTAGATAAATTGCTTAATAGAGCTATTATTCCTCTATTATATGAATACTTCTTTGATAACGGAAAGAAAGTAAAGAGTGTGATTGAAGAAGCGATAAAAGATACAGGATATAAAGTAGATTCTAGTGCGTTAGGAAGAATTAAAGTTGTAAAGGAATGATAGGATGGCTACGATTATTAATCAATTTGAAGAGAAAGTAATCAAAAATAATAGTCTTCCTGTTGAATGGCAATCCGAATCGGCTCTTAACGAATTAGAGGAGTTTCTTCAAGAAAACTGGAATCAAAGGAAAGCTCTTTATAATGATGAGGAGTTATATACAAAACAGCAATTTTTAGAATTTGTTTCAAAAAGAGGTATCAAGACTAAAAATTACGTAGGAACAGTAGTATTCAAAGGGCAACAATTGAATATATATCCCAAGATGTTTAGGGAAGTAAAAGATGATGATGATGATACATCAAAACTTGATTTAAATCATCTAATGGGCAATTTGATTCAATGGTTAGAGTACTGTTCTAAGTTTGAATTTCCTTACATCAATATAAAGAGTGAACTTAAAGGTGTAGACAATCTTAAGGAATTGTTTATTACAGTATTTGTTAAGAATCTAACTCAGTGCTTTGAAAGAAGTGGATATTTCCAATATGAAGAAAAGACTGAAGATCTATCTCTAATAAAAGGAAGATTCGATGTTAAAGATTACTATACAAGAAAATATGCTAATGGTGTTTTGGATAAGTTCCAATGCACTTATTCTAGTTTTGAATTTGATAACCTTTTAAATAGAATCATTAAATATACTTGTAAGAAGATAATTACTGATACTAGACCATCAAATCAAAAAGCTATTAGATCGATTCTTACCAGATTATCTGATGTTGAGGATGTAAGATGTACACCTAAAGATTGTGATAAGGTGAAACTTGGTAAGATGCATGCCAATTATAGAATTATTTTATCTATGTGTAAGATGTTTTTATTAAATTCAACATCGACATATACAGTAGATAATGCTGAATCATTCTGCTTTTTATTTCCTACCGAATTATTATTTGAAGGATTTATTGGTGGATTTATTCAAGATGTTATTGGTGGTCAAGGTAAGGTTAAACTTCAAGCGAGTGAGATGGATTTGATTGACTCAATAGTAATTGATGGCAAAGAGATATCAACAGGCGGATTCAATATGAAGCATGATATTCTTTGTGATTTAGGTGATAAAGGAATCTTTGTATTAGATACTAAATATAAGCAAATTCAAAGATTCGAAGGGCATGATGAACATGAAATAAGCCGCATTGTGAATGATGAAGTTTCTCAAAGCGACTTATATCAAGTTATTACTTATGCATCAAAAAGAAATACAGATAAAGCTTATTTACTATATCCAACCTATAGATTTGAAGATATAGAAACCAAAACGCCTATAATGAAATCTAAGGTTAAAGATAAAGACGGATTAGAAAAAGAAATTAATGTGCATGTTGTTAGATTACCTTTTGTTTTTGAAGAAGATATAGATAAAGTGAAGAGTAATTTAAAACAAGTTATAGAAGGAATATTTGCATAACAAAAAGCGGCTCAGCCAATCAAGGTTGGGTCGCTATTTTGTTTAGAAGAATAAGTCAGGGATATTTATTGATATATCTTGTGTTTCAAGCTTTATGCCTTCATCACGACAATTTAACAATTCGGCTTTATTAAGCATAAATGGAGCTTCATTGCATTGACGAGTCTCATCTATGAATCTTTTCTTTTGATTAAGAATAATGGTTGCAGACTCCCTATTGAAGCCTATCCTTTGAAGATTAATCATCCACGAACTCATTGTTCCGTATTCGACATATTCATACCAATCGTTGCCCATATCATATTTTGTGTCTACTTTTATAGGATAAGTCCAATTATAGGCGATATCGGGCTGAAAGACAAAAGGGTGGATGAACTTATGCTCAAATGGTCTGTCGATGAGGATTTTTGGGTCAGAAGAGTGGCAATCGATCACCAGTTAGGCAGAAAAGAAAAAACCAACACCGATTTGTTGGAAAAGATACTTACCAACAACTTCGGCTCTAAAGAATTCTTTATAAACAAAGCCATCGGCTGGGCTCTGAGGGATTATTCCAAAACCAATCCCGACTGGGTAAGGTATTTTATAGGCAAATATAAAAATAAAATGGATAAATTAAGCATAAGGGAAGGCAGTAAATACATCTAACAATTTTTTAACAAAAGTATAACGCCCGCGGTTTATTGTTACCGCAGGCGTTTTTGATGCTTACCTATTGAGGGAAGGGTTATTTATATTCGGGAAGCCAACCGCCTTTGTGGTGCTCTTCGTAAAGCTCGTCGCAGAGGGCGATTATCTTGTCCACGGGCAACTCGGAGGAAGTGTGGGGGTCGAGGGCGGCTGCCATGTAGAGATAGTCCATGCGGCGCTCTTTCGCGGCTAGCAGGGTGAGGGTTTGCACATTTATATTGGTGCGGTTGAGGGCGGCAAGCTCTTCGGGAAGGCGCCTGAATGCAGGCGCGTCGAACCCGTTGTCCTTTACCGTCATGGGGATTTCGACGCAAGCGTATTCGGGCAGATTGGGTATCCTATATCCCGTATTGAGGATGCTGCCGTTGAAGTTAAAGGGTTTTCCGCTGTAAGCCGCGCCGATGATGTAGGAGCCGTATTCGTGGCTCTTGAAGTGCTTTAGCTTCTTGCGGAACATAAGGGTAAAGCGGCGGAACTTCCACAGCTTTATCTGTCTTACGCAGCGCCTCGGATACTCGTCCAGAGGTATGCGGAAGTGCTTAATGAGGTCGGGGCGGCGCGCCTTGATGTAGTAGGGCATATACTCCGAGTTGTGCTCCGAGGACTCGGTCACATAGCAGCCGAAGTGCTTCATGATGTCGTGCCTTACGACATCGGGGATTACCCCGCCCAATGCGTTGCGCCTGCCTTTCTTCAGCGAGCGTTCTTTGATGGTGGGGTACAAATCGTTGCCGTCCTTATCTTTGATGTCAAGAAGCCATGCCTGATGATTTATGCCGCCTATAGAATAGGCGCAGGTCTTTTTTTGCTTAGACAAACCCGCGTTAAACAACAGCCACGGCACGCAGGACTGCACGCTGTGGCAAAGCCCGACAGCCTTAACCTTTGTGTAGGTGAGAAGGTATCCCGTAAGCATTGCCATGGGGTTGGTGTAGTTGAGGAACAGGGCGTCGGGGCAGAGCTCCTCGATATCCTTGGCAAAGTCCTCGAGAACGGCTATCGTCCTAAGGGCGCGGAATATTCCGCCAATACCCAGGGTGTCGGCTATTGTCTGGCGAAGCCCGTATTTTTTGGGAATCTCGAAGTCGGTAACCGTGCAGGGGATGTATCCGCCAACCTGAACGGCGTTAATAATATAATCGGCCCCCTTTAGTGCCTCTCTGCGGTCGAGGAACTTATAAATGGTGGCGGGTTTTCCGTAATTATTATTGATTGCCGAAATTACGGCAAAGGATTCGTCCAATCTTGTGGCGTCTATGTCGTGAAGGGCTATCTCGAATTTACCGAGTTCGGGGGTGCGGATGCAGTCGCCCAGAACATTTTTGGCAAAAACCGTGCTGCCCGCTCCTAAAAAGCATATTCTCATAGTTATTTACCTCCAAAATAAGCGGAAACGATGTTGTTGGCGAAAACGCTGTCGCTCAGTATATCCGCCTCGTCAAGCGCTAGCAGGGAATAAACATAGGGGTCGAGCTTTATGGCGCGCCTGAACTGCGTCTTGCATTTGACGGCGATAGCGTTTACGGCTGTTAAGAATGCGCCTACATAATCGTTAGAGGCAAGCACGCAGGGCAGGGGCAAATCGGCTTTCTGCGGCGTTATGTTTGCGCCGTCTATTACGCAGTTTACGGCCACGGGCATGGGCTCGTCTACGCCGTAAACATAGCCTTTGTCCTTATTTATCGTTGCGAGATACAGCGACGAGGGCGACTCTCCCGTCATAACTGCGGCGATGTCGGCAACAAGCTCGGCTGTCGTCTGGACGGGGGCGTTTAGCGAATGGTAGTATCCGAAAAGCTTCATTGCTTTAGCGGGGTCTTTCAGCAAGTCCACACGGCGGAGGGCCAAAGACTCCTCGCCGGCGCCCACCCTGAAGAGGGGGTACATATCCTTGCCGTTCTTGTCCGTAAGCTCGTACATCCAGATGATGTCGCCTACGCCCGCTGCTTTGTATCGAAGCATTTCTTCGCTTATGCCGTTAATGGGGATTCTCATCAACAGGCATTTAAGGAGCCCTTTTGCTTGGGAAAGGGCGCCGTAACTAATAATATGGTGCTTTTTGAAAAGATAACCGACGGCGTACTCCGAAAGGTCGGCGGCGTTAATAACGGGGGCTTTGCTTCCGCTAAGCTTATAGGCTTCGGCAAAGGTGTCAAACAGCCCGGCTACCCTCATAAAGCCTATGGTGTTGTTTAGTACCTCGGCTTTGGCTCCCTCGAAGGGGAAACCGGCGCTGTCAGGCTTGTCGATAACGATGGGCTCTGCCCCTATTGCGGTTATAACTGCGTCGGCTTTGGCAAGCTCGTCGATGGCAGAGGCGGCTTTGGACTCAATTGCCCAAAAGGCAACATCCGAGCCCTGTAAGCCCGCTTTTGCCGCCAAAGAGGCCGCTTCGTTTTCGGTCTTGGATACAATCAAAAATCTCATAAACCTTTCTCCGTGTAAATTTAATCCGAATATCATTATAGTATAATTCGCACTCTCTGGCAATACGGTATTTCGGGCTTTTGCGAAAAGTTGCGCATTTTGCCGCTTTCGCCAAAAATCCGTCTTGTAAAACAAAATGTTATCTGCTACACTAAGAAAGTTATTTTATGTCGGGGTGGAGTAGTGGAGGAAGTCAAACAGGGAAGGCTTACCAAAGCCGAATATGTGATGGGGGCTGCCGATTCTTTAGTTAACGGGCTTAAGGCGGCAATGAATATATGGAGCGGCTTGCTTCTCACGGTGTTTCTCAAGTTTTCACCCGAAAACTATGTGACGCTTTCCGGCTACCTTGTCGCGCTTGAAGTCGTTATGATACCCCTGTATTATGTACTGGCGCGAATCACCGACCGCATTAAAAACATCAAACGGCTTGCCGCCATAATGTATTTTCCCGCAAGTATTTTTCCGGCGATATTAACTCTCCCCATGGCGTACTTTTTCCCGGGAGTATCCGATACAATAAAAATCGTATTTGTGGTGAGCATCACCTTTTTACAGAGCGCTTTCGGCGCGATGAACAGCAACGCCTGGAGGCTTCTCGATATAAGGCTATGGAATGGCAGTCCGGGCAAAGAAACGAATGTACCTACAATTTTATAGTGGACAACATTCATAAGGTTACAACCTTGCCGATCACATATTTCGCGGCTATGCTGCTTGTAAGGACGGGCTTCCGCACCGACGACCCGGGTATGATAACCGGGGAAAACACGAGAAGGGGGCTTGTCGCTTTGGCGACGCTTGTGCCCGGGATATTCCAGTTTTTGAGCGCCATCCCCTTGTTTTTCTGCGACCTCGGCGGCGAGAAAAGAAAGCGCATTCTGCAGGAGCTTGCCGAGCGCCGAAGCGGTATTACAACAAAGAAATCCGAAAAAGAAATCCCAACAATTGTCCCCGCCGATTTCAACTTGTATATGTAATTTCTTAAGCATACGCAAAACGGATATTATTCGTAAAAAGTTAGGCTAATCTAACAAACAATTGACAATTTTTCCCTAAGGCTATACAATTAGATTGTAAAAATCCAAACTAATATAAGGATTAACATGGATAAACGGAAGTACAATGTGGGCGGAATGACCTGCTCGGCCTGCTCGGCGGCGGTGCAGAGGGCTGTGCAAAAGGTTGATGGCGTAGAAAATGTAAATGTCAACCTTTTAACCAACAGCATGGTTGTGGAGTCCTCCCGCGTTATAGACGATAAAACAATAATAGACGCCGTAACCAAGGCGGGATACTCGGCGAGCCCCGTAGAGGAAAGCGGGGGCATAAAGGAAGCCCCCGCGCAAAAGAAGGTAAACGCGGCGGATGAGGCGATAGCCGATTCCAAAAAGCGGGTGATTATTTCCTTTGCCTTCCTTATCCCTTTGATGTATGTCGCGATGGGGCATATGCTGGGTGCGCCGCTTCCCTCATTCCTTAGCGGGCACCAAAACGCCGTTTCGTTTGTGTTCCTGCAGTTTCTGCTCACTTTGCCCATCGTATATGTAAACAAAAAATATTATTTCTCGGGCTTTAGCTCGCTCTTCCGCGGGCATCCCAACATGGATACCCTTATAGCCACAGGCTCGCTCGCAGCGCTTTTATACGGCGTTTACGCCATATTCCGAATCGGCCACGCTTTGGGGCAGGGCAACCATATGGCGGTTATGGAGTTTTCCGAAAACCTTTATTTCGAGTCCGCCGCCATGATTCTCGCCCTTATAACTTTGGGCAAATACCTCGAGGCGCGCTCTAAGGGCAAGACGGGGGACGCCATCGGAAAGCTTCTTAAGTTAAGGCCGGAAACCGCCGTTATCGAGGAAAACGGCATCGAGCGCGAAGTGCCTTACGGCGAAATAAAAGCGGGCGATATCGTTATCGTCCGCCCCGGCGAGATAATACCCGTCGACGGCGTAATCGTCGAGGGCAGCACTTCGATAGACCAATCCTCGCTGACGGGCGAGAGCATACCCGTCGAAAAGACGCCGGGCGACAAGGTTATGGCGGCAACAGTAAATAAAAATGGGTTTATTAAGTTCAAGGCCGAAAAGGTGGGGGCGGATACCACGCTTTCCAGGATAATTGAGCTTGTCGAAGAGGCGGCATCCTCAAAAGCCCCAATCGCAGCCCTTGCCGACAGGATAAGCGGGTACTTTGTGCCCGTTGTAATAGGCATTGCCCTTATCGTCGGGCTTGCGTGGGGTATTGCGGGCTACGGCTTCGATTTTGCACTTAATATGGCAATCTCCGTGCTTGTCATCTCCTGCCCCTGCGCTTTGGGGCTTGCCACTCCGGTTGCCGTAATGGTGGGCACGGGCAGAGGGGCATCGGACGGAATACTTATAAAATCCGCCGCTGCTTTACAGACGGCTTATTCTATAGACACAATCGTTTTGGATAAGACGGGCACCGTTACCGAAGGCAAGCCTTCGGTGACTGATATTTACGGAGATACCGACGAAAACAAGCTTCTTACGCTAGCGGCGGCGGTAGAGAGGATGAGCGAGCACCCCCTTGCCGAAGCGATTACAGTCGAGGCAAAAAACAGGGGGCTTGTTATACCCGAGGCAACCAATTTCAAATCGGTTACGGGAAAGGGCGTTTCCGCCGAAGTGGGCGGCGAAAGGGTTTTCGCGGGCAACGCCTCTTACATGAAAGAAACAGGTTTGGATTTATCCGAATATACGGGCAAAGCCGAGGCGTTCGCTAAAGACGGTAAGACACCGCTGTTTTTCGCGTCGGAAAGCAAAATGCTAGGGATTATCGCTGTCGCCGACAAGCTGAAAGAAACCAGCGTCGAGGCGGTTGAGTCTTTCAAAAAGGCGGGTATGGAGGTTATCCTTCTTACGGGCGATAACCAAAACACCGCAAGCGCCATTGCGAGGCGGTTGGGCGGCATAAAGGTTATCGCCGAAGTCTTGCCCGACGGAAAAGAAAGGGAGATATCCACCCTTAAATCGGCCGGAAGAAAGGTAGCCATGGTAGGGGACGGTATTAACGACTCTCCCGCTCTTGCTGCTGCCGATGTCGGAATTGCGATAGGCGCGGGAAGTGATATCGCCATAGAGTCCGCCGACATAGTTTTGATGAAAAGCGATTTGAGGGACGCCGCGGCGGCAATCGAGCTAAGCAAAGCCACCTTCCGCACCATAAAAGAAAACCTGTTCTGGGCGTTTTTCTACAATGTGCTGTGCATACCCCTTGCGGCGGGCGTGCTTTATGTCGGGCTGAATATCAGGCTCAACCCGATGATTGCGGCCGCCGCGATGAGCGTAAGCTCTTTGTTCGTGGTAACCAACGCCCTGCGCCTCAGGTTGTTTAAGGCAAGTTTCAATAAGAAAAAAGCCCAAAAGGAGAATAAAACCATGGAAAAAACAATAATTATCGAAGGCATGAGCTGCAACCATTGCAAGATGAGGGTGGAAAAGACCCTTTTGTCCCTCGACGGGGTTTTGGTCGCCGCCGTTGATCTCGCCAAAAAGCACGCGAAAATTACTTTAACAAAGCCCCTTGCGGACGATGTCATAAAATCCGCCATAGAGGACGCGGGTTACGAGGTAGTAAGGATAGTCGAGAATTAATATGTAAACCTCTTAATCGGATTCATCGGGAGAGCTTTTTAAGCTCTCTTTTTTTGTTATTTAGGCGGCAGTAACAATTTCTCCGATAGCTTCATATTGTATTCTAGCTATTTTCGGGGGTAACTTTATGCAGATTTATGTGGTAAGGGCAGGGGATACCGTTTGGAACATCGCAAGGGCGTTTAATTCGAGCGTTACCGATATCGTCGAGGCCAACGCGTTGCCCCAGCCCGAAAATCTTGTTGTAGGGCAGGCTTTGGTCATACCCATACAAGGTATGTACTATTTTGTTCAGCCCGGCGACAGCCTTTGGATAATAGGGCAGAGGCTGGGGATAGATTTCAGGGAGCTAGCGAGAATAAATAACATTAACCCCGACGCCCCGCTAAGCGTGGGGCTGAGGCTGTATATTCCCGCCAGGCCGAGGGCAAACGCCGTATCCAACGCGTATTTTGAGGTCACGGGGGCAAGGCCCTCGCAGGCGCTTCTGGACGACGCCCGCCTTGCCGCGCCGTATCTTACATATTTTTCGCCGTTCAGCTATCAGGTAAGGGCGGACGGCACTCTCGCGCCTCCGCCGACGGCGGATATCGCCTCTATCGCGAGGTCGTACGGCAACAGCCTTATGATGGCGGTAACGAATATAAGAAACGGGCAGTTTTCGGGCGAGCTGGCGAGGGAGATACTCACCAATCCGACTGTCAGAAGCGCGCTTATCGATAACATAATCCTGGAGGCGAACACGGCGGGCATATATTCGGATATCCATTTCGACTTCGAGTTCATTCCCGCCGACCTTAAAGGCGCGTATATAGAATTTATAAGGGAAGCAGCCCAAAGGATAAGGGCGGAGGGGTATCAGATTTCGGTTGCCCTTGCCCCAAAGACAAGCGACGAGCAGGCAGGGCAATGGTACGAGGCGCACGATTACGGGGCTCTCGGCAACATCGTCGATTTTGTGGTGATTATGACCTACGAATGGGGCTACAGCGGTGGGCCCGCGATGCCCGTTTCGCCTATCGGGCCCGTCGAGCAGGTGCTCCGCTACGCCATCTCACGCATGCCCGCGAACAAGATTTTAATGGGGCAAAACCTCTACGGGTACGACTGGACGCTGCCCTTCGTGCAAGGCAGTTTCGCGAGGGCGGTAAGCCCGCAGACGTCAATAAACATAGCCCGCGAAAACGGGGTGGAAATCTCCTACGACACAAGGGCGCAGGCGCCGCATTTCAGGTATACCGACGCCGATGGGCGCACGCACGAGGTATGGTTTGAGGACGCGAGAAGCATCCAGGCCAAGTTCGACCTGGTAAAGAGGCTGGGGCTTAGGGGAATCAGTTATTGGAAAATCGGGTTCCCGTTCCCCCAGAATTGGTTGCTCTTAGGCGACAATTTTAATATTGCGAGGTATTGATATGGAAAATAATTTATCCGCCGTTCTTAACAGGCAAAAGTTCGAGAGAGAGTACATATTCGACGGGATTGCACTTCTTAACGCGTCCTTCGAAAGCTATGTCGTAGATGTGCCCGAGCGCAAGGAAGCCGAAGAAAGGATTAACGCTAGGATAAGTGGGCAGCTTGCCCAGTACATGAAAAACAACGCCTACAACCTCTTCCCCGAAGCGGTAAGAGTTTACAAAGAGTCGATAGCCAACAATTATCCCGTGAGGCCATTTGAGGCTGTTATGAAGTATTCGGCGCCCTTCAACACCTGCGGGCTGTTGAGCCTCTATTATGACCGCTACGAATTCACGGGCGGGGCGCACGGGAACACGGTAAGAAAGTCGGACACCTACAACCTCAATAACGGGCGCGTGCTGCCTCTCGCGGCGTTTTTCCCGAGGGGCTTCGATTACAGGGAGTACTTCATAGGGCAAATACTAACCGAAGCCAAAAAGATAATGGAAGTCAACCCCGTTTTCTTTGAAAACTACGAGGAGCTGATAGTCAAAAACTTCAATCCCGATAACTATTACCTTACCCCAAACGGGTACGCTATCTATTATCAGCAGTACGAAATCGCGCCGTTTTCCACGGGCATAGTGGTTTTTGAAATCCCTTACGACGCAGTCAACCAGATCCTCAACCCGTTTATCTGCCCGCAGAACGAAGGTAATTAATAGGGCGGGGGGCGCAAACTAACCTCGATGTACTTTAATTATCACGCAAAAGCTGTCAATCTTATTATGACAGGGCATCTCGTGCGGTACGAGTTTGTAGAGGAATACCGCGGGATTTCGCCCTGTCTTTTGCTGTATTTCGACAACAACATCCCCATGCCCATAAGGCCGCACAGGTTCGACTATTACTACGGTGTAATTACCGATCTTAAAAGGTAGTTTTTTCGCTTTGAATGTATAACCTAATTATATAATAAGAGGAATTATGGCGTACAGCTACAAAGGTTCGTTAAGCTTCGGTTTGGTGTATATACCCATACAGCTTCAGAAGTGCGCTCAAAGAAAGGAAATCGGCTTTAACCTTCTGGACAAAAAAACGATGTCGAGAATCAAATATAAGAAAACCTGCGTCGACTGCGGCGGCAAGGAAGTCCCGCAGGAGGATATCGTAAAGGGATATAACTACGAGGACGACAAATATGTAATCTTCGAGGAAAGCGATTTCGAGAAAATCAAGACCCAAAAGGATAAAAACATAACCATCGAAAGGTTTGTAAATCTCGAGGACATAGACCCGATATATTACGATACGCCGTATTTTGTAGTCCCAACGGGCGCCGAGAACGCCTACGCCCTGCTCGTGCAGGCAATGAGGGAGGAAAATAAGGTAGGCATAGCCAAATGCGTGCTGGGCACCAAGGAAACCCTTATAGCGGTAAGGGAAAACAACGGGCAACTTTACCTTAATACCCTGTATTTTTACGACGAGCTTCTTCCCAACCCTGCGAAAAACATTAAATATAACCAAAACGGCAAGGAACTGGAGATAGCCAGGCTGATAATAAAGAACATGAGCGGGCCATTCGAGCCGGAGCAGTACAAAGACGAATACCGCGAAAGGCTGCTTAAGGCGATAGAGGACAAGATTGCCGGCAAGGAGATAGAAGCGCCCGCCGAAAGGGTAAACAAGGTTGCCGACCTTATGGACGCATTGCAGATGACGCTGCAAAGCACGGCAAAAACGACGCCCGCAAAAAGCGCTCAGAAAACCCCCGCGGCCGAAGCCGATACCAATAAGCCCGCGCCCAAGAAAAGCGGTGCGAAGAGGGCGGCGGCAAGGGCGTAAATTATCGTATATTATTGGTATTGTCACTATGCCTGTATTGTGATATCATAATTATGGAAAGCGATATCGGATTCGGGACAGTGATATGAAAGCCGTTATACAAAGGGTTAAAAGCGCAAAATTGTCTGTCGAGGGCATAGATGTGTCCGAGATAGGGCGTGGGCTGGTAGTCTTTTTCGGGGTCGAGAAGGACGATGACATAAAAACCGCCGATTATTTTGCCAAGAAAATCGCCAATATGCGTATCTTTGAGGACTGCAGCGAAAAGATGAACCTTTCGGTATCGGATCTAGGGTACGAGGTGCTTGCGGTTTCGCAGTTTACGCTGTGCGGCGACTGCTCGAGGGGCAACCGCCCCGACTTTACGGGCGCCGAAAAACCGCAGACGGCGTTTGAAGTTTACAACAGGTTTTGCGAGGCCCTGGAGGCACAGGGTATCACAACAAAAAGAGGGGTGTTCGGAGCGCCAATGCGCATAGAGCAGGTAAACGACGGCCCTGTAACGATTATCCTCGCGAAAAAGTAAACTTTTTTATATAAAGTTTACATTTTATTCCAAACCCGATTTATACAAAGCTTGCCCCGATTATTCTTAGTTTTTGCCGTTTTTCTTACAATTCGGGCAAAAACGCTACGATTTTATTCATTTTTTTGTGACAAAAATTAAAACTTAACCTGAACTTTTCAAAAAGAAACATATTGACTTATGTTGCTCCCCATATTATAATCTTAATATATTACGATACGCGGGAATAGCAAAATGCCAAAAGAGGAATCTGTAATTAAGAAACTTATCGGTAAAGTCAAGCCCGGGGCCAAAAAACCCGGTGCTTCAGACAAACAGGCAAAACATTCTCCGTCGTTCATCGCGTTGACGGTAATCGGCATATTGTTGTGCGTTGTACTTATTCCCGTTTTCATTTTTAATCTTACCTTAACAATCAAGGGTGCCGTCAATAAGGATAAAGTGCCTACAATATTCGGTATCGCGCCTTTAATTGTCCTTTCGGACTCGATGAGCCCCACAATACGCGAGAAGGATCTGATCTTCATCAAGGAAGTAGATGCAGGCGACCTCAAAGAACAAGATGTTATAGCGTATAAATATTACCCGTCCAGAAACAACCGCGACGACTGGAAGGTTGTAACCCACAGAATTGTAAACATTTATAATGTAGACGGCGAAATCAAATACCGGACGAAGGGCGACGACAGCGGCCTGGACACATATCTCGTGTCCCAAAGCGATGTTGTTGGCATATACACGGGCGCAAGGCTTTCCAAGATAGGCAAGCTGCTTAGCCTCATGCAGGAGCCCTTGGGAATGGCTATCGTGATAGGCATACCCGTTGTGCTCTTCATTGGGCTTGATGTATTGCGCCGCTATCTGTACACACGCAAGCAGGCGGCAGCCCCCGAAGGCGAAACCGCGGCGATAATCGCTTCCAAAGAGCAGGAGCTCGAGGCAGTCAAAGCAGAATTAGAAAGGCTTAAGGCCGCCAAGGCCGATGCCATGCATACCGGTAACGCAGAGGCTACCGATACAAAAGACGGCGCAAAAGAATAACAAAAGAAAGGCTAAACCGCGTCTAACGCGTAAAAGCATAAAAAACATATAGGAGGAACTAAAATGAAGAAGAATTGGTTCTTGAGAATCGGTCTCATCTCCCTGGTGCTTGCGCTCGCAACCACCTGCCTCCTCGGAGGTACCTTCGCTAAGTACACCACGACCGTAAGCGGCAGCGACAGCATTCAGGTTGCCAAGTTCGCTTTCAAAGCCACCGATGTTGACGGCATCGAGTTGGAAAATGACGGCGCCGAAATCAACCTGTTCGCCAATGCCAAAACCGATGCCACAGGCACCGTACAGACCGGCATGTTCGCCCCCGGCGTGTATGGCACCTTCAGTATCGTGTTGGATAACACCGGCTCCGATGTCGATGTCGTTATCAACGACAACAGCGAAGTAGCCATCGAACTTTCGGCTTCCGACGAAGCTGCCTTTGATCTTAACACCGGTTTCATTAAGTTCGTTGTCAGCTACGAGCCCATCGGAGAAGAGCCCGACTACGGCGCTGTAGCCAGCCTGAACGATCTTGCCGCCGCAGTCGAAGCTGCTATTGAGCTTGATGAATACGAAGAAGATTACATCGAGAAGGGCTCGGCCGTTACCATTTATGTCGCCTACATTTGGGAAGGCGCCACTGACGACGTCGACAGCGCTATCGGTAACTTCGCGACTGCTAACAACCCCCTCACCATCACGATGGACATCACCATCATCGCCGACCAGAAGATAGCCTAATGGTGTTTATTTGCTGTTACATAGCAAATAATTAACATCTTTTGTAAATCCTTTCGGGTGCGCCGCGGCCTTTGTGGCCGCGGCGAAAGCCCGATATCTATCAGAAAAGCAAATACCGACTAACTTTGGAGTTATAGAATGAGCAACAAACCCTTGCGGCTCGCGCAAAGCGGCACAAGACCCCGAATCGGTGCTAAAAAGATAATAAACAGCCACGGCGCGGTAGTCGGCTATATAAAGGGCAATACCATTTACGCCGGCGATATGATGTCTGACCGCGAAGGCGCTTGCGGTTATCTTGACTCCAACAAAAACCTTTTTGATATTTACGGGCGGTATGTAGGTACCGTCAGAAGAGGCGCAACCATTAACCTGGGCATAGCGCTTGTTATTGTTGTTTTGCTTGTGGCGCTTCTCGGCTGCTCGCTTTATTACAGCGGCTACATTATGCAGCGCCTCGGGCTAAGCGTTTATAATCCCCAATATCCCTCAATCGTCCTCACCGAAAACGGGCAAAGCTGGGATCAGCTGGATCGCCTGGATATATTCGGCGGAGGCGCCGACGGCAGAAACGATAACGCCTTTGTAAAAAGGGCTATTATTCCCGGCACGGTCGGCGAGTATAACTTTGTCATTAAAAACGACAGCGACAAATCTATTAAATATAATGTAACTTTTACCGACGAAAACGAGTACCGTATACCCATGAGGTACAGGCTGCAAAGCAATAACGCCTATATCGTTGGCGGCAAAGATAACTGGGTTACGGTAAACGAGCTTATGGCACAGGATCTTACATTGCTTCCGGGCTCCTCCAACCTCTATACCTTAGAGTGGAAGTGGGCGGCCGATGTCGACGACGCTGCCGATACGGCGGCAGGTACCAGCGGTATGACTTATGTGCTTAATATCAGCCTGAGCGCTACCTTAAATTTTTAAGCATAAGGCTATAAGGCCGCAAAAATGACGCGTTCCCCTAAAAAAGCAATAAGAATTATCCTTAAAGCAGCCAATATCGTTTTGGTTGTTTTTTTATGCGTAATTTTGTTTTTCAGCTTATATACAGCTATCGCAAGGTTGGCTTTCAAGAAGGATATGCCTAAGGTTTTGGGTTTTTCGGCGGCGATAGTCGTTACCCCCAGCATGAGCGGCACCATAGAAGTTAACGATATGGTGATAATACAAGAAAAAGACGCCTACTCCGAAGGCGATATCATAACTTACGAGAAGGGCGGCAAATACATAACCCACAGGATAGTGGGGGCCGAAGGCGATTTGTTTGTCACAAAGGGCGACAACAATGACTCTCCCGACAGGCCTGCTGTCGACAAGTCGCAGATTGTGGGCAAAGTGGTATTTGTTATCCCCAAAATAGGCAAGGCGATAGAGTTTTTCCGCACCCCGACAGGGATTGTCACTTTAATAGCGATAGGTGTAATATTGTTTTATCTTCCATTATTGATTAATAAGGTTACCACTAGAAAGAAAGTAAAGCGATAATTTTTAGCGGGGGATTATTTACCAATATTTTGTCGTAAATTGTCAAAAAACGGTTTACAAAACTCTTTTCCGATGTTATACTTCTAGACAGAAATCTTTAATTTGGTACAGAGATGCCAACAAGGTTTACTGAATAACTATGAGTACTGTTGTTATAACCCTGTTGCTGTCTAAGTACGGGGTTTTTTTATGGTGAACGGTAATCTTAAGACCATCCTGATGACCGAGGACGATATAAATCGCGCCCTTATTAGGATTTCCCATCAGATTATAGAAAAGAATCGCGGCACCGACAACCTTTGCCTCGTCGGCATTAAGACCCGCGGTGTGCCTCTCGCCAAAAGAATAGCCAAACATATCAAGTTTATTGAAAATGTCGAAGTACCGGTAGGGGCCCTTGATATTACCCTGTATCGGGACGACCTTTCGCGCATCAGCTACGACCCCGTGGTAAACTCTTCAAATGTTCCTTTTTCGGTGAACGACAAGAATGTCGTCCTTGTGGACGATGTTATTTTTACCGCGCGTACGGCGCGCGCGGCAATAGACGCCCTGATAAGCCTCGGGCGCCCCGCAAGAATTTATCTTGCCGTCCTTATAGACAGAGGGCACGCCGAATTTCCAATAAAGCCCAATTTCGTGGGCAAAAACATTCCGACCTCCTATAACGAAATAGTGTCGGTGCGACTTTCCGAAACCGACGGGGACAACTTTGTTGCCCTGTTGTCTAAACTCTAAACTAATTTAAGGAGAAAGGTATGGCAAAACAAAATGTGTTCACTAAAGAAAATGTAGCCGCTTGGTTCAAAAAAGAATTCAGCAACGACCGCCAGACCGCTTATCTGCCCGACGAAAGGCCCCCGCTGTGGAAGTTATTCCTCTACGCGATCCAGCAGATAATCGTTATGTTCCCGGCGACCGTGCTCGTGGCTCTTATTACCGGCTTCCAGGTATCGACCACGATATTTGCCAGCGGCCTTGCAACCGTGTGCTTTACGCTTATCACGGGCAAAAAGATACCCATGTACTATGGCTCCAGCTTTGCTTATCTTACCGCTGTCGCCAGCCTTATGACGGTTGACGCCATAAGGGATCAGCTAAGCCCCGCCGCGCTCGCGCAGCTTGACCTGTGGCTTGCCAAACAATCCCCCGTGCTACCCGGCGAAGCGATTTCTTACGCCCAGTTCGGTATCGTAATGTCGGGCCTTGTCTCGATCGCCGCAGGCCTTATCGTTAAGTTCAGCGGTATGAAAGTAATCGAAAAGATACTGCCCCCCACAATAACCGGCTCCATTGCAATGGTTATCGGCCTTACGCTCGCGGGCACCGCTCTTTCGGACGCCGCTCCCTCGGACAACGCTATCGCTGCCGGCACCGACTGGGCAATCTGGGTTGTATCTCTCGTCACCCTTCTTTCGACAGTTCTGTTCTCCCGCTACCTCAAGGGTATATGGAAACAGTTGCCCCTTCTGCTGGGCGCCGCTCTCGGCTGCGTTGTCGCCGGTATAATCTACGGCGCGGGTGGCGAAGCCTACAATCTCTTCCGCAGCATCCCCAAGGAACTTATACTCTCCGCTTCTCCCGCTCACACTGCAAGCGGCATACTTGCCGTACCTGCCTTCACCTTCCCCAAAGCCTCGGTTGCCGCGGTTACCGCCATCATGCCCATAGCGATTGCCACCATACCCGAGTCTACCGCTCACATGTACCAGCTTGACATCTATGTAAACGATGTTGCCAACTACAAGGGCAAGAAGATGGGCTACAAGCTTATAGATAAGCTCTGGCTCAACCTCGTAGGCGACGGTATCGGCGACATGATTTCGGGCGTTATAGGCGGCCCCGCCGGCACCAACTACGGCGAAAACATCAGCACAATGGCTATCACCAAGGTGTTCTCCAGCGCGGTTCTTCTCGCGGCCGGTATCATTGCGATGGTGATATCCTTCTTCACGCCTCTCATCCAGGCCATATACGGCATTCCTCTGGCGGTAATAGGGGGTCTTGAGGTCTATCTGTTCGGCGCGATCGCCGCTCAAGGTATCGCTATAATGATAGACAAGCAAGTCGATATGTTCAGCGCAAAGAATATAGCCGTTATCGCTTCCATAATGGTTATAGGCATAGGCGGACAGTATGCCTTCGATGGAAACATACCTTTCTTTGGTATAGACATCCCCTGCATAGCCGGCGCAGCGGTGTTCGGAATCCTTCTGAATTTCGTGCTTTCGATTGGCGACAAGGGCAAGAAAAAGGAAAAGAAAGAGGTTGCGCAAGAAGCCGCGGCCGAAGCCAAAGAATAAGCCTTAATTAATAACTTAATTAATAAGTATGATAAGGCCGCGCCAAAACAGGCGCGGCTTTTTCATATAATAAATTTCGGGTTTTTACGAAATTACCTAATATTGACAATTAACCTTTTTTGTTATATATTAAATGCATAAATAATTATTTAATATTAGCGGAGATTTATATGAAAGGATACGCCAACAGATTCGCAAAAATCGATCTCACCACCCAAACTATAGAAGACTACCCCGTAAGCGACGAATACAGGAAACTATATTTGGGCGGTAAGATACTAGCGGCCCGTATTGTGTACGACATCCTTAAGGAAAAGACGGACGCATATTCGCCCGACAACCCCATCGTTATCACAACATCGCCGCTTAATATGAGCAACGCCCCCAGCACTTCGCGGTTCAATGTGTCTACAATCTCTCCGCTCACCAACCTTTTGACCTCCAGTAACTGTGGCGGCAACTTCGGGCTTAAGCTCAAGCAGGCGGGCTTCGACGGGCTAATCATAGTGGGTAAGGCCGAAAAACCCACCTACATAAAGGTTAAGGATGGCAATATAGAGCTTCTGGACGCCACCCCGTTCTGGGGTATGCTCACGGGAGAGGCGCAGGAAAAGATGGGCGCCAAGACCGAAGGCAAATTTGTTATCGGCCCAGCGGGCGAAAACCTCGTGCGCTACGCAGGCGTTGTCAGCCAGGAGCGCATAGCGGGCAGAAACGGCGTGGGGGCCGTATTCGGAAGCAAACTCCTTAAGGGCATCGTTGCCGGCGGATCTTTTAAGCCCGAAATTGCCGAGCCCGAAAAGCTTAAAGAATTAATAAAAAAATGGGCAAAACACCTTACCGAGCACCCGCTCACGGGCAAACAGCTGCCTAACTACGGCACGGCGGGGCTTATTACCCCCATGAATTTCAAAAACCTTCTCGCCACCCGCAACTATAAGGACGGCAGATACGAGGATTTCGAGAAAATCAGCGGCGAAACATTAAGGGAAAAGTACCTTGTAAAAAATAAAGGCTGTATTACCTGCCCCATCCAATGCGGAAGGGTTGTTAAAGTCGAAGGCAAAGAGGTTAAAGGCCCCGAGGTCGAAACTGTAACCCTTCTCGGAAGCAACCTTTTGAACAGCGATATGCAAAAGATACTCGACGCCAACTACTACTGCGACGAGTACGGTATGGACACGATATCTTTCGGCAGCGCCATAGGCTTTGCCATGGAGCTTAACGAAAAAGGAATGTGGGATTGCGGGCTTAACTTCGGCGATCCCGACATGGACCTTGTAGGTATTGCTAAAGCCGTCGCCTACCGTGAGGGCATAGGCAACGAGCTTGCCGACGGCACCCGCAAGATGAGCGAGAAGTTCGGCGGCAAAGAGTTCGCCATAAATGTAAAAGGTCTTGAACTCGCGGCCTACGAGCCGAGAGCGGCGCAAGGCATGGGCTTAGGGTACGCCACGGCAAACCGCGGCGGCTGCCACCTTAATGGCGGCTACCTTGTGGTTATGGAGGGCTTGGGGCTTAATGTAAGCGGTATGACGACCAAAGGCAAGGCTGCCTTCGGCATTTTCTTCCAGGACCTTATGGAAGCCATCTCCGCGGGCGGTTCCTGCCTGTTTACAAGCTATGCCGTATTGCCGGGCTACGCCATTTCGCACCAAAACAGCAAACTCCTAAGGGCGATATTCAAGCTAATACCGTACTTCGGCGGGGCTGTGGGGCTTGCCCATAAATTCCTGGGTATACTTGCACTCAATCTACCGTCGATGGTTCCTTATCCCGTCGCCATCAATTATGTAACGGGCATGAAGCTCACTCTTGGCGAATACCTGAGGATAGGCGAGAGGGGCTACAATCTCGAGAGGCTTGTGAACATCAGGCAGGGCCTTACATCCGACGACGACACTCTGCCCAAGCGCCTCCTCGAAGAGCCTCAGATAAGCAACAAATCGGTCGTGCGCCTAGACAAAATGAAAAATAGCTATTACAAAATCAGGGGCTGGAAGGACGGCGTGCCCACAGAGAGAGTAAGGAGGAAACTAAAGATATGATTACGGTTAGCTTGTACGGTTTATACAGATTGAAGGCTACGGACGCCAAATACGAGTTCGAGGGCGCCAAAGATGTTAAACACTTGCTGACAATGGTAGAACAGGCTTCGGGCATACCTTATAAAGAGCTCAAACAGGCAGTCATATTCGTAAACGGCAGCCCCATAGACCAGCTTGATATGTTCTCCACCAAGCTGCACGGCGGCGAGGTCATTTCGATTGTTTCTCCCGCAAGCGGAGGTTAATATGTTAATAGATGCCTTATCGATAAACACCTGTATTTTAAGCCCCGAAGCGATAGAGGAACTTAATAAAATAAGAATCCTGGTCGTGGGAGTTGGGGGCCTCGGCGGCTTTGTGGCGCAGGGGCTTGTACGGCTGGGCGCGCAGAACATTACGGTTATAGACGGCGATGTGTTCAGCGATACCAACCTTAATAGGCAGTTTTTCTGCAACAGCGAAACGATGGGCAGGCAAAAGGCCGTCGTCGCCGTAGAGGAAATGTTAAAGGTTTACCCGCAGGGCAATTATAAAGCCATAACCGAATTTATTACCGATAAAAACGCCGCCCTTATAATGAAGGATTACGACATCGTATTCGATTGCGGCGACAACATTAAGCTAAAGCTTCTCCTTGAGGATTTCTGCATAAAGCTTGGCATACCCCTTATCCATGCCGGCGTTAACGCCAATTACGGGCAGCTTGCCATAATAGAAAACAAAAAAATCCTCCCCTCGCTGTATAGAAGGGAAGCCAAAAACCGCAACGCCGTAATTCTCCCGCAGGTTACCTCGGGCCTGCAGCTAAACCTCTTTGTCCAGTATCTGCACAAAAAGCACAAAAAGAACAAGCTGTACCTTATAGACCTCGACGCCATGCAGATTTCGGACATAAATTATTAAGTTATCAAAAACCGCTAATAAAAAACAATAAGGGCGCAAAAATAATATTCAAGCGCTTGATTCTCAAAGGCCGTTATTGTATAATTTATTAGCGAAAAGACGCGGAAGTAGTTCAACGGTAGAGCACCGGCTTCCCAAGCCGGGTGTTGCGGGTTCGAATCCCGTTTTCCGCTCCAATATCACAAGGCAGGCACTCTCAGGTGCCTGTTTTTCTTTATGATACGCCTCACATATATGCTTTCATTCTTGCCGAATTTAGGATATAATTTGTTTGTAGCAGATAATTCGGCCAAAAGGAAAAACAATGTATACACTTACACTAAAAAAAGGCGAAGAAAAGCGAATACTTGCGGGGCATCCGTGGGTTTACGCCAACGAAATCCAAAAGATAGAAGGGCACGGCGAGCAGGGTAGTATCGCAAGGGTTCAGGCGCATGACGGGCGCCTGGTAGGGTACGGATACATTAACCATCAATCCAAGATAATTGTCCGCTTGTTAACCCGTGACGAAACGCCCATCGATAAAAACTTCTTTTTTAACCGCATCAAAAAGGCGAATGATTATCGGTTAAGCCTGGGCTACGGAGATAATTACAGGGTGGTTTTCGGCGAATCCGACCTTCTTCCCGGCTTAATTGTCGATAAGTACGCCGATTATCTGTCCGTTCAATTCTTATCCCTCGGCATGGAAGTAAGAAAAGCCATGATTACCGAAATACTTGTTGAGCTTTTTAACCCTAAAGGCATTTACGAGAGAAGCGATGTGCCTGTTAGAAGCAAAGAGGGGCTTAAGGAAGTTAAAGGCGCGCTGTACGGCGAGGTGCCCGAGGAGGTAATTATAGAAGAAAACGGCATAAAGCTTGAGGTAGACATAATTAATGGGCAAAAGACGGGTTATTTTTTAGACCAAAAAGAAAACCGCGACAACCTTAAGCACTATGCAAAGGGCAAAACCGTTTTGGATTGTTTTTGCAATGCAGGCGGATTTTCGCTTTGCGCCGCAAAATACGGCGCTGCCGAAGTAACCGCGGTGGATGTCAGCGAGGAAGCGATAGCGTCCGTCAAAAAGAATGCCGTACTTAACGGATTTACAAACATCAAAGCCATACAGGCAGATGTTTTCGAGGAGCTTCGCAAATATAAAAAAGAAGGCAAAAAGTTTGATGTTATCATTCTCGACCCGCCCGCATTCACAAAATCCAAAGACACGGTAAAAGCGGGCTACCACGGCTACAGAGATATAAATATGCTGGCGCTAAAGCAACTAAACAAGGGCGGTTATCTTATAACCTGCAGCTGCTCGCAGCACCTCACAATCAATTTGTTTCTGGATATGCTTAAAGAAAGCGTAGCCGCCACGGGCGTAAACGCCCGCCTTGTCGAACTAAGGACGCAAGGCAAAGACCACGCCACCCTGATCGGCACAGACGAGGCGCTGTACCTCAAAGTCGCCGTCTTACACATAATTTAATCTCAAAGTGGCTAAATATAAGGAAGTACGACAGGGCAAAAAAGGACGGGCGCTTCCTGGAAGCTTTCGAGGCTCTCAAATCCAAAACCGTAGACGGACAAATAATCGTCGAGCGGGTTGTCCCCAAACTCGCAAGCCTTACCTTCTGCGCCAAAGGTAAGCCGAGCGCCTTAGCGACAAAGCGGTACAACGAAATATTGGTAAACCTCGCTAAATAACGAAGACAAAGCTGCTTTAGGGCAGTTTTTTTGTTAATTAGACGAAAATTGTCGCCATTGATATTCAATTTGTTTTGTGATACAATGAAACAAACAAAAGAGGTGGTGAGAAATATGAAAAGAATAATAAAACGAATAACCAAAATAGTTATAATTGTGGTTTTAGCTATAGTTTTGGTTGCCGCCCTTGGCTTGGGATATTTTACGATAGTAGAATACAATCCCAAAGATATAGAGCCGCTGACTATCAATAATAATGCCGAAACCAAGGTCGAATTGGATACGGACATAGCGGTATTGACTTTTAATATCGGATACGCAGGGCTGGGTAAAGACGAGGACTTCGTTCTGGACGGCGGAAAAAAGAGCCGCCCCGACAGCAAGGATGTCGTCGAGCGCTACCTCGCTGGAATAAAAACCGTATTAACCTCGCTTCCGACAGACATAATAATGCTTCAGGAAGTCGATTTGGATTCGAGAAGAAGCTATAATATAAACGAAGCCAAAGAGATAGAAGAAGCCTTGGGTAACGCTTACAGTTCGACTTTTGCCTATAACTATAACGCCAGATTCGTACCCTTCCCCGTTTCTTTCAAAAACTACCTTGGCAAGGTCGAAAGCGGCATCTTCACTTTAACTAAATATCATGTAAAGAGCAGCCACCGCCATCAATTCCCGGGCGCTTTCGCCTGGCCGGTCAGAACGGTTAACCTGAAGCGCGCCATGATGGTAAATGTTCTGCCCATCAATAACAGCGACAAAGAGCTGATTGTCGTCAACCTGCATATGTCGGCATACGACGGAGACGGGTCGCTGCGCGCCCAGGAAATGAAGATGCTAAAGGACTTCTTAAACGAGCAATCGGCAAAAGGCAATTATGTAATAGTAGGCGGCGACTTCAACCAGACCTTCCCCGAGGCAAAGGGCATCTACCCCGCAAAACCGGGTTATTATGTAGCCTATCCCATAGAGGATGATTTCCTGCCCGGCGGATACACCTTCGCGATAGACACCGAAAAACCTTCCTGCCGCCTGCTAAACGAGCCCTACGATAAAAACAGCCCCAACACGCAGTATTACATCATAGACGGCTTTATCGTTTCAAACAACATAAAGATTAATAATGTCGATACGATAGACCTCGATTTCAAATACAGCGACCATAACCCAGTTTCCATGTCGATTAAATTGCTCTCATAGAAAATCAGCATAACAGATAATAGCCAATAAAAAAGCTGCCGTCAGGCAGCTTTTGTTTTTATTCCCATTCGATTGTCGCTGGGGGCTTCGAGGTGATGTCGTAAACGATGCGGTTTATCGAGCGGACCTCATTTACTATGCGGTTGGAAACGCGCTCGAGAACGGGGTAGGGGATGCGCGCCCAGTCGGCGGTCATGGCGTCTATGCTGGTTACCGCGCGAAGGGCAAGGGTGTAATCGTAGGTGCGCATATCTCCCATAACGCCCACGCTGCGCATATCGGTAAGCACGGCAAAGTATTGCCAGATTTCCTCGTCCAGATGGTTGGCGGCTATTTCCTCGCGGAATATGGCGTCGGCTTCCCTCAGGATATCCAGCTTTTCTTTGGTGACATCGCCTATTATCCTTATGCCCAAACCAGGGCCGGGGAAGGGTTGGCGCATAACAATTTCTTTGGAGAGCCCAAGCTCGAAGCCCACCCTGCGTACCTCGTCCTTGAAGAGATCGCGAAGGGGTTCGATTATCTCGTCGAAGTCTATAACGCTGGGCAGCCCGCCAACATTGTGGTGGGATTTAATAACGGCGGAATCGCCGAAGCCGCTTTCTATAACATCGGGATAGATTGTGCCCTGCACAAGGAAGTTAACCTTGCCGATTTTGCGCCCTTCCTCCTCGAATACTCTGATGAACTCCTCGCCGATTATCTTGCGCTTTGTCTCGGGATCGGTAACGCCCTTCAGGCGGCTCAAAAATCTCTCCTCGGCGTCTATCTTGATAAGGTTCATGCCCAGCCCGTCACGGAAAACCCTTACAACCTGGTCGGCCTCGTTTTTGCGCATAAGCCCGTGGTCCACAAGCATGCAGGTAAGCTGCTTGCCGACCGCTTTATAAACAAGGGTAGCCGCGACCGCGCTGTCTACGCCGCCGCTCATTGCGCAAAGCACCTTTTTGTCGCCTACCTTGGCGCGTATTTGTTCGACCATGCTGTTAACAAAGTTGGCGGGTGTCCAGTCGCCCTTGGCTTCGCAGACATTAAAGAGGAAGTTTTTAAGTATATCCAAACCGTTGGCAGTGTGAACGACCTCGGGGTGGAACTGCACGCCGTAAATCTTCTTGTCGGCGTTGGCAAATGCCGCGCAGGGGCAGGTTTTTGTGGAAGCTATAACTTTATAGCCCGCGGGAACTTCCGCCACATAGTCTGTGTGCGACATCCAGCATACATTATCCGAGGGGATATTCTCGAAAAGAGGGGAGGGCGAATAGGTGATGCTTTGCTTGCCGTATTCGCGGGCGGAGGCGGTTTGAACCTTGCCGCCGGCGAGGTGGGCTATAAGCTGCGCTCCGTAGCAAATACCCAGGATTGGTATCCCCAATTCAAGTATCTGGGAGCTGACAGCCAAAGAATTGGCCTCAAATACGCTGTTGGGGCCGCCCGTAAATATAATACCGACGGGGGCTGTTTCCTTAATCTTTTCGATGGGGGTGGAGTATGGCCAAAGCTCGCTGTACACGCCTAAGTCCCTTATGCGCCTGACAATAAGCTGGTTATATTGCCCGCCAAAATCCAATACGATAACAGTTTGTTGATTCATATATTTCACCTTTTGATAATAGGGTTTAGCCTTTGCTTGTATAGTTGGGGGCTTCTTTTGTTATGGTGATGTCGTGGGGGTGCGACTCGATGAGGGATGCGTTGGTAATCTTGATGAATTCCGCCTTGGTGCGAAGTTCCTCTATCGTCTTCATGCCGCAGTAGCCCATACCCGAGCGAATGCCGCCCACAAGCTGGAACACCACTTCGGAGAGGGCGCCCCTGTAAGGCACACGGCCTTCGACGCCTTCGGGGACGAGCTTTTTGCTGTCTTCCTGGAAGTATCTGTCCTTGCTGCCGGCTTCCATCGCCGAAAGGCTGCCCATGCCTCGATAAACCTTAAAGCTTCTGCCCTGATAAATTTCAAGCGCGCCGGGGGATTCCATTGTCCCCGCGAACAGCGAGCCTATCATTATAGCGCTCGCGCCCGCCGCGATACCTTTTACGATGTCGCCGCTGAACTTGATGCCGCCGTCGCCAATAACTCTCTTGCCCAGCTTGTCGGCTTCCTCGGCGCAGTCGGCGATAGCCGTAACCTGAGGCACGCCTACGCCAGAGATAACACGGGTCGTGCAGATAGAGCCCGGGCCTATACCTACTTTTACGACATCGGCGCCCGCTTCGATAAGGGCTCTTGTCGCTTTGGCGGTTGCCACATTGCCCGCGATAATGGGAAGGCCGGGGAATTTAGCGCGTATCTTCTTTACGCAATCTATAACGCCTCTGTTGTGCCCGTGGGCGGTGTCGATAGAAATTATATCTACCTTGGCGTCTACCAGAGCCTGAACCCTGTCGAGGGCGTTTGCGCCCACGCCGACGGCGGCGCCCACGAGGAGCCTGCCGTTTTTGTCTTTTGCCGAGTTGGGGTACTGGATTGCCTTTTCGATATCTTTTATTGTAATGAGGCCTTTGAGATTGCCTTCTTCGTCAACTAAGGGGAGTTTTTCGATGCGATGTTTGCCTAAAATTTTCTGGGCTTCGGAGAGGGTTGTGCCTACGGGCGCGGTAACGAGGTTTTCTTTTGTCATTATGTTGCCTATGGGCTGGTCGAAGTTGGTTTCAAAACGCAGGTCGCGGTTTGTGATTATGCCCACAAGCTTTGTGCCTACGGTAATCGGCACGCCGCTTATCTTGTACTTTTTCATAAGTTCCAGCGCGTCGTTTACCGAATGTTCGGGAGAGAGATAGAAGGGGTCGGTTATTACGCCGTGCTCGCTTCTTTTTACCTTGTCTACCTGTATGGCCTGTTCCTCGATGGTGAGGTTTTTATGTATTATTCCTATGCCGCCTTCGCGAGCCATCGCTATCGCAAGCTGGCATTCGGTGACGGTGTCCATCGCTGCCGAAACAAGCGGTATGTTCAGCTTAATGGTGTCGGTCAGTTTTGTGGACAAATCGACATCTTTTGGCAGAACCTCCGAATACTGGGGCACGAGTAGTACATCGTCAAATGTTAAACCTTCTTTGGAAAACCTCGCCATAATCTCCCTCATAAAAAATAAAATTAATTTAATTACCTAATTATAGTTTATTAAGGCACGCCCTGTCAAACGATACGCCTACTTACCCCAAAAAATGTAAATCGGGCGGGCGCCCAAAATTCGGTGTTGCCTAAGCAGGAAAAATTTGCTACAATATCAAATAATTAAAATATTATTAAAAGGCGGATGGCAAAATGGAGAATAGGATAAAGGAAGTTTTATCGAAGCTTACATTGGAAGAGAAAGCGGCGCTTTGCTCGGGCGTCAGTTCGTGGGAAACGACGCCGATAGACAGGGTAGGCATACCCTCGGTTTTTGTCGCCGACGGCCCGCACGGCGTACGCAAAGAGCAGATCAGGGCTTCTCTTGGCAATGTCTTTCAGAAGAGCGTTCCTTCAACCTGCTTCCCTCCAGCGGTTACTCTTGCGGCTACCTGGGACCGCGACCTTGTATACAATGTGGGCAAGGCGATAGGTGAAGAGTGCCTCGACCAGGAAGTGCAAACCATATTGGGCCCCGGCATTAACATAAAGCGCAACCCAATGTGCGGGCGCAATTTCGAATACTTCAGCGAAGACCCCTGCCTCACGGGCGAGCTTGCCGCCTCATACATAAACGGCGTGCAGTCTACGGGAGTCGGCACATCGCTAAAGCATTACGCCGTAAACTCTCAGGAGTACCGCAGAATGACCAGCGACAGCCAGGTGGACGAAAGGGCGCTAAGGGAAATATACCTTGCCGCTTTCGAAACGGCGGTTAAGAAGGCCCAGCCCGCCACCATAATGGCAAGCTACAACCTCATTAACGGCGAATACGCCTGCGAAAACAAAAAGATTCTCTGGGATATCCTTCGCGAAGAGTGGGGCTTCAAAGGTATAGTCATATCCGACTGGGGCGCCGTCAACGACAGGGTAAAAGGCATAGCCGCGGGGCTAAACATCGAAATGCCCTCGTCAAACGGCATAAGGGACGCCGAGATAGTAAGCGCCGTGCAGTCGGGAAGGCTCTCCGAAGAGAGGCTGGACGAAGTTCTCGCCGGCACCCTCGAATACATTTTCAAATATGCCAAAGTCAAAGAGGATAACAAAGGGTATAAAGCCGATTACGAAGCGCACCACGAGCTTGCCCGCAAGGCGGCTGCAAGCGGCGCGGTGCTTCTCAAAAACAAGGGCGGCATACTGCCCGTAAAGAGCGGCAAATCTGTTGCCGTTGTGGGCGAGCTTGCAAAGCACCTAAGGTATCAGGGCAGCGGCAGCAGCCGCATTAACCCCCGCAAGATTGTGAGCTTCACGCAATGCCTAGACAACGAGGGCATAGCCTACGAATACGCCGCGGGCTATTCCATCAAAAATGACAAAATAATAGACGATTATATAGCCGAAGCCTGCGAGGCGGCAAAAGGCAAGGATTATGTCCTTGCGTTTATCGGGCTCACCGACCCCTACGAGTCCGAGTCCTTCGACCGCGAGCACATCAACCTTCCCCCCGCCCACAACGCATTAATAGAAGAACTGTCCAAGCACAACGAAAATGTCATCGTGGTTATTTCGGCGGGCTCTCCGGTAACGATGCCGTGGCTGGACAAGGTTAAAGCGGTTATTAATGTCTATCTCGGCGGACAGGCCGGCGGCGAGGCGGCGTACGATGTGCTTTGGGGCAATGTTAGCCCCTCGGGCAAGCTTCCCGAAACATACCCGTTAAGCATAAACGATGTGCTAAGTACACTCTATTTCGGCAACATCGACCCCGAGTACAGAGAAAGCATTTATGTGGGTTACCGCTACTTCGACACAGCCAGAAAGCCTGTGCTGTTCCCATTCGGTTACGGTTTGTCTTATACGACATTCAAGCTTAGCGACATTCGCGTGTCGCAGGAAAAATTTGGCGCCGAAGACACTCTTAAAGTCACCGTAAAAGTCACCAATACGGGCAAAGCAGCGGGAGCCGAGGTCGTGCAGCTATATGTAAGCGAAGAAAACCCCGTTATATTCGTGCCCGAGAAGCAGCTCCGCAACTTCCAAAAGGTATATCTCGAGGCGGGCGAATCCAAAGACGCCGAACTCGAGCTTTCTTACAGGGACTTTGCCTTCTACAATGTCGAGGCAAAGGACTGGACTGCCGCGCCGGGCAAATTCGAGCTTCTTGTAGGCACATCGTCCAGGGATATAAAGCTTCGCAAGACTGTGGAGCTTGTAGGCGAGCCTCTTGCCAAGGTTCCCGACTACAAAGCTGCCGCCCCCGCGTACTACGATATCGCCGCCGCGGCCGAAATCCCCGTTGCGCAGTTTGAGGCATTGCTCGGGCGCCCCGTAAACGAGCCCAAAGACTTCAAAAACTCGGATATCGGGTTCAACACGGCGGTAGGGGACTTCGAGGGCAGGCTGTTCAGGGTTATTTTCCGCTCGGTAGTCAAAAAGTTCAGCACGGCCGTGCTTTCCAAAGACGCCACCGATACCGACAGAAAGATGGTTCGCCTGGGCGCGATGGACCTGCCCGTCCGCAATATGTACGCAATGAGCGCGGGCGCTTTGTCTTACGAAGCCGTTCTCGGGCTTATGGATATGCTAAACGGGCACTTCTTCAGAGGGCTTGTGCAGTTTATTAAAGGCATGAAGAATAAAGCCCCCCTTCTTAAAGCCGAAAAATATCTTAAAGACTAGCTTATATACTTACGATGACCGAAATTATACTTGCCACCAACAACGCGAACAAGGTAAGAGAAATTAAAGCCATATTGGGCGGGAGGTTTGAGATAAAAACTCTCGCCCAAGCCGGCATTGAAATCGATGTGGAGGAAACGGGAACAACCTTCGCCGAAAACGCGTATATAAAAGCGTACGAAGTCGCAAAGCTTACGGGAAAGCCCGCTCTTTCGGACGACAGCGGGCTAGAGGTAGAGGCTCTCGGTGGCGCGCCGGGTATATATTCTGCCCGCTACGCAGGCAAAGAGCAAAACGACAAGGCGAACATCAAAAAACTTCTATCGGTAATGGAAGGCGAACAAAACCGCAAGGCAAGGTTTGTGTCTTCGGTTTGCCTCTGCTACCCCGACGGCTCTTTCGTTTCGGCAGAGGGCGAGGTAAAGGGCGAAATTTTGTTAGAGGAGAGAGGGACAAACGGGTTCGGCTACGATCCCGTGTTTTTCTGCTACGAGCTTGGCAAGAGTTTGGGCAAGGCCGAAAGCGCCGAGAAAAACCTTGTCAGCCACCGCAAACGCGCCCTCGAAAACCTCGCTGCAAAGCTCGGGGTTTGAATTTTCGGGGCTTTGCATTCTCCTTGATTCGGCGGCAAAAATCCGAGAATAATTAATAAGGAAACTCCGCCCGATTCGTCAAAAAAAATTGGCCGAAGTTGGGTTAAACATTTGACAAAGCGTATAATATTGATTATACTAGTCTAGCGTTTGCAGGGCAGCACGCGGGTGTAATTCAATGGTAGAATACCAGCCTTCCAAGCTGGCCGCGTGGGTTCGATTCCCATCACCCGCTCCACACGAGTCTGTAGCTCAGCTGGATAGAGCAACGGCCTTCTAAGCCGTAGGTCGCGGGTTCGAATCCCTCCAGGCTCGCCAAACCGAAATAATGCACCTTACAACATATATATTTATAAGCAATGATGGTGGGTATAGCTCAGTTGGTTAGAGCGCCAGGTTGTGGCCCTGGAGGCCGTGGGTTCGAATCCCACTACTCACCCCAGTAAAAAAAGCGCTGTTGCTTTGGGGTGTCGCCAAGCGGTAAGGCATGGGACTTTGACTCCCACATTCGTAGGTTCAAATCCTGCCACCCCAGCCATACATGATCCATTAGCTCAGCAGGCAGAGCACTTGACTTTTAATCAAGGTGTCCGGAGTTCGAATCTCCGATGGATCACCACTCATGCGACCGTGGCGGAACTGGCAGACGCGCTAGACTTAGGATCTAGTATCTTTGATGTGGGAGTTCAAGTCTCTTCGGTCGCACCAAATTCGAAGCAAAAACTGTGTTAAAACAGTTTACAAAAAACATCGGGTACTGTATAATAATAGCACGCTCAAAAACGCGGGAATGGCTCAGTGGCTAGAGCGTTGCCTTGCCAAGGCAAATGTCGCGGGTTCGAATCCCGTTTCCCGCTCCACTACGACAACAGACGCGTGCGTTTGTTGTCAAATTTTTTAGAAGCACCTTTAGCTCAGCTGGTAGAGCAACTGACTCTTAATCAGTGGGTCCCGGGTTCGAATCCCTGAAGGTGCACCAAAGAAAGGCTGTCGCAAGACAGCCTTTTTGTTATGTCCGGAAGTTGTGCGAAAGTCGGTGCGGCTTCAGCGTACCGAACCCGGATCCCTGACTCAAAAGTAAGAAGGCGGATGCTTATTCCTTTATTATCAGAGATATTACGGCAAGCGCAATAGGGACGGAGGAGAAGATAAGATAGTAGAGTTTCAGCGGCGTTAACATTGACATCAGAAGAAGCGTAAAGCCCGAAAAGAGGTAATACTTTACCTTGCGGCGGTCAAAAACCACGGGGGCTATTTCTTTCGGCTTTAGTTTGGGCAGCTTTATCTTTACGGGGGTAGGCGCTTCGGGCAGGGCGTTGTGGTTTACCAGGTACCGCTTTATGTAATACCTGTCGGGGAAGGTTACATAAATGCCCAGGTGTGCGGCAAATGTCATAAGGCTGCGGCTTGTCTGGGTGGCGATAAAGATGGCTTTGTTAAGGCCCTTCGCCTTGCAGGCGCGGTACAGCTTGGCGATATCCTCTTCGGAGGTGGCGCCGAATTTTATGTTGTTATATACAAGGGTGTCGCCGTTTATAACAAAGGTGGGGGGCTCGAGGTCGGACTTCATATTCGCCGGAAGGGTGTTGTACAATAAATTCGTGCTTTCTACAACCCCCATAACGCTAAGCAGGCGGAAAAGCTCCAACCGGGAGGGAGTTCTGGTCTTTTTTATCCTTACCGACACAGCAATCCATATCATATTTATAAGAGCCGTGACAGCTATGGCAAGTACGGCGCTTTGCCACCAGCTTTTGGTAAAATACAGGCTCCAGAAAAACAACGGGATAAGTATCAGAAGGCTGATGAAAACTCGGTCGATTATTTTTTTCATAACCGAATTATTGTCAACTCGGGCTTCCCGTAAAACAAAGCTTATTATGTCTATTTGTAATTTGCCTTAAAATGGTATATAATCATTCTTATGAGAATAGCCTTTTTCGGGGGCGCTTTCGACCCCTTCCACAGCGAGCACGAAGAAATTGCCAACGCCGCGATATGCGAGCTAAGTTTAGATAGGCTTATTCTCGTGCCCACCCAAAACCCCCCGCATAAAGAAAACGCCGTTACCGATTTTTCCGACAGATTAAATATGCTTTCGCTTTGGGGGGAAGGTAAGCCCGAAACCGTTATAGACCCGATAGAAGCCTCTACGGGAAAGGTTAACTGCTCTTACGAGATTATCCGCCTTCTTAAAGATAAGTATAAAGCCGATAAGTATTATTATATTATCGGCGGCGACAGCATGATAAATTTTCACACCTGGGTAAAGCCCGAAGTAATCGCCAAAGAGATAACTCTCGCAGTCGCGGCAAGGCAGGGCTTTGAAGGGCTGGACGAGGCAATAACTCACGCCCAAAAGGCTTACGGCGCCGATATAATAAAGCTTAATGCTGTGGGCAAAGAGATATCCTCGGGCGAGCTGAAGGCGAGGCTGGAGCTCGATTTCGATGTGTCCGAATATATTGACGGGCGGATAGAAAGCTACATAAAAGAAAAGGGGCTTTACCGCAATTACGCCGACATAATAAACAAGCTGAAGGCTTCAATAAGCCCCGGATTGTTCGGGCATTGCGCCCGCACGGCGGTTTTCGCCGCAAGGTACTGCACGCTCGCTAAGGTAAGCTTTCATAAAGCCTTTGTGGCAGGGCTGCTGCACGACTGCGCCAAAGAATCAGAAAGCGATACCACGGGCTATCCCACCGAAGCGAAGCAGGTTGTTCATCAATATAAGGGCGCCGAAATCGCCCAAAAGGAATACGGCGTAAAGGACGAAGAAATCCTTTCGGCGATCCGCTATCACACGACGGGCAAGCCCGCCATGACGAGGCTGGAGAAACTCATCTATATAGCCGATAAATTAGAGGACGGAAGGAGATACCAAGGTGTCGAAGAATTAAGGGAAGCCGTAAAAATAAGTGTGGACGAGGCGTTTTTGCGCCTGATAACCCACAGCGCCGCGTACCTTAAAGCCAAAGGCATAAAGGCGGACGGCTTGACAAACGATTGTATAAATTATTATACTTTACAATAATACATAAGCATTGGAGAATTAATGGAAGCCGAAGCGTTAAAGAACAAAGTAGTAGAGATACTCGATAACAAAAAGGGCGGCGACATAGCCGTCATCGATATGGGGCAAAAATCCTCCGTAACCGACTTTTTCGTAATCGCCACGGGCAAAAATAACACCCATGTAAAGGCGCTCGCCGAAGAGCTCGAAGAAAAGCTAGAGCCCGAGGGCGTATTCGTCAAGCGCAAAGAGGGCATAAACGACGCCCGCTGGGTCGTGCTGGATTACGGCGAAGTTATCGTCCACATTTTTAATTCGGACACACGGGACTTTTATTGCCTCGAAAAGCTCTGGAAGTAAACCGGCTATGAAATCGATATCCGAAAGCGCCCGCGACACAATGGAGCTCGCGGCGAATATTGCCGCCCGCCTCAAAGGGGGCGAAACCCTTTTATTAAGCGGCAGGCTGGGCGCGGGCAAAACGACTTTTACCAAAGGGCTAGCCGAGGCTCTGGGTATAAAAAAATCTGTGGTCAGCCCCACTTTTACAATTATAAGAGAATACGGCGGCGGCAGGCTTAAACTGTACCATATAGATATGTACCGCATCGAGGATACCGCCGAGCTCAGCGAGCTGGGCATCGAGGATTGCTTCAGCGCGGACAGCGTCGTCGTTATAGAGTGGAACAAGCTGCCCGACCCGCAAGGTAAGATTATAGAGGTAATAATAGAGCCTCTGGGCGGCGACAAAAGAGAGATAACCGTAGAGGGTTTATGAAAGCGCTTATTATAGACAGCACCGCGGACAGGCTTATTGTCGCGGGCATAAACGGGGACAGAGAGGAAGTATTCGTTGGCGACAGCGGCGCCAAAAGGCACACGAGCGCCATACTTCCCGCTGTCGACGATGTCCTTTCCAAACTGAATATGGCTGCCTCCGAGCTCAACTGCGTAGGCGTGGTGGTGGGCCCCGGCTCTTTTACGGGCATCAGGATAGGGGTTGCCACCGCAAACGCCATGGCTATGGCTTGCGGGGCGCACATCGTTCAGATTACCTCGCTGGAGCCCATCCTTTACGGTATAGACAGAGGGCTTGCCATGCTGGACTGCAAGCACGGCAACTATTACGCCCTCGCCCGAAAAGACGGTAAAGACGAATATTTAGCCCTAACCGAAAAAGAGGCTTTGGAGCTGGGGCTTCCCGAATATTTCATAAACGGGCCGATGCCCGAAAAACTGCTTGCCGTGTTCAAGGACAAAGCAGAAAGGCTGGAGTTTTGCGAAACGGCAAGGCCTTTCTACATCAAGAAAAGCTCGGCGGAAATGTTATGATAATCAGGCCGCTTGAAGAAAAAGATATCCCTTATGTGGAAGAGATAGAGAAAGAGGCTTTCGGCGACAGAGCGTGGTCGGCAAGCCTTTTTTCTGATGAACTGAAAGATGCCTCCAAACACTATTTAGCAGCCGAAAAAGACGGCGTTTTGTGCGGCTACGGAGGCTTTGCACACATTCTGGACGAGGCTCATATTATGAATATAGCCGTGGACAGGGCATGCCGCGGGCAGAGGATAGGCAGGCAGCTTCTTAAAGCTTTACTCCAAAAGGCAGAGTCGCTGGGGATAAGAGCGGTTACCTTAGAGGTAAGCGATAACAACACAGCCGCTATTTCCCTTTATGAAAGCGAAGGCTTTGCCCTTGCGGGGGTTCGCAAGGATTATTACGGCAAAAACGAGCATGCCCGAATCTACTGGCGAATCATATAAGCGGAGGTCATACTTCGATTATTTCGCATATTCAGTTCGGCAGAGGGCAGGACATCATTTTTTTGCACGGGTGGGGAGGCAATAAAAACAGCCTCGCCGCTTTGGCCAAGCCGTTCGGCGGCGAATACAGGGTAACCCTTGTTGATATGTACGGCTTCGGCGAAACCCCTCATCCCGACAAACCCTTAAATCTCGAAGACTACGGAGAAGCGATAGTCGCCCTAATAAGGCACTACAAGATGGCAAGCGTTGTCCTTGTGGGGCATTCCTTTGGCGGCAAGGTCGCCCTTTGGGTTTCCCGAAAGCACGGGAGCTTCATAGACCGCGTTGTTCTTATAAACTCTTCGGGCATCCGCCCACGCCTCAAACTTCGTGTAAGAATAAGGATTTTCCTTTATAAACTCCGCAAAAAGCTGGGGCTGACTACCGAAAACTTCGGCTCGCCCGACTACCACTCGGCAGAGGGATACCTTAAACACACCTTTTTGAATGTAGTAAACACCCACTTAAACAGGGAACTATCAAAAATAACCCTGCCCGTCCTCATAATCTGGGGCTCGGAGGACCGCGAAACGCCGTTATATATGGCAAAAAAGCTGGAGGCACGGCTGCCTAACGCCAAACTTGCGGTGCTCGAGGGCGCCGGGCATTTTTGCTATCTGGACAGATACGCCGAATGCCTCGCGCTAATTAAAAGGTTTATAGGGGGCAGCGATGAATAAATTACCCATTATTATTTTGTTCTGCGTTACCACCCTTTTATGGTCTTACAGGGCAGTAAGGGCGCTTCAGATGGGCGGCTACAAGCTGTCGCTTGCCGAAATAAGGCCCCGCTTTATAAAAATTCTTATCGAACATTTGGTTCTTTCCGCTCTTGCCGCGGCGTCAATCGTTACGGCGGTATATACGGGCAGCCTGGCTTTATCCTACGGTGTTTTATTTATCCCCATAGTTTATTCGGCGATAGACGCGGCCAAACTCCGCACCCACCTTAAATTCACAAAGCGGGCGGTAAGGCTTTGCGCCGCCGTCGCTGTTGTTTTAGCCTGCCTTCAATTTGTGCTCATTACCGTAGCAAAAACACCCGTCGCTATGGCAATATGCGGGTTTTGCGTGCTTATCCTCTCCCGCGCGGTTTCTGCGGGCGTATGCGCCGCAATTTCGCCCTTCGAATCTCTTAATAACAAACGCTACATAAAGCGGGCAAAAGAAAAAATAAGCAGCCTCAACGCTTTCAAAATTGGCATTACAGGCAGCTTCGGAAAGACCAGCTGCAAAAACATTCTCGCCGAAATGCTGTCGGCAAAATATAAAGTCATAAAGACCGAAAAGAACTATAACACCCCGATGGGGCTTGCCCTCACGGCGCAAAGGATAGAGGGTGACGAAGAAGTCTTTATAGCCGAAATGGGCGCGAAAAGGGAGGGCGACATTGCCGAGCTTGCCAATATCGTAAAGCCAAAGTACGCCATAATTACGGGCGTAGCCCCCCAGCACTTAGCGACTTTCGGAAGCGAGGAAAAAATCTACCGCGCCAAAAGGGAGCTTGTAAAAAGTCTTCCGCCCGACGGCTTCGCAGTGTTCAACGGCGACAATAAACATTCCCTGAAAATGTTCGAGTCCTGCCCCGTAAGGTCCAAAGCGGTATTTACGGCGGCAAACGAAACGGGAATTTACGCCGGCGATATAACCCTAAACAACAACGGCAGCAGCTTCACAGTAAAGGGGATAGGGGAGGACTTGCGCCTAACCACAAGGCTTCTCGGGCGCCACAATATAATTAACATCCTCTTGTGCCTTACCCTCGCTTTAGAGCTGGGTATAGACAGGGAGGCCATAGCCGAGGTTGTAAAAGGGTTAAAGCCCACACCCCACCGCCTTGAGCTTCTGGACACCAGCAACGGCGTGACCGTAATAGACGACAGCTACAACGGAAATATCGAGGGAGTAAAATTTGCCCTTGAGGTTCTTTCGTTATACGCGGGCAAAAGAAAGGTTGTGTTCACGCAGGGCATAGTAGAGTTGGGAAAGAGGCAGGCCGAAATGAACGGGCTTGTGGGGGCAATGACAGCAGAGATAGCCGATGTCGTCATTCTCACGGGCGAAAACGCAAAATACATAAAAGAGGGGCTGTTTAATGGCGGATTCCCCGCCGACCGAATATATATTTTTAAGACATTCAGGGAAGCGTCAGAATCACTTAAGACTATCCTTATGCCTGGCGATGTTTTACTCATCCAAAACGATATTCCGTAAACGGGAGGCTATATGAAGCGGGACATTCTGGTGATTTTCGGCGGCAATTCCACCGAACACGACATTTCTGTTATTACGGCGGTCGAGGCCCTTAACTCCATGCCCATAAAAGGTTACAATGTCATACCGATATACATTCGGGACAGCGTATGGTATACGGGCAGCAGGCTGTTCGAGATAAAATCCTACATAGATTTTAATCCCAAGGGCTTAAACATCGTCTGCGTAAGCGGAGGCAAGGTTTATAAAGCGGGGCATTACAAAAAGTTTGCCGGGTTTTGCGACGCCGATTGCGCCGTATTGTGCACTCACGGCGGCGACGGCGAGAACGGAAGTTTGCAGGGGCTTCTTGAAATGAACGGCATACCGTACACATCGTGCGATGTGCGCACCTCTGCTCTGTGCATGGATAAGCACCTCACAAAGCTCGCTTTGAACGCCATGGGCGTCGATACCGTGGAGGGCAGGGAAATCGTTTTGCCGCACGGCGAAGGCGTAATAGACGAAATAGAGAGCGAATTCGGCTACCCCGTAATGGTAAAGCCCGCCGAGCAGGGAAGCAGCATAGGGTTAACTTTCGCCAAAAACAGAAAAGCGCTTGAGGAAGGGCTTACGGTGGCGGCTGCGTTCGGAAAGAGGGCGCTTGTGGAAAAGGGGCTAACCGATTTTGCCGAGTTAAATGTCGCCGTTGCCACCCTTAACGGAAAGATAGAGGTATCCGAGGTAGAGCGCCCGATTTCGGCCAACGAGTTTTTAACCTACGGCGACAAATACATGGGCGGCGGCAAGGGAATGGCTGACCTCAAGCGGGAATTCCCCGCGAAAATAGACGAAAAGACCGCCAAATACCTAAAAAGCACGGCAAAATCGGTATATGAGCATCTGGGGCTGTTCGGCGTGGTAAGAATGGATTTCCTAAAAAAGGACAAGGTTTACCTAAACGAAATCAACACGCTTCCCGGTTCGCTTGCTCATTATCTTTTCCCCAAATACAGCTATTCGGAGTTTTTGCGCGGGCTTATCGAATCGTCAATTATGAGAGGGGCGGGCAAAAAGGCCGAATACAAAACCGATGTTTTAAGACAGTTGAGAGGGGCGATAAAAAAATAACCCCTAGAAGAGGGGCTTCTGGGGTTCAACCGTTATTGTTTTATAATCTGTATACGACACCAGTCCGGGCTTGCCCAGCCTTTTTACATTTATACGCCTGGTATAGTCCACATCGACCTTGGGAGAGGCGGAAGCCTTGCTGTAAAAGGCCACAAAAGAGGCGGCTTTAGATAGCACAGTTGGCGGCACATCCTTTCCGTTTGTGATTATTATTCCGTGCGAGCCGTGATAACCTTTGGCGTGCAGCCATATATCCCTTGAAGAGGCAATTTTGAAGGTTATGCTGTCGTTTTGGGCGTTGTTTTTGCCTATGTAAACGGTAAACCCGCCGATTTCTGTCTTAATCGGTTCGGAGGGCCTCAGCTTTTTGGGGTTTCTCTGCGCTTTAGCTTTATTCGCCCCCGAAACGGTGTTCAACTCTTCCTCGATTTCAACAAATTCGGCCTCGGCGGAGCAGTTTTCGAGGCTTTGCTCGATGTTCAACAGGTACTCCTGAAGTTCGATAAGCTCTTCGCGCTCTTTAAGGGCATAAGCCCTGCCGCCCTTCAGTTTTGTGTACTTTTTGAAATATGCCTCGGCGTTTTTCATGGGCGGGAGCAGTGGGTCAAGCTTTACCGTGATTTCTTTGTCGTTATAAAAATCGTATACGGTTACGCTGTCGCATCCTTTGGCAATCTGATAGGCGTTGCACTTTATAAGCTCCCCGATTTGAAGGTATTTCTCGGCTTCCTCACATTCGGCAAGGCGGAGGGCGTTATCCTTAAGCCGTTTTTCGGTCTTGGATTTTAGCCGTTTGAGAATCTGGTACAGCCTTCTCGCGGCTGCCGATTTCCCGCTTCCTTCGGATATGTGAGAGTAGTAAATATCCATCGCCACGCTAAGCGATTCTGTCTTGACAAAGCCACCGCTTATGCTTTCATAAGGATAGGCGAAAAAGCCTTTAGGCTTGCCTTGACTGTCTTTCAAACAGCAGGGCGAATACCTTTCGCTGCGGTAAATATTCAATAATCCGTTAAGTGCTTCCGCGGCGGGTTTAGCCGAAATTAACCCCTCGATTTCGGCTGCGGTTTCTTTAGACGCGCCCACAAAACTGCCGAGAATATCCTTGGCGGTTTTAATGTTTTCGAGAGTTTGGGTATCCGTAAAAAAGATATTGGGAGCAAATTGCGGGGGAGGAGTGTATTTCAAATTTGGGAACAGGCTTCGGGAATTTTCTTCAATCATCCTTCTCGTGCAATCCAGAATCGTGTTATCATCCCTTGCGAGAACGAAGTTTGGGAAGCCCCCGATTTCAAGGATTATCTTGTACCGCATAAGGTCGTGCAGCTCGTTTCGGGATGTAACTTCGCATACCATTATGCGGTCGTTGTTAAGAAGGTAAAACCCTTCGATTACCCCGCCCGTAAGGTGCTTTCTTAGCAACATACAGAAAGGGGAAGGCGACGGGGGAGAAGGAATTTTTGCCGAGGTAATATGTACCCTTGACACGGGTTTTCGCGCGCAGAAAAGCAGGGTAAGATTCTTACCTTTTGCCCTCAGGTCGATATAAATATCGTCATCCGAGGGCATACTGATTTTGTTTATCCGCCCGCCCGAAAGCGCGTCCGAAAGCTCTTCGGCTAAGGCGTTAAGAGTGAAATAATCGTTCGGCATGCTTTCATTATAGGCTAAAAATCGGTTTTTTACAAATAAAATATATAGTTTGTAAAGTTTTGGGAATAAAGCGTTTGCAAACTTTTGTCGGGTATGTTATCATTACAAGGATACAAGTATTGGAGGTTAGTTACAAATGGAATATTCTGTGCAGAAGCTTGAAAGATCCCGTGTCGAAATCGCAGTCAGCGTAGAAAAGAACGAGTGGGACGATTGCATTTTAGAGGCTTACAAGAAAACCAAGGGACATTACAGGATCGAAGGCTTCCGCCCCGGCAAAGCGCCGTTTAATGTTATAGTAAAAATGTATGGCAAGGAAGTTTTCCTTGAGGATGCCGCCGACATCGCCATGAACAAGTATTATTCGCAAATCCTTGACGAAAACAAGGACATTGAGCCCGTGGCGAGGCCGCAGGCTGATATAAAGGTTATAAGCACCGACGAGTTCAAGTTTGTCATAACCGTCGAGGTTATGCCTTCCTTCGAGCTTCCCGCATATAAAGGCCTCACGATCGGGAAGGTTGCCGCCGAGGTATCCGACGAAGAGGTCGAAAAAGAGCTTAAAAGGCGCCAGGAGCAGGCTTGCCGCTGGATTAATGTTTCGGACAGGCCGGCAGCCATGGGCGACAGGACAATAATAGATTACAGCGGCAGCGTGGACGGCGTTAAGTTCGACGGCGGCACCGCCGAAAAGCAGGCCCTTGACCTCGGCAGCAATATGTTCATACCCGGCTTCGAAGACCAGGTCGCAGGTATGTCGATAGGTGAAGAAAAGGATATAACCGTCAAGTTCCCCGACGACTATCACGCAGCCGAGCTTGCAGGCAAAGAGGCTGTTTTTGCCGTAAAGCTGCACGAGATAAAGGTTAAAGAGCTTCCCGCATTGGACGACGAGTTCGCCAAGGATGTAAGCGAATTCGACACGCTCGAGGAATATAAGAACGACATTAAGGATAAGATGGTAAATGCCGCCGAGCAAAGGGCAAGGTACGAAGAAGAAACCCGCCTTGTAGACGCTATAACCGCTTCCGCCGACATCGAGCTTCCCGACGCCCTTGTGGACGCCGAACTCGACCGCATGATAGAAGAACTTAAGATGCGCATGGCTTACAGCGGGCTAAGGTATGAGGACTACCTCAAGTACACCGACACCACCGAAGAGTCCCTGCGCGCCGACAGAAGGGATGACGCCGTAAGGGCTGTAAAGTCCCGCCTCATCCTCGAAAAGATCATCGAAACCGAAAAAATCGATGTCACCAAAGAGGAAATGGACGCCGCCCTCCAGAAGGAAGCCGAAAAGGTTGGCAAGTCCCTCGAAGAGTACACCAAGGGCCTCAACCAGAATTCCTTCGGACGCATCATAAACGGCATAATGAGCGACAAACTGTTCGACTTCCTGCGTTCCAACAACACGATAGCCTAGTTCTTCAAGGATAAAACAAGTTTTTTCGCCAAAGAAGATAATAAATCGCGCGGGAAGGCGGATTACGGCTTCCCTCGCGAGAAATATCATATAATAATAAGGAGAAAATTTATGACAAAGGAAATTAAGAGCTATCTTCCCATTCCTACGGTAATAGAGCAAACCAACAGGGGCGTCATGACTTACGACCTGTATTCGCGCTTGCTTGAAGACCGCGTAATCTTTCTCTCGGGCGAAATTACCGACCAAACAGCAAACCTTGTTGTAGGGCAGCTTTTATATCTCGAAACCAAAGACCCCACTAAAGAAATATCCCTTTATATAAACAGCCCCGGCGGAAGCGTATCGGCAGGCCTTGCCATATACGACACCATCAACTTTATTAAATGCGATGTGTCTACAATCTGCGTAGGGCTGGCGGCTTCTATGGGCGCTTTCCTTCTTGCCGCGGGCACAAAGGGCAAGCGCTACGCCCTCCCCAACAGCGAGATTATGATACATCAGCCCATGGGCGGCGCGCAGGGGCAGGCAAGCGACATAGCAATAGTCGCCGAGCACATACTTAAAATTAAGAAAAAGCTAAACGAGATACTTGCCGAAAGGACGGGCCAGCCCTTAGAAAGAATCGAAAAGGATACCGACCGCGACAATTACATGTCCGCGCAGGAGGCTTTGGAATACGGAATAATAGATAAGATATTCCAAAAGAGGCAATAACCTCCTCATTTTCATAATTATTAACAGCAAGGAAAGCATGGATAAAAACACACAGTTCCCAAAAAACATATTCTGCTCGTTTTGCGGCAAATCCGAATCTCAGGTAGAGTCGATAATCTCGGGGCAGAACGGCGCCTTTATTTGCTGCGAGTGCGTCCAACGCGCGGCAAAGGTGCTGTCCGACGCCAGGCAGGAGATAGAAAACCGCAATACAAGCATAAATCTTCTCCGTCCCAGAGAGATAAAAGAAAAACTGGACGAATACATTATCGGCCAGGACGAAGCCAAGCGAACTCTCTCGGTTGCCGTGTACAACCATTATAAGCGTATCGGCGCAAAGTCGGATAAGAGCTTTGCCGATGTAGTGCTGGAAAAAAGCAATATCCTGCTAATAGGCCCAACGGGAAGCGGCAAAACGCTGCTTGCCAAGACGCTTGCCAACATCCTCAATGTGCCATTCGCCATTGCCGACGCCACCACCCTCACCGAGGCGGGCTATGTGGGCGAGGATGTTGAGAATATACTTCTTAAGCTGATCGTAAACGCCAAGGGCGATGTCAAGAGGGCAGAAAAGGGCATTATTTATATAGACGAAATAGATAAGATTAGCCGCAAAAGCGAGAATATGTCTATAACCCGCGATGTAAGCGGCGAGGGCGTACAGCAGGCGCTTCTCAAGATAATAGAAAGCACTGTAGCCAATGTGCCCCCTCAGGGCGGAAGGAAGCACCCGCAGCAAGAGTTTATCCAGATAGACACCTCTAACATCCTTTTTATCTGCGGCGGCGCTTTCGTAGGGCTGGAGAAAATAATAGATAAACGCAAAGACGCATCCAGCATAGGCTTCAGCTCCAATCTGCGCACTTCCGAGGGTACCTATACCGAAATGATCAGGGATATCCAGCCCGACGACCTCATAAAGTACGGGCTTATACCCGAATTCGTGGGAAGGCTTCCCATCGTCACAGCTCTCGACCCTCTCGACGAGGAGGCGCTAGTAAGGATTCTCAACGAACCCAAGAACGCTCTCATAAAGCAGTATAAAAAGCTGTTCGCCATGGACGGGGTAGAACTTGAGTTCGAGGACGAAGCGGTAAGGGCCATCGCCCGCAAGGCGTACGAACTCAAGACCGGCGCCCGCGGACTGCGCACCATAATTGAAAACGCGGTTATCTCCCTTATGTTCGATGTCCCCTCGGATACCGATATCGTAAAGGTAACCATCACCGCCGACACCATCAATAATAAGGTACTACCCAAAATTACCAAAAAAAGCGCCTGATAAAGATTAACTAATGTAATAAAAATAAAAGGCGGGAAGTTAACAATTTTTCGCCTTTTTGCGTTTTGGAATAAATTATACGCTTTTTTACCATTTATTGTGGCCGTCGTCGGGTTGCGTACAATTATGTTTTATGCTACAATTTTGACACTAAGAGGAACTTATGAAGACAGCAACCAAAAAAATACTCGCGATACCGACCGCAAAGCTCATTTTTCCGCATTCTTCGGGGATTGTAAATTTCAATAACCCCGAGATTATTGCCGCGCTTAAGCAGGCGGGTCTCGAAAACAAAGAAATCATCCTTGTCCCCACCGACAGGGGTGTAATCGAAGAGGACTACCTCGGCATAAGGGCGGAGATAGAACAGCTCTTTTCGCCGTTCCCTTTCGAGATTAAGCTTGCCTACAAAGCCGGGCGCAGGGTGCGCATTGTCGAGGCCGTAACCGAAAACGGCGTCACGATGGTAGATGTACGCCCCGTTATATTCAAAAAGGGCAGCGACGCCATCGTCGACCAGCTTTACGACAAGGCAGTAGAGGTCTACGATCTCTTTATCTCAAAGACCGCGCGCCGCAAGCTCCCATTAACCAGAGAAAACCTTAACACCGACCTCGATATGATCGTGGCGGGGCTTCCCATAAAGAACAAGAGCGACTTTTTGCTTAACATCAAGACCGACGAAAGGCTTCTGATGTTTATCCAGGCCATAAACGAGGCCCTCATGGTGATTACCGTCGACGACGCCGTAGCCGCCAAGGTCAAGGAGTCTATTGACGAAAACCAAAGGGAATACTACATACGCGAGCAGATAAAAGCGCTCAGCGAGGAAATCGGCGAGGATGACGAATCCGCCGAATACCGCAAAAAGATTGAGGCAAGCAAGGCGCCCGAAAACATAAAGGAAAAGCTCCGCAAAGAAGCCGACCACCTGAAGCGCACGGCTCCCGCCTCACCCGAAATGGCGCTTATCAAAAACTACCTCGACACCGTTTTGGAGCTTCCGTGGGGCGTATACACCGAGGATAACGACAACCTTGCCGATGCGCAAATGGTACTCGACGAAGACCACTACGGGCTGCAAAAGGTTAAGGAAAGGCTTATAGAGGCTTTGGCCGTTCGTAAGCTATCAAAAGAGGGCAGAAGCCCCATAATCTGCCTTGTAGGCCCTCCCGGAATCGGCAAGACCTCCATCGCCCAGTCCATAGCCCGCGCCATGAACAAAAAGTATGTGCGCGTAAGCTTCGGCGGCGTCCGCGACGAAGCCGAAATAAGAGGGCACCGCAAGACCTATGTAGGCGCAATGCCCGGCCGTATCATAAACGGCATAAAGACCGCGGGCTCGATGAACCCCGTATTCCTTATGGACGAAATCGACAAGATGGCAAGCGACTACAAAGGCGATCCCGCGAGTGCGTTGCTTGAGGTACTCGACCCCGAGCAAAACCGCAACTTCAGGGACCACTTCCTCGAAGTGCCCTTCGACCTCTCGCAGGTGCTGTTTATCACAACCGCCAACACGCTTGAAACCATCTCGAGGCCTCTGCTTGACCGTATGGAAGTAATAGAGATGAGCGGCTACACCGACCCCGAAAAGGTCGAAATCGCCAAGCGCCACCTTATACCCAAGGCAATAAAGCAAAACGGTATTAAGCCCGAATGGGTGACGATAGCCGACGAGGCAATTCAAAGCATAATAACCCACTACACCCGCGAAAGCGGCGTAAGAGGGCTCGAAAAGCAGGTTAACGCCATAATGCGCAAGATAGCCCGCCGCTTTGTCGAGAACGCATCGGCAGAGCCCGCGAATATCACAAAATCCAACCTCAAAGAGTATCTCGGCGAAAGAAAATATACCGAAACCCAGCTCTCCAACCATGACGAGGTTGGCGTGGTGACAGGGCTTGCCTGGACTTCTGTTGGCGGCGATACGCTGTCCATAGAAGTCATGCTCACAAAGGGCAAGGGCGAGATAATCCTTACGGGTAACCTCGGCGATGTCATGAAGGAAAGCGCACGCATAGCCGTAAGCTACTGCAGAAGCATATCCGATATGCTCAATGTGGATGAAAACTTCTTTAAAGAACACGATATCCACATCCATGTGCCCGAGGGCGCGACCCCCAAGGACGGGCCTTCCGCCGGCATAACGATTGCCACCGCTTTGGCGTCGGCAATCTCCAACCGCAAGGTAGACCACAGCGTCGCAATGACGGGCGAGCTTACCTTGAGGGGCAAGGTGCTTCCGATAGGCGGGCTTAAGGAAAAGACGCTTGCCGCCGTCCGCGCGGGTATCAAAAAGGTATTCCTGCCCGAAGAAAACCGCAAGGACTACGACGAGCTTCCCGACATCGTAAAACAAAAACTGGAGTTCAACTTTGTGTCAAATGTTAACTCCGTAATAAATGGAGCATTGCTTTGATAATACGAAAAGCCGAATTCATTACATCTGCCGCCGACGCGCTTACGGAGATAGACTCTCCTCAGTTCGTTATGTGCGGCAGATCTAATGTTGGCAAATCCTCATTCATTAATATGCTGGCGAACAATTCCAAGCTCGCCAAAACCTCAAAAGACCCCGGAAGGACGAGGCTTATAAACTACTTTTCATTTAACGGCGGCGAGTTTACCCTTGTAGACCTTCCCGGCTACGGCTACGCCCGTGTGTCCGACGCCGAAAAGCAAAAGTGGGCGGGAATGATAGAGGGGTATTTGAACCACTCCGAAAACCTTGTCGCGGCGTTTGTGCTTCTGGATATCCGCCACCCCGCCACAAAAGACGACTTAATGATGATAAACTACCTTTACGCCTCCGCCAAACCGTTTGTCCTAATCGCTACTAAGGCGGACAAGCTATCCAAATCCCAGATTGCCAACCAGAAAAGGGCGCTCGCACAAAGCCTCAAAGTAGGGGAGGCCGATATAATCGCCGTATCTTCTCTGACGCGCTACGGCAAGGAAGCCGTTTTAGACAAAATTGAAAGCCTCTTGGCCTTACAGAAATAAATCTGTGGTATTACCACAGAACCGGCGTTTCCATTATAAATAAATTAAGAGGAATGCTCTTTTTCTAAAAAATTTGCACCAATTTATTCCCGACCAGATCGCAGGAAGTAAGATAATAGGGTATACCCCTTTTTTCTGTTTTAAGGACAGCTCTGGACGCTGTGCCATGCAGGTGCCCGTATACAACGGCGTCGGCTTTGTGCGCGTCTATAAGCCTTGTAAAGTCCGAATCTTCCAGCCTGGAGTTGAAGGGCGGGAAGTGCATCATGACAATAAGCCTGTCGCCTTCCTGCCTTATACCGTCGGCGGCTTTAAGGCTCATGTCCAGCCTTATTTTTTCGCGCTCATATAGCTTTATATCCTCTGGAGTGGATTTCAGCCCCGCCTCGGGCACCGTCCAGCCCCTTGTCCCGCAAATGACAAAATCGCCTATCCTTATGGCGTCGTTTTGGATGGATTTAATTGTAGGCGGAAGCTTAGCCCGAAGCTTGGATATGCTCTCCCACCAGTAGTCGTGGTTGCCCCTCGTGATTACCTTAATGCCTTTAAGGGCGTCTATCATTTGCATATCAAGAAGAGCCCCGTCCAGCTTCATAGCCCACGAGATATCTCCGGGTATTAACACAATATCATCATCTTTAACTTTGGTATCCCAATCGGCGCAAATATGTTGCCAATAGTCCGCCCAAACGGCTCCGAAGATGTCCATCGGCTTGTCGTCGCCCGAGGATAAATGAAGGTCGCTTATTGCGTATACATTCATATTATTATGTTACCATAAAATGGCGCCTTTTACAAGCGGGCAACCTTCGATATGTATAATTCGGATTGTTTAACGCGTAGGGTATATAGGCATGGCGAAAGCGGCCGAGCAGACATCCTCCGAGTAGTTGTTGCAGGGCGGCAAGTTAATAAAGCCGCAGGTGTTAATTACGATATCGACATCGGCGACAATCCTTACTATTATGGTAGTGCAAAGCGTGATGGTAAGGATGTTATCTTCGAGGCTTCCCAGAAACCCACTGACATTTGTAGTCACCGAAACCTCGGCGGGCACGAGAGAATCACGGGGCACTCTCATCAATAAATCCTGGTTAAGTACCACCTGCGTGGTGCCCACCACGGGGTCGCCGTTGGCGTTTTGCGCCACCACCTGCAGCGGGATTGTTTGGGTAAACCTAACCCTCGAGCAGCCCGCCGTGTTAGTAGGCGTAATAGTGAGGTCGGAAATTATGCTTGTCCCGTCGCTTATAACCTCGACAAAGGTTTCCGCGGGTTCGGGAAAGTTTACGAACAGCTGCTCGTCCAGCCTGCGCTGCTGAATACACGCGTCAAACACCCTTTTTGTAAGAATACATATCCGCTGGGGCCTGTTTGTGTATGTAAGTCCTGAATTACATGGCATAACACAACTCTCCAATTTTCTTGTTGTATTACTATACGCATTTGCATAATAAATTGTGAGTTCCGTTAAGAAAATAATACACATAATCCGGATTGCCGCCCGAAGCGCCGCGCCATAAGCGTATTGTTCTGTTTTTTCTTAATCTCGAACATCTGTTTAATAATTCCACCTTTTTTGTGTCGTAAAAGGGCGGGTTTTTGGTAATTTTGTCCCTAAAATTGATGAAATTTTATTAAAAATTCCTATCAGGTGGAGAAAAGTGGAAAATAAATGTTATAATATAATCACCAAAGGAGGAGAAAAAGGCGAGATGGCGTTCTTCGGCACACACTCATTACAGCTTGATGAAAAGAACCGTATGCGCATACCCGCGAAGTTTCGCGCCAAGCTGGGGGCCGACTTTTATATCGCTTACGGCGCCGGCGGCTGCCTTACGATTATGCCCGCCGAGAGTTTCGGGAAGTTTATCGCGCCCTTCTCCCAAATACCCGCTTCCGACCTCGAGGCGAGGGAATCCGTAAGGCGCATACTTGCTACGGTTGAGCAGCCCGAAGAGGACAGTCAGGGAAGGTTTGTGCTTCCCCAGCATTGCAGGGCATACGCCTCAATAGACAAAAAGGTTGTATTCGTCGGCGTAGGCGAAAACATCGAAATTTGGAGCGAAGAGAAATTCGCAGCCAAGAATATAGGCGAACAGGATACCTTCGATAAAGCGGTAGTGCTTCTCGCCAAATACGGACTATGACAGAATTCGTGCATATCCCCGTGCTCTATGACGAAGTTATAGAGGGGCTGAACATAAAACCGGACGGAATATATGTAGACGGCACGCTGGGCGGAGGAGGGCACTCCGCGGGAATAGCGGGGATGCTTACGACGGGAAGGCTTATAGCAAACGACCTGGATACAGAGGCGATAGAAGCCGCCGGGCAAAAGCTGGGAAGCCTAGCCGAAAAAGTAACTTTTATACACGACGATTACAAGAATATAGAAAAGCACCTTGACGAATTAAATATCGATAAAGTGGACGGCATACTTCTGGATCTCGGCGTAAGCTCTTACCAGATAGACACCGCCGAAAGAGGCTTCTCTTACACAAAGGACGCGCCTTTGGATATGAGGATGGACAGAAGCGGCGGCATCACGGCAGGGGATGTGGTAAACACCTACCCCGAAAGGGAGCTGGTGAGAATTTTCACCGAGTACGGAGAGGAGAGGTTCGCGAGAAAGATAGCTTCCGATATCGTAAAAGCGAGGGCAAAAAAGCCCATTGAAACCACTTTAGAGCTCGCCTCGCTAATAGCCGAGGGCTACCCCTTAGGATTTAAGCTAGGGCACCCCGCAAAGAGAGTGTTTCAGGCGCTCAGGATTGAGGTAAACGGCGAGCTTAACGGGCTGTATCAGGCGGTCGAGGGGATGGCGAGAAGGCTTAAAGCCGGCGGAAGGATGTGCGTAATTACCTTCCATTCGCTGGAGGACAGAATAATTAAAACCTGCTTTAAGAATCTCGAGGCCTCCTGCGTATGCGACAAGAATATGCCCGTCTGCACTTGCGGCAAGGTAAGCGAAATAAAGATACTTACAAAAAAACCGATAGAAGCAAGCAAGGAAGAGCTTATCCGCAATAAGAGGGCGGAAAGCGCGAAGTTAAGGATAATAGAGAAAAAATAAATAAGGAGGAAACAATGGTTACTTTAAGAAGGGATGTTGCGGCTGCGGTAAGCAACAAAATCTTTGACAAGAAGCACAGGGATGCCCAAGAGCTGACCGCTTATGATTTGTTCATGGAAAAGAAGAAGCAGCAAAGATACCTTTGCGATTATAAGCCTGTTGTTTCCGACCGTAGCATAGAACCCGAATGCAGGGCGGACGATGGGGTAAAGATTAAGGAGAAATTCCACAAAATATTCGGTAAGGCTCCCAAAGAACAAAAAACGGTAGACCAAAAGGAAGAAAGCGTAGTATATCATACCGACAACATCGATAACGAATATAAAAGCTATCTCCTCGAGCAGCTCAACCGTACCGAGCCGGGAGAGCTTATGGATAAGGAAACATTTTATCAAAAAAGGTACTCTAAAACTGCGCCCGCTTTCGCAGGCGCTGCGATAGCTGCAGCTCCAGCAAAGAGGGAGGCCCGCAGGCTTTCCAAAAACGGAAAAATTTTTGTAGCGGTTTATGTTCTTGTAGTGGCGCTCGTTGCATCTATTATACTAGCCGTAAACAGCGTTACCGCGCCGCCCAGAGCCGACGCCAGTTCGGGTAGCGAGGACGCCCAAGGGGTGATTTCGCCCATGGACATTCCCTCAGACGGCGCGCAGGGATCCAATAACGGGTTCGACAAGTTGCTGGACGGACTAAGCAACGGGTAGGTAGCCAAAAATCAACCAATTCACTCATTACCAACAAAGGAAAAGGTTGCTGGCGGTAATAATGCTGGCGGCCTTTTTGTTTGCCGCGCTTATAGGCAGGCTTATATATATCGAGGTTATAACCTCATCCGATCTGCAGGCAAAGGCGATGGAGCAATGGATGCGCGATGTCCCTTTGCAGGCGGAAAGGGGTGAGATTTACGACAGAAACGGCGTACTTCTGGCCGACAGCGAAACCGTTTACACCGTTTACGCCCGACCTATGTCGGTTTCGAACAAAGCGAAAACCGCCTCAATACTTGCCGAAACGCTGGGGCTGGACAAAGAAACCGTTTATAACAAGCTTCACTCGAGAATCTCCGAAATCACGATAGCGAAAAAAGTCACCAAAGAGGAAATGCTTAAGCTGTATAACTCTGAGGCAACGGGGCTTTATTATTCGCAGACAATATCGCGGGTTTACCCTTACGGAGATTTTATGACACAGATACTTGGCTTTACCAACTTAGACGCGCAGGGGCAGACGGGTGTGGAGGCGTACTACGACAAGTATCTATCGGGAACCGACGGGTATCTTCTTACCGAAACCGACCTCGTGGGCAGGGAGCTTGATACGGGCGTCACGAGGTATGTGGCGGGCAAAAAGGGCAACAGCGTTTATTTAACTTTGGATTATTATATTCAATCCTTCGCCGAAAAGGCGGTGGATGCCGCGATGATAAACCATAAGGCATTGGGCGCGTCGGCAATTGTAATGAACGCCAAAACGGGGGAAATCTACGCCATGGCGCAGGCTCCCTCTTTTGATTTGAACAATGTGCCCCGCGACAACATAGCCGAGCTTTTCTCTTATTCCAAATCCACATTAATAAGCAATGTATTCGAGCCGGGCTCGACATTCAAGATCCTTACGGCCGCTATCGGGCTCGAAACGGGCGCAATAAGCGTAAACACCGCCTGCTACTGCCCGGGATACCGTATGGTAGACGGGCAGAAAATAAGGTGCTGGAAAACGATTGGGCACGGAAGCCAGAAGTTTTACGAGGGCGTGCAGAACTCCTGCAACTGCCTCTTTATGGATACCGCCTTAAAAATAGGCTCAAACAGATTTTACGATTACATTTATAAATTCGGCCTAAACGAAAAAACAGGCATAGACTTCAGCGGCGAAGGCAAGGGGCTTCTTATCCCCCGGGCCGATGTCAAGCCCGTAGACCTTGCCCGCATAGGGTTCGGGCAGGCGATAGCCGTAACGCCCATAGCGCTTTTAAGAAGCGCGGCGGCTGTGGTAAACGGCGGAAACCTCGTTACGCCCTATATTCTGGACAGGGTAGAGGATACAAGCGGTAAAATTATCGTCAAAAATGCACCGTCCGTAAAAAAGGGTGTTATAAGCGAAACAACCTCGGCAACAATGCGGGATGTGCTGGAGTCCGTTGTAACAAACGGAAGCGGGCGTAACGCGTCTGTGGCGGGATACCGCATCGGCGGCAAGACAGGCACCGCCCAAAAATACATAAACGGCGTTATAGCAAGGGGCAAATACACCTCGACATTTATCGGCTTTGCCCCCGCGGACGATCCCGAATATATCGTCCTTATGGTAGTGGACGAGCCGCAGGGGCTGTACTATGGAAGCATCGTCGCCGCGCCGTATGTAGGCGATATCTTCAGGGGGATATTCGCCTATAAAAATATAAGCCCCGCCGTCACCCCCGAACCCGTCGAAACATTTATAATGCCCAATCTTATAGGCATGACGCCGCAGCAAGCCAACGCCGAGCTTACAAAGCTTAAGATATTTGTGGAAATAGCAGGAGAGGAGGGCATCGTTGTAAGGCAGACGCCCGCCGCGGGGGTGTATGTATCCGCCAAGAGCGTGGCTGTATTGGAAATAGGCTAGATAAAGTATAAATTGCTTGCGAAAAGGAGGGTAAAATTGTGACACTTAAGGAATTATTAAGGGGAGTAAACTATATTTCGGCAAACCTGCCGCTCTCGACGCCCGTAGAGCACATTTGCGCGCACTCGGAAGAGTGCACCAAAGGCTCTTTGTTTTTTGCCATGAGGGGGCAAACCAACGACGGCAACAATTATGTTAACGACGCTTTGGTTAAGGGGGCCGCGGTTATCGTGTCCGAATTCCCGCAGCCCGACAGCGTGCCTCATATCATTGTCGAAAACATAAGAGGCGCGATAGGCATAATGGCGTCAAATTTCTACGGAAACCCGCACAAAAAGCTCAAAATTATCGCCGTAATTGGCACAAACGGCAAGACGACCACCGCTAACATGATAGGCAATATCCTTAATTTCAGCGGCAAAAAAACTGCGATTTTCGGCACTTTGGGCGCGAATATTCTGGGCAAAGAGCTTCCATGCGACCTTACCACCCCCGACCCCATAGATATGCACAGGCTTTTCGCCGAGGCGGTAAAGGATGGCTGCGAGTATGTCGCAATGGAGGTATCCGCACACGCCATCCATTACAACAAGACAAACGGCGTAACCGCCGATATAGCAATATTTACAAACCTATCGCAGGATCACCTTGACTTTTTCGGCACGATGGAGAAGTACTCAGCCACAAAATACTCGTATTTTGAGGAAAAAAACTGCCGACTGGCCATTGTAAACATAGACGACGATATGGGGCTTAAAATTTACCGCAATATCGATATGCCCATAAAAACTTACGGGCTTAACAACCCCTGCGATACCTTCGCGGTCGATATCGAGTACAAACCAAACGGCACCTCGTTTATCGTAAACTGCGAGGACGATATAAGCGAAATCCGGACTAAATTTATTGGCGAATTTAATGTCTACAACGCATTGGCGGCAATTACGGCGTGCAAAACGCTGGGTATAGACCTTCGCCGCATAGCTTTGGCTTTTATGAAAATGGACCCCGTCAAAGGGAGGTTCAATGTAATAGACGGCGGCAAGAAAGTGATTATAGACTTTGCCCACACGCCCGACGGGCTCAAGAACCTTCTTAAAGCGGCAAGGAGGATATGCTCGGGCAAGCTTATTGCCGTATTCGGCTGCGGTGGAAACCGCGATACCAAAAAGCGGGCTGTAATGGGCAGGATTGCCGCCGAATACGCCGATTTTACCGTTATAACCTCGGATAACAGCAGGAACGAAAATCCCGAGGACATAATCGCGCAAATAGAGCAGGGCTACAGGGAAATAAGCAGCGACTACATAACGATAGCCGACAGGGAGCACGCCATAACCTACGCCATTTTAACCGCCTCGCCGCAGGATGTCATTGTAATAGCCGGCAAGGGCGGGGAGGAGTATATGGAGGTAAAGGGTATAAAAATACCCTATTCGGACAAAAAAGTAGTTGAGGAAATTTTCGGGAGATACAACCTGTGAACGCGATAATACCCGCCTTAATAGCCATAATAGCTTCCTTTTTTGTGGGAATGCTTATAGCTCCCGCTTTCCTTAAGCTTGCGAAAAAGACAAAGAGCGTGCAGGAGATTCTTTCGTATGTCGAGCAGCACAAGGACAAAAACAATACCCCGACGATGGGCGGGACGGTGTTTTTGTTTTCTGCGATAATTGTTTCACTTGTGATGGGAGGCTACAAGAGCGCCCTCTGCACGGTGATAATCCTGATATTCTTTGCCTACGGCGTAATCGGCTTTCTGGACGATTTTATAAAGGTTAAATTCAAGCGGAATATGGGCCTAAGAGCGTACCAGAAGATTATTTCGCAGCTGGCGGTCGCTATTATAGCGGCATTTTATTGCGCAAAAAGCCCGTACATAGGTACCGAGATAAATATACCCATATCGGGCAAAACCCTTCAGATGGGCGCCTGGTATATACCCTTCGCCGCCTTTGTGTTTATTGCTATGTCCAACGCCGTAAACCTCACCGACGGGTTGGACGGGCTTGCCGGAAGCACTACGGCGGCGTATATGGCGACCTTTACGATAATAATCGCAATAACGATGTTTGAGGCTATGGACAACGGCAATACCCTTCTTGCGGGCGAGCTTCAGAAGCTTACCGTATTTTGCGGAGCGCTTGTAGGCGGGCTTTTGTCCTTTTTATGGTTTAACAGCTATAAGGCAAAGTTCATAATGGGCGACACGGGCGCTTTGGCTCTCGGCGGGGCGGTAGGCGCAATAGCTTTATTCTCCAAAAATCCGCTAATAAGTGTCCTTGTGGGCATAATGTATGTGGTTAGCTGCGTATCAGTAATTATACAGGTCGCGTTTTTTAAGTTAAAGGGCAGAAGGGTGTTTCTTATGTCGCCCTTCCACCATCATCTTGAGCTGAAAGGCTACAACGAAACAAAAATCGTCGCTTTCTATGGCATCATTACCGCTATCGCGGGTGTAGTAAGTCTTATCATTATTTAGCTGACGGAGGTAAAAATTATGAAAAATGTATTGGTAATGGGTATGCAGACCAGCGGTATATCCGTTTCAACTCTGCTCGAGAAAAACGGGTATAATGTACGAATTTACGACGACAGGCTGGAACTCAAGAACAATTGGCGCAACAGGGGAACGGAAGCCCTCGACGGCCTTGCTTTTATAATCATCAGCCCGGGTATCCCCAACTCCCATCCCATCGTCGCCGAGGCGATAAAGAGGAATATACCCATAATAAGCGAACTTGATTACGGCGCCAATATGCTGGACGCCGAAAAAATAATGGTAACCGGCACCAACGGAAAGACGACAACAGTCGATATGATAAACAAAGGCATTTCGATTATGGGCAAAAAGTCCATGGCGATGGGCAACATCGGCTATCCCGTAAGCCAAGTAGTGCTTGACGGCACCGAACTTGAATACGCCGTTATAGAGGCTTCGAGCTTCCAGCTGGAGTACACCTCTAACATTAAGGCCAAGGTCGCGGCGCTTCTTAATCTCGCGCCCGACCATCTTGACAGATACGCTAGCTTTGAAGCTTATGTCGAAGCAAAAAAGAGGGTTTTTCTGAATCAGGACAAGAGCGATTTTGCCATACTCAATTACGACAGCCGCACCATGAGGGAGATAGCCAAAACTCTTCCTTCAACCGTGCTTTGGGTGTCCCACAGGGAAAACATAGGCGAGGTATATGTAAAGGACAATTATTATTACTACCAGGGCGAGCCGCTAATTTCCGCCCGCGAGTGCAGGGCAAAGGGCGAGCACAACAGGTTCAATATGATGGTCGCCCTTAATACAATGGCTGTTTTGGGCGCGAGAAAAGACCAGATGATTTCCCTAATTCGCGACTACAAGCTGCTGCCGCACCGCATAGAGTATGTTTCCACAATAGACAACAAGACCTTCTACAACGACAGTAAGGGCACAAATATAGCCGCCTGCAAGGCTGCGATAGACTCGGTAGCGGGCAAGGTGGGGCTTATTCTCGGCGGCTCGGACAAGCACGAGGAGTTCTGCGAGTTCTTCGACGACCTCGATCCCAAAGTAATGTTTGTCGCGGTAACGGGGGCAAACGACGAGAAAATATACAGCGCCGCCATGAAGGTGGGCTTCCAGAATATCAAAATTTGCCCGACATTAAAAGACGCCATACGCATGCTTTACAGCATGGAAGGCATAGATACCATATTGTTCTCGCCCGCCTGCGCCAGCTTCGACCGCTACTCGAGCTATGTCGAGCGGGGCAACAACTTCAAGGATCTGGTATATGCGCTTAAAGGTTAGAATTCTGATAACCACCCTTTTTCTTTCGCTTTTCGGGTTGGTAATGATATATTCCGCTAGCTCGTATTCGGCGAAAGTAAACATGGGCGACGAATTTTACTATGTAAAAAAGCAGGCCCTTGCGTTTGCCGCGGGGCTTGCCGCCATGTTTGCCGCCACAAAAATAAAAACAGAATTCCTTAAAAAAATACGCTGGATTATTTATTCCGTTGCTATGGTGCTGCTTCTTATACTCTTTATACCCGGGGTGGGCAGCACCAGCTACGGCGCCACAAGATGGATAGACCTTAAAGTAATAACCTTCCAGCCCTCCGAAATAGCCAAGTTCGCCCTTGTTATGCTTCTCGCGGGCGAGTTTTCGGAGCGCCCGCCCATAAGCTTCAAGTACGCGATTATTCCCGCCCTTTCTGGCATAGCGATGTGCGTAGCCGTTATGATGGAGCCTAATATGTCCATCACGATGTGCATCGGGCTGACGATGCTTACGATGCTTTTCCTGGGCGGCATGAGAGGGAGGTATTTTATCTTCGCTAGCTCTGTCGCCGCCGCGGGGGTGCCCGCCCTCATCTTCGCCGAACCGTACAGAATACGAAGGCTTCTTGCCTTTATTAACCCCTGGGACTCGCCGCTTGAGGAAGGCTACCAGCTGATACAATCCTATTACGCCCTGGGATCGGGCGGATTGTTCGGGGTCGGGCTGTTTGCCAGCAGGCAAAAATACCTCTTTTTGCCCTTTGCCGAATCCGACTTCATATTCTCGGTGATAGGGGAAGAACTCGGGCTGTTCGGCTCTGTTTTGGTGCTCGGCGTGTTTTTCGTGCTCATAGTATCGGGCATAATGGTCGCTATGAGGGCGGAGGACAGGTATAACTCCCTTCTCGCGGCGGGGATAACAACCGTCATTGCCGTGCAGACACTGATAAACATAGCGGTCGTCAGCGGCTCAATACCGCCGACGGGCTTGCCTCTACCGTACATAAGCGCCGGCGGGAGCTCCCTGATTGTTTTCATGTTCGCTTCGGGGCTTCTTATTAACATAGCGGGCAGGCAGGCAAAGTTCGGGCCGCCCTCGACACAAACAAGAAAATAGTTTTACGAAATGTTAATAAAGAGGTTCTTTTAAGGAGCCCTTTTTTTGGCGCATTTTTGTAACTTAGCGGAAAATTTATTAATATTATATACTTTTGAGGCTTGATAAAATTTGCCTCAGATACGGGCTTTTTCCGCCGTCAAATCCTCGTAAACTTCTTGCAAAAAGCCCGCATATTATGTAATGAAACAAAGGAGATTATCCTATGGCAAAATACATAATCAATGGAGGAAGCGCTCTGAACGGCAAGGTGTTTTTACAGGGCGCCAAAAACGCCGTGCTTCCTCTGTTCGCCGCCGCTCTTCTTACGGAAGAGGAGGTGGTGCTTCATAATTGTCCCGACCTTTTGGATGTGGACAATATGGCACGCATCTTGCAATCCATCGGGGCCGATGTCGAGCGGCACGGCGAAACAATCAAAATAAGGGGGAACCTTAATTCTTACGAGATTCCTTACGGGCTGGCAAAAGAGCTTAGAAGCTCGATTTTTTTGCTTGGCTCCGTACTTGCCCGCCGCAAAAAAGCAAAGGTGGCATACCCCGGCGGGTGCGATATAGGCTTAAGGCCAATTAACATACATTTAGACGCTTTCAGGGAATTGGGCGTAAAGATCGAGGAAAAGTACGGCTACATTTATTGCGACGCATCAAACATGCAGGGCTCGCACATAAATTTCGATTATCCGAGCGTGGGCGCGACCGAAAATGTAATGCTTCTCGCTGCAACCGCCAAAGGCATAACAACTATATCTAACGCCGCCAGGGAGCCCGAAATCGAGGGGCTTCAGGATTTTCTCAACCTCATGGGGGCTAAAGTATCGGGCGCGGGTACGCCCTTTATCACCATAGAAGGAGTAGAGTCGCTGAAGGGAACCGAATACACCACGATACCCGACCGTATTGTCGCCGGCACATACCTTATGGCGTGCGCCATTTGCGGTGGGGAGGTAGAGCTTATCGGCGCCCGTCCCGCCCACCTGCACGCCCTTTTGTCCAAACTTTCCAAAAGCGGTTGCAAAATCAAAGTTAACAATGATAAAATATACATTAAAGCAGACAGAAGGCTTTTGCCTTTTGAGAGGGTGGAAACCCAGCCTTACCCCGGCTTCCCGACCGACCTTCAGGCACCGCTTTGCGCTTTGGCGTCGGTGGCGTGCGGCAACACGGTTGTTATCGAAAACATATTCGAAACCCGCTTCAAACATGTTCCCGAGCTTATCAAGATGGGCGCGCGCATAATAGTAAGCGGCAGCGTGGCTAGCATAAGAGGGGTGGAGCGCCTGAGAGGCGCCGAAGTTACGGCAATGGATTTGCGCGGCGGGGCGGCTTTGGTGCTTGCCGGGCTTAACGCCAAAGGCACAACGATTATCAACGAGGTTCACCACATCGAGAGGGGGTACGAGAACTTCGACGCCATACTTAGTTCCCTTGGCGCGGATATCGTTAAGGTGTAAGGATTTAATTACCGCATAAATTCACAAGAATACAAATAAAGGCCAAATGAAAAAACGGATATTTGCCGCTTTGGCGGGAGTCTTAATAATTGCCCTTGTTACAGCGTTCGGCGTAGTGTTTTCGGTGGACGAGATAGTAGAGGTATACGACGGCGACGCTTCCGCGACGGGAATAAAAAGCGGCGATATTGCCGGGATAGCCGAAATATCCATAGGCGACAACATTCTGAGCATCAACGAAACCGAGGCAAAAGATAAGGTTAGCGAGTATTTTTCCGACAATTCCATCGATATTTACGACATAGAAAGGGTTTTCCCAAACAAAGTCATTATAAAAATCAAACACCGCCTTCCCATAGCCGCTGTAACCGTAGAGAGCGGGGGATACGCTTTGGCGGATATAGACTTTCAGCTTAACAAAATCGAGGAAGAAGCCGACTTTTCCAAACTCGTTTTTATAGAAGGCGTAACGGTAAAAAACACCTTCAATATCCCCGAACTCAAAAGGGTCAGGGAAGGGCTTATTGCCGCCAAATCGGCTGGGTTTTCGAACGAAGCACTTGCCTCTTTTATAGAAAAGGTTAACCTCACGCCCGAAGGGAAGATAGTCTTTACCCTGAGAAGCGGCGGGGTTATAACGATAGAAGGGCAGGGCGAACAGCTCTCGGCTGCTTTCAAGGATAAGTATTCAAAGTATCTTAACCTGAGCGACAAACTTCGACCGGGCGCCAACCTGTAACGGCAAAAGCGGCATTTAAGGTTTAACCGCGTTTCTCAAATTTTCATAGCTGTAAATATGCAAAAATCCTGTCGGCAGCGGCAGGATTTTATATTTTTTTAGCCGCGGAAACCGCTTTACAAAGGTTGCCCTAATCAATCTTTACCCTTGACACTAATATACAGCTAATATATAATAGAAGCACAAATATTTAATAATTTCGCCTGTCGGGAGAAAACTATGAGAGGCAAAAAGCAAGCCGTGTTGGATATCGGCTCCGATGTGCTTACACTGGCGTTGCAGGATGGCAAATACAACGACAATCTGCTGTTTAAAGCGTCCGCCGAGTACGACGGATATCAGGACGGCGAATTTCTAAATCCGGAAGGGCTTTACAACGCTTTAGAAGGGCTGATAAAGAAATTCAGAGACACCACATTTTCCGACATTAAAGAGATTATAATAGGCGTACCCTCCGAATTCACAACGGTTGTGTGCAAAACGGTTGATACTACTTTCGCCAAACCCCGCAAAATAACCCAAAGGGATATAGACAAAATTTTCGAGCAGGGCAATACCTACACTAACCACGCGGAGTATTGGCCGCTCAACTGTTCCCCCGTTTATTACATTCTTGACAACGGCAGGCGCACCCCCGAGGCACCGGTAGGGCAAATCACAAAGGGCCTGGCCAGCTTTGCTTCCTATGTTTTGGGAGAGCGCTACTTTTTGGATACTTTCGAGATTTTCTCGCAGGCTCTCGGCGTAAAGTTTTTGTATACATCTTCTATGCTCGCTCAGCTTATGTTTGCCGTGCCCGTTGCCGCCCGCGACGAGGGTATCGTACTTGTCGATTGCGGCTACATAAGCACCGGCGTGGCTTACGCAAAAGGCGACGGCATACTTTATTCTAGGGCGTTTTCGCTTGGCGTCGGCAATGTGGCGGGCGACCTTACCACCTGTTTAGAGATACCTTTCGACCACGCGCAGGAACTTACCAAAAAGATTAACCTTAACCTCATTCCCGCCGAATCGGATACCTATTCAGTTCAGTTGGGAGCCGAAATCACGGTTTATCCGATTGCGGATGTTAACGAAGTCGCCGCTTGCAGGGTGCAGGACATAGCCGAAAAAATCAAAAAAGTTATAGACGCTTCGCCTTATGAGATAACCGAGAACACTCGCATTCTTATCACGGGCGGTGGGCTTTCGATACCCGGCTCCCGTGAGATTGTAGAGAAGGTCACGGGCAGGCGCGCCGAATTCAATTCGTGCGACGCCATAGTAAACCTCAACAAGCCCGCCCATTGCCCGCTTGTGGGGCTGTTAATGTATCAAAGAGCCGAGTGCAACAAACCAAAGATTATAAATTTCAAGCAGCTTTTCAAAAAGTTGTTCGACAACAGGAGGAATAAATAATGCCAAATACCGCGGGAGTAGCCAATATTAAAGTAATAGGCGTAGGCGGGGGAGGAAATAACGCTATCAACCGTATGATTTGCGTCGGCGTAAAATCCGCCACCTTTATTGCCGCCAATACGGATATGCAGGCTCTCAATATGTCGCCGGCGCCCATAAAAATTCAGCTTGGCGCAAGCATAACCAAAGGATTGGGGGCGGGCTCCGACCCCGAGATCGGCAAAAGGGCAGCAGAGGAATCGATAGAAGAAATCCGCCGCCATATAGAGGACGCCGACCTTTTGTTTATAACCGCGGGTATGGGCGGTGGCACGGGCACGGGCGCGGCTCCCGTTATTGCTGCGCTCGCCAAAGAGTTGGGCATACTTACCGTAGCCGTAGTCACCAAGCCTTTCGAGAGGTTTGAGGGCAAGAAGAGGATGGAAAACGCCATCGAGGGCATCGAAAAACTGAAAGAAAATGTCGATACCCTTATCGTCATACCCAACGAGAAAATAAGCATGTTTGTGCCCAAGGGCACGCCATTTGTTAAGGCATTCCAGATAGCCGACGAGGTATTAAGGCAGGGCATACAGGGCATATCCGACATAATCACCACCCCCTCGCTTATAAACCTTGACTTTGCCGACATCCGCACGATAATGAAACAAAAGGGCAACGCCCATATCGGCATCGGCCGCGGCAAGGGCGACAACCGCACCCTTGATGCCGTAAGGCAGGCCGTGCAGAGCCCCCTCCTCGAAACAAATATAGCGGGCGCCTCCGGCATAATCGTTTATGTGACGGGAGACCAGAACCTCACGATAGACGAGGTAAACGAGGCTGTCGGGCTTATTAAGGAAGTTGTCGACAGCAACGCCAATATCATATTCGGCATGGGCTTCGACGAAAAACTAAAAGACGAAGTTCAAATCACCGTAATCGCCACCGGCTTCAGCGCCAAAAACGACAGGGGAAGATACAACCCCATGATGAACCGCCCCATCTTCGGCGAGCAGAACACCGAAAAGCTAAGCAGGATGTACGGGCTTATTCCCGAGGAAGAGGAAGTCGCAGCGGCTGTCAAGCCCAAAGAGCCCACCCCTCCTCCCGTTTCTGAAGCAAGGGACGGCATCCAGTCCCCCAGAATGGATGTAGGAGCGGGGCGCAGCCTGCCGCCTTTCCTTCTTAAGCTGCAGGAAAAGGCAAGAAAGTAATCTGAATTTAATCAATAACGACCAAAGACAAGTTGCTTAAGGCGGCTTGTCTTTTTTTATTCGGAATTAATGAAAACGGTATACATTGAGTATGTTTTTCTTAATAACCTGGCGATAAACTATCTTATCTGCCACCTTACCCTTCTTTCGCAGAAGGCAGAGCAAAGCGTGGGCAGGATACTTATTGCCAGCGTATTGGGCGCCGCCTTCGCCGCGGCTTACCCGTTTATTGAGGAATACAAATTAATAATAAAAATCCTTCTTTCCCTCGCGATGGTATTATGCCTTAAAAAAACTTTCACCATAAAGGAACTTGCGATAACGGGAGTGCTGTTTTATCTTATAAGCTTTGTTTTCGCGGGGGCAAGCCTGCTTCTATCCGACTATTTAAGCGACGAAACGCTTCTTCCCTTTGCCGTATGCGGGGGCGTCGTGCTTTCGGTAGGGGCTATCAGGCTTATGATAAGTTACATATATAAGCGCAAAAAAAGCGCGGCGTTCGAGTACAAGGTCGAGATAGAAAAAAACGACGGCACAACCGCATCAGCAGTAGGCTACTACGACAGCGGAAACAAACTTGTGGGCTCGGACAACAACCCGGCGGTAGTTATAAGCTCCCGCCTTGCCGAAAGCCTTGCATTAGAGCCCGCCGGAGAGATAGCGGTAAACACGGTTGCGGGGGTAAAGCTTATGAAGCTGGTAAATACCAAACTTAAGATATATTACGAGAACGGTGCGCATAAAATATACCACGCGCAGGCTGTGGTTTCGGACAGCCTCAACTCGAAGGATTATCAGATTATTTTGCATAGGGATATGGGAGGAGAAAATGAATAAATTTATCAAGAGGTTTATAGCGGCTTTAAAGCTGTTTTTTGGGCGTTTTAGAAAAAACAAAGACGAATCGGTAGATTACATAGTCGCGTTGCCCACTCCGCTTTCGCCCGACGAGGAGCGCGAGATGATAGCATTAAACGAAAACGGGGATATGTGCGCGCGCAATACCCTGATAGAGCACAATTTAAGGCTTGTAGTGTACATTGCGAAGCGGTTTGACAATACGGGCATCGATATGGAGGAGCTTATATCGGTCGGCACACTTGGGCTTATAAAGGCGGTAAAAAGCTACAATTCGGACAAAAAAATTAAGCTTGCAACCTACGCCAGCAGGTGCATAGAGAACGAAATACTTATGTTCCTGCGTAAGATGGTAAAGACCCGCTACGAGATGAGCCTCGATGAACCGCTTAATGTAGACTGGGAGGGCAACAAGCTCTTACTGTCGGACATTCTCGGCACAGACAGCGACCAGATTTATAAGGACATGGAAACAAATGTTGAAAAATCGACGCTTAAAGAGCTGTTTTCCCGCCTGAATGCCCGTGACCGCGCAATAATCTGCATGAGGTACGGGCTATACGGCGCGCAGGAAAAGACCCAAAAAGAGATAGCGGATATGATGAATATCTCTCAATCCTACATAAGCAGGCTGGAGAAAAAGATCGTGGACAAATTGAGAGAGGAATTTATAGAAAAGACAATGAGCGAAAATTAACCGAGGCTGTGGTATTACCACAGAGAGTTGAAAATCGAATATGAAAATCTGGCGGTTCTGTGGTATTACCACAGGCCGCCTTTATATTTTTGTGGTAGAATAATAAAAAAGCACCAAGGAAACACAATGAATTTTTTCGAATCGGTATATAAAGCTGTAAGCGAAATCCCCAAAGGAAAGGTAGCGACATACGGGCAGATCGCGGCAATGTGCGGCGCGCCAAGGGCGTCGCGAGCCGTCGGCATGGCGCTTCACCATAACCCAAAACCCATAGAAATCCCATGCCACAGGGTGGTAAACAGGTTAGGATATGTCGCGAGATGCTTTGCTTTCGGTGGCGGAGAGGCTCAGATAGAACTTCTGAGGGCCGAAGGGATAGAGGTATCCGACGACGGAAGGGTGGATTTAGATATATATCTCCTGCGCTAAGCCAGATTTTCTCTTTTTATATAATAGCCCCGTTGGCGTATAACTATTTTTTACGGGAACATACTTCTCTATGCCGGGAGATAGTATGTCCAATAAGGTTACCATTACTGGTATTTCTACCTCAACTCTGCCCAAGTTAACCGCTAAGGAGTCCGAAGAGATGATCCGGCAAATTAAGTCCGGCAGGAGTGATTTAAGAGAGACTTTCCTTATGGCGAACGCGCGCCTTGTACTGAGTATGGTACAGCGGTTCGGAAAATCGAAGGAGTGCGCCGACGATCTTTTCCAGGTAGGTATGTTGGGGCTAATGAAAGCGGTGGACAACTTTGACATCAGCCTGAATGTCAGATTCTCGACTTACGCCGTTCCCATGATTTTGGGAGAAATCCGCCGTTATGTGCGCGAAGGTACGGCTATGAAAGTAGGGCGCAATCTCAGGGACATTGCTTATCGGGCAGTACAAGCCAGAGACCGATTGGAAAGAGTAAAGGTCAAAGAAGTCAGTCTCGCGGAGATTGCGGCCGAAATCGATGTGCCGTATCGGGATGTGGTTTCGGCGCTGGACGCCATTGCCGAGCCGCTCTCGATTTACGACCCGGTTTTTTCGGATTCGGACGACGGAATGCTTGTTCTGGACCAGATTAAAGACAGGGGAACGGATATCGACTATGTAGACAGGCTGACATTAAGAGAAGGCATCAAGGCTTTGCCCGAGCGCGAAAGGCTTGTAATCATTTACAGGTACTTTATGGGCAAGACGCAAACCGAGATTGCCGCCTCGTTACAGATGTCCCAGGCACAGGTTAGCAGGCTTGAGAAAAACGCCATAGGGCGGCTCAAAGAAGCCTTCTAGTCTAAAAATCCCCTCGCTGCCATAAAATGGATAGCAGGGGATTTTTTTTATGAACGGCATAGATTATACCTTTTGCGAACTGCGCGAAAAGATGGTCGTAAACATATGCGACGGCAAGCAGCTGGGGCGAATCATAGATATTTGCGTGCATTGCGGCGGAAAGGTAGTCGGGCTTATCGCGCCCGGCGACACCAAGTTTTTCAAAAGCCTTAAAGGCTGCGACGGCATATTTATACCCTGGCAGAATGTCGTACGCATAGGCGACGATGTAATTTTGGTCGATCTGCAATCCGGCATGCCCCCTATGCCCTGCAACAATTGTTAAATAGTCTAATTTTGTTTACTTTCGGGCGAAAATAGTATATAATCTATATAAACTAACCAAAGAGGTAGGCTATGAAGTGTCCGTTTTGCGGCAGTATCGACAGTAAGGTTATAGATTCCAGGCTAAACGAAGACGGGACATCGATTCGCAGAAGGCGGGAGTGCATTTCTTGTCTAAAACGCTACACTACATACGAAAAAATAGAGTACACGCCCATTCTCGTGGTAAAATCCAACGGCAACAGGCAGATATTCGACCCCGCCAAAATCAAAAACGGCATCCTTAAGGCCTGCGAAAAGCGCCCGGTGCCCATCGCCAAGGTAGACAAGCTAGTGGCCGATATAGAAAAGCAGGTTAACAACAGCCTTGCGCAGGAGATAAGTTCCAAAAAGATTGGTGAAATGGTGATGGACGGCCTAAAAACTCTGGACGATGTCGCCTATGTGCGCTTTGCCTCGGTGCACAGGCAGTTTAAGGATATAAACACCCTCAAAGAGGAAATCGAGCGCCTCATAGGCAACAAAAAAGACGAATAATGAGAGAGTTCACATATAACGGCGAAGGCGAAAAACTTGTAAAGTATTTAGGCAAGGTTTTTCCCGAACTCGGCAGAGGCTACCTTATGGAACTTCTGCGCAAAAAGGATATAAAAATAAACGGCAAGAGGGTATCCAAGGATACCCCGCTTTTATTTGGCGACAAAATAGAGGTTTACGCCGACCAAAAGAGGCTGCGGATGGTCAATATCGAGCTTGCCCTCCAAACTCCCGATATCGCCGTTTTTGTAAAGCCTCGGGGCATTGCCACCGAGGAGTTCGCTCGCAAGGTAAGCGAAAAATATTTCGGCGCCGAGGTATGCCACAGGCTGGACACCAACACGGCGGGGCTACTTATTTTTGCCTTGAGCCCGCCCGCCCATGCCGCGATAAAGAGCGCCTTCAAACAAAACTATATCCGAAAAAAATACCTCGCCAGGGTGGTGGGGCGGTTTGAAAAAGAGGGGGTTCTTACCGCCTATCTCACAAAAGACGAAGCTTTGGGGCTTGTCAGGGTTTCGGACGAAAACACAGAAGGCGCTTCTCGGATTTTTACAGGTGTGAGGCCCGTAAGCTTCGATAAAGAAAGCGGCACAACCCTTATTGAGGTCGAACTCATTACGGGTAAAACCCATCAAATTAGAGCCCATCTTGCCCATTTAGGTTACCCGATTGTTGGTGATCCCAAATATGGCGACTTTTCTTACAACCGCCGCGCGGGGGTAGAAAAACAGCTGCTTTTTGCCTACAGCCTTTCCTTTGCGTTCCCGCAAAAATCCCCGCTTTACTATCTTAACTCCGAACCGATAACCGTTACCCCCGACTTTAATTGACATATTATTGCAATTTTCGCCTTCTTCCCTCATATAATAGTTAGACACGGAGGTGCCTTATTTTATTAGAGGGGTTTTTTGCCGTACTGTCAAATATCTTGCTGTTTGCCTCAAAGCTCGACAACAGCAATTCTTTCCCGCACCCTCTTTCGCCAGAGAAAGAAAAGGAATACATAAAAAAATACCGTGAAGAGGGCGACATTTCCGCCCGTGACACCCTCATAAAATACAACCTGAGGCTTGTCGCCTACATAGCAAAAAAATATACAAATTACCCGGACCAGGACGAGCTTATTTCGGTAGGGACATACGGCCTTATAAAAGCCATTACTTCATTTCAGCCCGACAAAAACACCCAGCTTGCAACCTACGCCAGCAAGTGCATAGAGAACGAAATCCTTATGGCCATGAGAAGCTACAAAAAGCGTCAGGGCAATATCTCTATTTTTGAAACCATCGGTATGGATAAAGACGGAAACGAGATGATGCTTATCGACCTTCTTTCGGTGGATGAAGAAAGCGTGTACAGCAAAATGGAGTGCGAGCTGCTTCGCGACAGCCTGAGAAAAATCGTAGGCAAATACCTGAACGAAAGGGAGCAAAACATAATCAATTACAGATTCGGGCTTTCGGGAGGCACAACGATGACGCAGCAGGAGGTAGCGGATATCCTAAATATTTCCCGTTCGTATGTATCGAGAATAGAAAAAACCGCTTTGAATAAATTGAAAAACGCCATAAGGAAAGAAAACCTGCAGGTGTAAATACTAATTCACCGTTAAGGAAAAAAAGAATGCTTCGCTAAATCGCGAAGCATTTTTCGTTAATCGGGTGCTAAGCCAGTCTGTAAGCCGAGTTCTGTATCTGACGGTCATCTGTCTAGACGCATAGTCGCCTATGCGTTCAAGCGATTAAGGAGCCGGACGGGTCATCCATAGGCTCTTTTCTCTTGCACCGGGCGGGGTTTACACGGCCAATTTCGTCGCCGAACTGCCGGTGAGCTCTTACCTCACCTTTTCACCCTTACGCGGCTTTAGCCGCGCGGTACTTTTCTGTTGCACTTTCCTTGAAGTCGCCTTCAGCAGGAGTTACCTGCCGCCTTACCCTGTGGTGCTCGGACTTTCCTCATCTTGCGATGCGACCGTCTGACTGACTTAGCCTAGACATTATAGCATATTATGCGCCTTGCCGCAAGCAATATTACTTTAGGCTAAAGCCAAATAAAGCCATGGCATACGCGCCTTTATGTTATAAGCGGATTTTGATTATTCCTTTTTGTATTGTACATAATCAAAAGGTAGAGGTTATATGATGATTTATTACATTATCGGCATTCTTGCCGGCATTTTTGCGCTTACGGTATTTTTCTCGCCCAAGAAAATGCCGCCAAAACAAGAGCTTAAGACCCTTAACGAAACCGATTTTGTAAACGGAATAAGAAATTTGGCCCGCGAAAACAGGATAATGGAGCGAGGGTCGGGGCTAAATCTTAAATCCGTAGTGCCGTACTTAGACAAAGCCAACAGGATTATCACCCAAAAAGCCAAAAAAAACCTGCCTCTCACCGAGGGCGAAAAATGGTATTACGACAACATAAACTATGTAAAGCGGTTTGCATATAACTACGGCACCCGCACTTTTGCGCGCTTGCCCGCCTCCGACGGCGGCATTAGGATACTTACCCTTGCCCGCTACATCGTGCAAAACTCTTTAGACTGTCTTGATTATGAAAGAATCCGTCTCGCCATCGACACCGTAAACAAGGAAGTCGCCTTAACATACGAGGAGGTAATTTCCCTGCGCTCGGCGATAGGCTACGCCATGATAGAGTTTATTTATATCCTCTCCCGGCGGCTTATACATTTTAACAGAATGCAAAGGTTTGCGAAAAACGGGCAGATTATGAGCAAGCACCTCAAAAGCGATATCTATCTTCATTTTGCCTTAAAAGGCAGGGCGGGAGCCGCCGTTGCCGCCGAGCTAGAAAAGATGAGCATACAAAAAGAAAACATAAGCTTAAATTACGCCAAATCTGTGGTGGAAACCACCAGAATGGCGAGGTTTTTGTTTGACGGAATCCGAAACTTAGGAAGCCTTATAAGCGGCGAGGAAATGCTTGCTCTTCTGACGAGTAACCGCATCCTTTGTTCGCGAGGCCCGTATAAGGATATGTCCTTTGACACAAGAAACATCGTGCTTTCGGCTATTGCCGACATAAGCGAGCGCATTAACATAAGCGAAACGCATATAACCCGTAAACTTATGAGCTTTGCCGAGTACAATGACACGGATATCTGCACGATTTTATTTAATTACCGCAAAAACCTCATTAAATATACCAAGGACAACTATTATCTCAAAAAGGTTAGGGAAAAAAGCCTTATTCCCCGACAGGTTGCCTATATAGCTGCTAGCGTTTTGATTGCCGCCGGGCTTTCGTTAGGCAGTTATTTTTTGTTTTACAATATTGCTCTCACGGTAATTTTATACATCCCGTTTTTGCTTCTCGCGCAAAACTTTCTAAACTTCCTTTTGGAAATGGCGGTTAAGCCCCGCCCGCTGCCTCAAATGGCGTACAAAACGGTGCCCTCGGAGCACTCCGCCCTTGTCGTTGTGTCCGAATACATCACCAACGCAGACCAGATGAAAAGGGCAATCCGAAACATAAAAGTGCTTAGGGCGGGCAATCCCGACAAAAACATATATGTCAGCCTTCTGGCCGACTTTAAGCCATCGGACTCTCCCGAAGACAACAACGACGCGGCTCTCATCGCTATCGCGAAAGAAGCCGAAAACGAACCAAACCTAATAGTTTTTGTAAGAAAGCGCACCAAAATCGGCAAGCGTTATCAGGCGTATGAAAGAAAGCGCGGCGCCGTTATGGCGCTTGCAAGACTGTTGGTCACGGGTAATAAGGATGATTTTTCGTATATATCCGTAAACTCGGTGCCTAATTTCGAGTATATCGTCGCCTTAGACGCCGACAACACCATGCCTCCCGGAAGCGTCAAGGAGATGGTAAACATCATAGCCCATCCCGCCAACAAAAAGTACGACCTCATAGCCGCCCGAAGCAAATATAACCTATTTAGCATAAATACGCCGTTTTCCAAGCGGTTTATAAGGGAAAGCGCCTTTGTTAACTACCCTAATTACAGCTCGCTGTATTACAACTGCTTCGGAGTAGACATCTTTTGCGGCAAGGGTATCTTCCGCGTAAAGCAATTTTACAATAAACTGGACGGCATATTCCCCGACAATAAGCTTTTGTCACACGACATAATAGAGGGTGCGGTGCTTACCACGGCATCGGGCTATATCGTCTACGAGGACGCCCCCAAAAACTTTATAGCCGACAGGGAGCGGCGCAAGAGATGGCAAAGAGGCGATATACAGTTTTTGCCCTTCCTCGGCAAGCATTGGAAAAATAAAGAGGGCGAGCGCTACGCTTCCGAAATAAGCCCGATTTATAAATTTCTTATGGCAAGCAATGTACTTGCCATAATTTCGCCGATACTCATATTCGCGGCGGGGATTATCGCTTTAGTTTATAAAGAGCTTTGGCCTTTGTTTGTGTTTGCCGCCTTCGCGCCGCTCGCGTTGGAGATTTTTGCGGTATTCAGAAACGCCGTATACCAGCGTTACAGGCCGATGTACCTGTTTTGCGACCTGGGCTCCGCGATTCTCAACTACATTATTGAATTCGGGCTTTTGCCATACTATGTCTTTTCCAATCTCCAGGTGCTTATTACCACGCTTTGGAGAATGGCTGCAAACGGCAACTTGCTGGAATGGAAGACCTATTACCAAAGCCAGACGCAGGGCGGAAAATTCGCAAAAGAGGTATGCCCCTCTATGCTCATTTTGCCCGTCGCGGGTATCGCGCTTATGTTGGGCGGGGCAGGGGTTATGCCTCTGTTGATTTTTGCCGTTTTTTCTTATCTTGTATATCTTGGCATCTATTTGTCGGGGTATTCAAGGCCCGAAAAGACGGAATTCAAAGACATCATAACGGGCTACGCCGAAAAAACCTATGGATATTTCAAGTATATGCGCAAGGAAGGCTCGCTTATCGCCGACAACCTTCAGATAAAGCCTTACAAAGGAATGTCGTCCACGACCTCGCCAACAAATATAGGTATGCAGATTATCGCCGAGATTTCGGCGCGCTGCCTCGGTTTCACCGCCGAGGCCGAAACGGTTGACATACTGGGAAAAATAATCTCAGACATCGAGGGTCTTAAGAAGTGGAAGGGCAATTTATATAACTGGTACCGTGCCGACGATAAAACGGTATCGATAGAATTCGTGTCCAGCGTCGACAGCGGAAACCTCATAGCCGCGTTGATTATCGCCCGCGGATTCTTAAAAGACATAAAAGGGACTGAAGAGCTGCGCTCGCGGATAAAAAAGATTATCGACAATACCGACCTCGAGGCGCTCTACAACTTCAACAAGAAGCTGTTTTTTATAGGCTATAACGCCAAGACAAAAAATTACGAGGGGCATTATGACCTTCTGGCGTCTGAGTCGAGGCTTTTAAGCCTTATTTGCGCCTCAAAAAACGGCGGCGAGAACTGGAGGGCACTGCTAAGGGACTACGCCCCGTACTACGGAAACACCCTATATTCCTGGGGCGGCACGGCGTTTGAGTACCTTATGCCCGATTTATTTATTTTGCCGCCGAAACATTCGTTGCTGTATACTTCGGCGAGAAACGCCGTAAAGATTCAGAGAAAGCATAAGACCTACGGCTTGTTCGGCTTATCCGAAAGCGGGTATTACGCTTTCGACGACGCCCTGCGTTATCAATACAGGGCTTTCGGCGTAGAAGATATCGCTCTAGGCAGGGATAAAGAGAAGAGGGTAATTTCGCCTTACAGCAGCTTTCTTGCGCTGCATTACTCGCCGAAATGCGTTGTCAAAAACCTGCAAAGGCTGGAGAAAAGGGGGGTGCTGTCCGATTACGGATTCTACGAGGCGATCGATTTAGAGGGCAAGCCCCGCCTTCTGCAATCGTATATGACCCACCACCAGGGGATGTCGCTTGCAGCCATGTGCAATTATTTGACGGGCGGCAAACTGCGAAAATATTTTATGTCGGACTACTCTGTCGAGGCGGCGTCCTTGCTTCTTACCGAGAGCAGGGAAAAAAGGTATTACCATTACAGATTGATAGAAAAGCAGCCGAGAAGCATAGATAACGCCCCGCATTATTATGTAAGTTGTGATAAAATAGAATACTCTACGCTGGCCGTCGGGCTTACGGACGGCTCGATTTGCTCCTATTGCGACGCGCGTGGAGGCGGTTACACCATGTGGAACCAACGCCTCATAAACCGCTTTACCAAAGGCATTACCGAGGCGGGCGCAAGGCATTTTTATGTAAGAACGCTAAGCGGCATAGCATCGCCGACTTACGCGACAATGGGCGGAAATCCCGAGGATTATTCTTTTTGCTACACGCCCGTAAACGCGAGCTACTTCAACTCCCGCCACAACATCAAATTGGATTTAATAATAGAGAACAACCTGGGCGCCGAGATTTGCAAGCTCACCTTTGAGAAAGAAACCGCCGCCGAGGTCGCTTTTTATGAGCCGCTCGCGCTTGCCTCGTATGACGCCGCCAACGCCCATCCCGTTTTTAATAACTTCTTTGTTGAAACCACTTTTGACAGGGAAAACAACGCGATTATAGCCAAACGCCGCGCCCGCCACGGCGAATCGCCGATGTATGTCGCCTATGTGGCAAGAGGGTTTGCACAGCTTAACGCCTGCTGCGACAGGTTTACCTTTGTAGGCAGGGGAAGGAGCGAGAAGAACCCGATTATTTTCTCCGAGGGTAGAACGATGAATGCAGGCGAGAAGTCGCTGGAGCCCTGCGCCGCTTTTTACGGCATACCCGCCTCGGATACCGTGGAAATAATCAAGCTGGCCGCGGGAAGCCTCGAGGCGCTAAAGAAAAAGATCGCCGATTTGCCTTCGGATTATTATAATTTTGCTTTGGAAATCGGAGAAAACATTAAGCTGGAGGCGCTAACAAACAGGCTGCTTTTCCCTCTTATATCCTTGCCTTACGCAAACGACGCGTTGGCGCAGGCTGAGGACGCCGGCAAGACGGGCGAATTTTTGAGGCTTGCCGACTGGCGAAAGCTGATAATTTACGAATATGAGCCCGACAACGCCTCGCAGGAGGCCCTAACTAAACTTATAAAGTCGATAGACGAGTTGCGATTCTTCGGGCTCAGGCCTTCGCTTGTTGTCGTTATGCCCGACGACGCGCAAGGCGCCTATTCCCGAAGCGCCGAAAGGCTGATAGCAAGCGTACCGGGCGCCAAAGTTATCGCTAAAGCGGATTTAGATGGGGTATTGTCTGATTGCGGATTCATTGTTTTAGACAAACGGCTTGCCTGCCCCGATTTCTTCAACCTGACCCTGCCGCCTAAGGACTTTGTTTCGCCCGAAAAGAAAGCTCCGCGGTAGAGGATTACTATATAAAGACGGGGAACGGCGGGTTTTCGGACAAAAACGGTTCTTTTGTGTACGAGCTTCCGCTCGCCGGCCCGCCCGCTTTGCCGTACTCTAATGTGGTTTGCGGCGAGTTCGGGGGCTTTGTCGCCACCGAAAGCGGCGGGGGTTTTGTTTATTTTGGCAACTCGCACGAAAATTGCGCCCTGCGCTTCGATAACGACCCCGTAAAGGATATTCCGTGGGAGAGGGTGTGCGTTGCGGGCGAAAAAGGGTTGTATCGCATAAACGGCGGACAAGGCACAACCGACAAAGTAAAGATAACTCTCGGGAAAATCACATATTATTCCTCTTTTGAAAACACCGAGGCTATAACAGAAAGCTATATTCTGGACAGGGGGGCGGTGAAAATAACCGAAATAAGAATCCTGCCCGCCGAGACTCATAAAAGGTTAAAGCTTGTATATTCGTTTACGGGCACGCTGGGCTGGGAGAGAAACTGCCCATTCGTGTTCTGCGAAAATATAAGCAGAACCGCCGTGAAAATGAAAAACCTTCTTAACGGGCAGGAAATTTATATTTCGCTTCTTAGTGGCCGTGCGGATTGCTCGGATATCGAAATAAGGGCCGACTGGAATAACTGCGTAATATCCTGCGCCTTAAGCGGTTCGGCGGAAGTTTATATCGCCGTGGGGCTGAAAGAAGCCGTTACGGCGCTTAACCCGGCGGATATTCCCATAAAGAAGAGCGAATCGCTTATGTATTTTGAGTCGCTTAACAAAATAAGCATTTCCACTCCCGACAAATCGTTGGATATGCTGTTTAACCACTCGCTTTTATATCAGGTTGTTTCCAGCCGCCTGAACGGCAAGTGCGGTTACTATCAGGCAGGAGGGGCAACGGGCTTCCGCGACCAGCTTCAAGACACCCTCGCACTCCTGCAAAACGACCCTCTGCGCGTGAAAGCGCAGATATTGTACCACGCCGGCAGGCAGTACAAAGAAGGGGATGTAATGCATTGGTGGCACCATCCGTATTACGGCTTAAGGACAAAAATAAGCGACGATAAGCTCTTTTTGCCGTATCTTACCGCAGAATATGTGTTCGCGACGGGCGACAAATCCATTCTCGTGGAGGAAATCCCTTACCTCGAGAGCCCCGAGCTCGGCGAAAACGAGTACAGCAGATACGAGGCGGCAAGGGTATCCGACGAGAGCGGCACGCTTATGCAGCATTGTCTTAGGGCGATAAAGAGCGCCTTAAAGTACGGCGAGCACAGCCTCTTGCTTTTGGGTACGGGCGATTGGAACGACGGGCTGGACTTCATAGGCGAAAGGGGCAGGGCGGAAAGCGTAATGCTGTCGATGTTTGCTTACGAAACGATGAGAAAATTCGGCGAGCTTTGCGAACCTAAGATAAAAACCGAGCTGTTTGCTATTTCGGAAAGGCTTAAGGCTGCGATAGAAAACTTTGCCTACGACGGCAAGCAATATATGCGCCTTTTCGGCGATGACGGCAGATGGTACGGCTCGCAGCAGACGCCTTGTTTTACGGTGGATCTGGTTAGCCAAAGCATGGCGGTTATAAGCGGGGTAGCCCCGACGGAAAGGGAGGAGTCGGCAATGGATTCGGCCAGGACGCTTGTAGACGAGCAAAACGGTATTATAAAACTTCTCGCGCCACCACTTGACGAAGATAATTATTTGGGATATATTTCGGCTTACCCCGCGGGCATCCGTGAGAACGGCGGGCAGTATACCCACGCCGCCGTGTGGTATATAATGGCGCTTTTAAGGCTTGGTAGGGCTGAAGAAGCCTACAAAATGTTAAAAATGATTAACCCTATTTCCAAATGCCGCGACAGGCTGGCAAACGCAAGCTATAAAGGCGAGCCTTATGTGCTTTCTGGCGATGTATATTCGGGCAAATACGCCGGGCGTATGGGCTGGAGTTGGTACACGGGCAGCGCCGCATGGATGTATAAGGTTATTCTGGAAGAGTTTTTCGGCGTAAAGCGCAAAGGCGGAAGGCTTTATATCCGCCCCCGGCTTCCCGACGAGCTGAATATGTCGGTTATGGAATACCGCTGGGAGGGCGGAGTTATACGCATAACCTTCAAAAAGACGGGAAATTACAGGCTTATTGCCGACGGGCTGCCCCTGCACGCGAGGGAGTTTATAAGGCTTGAGGACAACCACTCCGAAGTGGTCGCGGAGTATTAAGTTAGTGCGCGTTGCGCTCCCGTTTATATTGACTTAATTAGTAAATTATGGTAACATTACAACATGGACTTGTTTGAGGCTACGAGAAAATCCAATATGCCGCTTGCCGAGAGAATGCGGTGCGAAAGGCTGGAGGATTTTCTCGGCCAGGAACACTTGCTTAAACCCGGCTCCTTACTCGAGCGGGCAATAAGGGCGGACAGGCTGGGCAGCTGCATTTTTTACGGCCCTCCCGGCACGGGCAAAACGACCTTGGCGCACATCATAGCGTCCACCACCCAATCGGCGTACGCGTATCTTAATGCCGTGTCCTCGGGTGTCGCCGACGCCAAAAAGGTTATTGACGACGCCAAAAAACTGATGTCCTTATACGGCAAACGCACCTACCTTCTCTTAGACGAATGCCACCGCTGGAACAAGGCCCAGTCCGACTGCGTTTTGTCGGCGATAGAAAAGGGCGAAATCATATTCATCGGCAGCACTACCGAAAACCCCTTTGTCACCATGACAAAGGCTATTTTGAGCCGCTGCCGTGTTTTTGAGTTCAAGCCACTAAGCCCCCAAAACATAAAAACGGGGCTTCTGCGGGCGATATCCGACAAAGAAAGAGGGCTTGGCAATTACAATCTCGAGGTAACGCCCGAGGCGCTCGAGCACTTTGTGTTCATCTCTAACGGCGATATGCGCACAGCCCTAAACGCCTTAGAGCTTGCCGTGCTTACAACCCCGCCCAACCCGAACGGAAAGATTGTTATAACCTTAGAAACCGCCGAGCAGTCCGCCCAGCGCAGGGCTATGTCGGTGGATGAATCTTTATACTACGATATACTTTCGGCTTTCTGCAAAAGCCTAAGGGGAAGCGACCCCGACGCTGCTTTGTATTACGCCTCGAGGCTTATAAACGCCGGCTGCGACCCCTTGCTTGTGGCAAGAAGGCTTGTGGTGCATTCCGCCGAGGATGTCGGCATGGCAGACCCCCGCGCGCTAACCGTTGCTACCGGCGCACTTTACGCGCTGGAAAAGTTAGGGCTTCCGGAAGGGCGCATACCTCTTGCGGAGGCGATAATCTATGTAGCCCTCGCCCCCAAGTCAAATTCGGTGGTTACTGCGCTTTCGGCGGCAGACGAAGCCTCAAAGCAGGCGGAAGACCAGGGCATACCACCGTACCTAAGGGATAACAGCTTCAAGCTGAACCCCGACCGCACATATAAGTATCCGCACGACTTCGGCGGCTGGGTAGAGCAACAGTACCTGCCCGACAAGTTCAAAAACGCAAGGTTCTACTTCCCTTCGCAAAACGGCGAGGAAAAAGACATAATAATCAAAAAAACACAAAATAACCGACAGAAAAATTAAAAAAGGAGTCTATATACTATGGCAAAATCTTTAAAAGGTACCAGAACAGAGGAAAACCTCAGGATAGCTTACGCGGGCGAGAGCCAGGCGCGCAACAAGTATGACTTTTTTGCTTCGCAGGCCAAAAAGGAAGGATACGAGCAGATAGCCGCCATATTCCAGGAAACCGCCCTTAACGAGAAGGAGCACGCCAAACTCTGGTTTAAGCTCTTCGAGGGAATAGGCGATACATACGCTAACCTTCTTACCGCTGCCGCCGGCGAAAAGTACGAGTGGACAGAAATGTACGCCGAATTCGCCAAAGTCGCCAAAGAGGAAGGCTTCGACGACATAGCCGAAACCATGCTGGGCGTCGCGAGAGTCGAAAAAGAGCACGAAGCGCGCTACAGAAAGCTCGCCGAAAACATCAAAACCGACGCCGTTTTCAAAAAGGAAGAGGAAGTCGAGTGGAAGTGCCGCAACTGCGGTAACATCGTAAAGGCCAAGAACGCCCCCGACAAATGCGAGGTTTGCGCCCACCCGATGGCTTACTTCGAACTTAACGCAAAGAATTACTAAATATAAGCAAATCAAAATAAGGTAATTTGATAAGGTAACGGAATGATAGAAGTCTCTAATTTTTCAAAGACATACTCCGGCAGCGGGGTCAAGGCTGTCGACAATGTAAGCTTTACCGTAAACAGCGGCGAAATTTTCGGCTTCCTCGGCCCCAACGGCGCCGGCAAGTCCACTACAATTAAGTGCATGACCGGTATACTAAGTTTCTCGGAGGGCAGCATCATGATAAACGGCGCGGATATCCGCGAAAACCCCACCGAGGCCAAGAAAAAGATAGGGTTTGTACCCGATGAGCATATCGTTTACGAAGGGCTCACGGGCATGCAATACATCAACTTTATAGCCGATGTTTTTGATGTCTCCACCGAACGCCGCAAAGAGTTGATGGGCAAATATATCCCCATGTTCGGTATGCAGGACAAAATCGGCGAAAAAATCTCCAACTACTCGCACGGTATGAAGCAAAAGGTCTGCATACTCGCGGCATTAGTTCACGACCCCGAGGTGTTTATCCTCGACGAGCCAATGACGGGGCTTGACCCGCAGTCCTCCTTCCAGCTCAAAACGATAATGACCGAATTCGCAAAAGAAGGAAAGACCGTCTTTTTCAGCTCGCATATACTGGAAGTCGTCGAAAGGCTTTGCACCCGCGTCGCGATTATTGATAAGGGCAGGCTTGTAACCGTGTGCGACATGAAAGAGCTTCGCGAAAAGAGAAGCGACCTCTCGCTCGAGTCGCTCTTCCTTAGCCTTACACAAGGTAACAGCGGGGATGCCAAGCTATGAACAGGGATTTAGCTATCCTCAAAAGCCTGTTGGGCGTGCTTATACGCAACACCTTCAGGATAGACAGGGCAAAAGGAGAAGGCAAAAGGCGGCTCAGCCAGGCGAGCAACGCCAAAATAAGCATGCTTATCGCCTCGGTAATGTTCGGGCTGTTCGGCGCGATGATGGCGGCGATGATTACCTACGCCGCCATTCCGATGGGGCTTCATGTAGAAGTCTTGTATACCCTTATTCTCATAACGCAGGTTATAGTGCTGTTCTTCGGCGCGGTAGCCGTAATGGGGTATCTTTATTTTTCTAACGACAACGCGCTCCTGTCGTCGCTGCCGATAAAGCCCACGTTGATATTCTCCGCCAAGTTTATTATGTCGTATCTGTCCGAGCTTATGTTTTCGGCGTTCATTTCGATACCGATGCTCACAGCCTACGGCATCGTATGCATGGTGCAAGGCGCGGGGGTAGCGTGGCATTACTTTGTTTTCATGCTGCTCGGCGTGCCCCTTCTGCCTCTGGTGCCGCTGTTCGTTATAACCCTTATATCCATGCCGCTTATGCGAATAGTGTCATACTTCCGCAGGCGCACCTTAGCGAACACAATCGTACTGGGCATATTGTATGTGATATGCATGGCGGGATATCTCGCGTTTGTGTTCGGGATGCAGTCGGTAACCGTCGAAGTCGGCGACCAGACAGTAATAGCCGCGCCCGCCGTAGCTTTGTTCAAGGCTGTCAGAAAGTTTACAATCTTTAATTACAACCTTGTTACGGCGCTGGCAGGGCAAAAAGCGCTTCTTAACTTTATTATTTACCTTGCCGCGCACATTGCTCTGCTTGCCGCGATAGTAGGGCTTTCGGCTTTCTTCTACAGAAAGTCAATATCCTCGCTTATGGAAGGCGAGGGCGGCTCAAAATCCGCCAAAAAGAAAGAAAAGGCCGAAATCGCCGCGAAAACTTCCTTCTACAAGAGCTTCTTCCTTAAGGAAGTCCGCACCCTTGTAAACACTCCGGCGCTCATGCTTTCCACCATATTGACGCTGCTTCTGCCGCCCCTTCTGATGGTCTTTATGGCGTTTACGATGGGGAGGACAATGGGCGAAGATGACGGCTTCAACGGCAAAATATTCATAACGGGCTACGCCACATTCCTTACATTTATGCTTATCAGCTCCACAAACATGGTGTCTACGATAGGGATATCGAGAGAGGGCAAAAACCTATATATCCTTAAGACTCTGCCGCTGCCCGTAAGGACTATAATAAAGTGCAAACTGTATTTCGCGGGCATAATAACTTTGTCCTCGACGGTTATTATGAGCATTATGTACCCCGTGATGTTCGGCATAACCAACCCCGTGGCGATTGTAATGTTCCCGGTTGTTGTGTTCTCGGGTTCGTTCGGCGTAAACGCTTTGGCTCTTTATTCCGACCTCAAAAAGCCTGTGCTGAACTGGACAAACATAAGCCAGCTCACAAGCAACAACAAAAACACGCTAAGGTTTATGCTGCCCGTATTGGGCGTAGGCTTCGCGTATCTCGCGGGCGGGCTTGTTCTCGCCATGCAGACGGCGATAACCGGCGGCTGGGAGTATGTTCTGTTCTTCGGGCTGGCGGCGATCCCCGCGGCTATAATCCTCGTGGTATCTCTGTCCAGATTGTTCAAAAACCCCGAGGAAATGTTTGAAAGGATAGGTAACTGATGAGAAAAGCGGCACTTGATATCGGCGATGTCCGCATTGGTATCGCGACAAGCGACATGATGGGAATAATAGCTTCGGGCTACGAAACCTATACCCGAAAGGGCGGCGAGGCGGACTACAAATATATAGCCGAGTTTTGCCGGCAAAAGGAAGTGGACACAATAGTAGTGGGGCTTCCCCGAAATATGGACGGAACCGAGGGCGAGCGCGCAAAGCTAGTGCGGCAGTTCGGTGAGGGACTTTCCGCCCACACAAACGCCAGAATCGTATTCTGGGACGAGAGGCTTACGACCGCCCAGGCCGAGCGTATGCTCATCGAAGGCGGCGTCAGGCGCGATAAGCGCAAACAAGTTATAGACAAGGTGGCCGCGACAATTATATTACAAAGCTATCTTGACAGTTACTAATATAAAAAGGAGATTCATTATGGACGAAAACAAAAAGAAAGGTTGCTGCTGCGACCACGACGAACATGCGGCCGAGGACTGCTGCTGCGATTACGAAGACGACGAGATAGTCACGCTGGTATCCGAAGACGGAGAGGAGCAGGAGTTCTTTACCCTTGCCACCTTTGATCTTGACGGCAAATGGTACATCGTGCTTGAGCCTGCCCAACCCATCGAGGGCTTCCAGGAGGGCGATGTTATAATCTTCCGCCTCGAAGAGGACGAAAACGGAGAGGACATCTATCAGCCCATCGAAACGGAGGAAGAGCTCGAGAAGGCCTTCGCCGAATTCCAGAGAATGCTCGAAGAAGAAATCGAATAGCCGTATATACGGCTTCCACAAGGTAACGGGGGCAGAATTATTCGCGTTATCTGCAAGGAGAGAGCTTTATGCGTAAGAAAAGTTTGTTCGCGATAATAGCCGCGGTTGTTTTGGTCGCCGCTGTTTCTGTGTGCGTCTTTGCCGCGCCCGCGGCGGCAGCCGAGCTGTCCGAGCGCACGCTTAAGACGGACAATGTTTCGGTTAAAGGCAAATTCGAGGATATCGCCGTCTTAACGGCTTATCAGGTATTTGACTCCGAAGCCATTGTCAGCGAGCTTATCAACCGCAACCAGATAAGGAACAAAAAGCAAATTATAGCCATCTATAATGTGACGGTTACGGGAGAGCAGGAACCCTTCCCGGTTTATACCATATCTATTGAGGGCGTAAAGCTCAATCCGCTGGCAAAAAACAAAGTGGCGGTCATCGATTCCCAGGGCGCCTATTATTCGATAAAAGGGCATAACTACAACAGGGCTAAGCAAGCGATAAGCTTCAAAACGGACACTTTGGGCGATTTCGTTATATACAGCGACATGACATTGTTTTATGTCATCGCCGGGCTCGTTGGCTTGGTTATAATAATGGTAATAGCCCTTAAAATGCTGGATGTCAACCGCTACAAGAAAGCCCGCCAAGCCGCAAAACTCGCCAAAGAGGAGCGCGGCAAAAAATCGGGCTGGTAAACCGCGTTTTTCGGTTCGCTTAAACCAAAAGGGTTCTCCTTACGGAGAGCCTTTTTTGTTTGCTTGAATCTTTGTTTCGCTTTTAATTTTATATAGCTTCCCTTTAATGTATATATTTGGGCATTGGTTAGAAAATAATCATAGCGGAGGAGCAGCATGCGAAAACCAATTATGCCCAAAGAAGAAATCTTCCATCCATTAAAAGAAAAACCCGGGAGTATTTCGGATGAACGAGCCTAATCAGGAATACTTGAAGCTTGTAAGAAAGACTATGCCCAAGACAAAGCATTTCAGCACTTTACTGAGGGCTTTTCTTGTGGGCGGGACAATATGCAGCATAGGGCAGGGCATAAACGACATCTATACCCTTGTCTTTAAGGATATGCCTAAAGAGGACATAACGGCGATAACGCTTCTTACTATTATATTCATTACCGCCGTGCTTACGGGCTTCGGGGTGTACGACAAGATAGGGGCCTTCGGCGGCGCGGGTTCGATTATCCCCATCACAGGCTTCGCCAACGCCGTAGTTTCGCCCGCAATGGAAAGAAAGCAGGAAGGCGTCGTTTTGGGGCTTTGCGACAATATGTTCTCAGTCGCGGGCCCTGTTATCGTATTCGGTATCTCCTCCTCGGTGTTGGTAGGAATAATCGCGCTGATATTTAAGAGCTGGTTTATATGAAAAATCAAACGATTTTTTTCAAAAACAACATACTTGTGATGGATACCGCCACCATTGTGGGCCCCAAGGAACACGAGGGGCCGCTGGGCGTTTATTTCGACAAGGATATCGAGGACGACCTTTTGGGGCAAAAAACCTTCGAGTACGCCGAAATAATGCTGCACACGACGGTTATAAAATACCTTCTAAATAAGACAAAACTTAAGCAGGACGACATAGATATGTGCTTCTGCGGCGACCTTATGGACGAGATTATCGCCTGCAACTACGCCATGCGTAACTTCAGTATACCCTTTATGGGGCTGTTTAACGCCTGCGCTACCTTCGGCGAGGCGGTAATACTCGGCTCGGTTATGCTGGACAGCGGTCACGCCGACAGGATAATCTGCTCGACAAGCAGCCATTTTTCCACAGCAGAAAGGCAATTCCGCAATCCTCTGGAGCTTGGCACACAGCGCACGCCGCTATCTCAAACTACTGTAACTGGTGCGGGAGCCACGCTTCTCAATAAAAAGTTCGGCAAAATCGCAGTCGAATGCGCCACAATAGGCAGGGTAATAGATTACGGCGTAAAGGACGCGAACGATATGGGCGCCGCTATGGCGCCCGCGGCAAGGGAAACATTGCTATCGCACCTCGAGGCAACGGGAAGAAGCCCTAGCTATTATGACCTTATCCTTACGGGCGACCTCGGCAAGGCGGGCTCCAATCTGTTAAGAATTCTTATGAAGGAAAAGGGCGTAATCCTCGGCGACAACTATAACGACTGCGGCGCGATGATGTTCATAGGCGACCAGGAAAAGATAGGGCAGGGCGGAAGCGGACCCGCCTGCGTTAATGTCACCTTCAACGGGTATGTCTATAAAAAGATGATGTCGGGTGAGCTTACCAAAGTGCTTCTTATCCCCACGGGGGCGCTGTTGTCCAAAATCTCTAACCTTCAGGGCGAAACCATACCCTCGATAGCACACGCGATCAGCTTTGTTCGCAAAGCCGAATTTCAGTAAGGAGTACGAAATGGAAATATTCTTGACTTATCTTAAAGTTTTTCTTGTCGGCGGGTTAATCTGCGTGATAGGGCAGCTCCTTATAAATTACACAAAGATGACATCCTCGAGAATTCTTGTGATATTTCTGCTATTAGGCGCTTTTCTGGAAACGATAGGCGTTTACAAATATATTGAGGAATTCGGCAAGGCGGGGGCGACCGTACCCATTCTCGGTTTCGGTAGCTCCCTCGCCAAAGGGGCAATAAAGGGCGCTCTCAGCGAGGGTTTTCTGGGTGCTCTGAGAGGGGGTATCGAATCCGTCGCGGTAGGCTTTGCCGGGGTAATTGTTATAGCGTTTATTGTAGGGCTTTTGGCAAGGCCGAAAACAAAACAATAATTTTGCTTCAATGGCTTTCGCAAAAAGCTCAAATTGTATTATAATAAAGTTATGAACGGGCTGTTTAAGAAAGCGGACGCCGTGTGCGTCGTAAATCCTTCCAACCTTTTTTATTTTTCGGGGTATCATAACGCCGACGCGGCGATTGTCCTCACTTCCGACAAAAAGTATTACATCTCAGACCCGCGCTCGCTGGAGGAAGCTTCGCAGCTTCTGAAAGGCTTTGAAATCGTTGACTGCGAAGGCGGCTCTTATCTTGACGCCGCAGTATCGATAATCTCAAAACGGGCTCCCGAGACTCTTGGTTACGAAGACCAAACTATAATTTATAAAGATTACCTCACGCTCTGCAAGGCGCCCTGCAAGTTCGTAGGCATAAGCGGAGCTATAGAGGAATTGAGGGCTGTGAAGAGCCCCGAAGAACTTAAAAAAATCAAGGCCGCGCAGGCGATAACCGACGAGGTTTTTGAGAATGTCCTGGGAATGATAAAGGAAGGAATGTCGGAGAAAGAAGTTGCCTCTTTGCTTAATTCCCGAATTTATTCAAAGGGGGCAACGCTTGCTTTCGATACCATTGTCGCCTTCGGCGAGAACACATCAAAACCCCACGCGCATCCCTCAGACAGAAAACTGAAAAAGGGCGACCCGGTAACCATCGACTTCGGGGCAAAGTGCGAGGGCTACTGCTCGGATATGACAAGGAGCTTTTCCTTCGGCAAGCCTCCCGAGGATTACGAAAGGATATATAATATTGTCCTTGAGGCGCAGCTTAACGCTTTGTCCAAGCTGTACGCGGGCATAAGCGGCAGCGACGGGTGCGAGCTGGCAAAAGAAGTGTTCAGAAGGTACGGGCTTGAAGAATACTTCACTCATTCCCTGGGGCATTCGCTTGGCATTGACATTCACGAATCGCCCCGGCTTTCTGCAAAATACCATAGCCCAATACCCAAAGGCGCGGTTATGAGTGTCGAGCCAGGGTTGTACTTTCCCTCAAAATTCGGAGTCAGGATAGAAGATATTGCGGTTTTTGAGAATAATGGCTTAGATATCTTGACAAACAGCCCAAAAAAATTGATAATAATATAGCTAGTTTTTACCAGGAGGCCTTTTTTATGGCATATATATTGGCAGGAGATTTCAGAAAGGGTATAACCTTTCAGATGGACAGCTCCGTTTGGGTTATAGTAGACTTTTTGCATGTTAAGCCCGGCAAAGGCGCGGCGTTTGTGCGCGCCAAGATCCGCAATGTTATTACGGGTGGCGTTATCGAAAGAACCTTCAACCCCAGCGAAAAATACGAGCTTGCTCACATTGAGCGCAAGAAGATGACTTACAGCTACAACGACGGCGAGCTGTACTACTTTATGGACGCCGATACCTACGACCTCGTGCCCCTCAATAAAGAGCTTGTCGAGGACGCCCTCAATTTTATAAAAGAGGAGTCCACCGTCGAAGTCGCTTTCTTTAACGGTTCGGCCTTCTCGGTTTCGCCCGAAAACTTTGTCGAGCTTGTTGTCACAGAGTGCGAGCCCGGGCTGCCCGGCGCCACCGCCCAACCCGGCACCAAATCGGCTACCTTAGAGACCGGCTTTGTGCTCCAGGTTCCTCTCTTCGTAAACCAGGGCGAGAAGATAAGGGTAGACACCCGCACCGGCACATATATGTCCAGGGTGTAGCCCTAAATAATTTTGTTTGGTTACTCTTTTATAAAGGGGTTGCCTTTTTGGCAACCCTTTTAATTTTGCTATATTTGGTGTTTTGAACGCAATTTTACCAAAAGCGCCTAAGATTCATATTTCGCCATACTGTCACATTCATTGTAATATGCTAAAGGATTTGTTGGGCGGGGAGTTGTATAACGCCATAGTTTCAGTATGCCCCGAGCAGGGGCTCACCGAAATAAGGCTCAGGCTGGGGCTTCCCGTCGCGGTAAGGGTGGGGCTAAACAGAAAGGTTTTGCCTTTTATAGCCACAAAAAAAATGATAGACGGCGTCGTGGCGAGGGCGACGGGATTTTCGCTGTACTCAAGACAGGACGAGATAAAGCAAGGCTTTATTCATTATTCGGGAGGTATCCGCATAGGGGTAGCGGGCAAAGGCATAGCCGAGGGCGGCTCGCTTGTCGGGTTTTCGGAGATAGATTCCTTAAACATAAGGCTTCCGCACGAGATAAAGGGCTGCTCGGACAGGCTGTCCAATATAATAAATAATTTTGAAAACACGCTTATCGTTTCGCCGCCTTTCGCCGGAAAGACTACTCTTATAAGGGATATGGCGAGGGCACTAGCCAAAAATTACGATGTTGTGATAGTGGACGAAAGGGGAGAAATAGGGGGCGGCGAGGGTTCGATCTACGACCTTGGCTCTTTTGTGGATATCGTCGGGAATGTGCCCAAAACGCTTGTAACCGAGGGCATTATACGCTCGATGTCGCCCGAAATAATCGTGCTGGACGAGCTTTCGCCCGAGAAGGATATGAAGATTGTTGAGGAGATTTCGAGGTCGGGGATAAAGCTTCTCGCCAGCGTGCACAGCGACAGCATAGAGCGGCTTACAAAAGCCCTTCCCCACATAGCGAGGCACTTTTGCTACGGCGTTCTATTAAGTAATAAACCGTCCATAGGAAGCATAAAGTCTATTGTGAGGTTCAGAGGTGATTAGACTTGCTGTGGGGGCGACGCTCATGGCAGTTGCCGCTTACATAGGCATAGGCATAGACAAATTCTACAAGATGCGGGTCGATTACCTTAAAGATTTCGCGGACTTTCTTGGCTATGCCTCTAGGGAAGCCGGATTCCTTAAAACCGATATCCTTCGCATAATATCTCTTTATTGCGCGTCCCGTAGCTCTAACCTCACAAAATATTTGCAACAAACCAAACAACAGCTCGAAAGCGGGAATGCCCCGACAATAGACTGCGTTTTTCTGGCTAAAAAGGATAAAAAGCTTTACGAGAGCTTTTTTGAAGGATTAAAAAGCGCCGACTACAGGACGCAGGAGAAGCTGTTTTTGCACAGTATAGCCGAAACCTCGGAACTGATAAAGGAAGCCGAAAAAAATAAAAAAAACAAGGGGGAGCTTATCCGCAAGCTGATGGCGCTCGGCGGCGTCGCGCTGATGGTGATAGTATTATAATGAATATCGACATTATTTTCAAAATCGCCGGCGTCGGTATACTCGCCGCGGTAATAAACAATATCCTGGAGAAGTCGGACAAGAAGGAAGTCGCGACATTTGTGACGCTTGCAAGCCTTATCGTCGTGCTTATGATGGTGATAGATATGATCTCCGGCCTCTTCGAGTCGCTAAAATCCATCTTCAGCCTTACTTAAATGGATATCGTAAAGGTAATATTAGTCGCCCTGCTGGGCGTAATGGTGGTGGTAATATTAAAGGACATCAAGCCCGAGCTTGCCTTTCTTGCCGCCGTCGTGACGGGGGCGGCGATACTCCTTATGATTCTTTCCGAAATCACCGGCATATTCGACAGCTTTAAGGGTTTGTCTGAGGGCGCGGGCGGAGAAGGAAAATCGATATTCGTAACCATCCTCAAGATTGTGGGGATAGGCTATCTTACCGAATATTCGGCGGGGATTTGCGACGATTACGGCTCTCATTCGATAGGCAAAAAGGTTCAGCTTGCCGGCAAGGTAAGCATTTTCGCGATGGCGATACCCATTTTCGCCAACATCATCGCCACCATAGGCGCGATTGTAAAATGAAAAGGGTAATTATATCTGTATTCGCCGTCCTCGCGCTGTGTTTCCTGCTTGTTTTAATACCTGGCGGCGAAAGCGCTTTTGCCGCAACGAAATCACAGGAGAAAATAAAAGAGGAAATAGAAAACGAGGTAAGCGAAAGCCTCAAAGACCTCATAACTTCCGACTTAGAGGAATACTTTAAAGAGCTTAAAAAGACCTCCGATTATAACTTCGGCGACAGCCTAAAGGGTTTTATAAAAAATATAATAGAGGGCAAAACCGAGTTTACGGCGGACGCACTTCTCAAGATGGTTTCCGCCGCCGTAAAAAATAATTTTTTGTCCATACTTTCTTCGCTTTCGTCAATCATTGCCCTTTCGATACTGTACGGGCTTTCCAAGCATATCAATTCGGGATTTATTAAGGAAAGCACCTCGCAGATCGTTTATTTTGCCGTATACGGCTCGATTATAGCTACATTAGGGGCGATTGTCGTCAGCGCCGTTTCGACAACCAAAAAGGCTTTAGGCGCAATTTCCACATTGATGGATATAAGCATGCCCATTTTTATTACTTTGATTACCGCTTTGGGCGGGGTGTCGGGCGCCGCCGTTTATCGGCCGATAACACTTATGGTATCCTCGCTGATAATTAAGACCATCGAGTATGTCGTAATGCCCTTGTTTTTCTCTACCGTGGTTTTCGGTATGATAGGGCACCTTACAAATAATGTAAAGCTCGACAAGATAACAAAGACGCTGCGCTCGGTCGCAAACTGGCTGCTGGGAATTATGTTTTCGGTGGTCGGTATGCTTATGTCGGCGCAGGGCATAGTTGGGGCCAGCATAGACAATGTAAGCATAAGGTCGGCAAAGTTCGCTCTTTCAAGTTATGTTCCCATTCTGGGCGGCTACCTTTCGGACGGCTTCGACATAGTTCTCGCTTCGGGGGTGCTTATAAAGAACGCCTTGGGGCTTGCGGGAGTTATGATGCTAATCGCCGCCGTGGCGGGGCCCGTTCTTAAAATATTGGTAATAAGCCTTGCGCTCAGGCTTGCAGGCGGGATATTAGAGCCCGTGTCGGACGAGAAAATCTCGGGGCTGCTCTACACCACGGGCAAAAACCTGATGGTGCTTGTCAGCATCATACTGGGGCTGTTCTTTTTGGTATTTGTGGTGTTTATGCTTGTTATTACATCCTGCAACGCGGGGGTGGCGTGATGGGCGGATTCGCGGGTTGGATTGCCGGCATTGTCGGGGCGGTGATCGCTACCACAATTATAGACCTTATGATGGCGGAAGGCGAAACCAAGAAGTTTATAAAAGGTATAGCCTCGCTTCTTATTCTGGCCGTCATAATCGCACCTTTGCCCGCGTTAATAAACAACGATTTTAAGCTTATCGAGGATACCGCGGCGGACGAAAAGCCCGGGGAGGATCTGATGGAAGATTACCTGAGAAGGGTGTATCTCCACAGGTACAAAAACTACGAGCTGGCCATACAAAACAAACTTAAGGCCAAGGGCATGGACGAGGTAATCGTTAGAATCGACATAGCCTACGAGGGCGGTCAAATCGTAATTAAGAGCGTAAATGTGGACACATCCAAAATGGTATTAACGGGAAACAGCACGAATATAGATATTAATGGCGCGATACTGGAGGCGGTCGAGTCCGTTTTGGGGCGCGCCGCCGCAGTCAAGACCGTCATTAAGTAGGTGGGAATGGAAGCTTGGGCGCAAAAAATTAAAAACGGTTGGGCAAAAGTCAAGACAATCAAAAACATAGAAATCATCATCGGATTAGTAATAATTTGCCTTATCGTTCTAATATACTCTAGTATAACGGCGGGAGCGGAAAAGAAAAAGCCCGATCCCAAGCTCGACAACGGCGGATACACGCAGTCGGCAACCGAACTGGAGAAGCGCCTCGGCGACATCCTGTCGGAGATAGACGGGGCGGGAAAGGTAAGCGTCATGATAACTTATGAGGCGCAAACCGCTAACTCGGGCGACGGCGACGCTATCGAAGGCATAAAAGGCGTGGTAGTTGTAGCCGACGGCGCCGAAAACCCGGCGGTAAGGATACGGCTTATAGCCGCCCTTAGGACCTTGCTGGATATAGACGCCGATTCGATACAAATATTCGACAGGAAATAAAAATCAATATGGAGGTATTATGAAAGCTAACAAAAAGAAAATTATCGTTTTGGTCGCAATGATAGTATTGCTGGTCGCGACCGGGTGCCTGAACTATTTCCTCAACCTTAAGAAGGTGGACGATGTTAACGCCGACGAAGACACGCCGACCTTCTTCGAAACCTTCAGGGCAGACAGGGTAGCGACAAGGGAGCAGGAGATTAAGCTTCTCGATGAGATTATAGCCGCCGCTACCACCGAAGAAGCCGTAGCCGCCGCCGAGGCTCAGAAGCTCGCCCTTGCCGCCGCCATGGAAACAGAACTCTTGCTCGAAGGGCTCATTAAAGCAACGGGGCACCAGGACTGCGTAGTGACCATCAGCTCCAACAGCGTAAATGTCGTTGTGAAAGACAGCGACCTAACCCAAGAGGAAGCCGCGCAGATACTTAATATAATAGTTACCGAAACAGAATTCACGCCGCCGGATGTAACTATCATACCTTATGTATAACTCCACTCAAAAAAAGAGGCCTGAGTACCTCTTTTTTTGGTATAGCGAATAATATACAGCTTGGCTTAAAGAGCGCCGCGAATGGCGCTTTTTGTATGAGTATTTTCGGAAACGCATTTGCGCTAAGTTTTTGGCAAGATGTATTGCAATTACCAAAAATTAGGTATATAATGCTATATGTGGTATATTGGTGCATTAAATATAAAACATATACTAAAGACAACGAGTTTGTTCTTTCGGATTAGGAGCGTCAGATGTCTGATTTGATTACATTAAAAAGCAAAGAAACCGAGCTATACGCTTCGTCCAAAGGTATCAGGGAATTCCTTGGAGGCATACTGGACGAAGCTTCTTTTGTAGAAACGGATGTTTTCCTAAGCGGAGAAAACCTTATCTACGACAGCGTGCCTTACGGCGAGGGTGTTATAACGGGCTACGCCACGATAGGCGGGTATCCCGTATATGTCGTTGCCCAGAACGGCGAGGCGCTTAAGGGCAGCTTCGGCGAAGCGCACGCCAGAAAGATATTGAAGTGCATTAAGCGCGCCCGCAAAAACGAGCTTCCGCTTATATCGATACTCGACAGCGCCGGCATAAGAGCGGGCGAAGGTCTTGAGGTGCTGGACGCTTTTGCCGAAGTGTTCGCTGCCCTTAACGAATTCCGCTATTACGCCCACCATGTTGCCATCATAAGAGGCACGGCGGTAGGGCTTATGGCAAGCTACGCCGCCATGGCGGACTTTGTGTTTATGAGTGGCAAGGCGACCCTTAGCGTAAACCCGCCGATGGTGCTTGCGGCCAAAGCAAAGAAGGACGGAAAATACGAAGATATCCTGGGCGCGAAGGTTTTTGCCGCCAGCAAGCTGGGCGCCTTCAGATATGAAACCCCCGCCGATGTTTCGGACAAGATTATAAAGCTGTTCTCTTACCTTGATGAAGAGCTTGTCGACAGCAGCGACGACCCCAACAGGCAAACGCCTTCCTTAAATAACGGCTTTAATAAGGACGAGCTTATGGCAGCCCTTGCCGACGAGGGAAAATACCTCGAGGTTTTTGACGGCTTCTGCCCCTCGGTGTTCTGCGCCCTCACCTCGGTAAATTCTCTCCCCGTGGGCGTTATTGTCACCAACGCCGACGGCGCTTCGCCAAGGCTGAATAAGTATTCGATAAAGAAAATCCGCAGGTTCATAAAGATTCTGGACGCTTATGACATACCCCTGATTAACCTTGTGGACAGCGAAGGCATAGATTCTACATTGGAAGAGGAGCAGGCGGGCTTCGCCGTATCGGCGGCAAAGCTTCTTAAGGTTGTAACCGAGTGTTCGTCCCCCAAGATTTCGATAGTGGTGGGCAAGGCGATCGGGTTTGCCTATACAGCCCTTTGCTCCAAGCCTTTGGGCTATGATTTTGTAGCCGCCTTCCCGTCGGCGTCGATTGCTTCGGTTAACGCCGAAACCGCCATCAATGTGTTCTACGACGAGGAGATACGCGCCGCAAAGGATTCCGACAAGGCGAGAAAGGCCCTTGCCGAGAAGTATCGGAACGATATGGCTAACCCGTTTATCAGCGCCAAGGGCGGCTCGGTGGATAACATCATAGAGCCCGCGATGCTCCGCCCCTATGTGGCAAGCGTCCTTACCATGACGGCGGAATAGGAGAGATTATGGCATACTTACTTTCCGCGATAAAATACGAAGTATTAATCATTGCGATAGGGATATTGCTGCTTGTCAATATCCTGCTTACGCTAAGGCTGCAAAGATATGTAAAGAAGGATATGCCCGAGGCGGAAGGCGAGGCAACAGCCCCCAAAGCGGCGCAGGCCGGCGCCGTAAGCGGCGAGGTTGTGGCGGCGATAACAGCGGCGATATCGGCTGTTTTAGAAAACGAAGCCAAGGCAAACGGAACAGACAAACCCAGGTTTATTGTAAGACAGATAAAAAAAGTGAGGTAACACCATGCGCAGATTCAATGTAACAGTTAACGGCACACCGTACATCGTCGATATAGAGGAAATAACGGGCTCCGCGCCCGTCTATCAGGCTCCCGTGGCGGCTCCCGCAGTTGCGCCCGCGCCCGTTGCGGCTCCCGCGGCACCCGCGGCTCCCGCCGAGGCGGCACCCGCTCCCGCCCCCGTAGCGGCAGCCCCCGCCGACGGCTTCAAATTCACTTCCCCCATGCCCGGCACCCTCGTAAAATACATCGTAAAGGACGGCGCCCAGGTTAACAAGGGCGAGCCCGCCTTTATACTCGAATCCATGAAAATGGAAAACGAAATCGTCGCCCCAGCCGACGGCAAAATCACCTTCCTCATAAGGGAAGGCGCCATGATTAACGCAGGCGATGTTGTGGCTGTAATCTCTTAATCATAAACATCTAAAAATTACCTACAGGAAACAGAAAATGAAAAAAGTATTTATAACCGAAACCATCCTGCGCGACGCCCATCAATCGCAGGCGGCAACGCGCATGCGCATAGACGAAATGCTTCCCGTAGCCGAAAAACTTGACCAAATAGGGTACTTCTCGGTGGAGTGCTGGGGCGGGGCGACCTTCGACTCCTGCCTGCGCTTCCTTCACGAAGATCCGTGGGAGAGGCTTAAACAGCTAAAAGAGGCCATGCCCAAAACCAAGCTACAGATGCTGCTTCGGGGGCAAAACCTGCTTGGCTACAAAAGCTACAGCGACGACATCGTTGATCTTTTTATAAAGAAATCCATCGAGAACGGCATCGAGGTCGTAAGAATGTTCGACGCCCTCAACGATGTAAGAAACCTCGAGCAGTGCATAAAGGCCGTAAACAAGTACGGCGGCATAAGCGAGGCCGCGGTAAGCTACACCACAAGCCCCGTCCACAGTATTGACTACTTTGCAGATGTCGCCCTTAAACTCAAAAGGATGGGCGCGCAGATAATCTGCATAAAGGATATGGCAAACCTGCTTTTACCTTACGACGCCTACAAACTTGTTAAGGCTATTAAGGAAAGCACGGATATGCCCGTGCATGTGCATACGCACAACACTTCTGGCACGGGCGATATGACCTACCTTAAAGCCATAGAGGCGGGCGCCGATATAGTCGATACCGCTTTGTCGCCTTTAGGTAACGGCACCTCGCAGCCCGCAACCGAGCCGCTTGTAGCCACATTAAGAGGCACGCCCTATGACACGGGGTTGGACCTCGAGGCGCTAAACGAGATAGCAAAGCATTTTAATAAAGTAGCCGAGAGGCTCAAGAAAGACGGCTTCCTCAACGAGAGAGTTCTTAAAGTCGATGTAAACGCCCTTATTTATCAGGTTCCCGGCGGAATGCTTTCCAACCTAATAAACCAGCTTAAAGAGCAGGGCGCAGGCGACAGGCTTGGCGAAGTTCTCGAGGAAGTGCCGCGCGTGCGCAAAGACTTCGGATATCCGCCTCTTGTTACGCCCACCTCGCAGATTGTCGGCACTCAGGCTGTTCTCAATGTGCTTACGGGCGAGCGCTACAAGATGGTCACCAAAGAGTCCAAGGGGCTTTTAAGGGGCGATTACGGCAAGCTGCCCGCCGAGCCCGATCCCGATGTCATCAGGAAGTGCATAGGCGACGAGCTAAGGGTTACCCACAGGGCGGGCGAGGGCATCGAGCCGCAATTTGAGAAGCTTAAGGCCGAAACAATCAAGTATTGCAGAAACGACGAAGATGTGTTATCATACGCTATGTTCCCGCAGGTCGCCACCGAGTTCTTCAAGTGGCGTGAGGCCAGGGACAAGGGTATAGATTCGGCTCTCACGGACATAAATAATAAAATCATACCCGTATAAAATCCCGGAAGTTTAAGGACAGAATGAGAATTCTTATCGTTAACGACGACGGCTACCAGAGCCAGGGCATTATCCGTTTAGCGGCCGCCTTGATGAAAGAGCACGAAATCACCGTTGTCGCGCCCTCACATTGTTACAGCGGCGGAAGCCACGCCATGACCTTCCACAAGCCTATATATGTCAAAAAAGCCGAGGGGTTCCCGTATCCTTGTTTGTCGGTTGTCGGGACGCCTTCGGATTGCGTAAAGTTCGGGCTGGAGCTCTTTTCGGGCGACAAGCCCGACCTTATTATTTCGGGCATAAACAACACGCCCAACATCGGCACCGATGTCGTTTATTCGGGCACGGTTAACGCCGCCATAGAAGGCGCCATGAACGGCATACCCTCCATAGCCCTTTCGGCGGATACCGAATCGGACGACGATTTCGACTACGCCATAGAATACTTTTTGAAGCATTTTGATTATTACCTTGCTTTGGTTACCCCCGAAGTCCCCATAAGCATTAATTACAACTCCAGAAAGGTAGGAAACAAAGGGCACAGGATTACGCCTTTGGGCATAAGGAAGTTTGCCGATTTATATATTACGGGCGAAGAGGACGAAAGGGGCAAGCAATACATTCTTGTCGGCGAACCCATGCAGATAGACAACAACCCCGACTGCGATGTGGTATGGTTCCACAAGGGGTACGCCACCATTACGCCGCTTGCGTTTGAGCTTACCGCGTTTGGCCACATAGACCGCCTGAGAAGTATTCCCTTGACGGAGAGGGGCGAATGAGCGTTGTAATTGTCGGGGGAGGGCCGGCAGGCATGATGGCGGCGATTGCCGCGGCCTCGAGGGGCAGGAAGGTAGTTCTTATAGAAAAAAACGACCGCCCCGGGCGCAAGATGTATATTTCGGGCAAAGGCCGCTGCAATATCACCAACAACACGGATATAAAAAGTTTTTTGAATGAAGTTGTTTCCAACCCCAAATTTTTAATGGCGGCGCTTTACGCCTTTCCGCCCTCCGCGGCAATGGAGTTTTTTGAAAGTAACGGGCTTCCGCTGAAAACCGAGCGGGGGGACAGGGTTTTTCCCGCGTCCGACAAGTCCGCCGATGTCATAGACCTTATGCGGAACTTATTGAAAGAAAAGGGCGTAAAGCTGGTTGCTTCCGAAACGGTAAAACGGCTGGAAAAAGTGGGCGAAACAATCACAAAAGTAGTAACCGATAAATCCGAATATCCCTGCGAGGCGGTTTTGCTTGCAACGGGCGGCATATCTTATCCCAAAACGGGCTCGACGGGCGACGGGTACTTGTTCGCCAAAGAGCTTGGGCATACTATTATCGAGCCAAAGCCCGCTTTGTGCCCCGTTTTGCTTAAAGGGGCTTACGATACGGCGGGAAAACTTATCGGATATAACGAGCTTCCCTTCCCGCAAGGGCTGTCGCTTAAGAATGTCGAGGCGAAAATTATTAAAAAAGATAATAGCCCGCTTTATAAAGAGTTCGGCGAGATGCTGTTTACGGACAAAGGTGTATCGGGGCCGTGCGTGCTGTCGCTTTCTTCGCGCATCAACAGAGCCGTTTTTTCTGATATAATGTTCTCGATAGACTTAAAGCCCGCTTTGGACGAAAAGACGCTGGACGCGAGGATTTTAAGGGATTTCGGCGAGGCGCCCAACCGGCAATTCAAAAATTCGCTAAGCGAGCTGCTCCCTAAAAGCCTTATACCGTACATAGTGGCGCTTTCCGGCATCGACCCCGACAAACCCATTAACGCCATAAGCAAGGCGGAAAGAAAGGGGCTTCTCGGGCTTCTTAAGAACCTCAGGTTTTCGATAGAGGGGCTTGAGGGGTTCGACCAGGCGATAGTCACGGCGGGCGGGGTGAGCGTGAAGGAAGTAAACCCCTCGACGATGGCGAGCAAGCTTGTCAAAAACCTGTATTTCGCGGGTGAGATTCTGGATGTGGACGCCCTTACGGGCGGATACAATATACAAATCGCACTGTCTACCGGGTATCTCGCGGGAAAGAATATCTGACGGCGAACTAAGGAGAAGATTATGCTTAATATAGCTATTGACGGGCCCGCCGGCGCGGGCAAAAGCACGATGGCAAAGGCTCTCGCCAAAAAGCTTAACATCGTTTACCTCGACACGGGGGCGATGTATCGGGGCGTGGCTTATTATGTGCTTCAGAGAGGGGTAGATCCCGCCGACGAGGCAAATGTAATCCCGCTTCTGGACGGTATCGAGATGGATATTGTCTACGAAAACGGGCAACAGAAGGTTGTTATCTGCGGCGAGGATGTTACGCCGTACATAAGGGAGCATAATATCAGTATGGCGGCCTCTACCGTTTCCAAGATTCCCGCCGTGCGCATAAAGCTTGTCGAGCTTCAAAGGGCGATTGCCGCGAAAACGCCCTGCGTGCTGGACGGCAGGGACATCGGAAGCTATGTGCTGCCCAACGCGCCGTATAAATTCTTCCTAACCGCTTCCGCAGAGGAGAGGGCAAGGAGAAGGCATCTCGAGCTTGCAGAAAAGGGCGTAAAAATCTCTTATGAAGAAGTTTTGGAGGATATTAAGGCCAGGGACCATCAGGACAGCAGCCGCGCCTTCGCGCCTCTAAAGGCAACCGAGGACGCCGTGATTATTGATACCACAAGCCTTACCCCAGAACAAACGATAGAAATGATTATGTCGAGGATAAACTCCAAATAATGAAGATAATACTCTCGAAGCACCTCGGATTCTGCTCGGGCGTACAGCGGGCGGTGGATATAGCTGCAAACGCGGCAAAAGAGCATGGTAAGGCGTATACGATAGGCAAGCTTATTCATAACGCGGAGGCGCTTGCCGACCTCGAAAAAGAGGGCGTGTATTGCGTTGCGAGCATAGACGATATACCCGAGGGCGGCTACGCTATAATAGGCTCGCACGGGGCGGGCAGGGCGCTTTACGAAGAGCTTGATAAAAGGGGCATACCTTACGCCGACACAACATGCCCTTCGGTTAAGGCGATACACGACAAAGTCAGGAAGTATTCGGACAAGGGGTACTTCGTTATCATAGTCGGAAACCCCGCCCATCCGGAGGTGAAGGGCAGCCTGGGCTGGTGCAATAAAGGGGCGGTAATAAAGCCTAAGGACGATGTATTATTGCCCGAAGATGAGGATAAAATCTTTGTCGCGGCGCAGACTACAATCGACCCTTTGGAATTTCAAAATTGCCTCAAAAATATTACCGAAGCCGCAAAAATAAGTAACAAATCAGTTGAATTCTTTAATAGTATTTGTTATACTACAATAGCGAGACAAAAATCCGCCGTTAAAGTTGCCAATCAGGCGGACGCGGTTTTTGTGATAGGGGACGCCCAAAGCAGCAATACCAAAACGCTTCTAGGCATAGCCCAAAACCACTGCGGTAACGCGTGGCTCGTTACGAATGTAACCGATGTCCAATCGGTGTCAGATAAAATTAAAAATATCACAAAGCTGGGCATCATAGCCGGCGCATCAGCCCCCCAACGGCTGATTATGGAGGTTATCAACAGAATGGATCAAGAGAACAAAGTCGACATCGTCGCAACCGACGAGGTCATCGCCGAGAGCGAAGCGGCCGCCGCCGAGGAGACAACAGAGCAACAAGCAATCATTGCCGAAGAAGCGGTAAGCGAAGAAGCACCCAAGACCGAAGCCGTAGAAGCTAAGGAAGAAGCGCCCGCAAAAGCGCCCAAAGCTGCCGAGCACCCCATGGAAAAAGTCATGAGGAGCATCCGTGTAAGGCCCATCAAAGAGGGCAGCAAGCTTAAAGCCAAAGTTATTTCGGCAGACGCAACAGGAATTTCGGTGTCGCTGGTCGGAGTAGGCAAAAACGACAGCGGCTTTATAGATAGAGACGAAGCGGAATTAGACGGAAGCTACGATCCCGCAAATTACCCCGCAGATACCGAACTCGATGTCGTTGTAATAAAGGGAGCCGACAAGGCAAAGGGTTACAACCTTTCCAAGAAGGCTTACGACATCATCAAGCTCGAGGACGAAGCAGTAAAGAAGATTCTCGACGGCGAAGAGTTCACTCTCGTTTGCAACCAGGTAGTAAAGGGCGGCCTTCTCGGGCACATCGGCTCTTACTCGATTTTCGTTCCCGCCAGCCAGATCCGCATCGGTTTCGTAAAGAATCTCGAAGACTATGTAGGAAAGAAGCTAAGGCTGCGCGTGCTTCCCCCCAAGGAAGGCGAAGTCGAAGAAGAGGAAGGCAAGCGCCGCGCCAACCCCAAGCGCATAGTCGCGGGGCAGAGGGCTATCCTCGAAGAAGAGAAGAAGGCCCGCGAAGACGCTTTCTGGGAAGTAATGCAGGTTAACAACATCATTAAAGGCAAGGTAAAGAGGTTTGCTCCGTTTGGCGCCTTCGTGTCCATTATGAACTTCGACTGCCTCGCCCATATAAGCGACCTCAGCTGGACAAAGATAAACGACCCCAGCGAAGTGCTCGAAATCAACAAGTCCTACGACTTCGTTGTCCTCAAGGCAGACAGAGAGACCGGCAGGGTTTCCCTCGGCTACAAGCAGCTTCAAAAGAAACCCTACGAGATAGCCGCCGAGAAGTACCATGTTGGCGATGTCATTAAGGGCAAGGTCGAGAGAATCAAAGACTTCGGCGCCTTTATCGAAATCGAACCCGGCATCGACGGCCTCGTGCATGTAAGCGAAATCGGGCACAAGTGGATAGCCAGCGCCAGCGAAGCCCTCAAGATAGGCGACGAGGTAGAGGCAAAGATAATCGGCTTCGAGAACAACAAGATTACGCTTAGCATCAAGCAGCTTCTTGCTCCTCCCGAAGCAGAAGAAGGTACCGCCGAGTCCGACAAGCCCGCCCGCAAATCCAGGAAAGCCGACGGCGAAGGCAAGAAGGGCAAACCCCACCGCGAGGCGGAGGACGATGAGCCCAGAGAATGGGTAAGCGCCTCTTCGGGCGGCGCGACCTTCGCGGATCTGTTCAAGGATCTCGACCTCAACTCCTTTGCTTCCAAAGAGGAAGAATAAAACAAAGCGCCATATAATAAACAGAGTCACCCAAAACGGTGACTTTTGTTTTTCGGGGCAAAATGTTAAGGAGAACTATGGAAAATTTCGACATCTACAATAATCCCCTTGTAACCAGATACGCTACCAAAGAAATGAGCGCCATATTCTCGGAAAAGAACAGGATAACCTACTTTCGGAAGCTATGGCTCGCTCTCGCAAAAGGGCAGCAGAAACTCGGGCTTGACATAACCGACGACCAGATTGCCGAGCTTGCCGCCCACCTTGACACCATAGATTTTGATGTTGTAAAGGAAAGGGAAAGGGTGGTAAGGCACGATGTTATGGCGCACATTTACGCCTACGGGCTGCAATGCCCCAAGGCTGCGCCCATAATCCACCTTGGCGCGACAAGCTGCTATGTCACCGACAACGCCGATATAATCATTTATAAAGAGGCCTTGGAACTTATTATAAAGAAGGTTGTTGCCGTGATGGCAAGGCTATCCGGCTTTGCTCTTAAGTATAAGAGCCTTCCCGCGCTAGGGTTTACGCATTATCAGCCCGCCCAGCTTGTTACGGTGGGCAAGAGGGCAACGCTGTGGATTCAGGATTTTCTCCTTGACTACCAAAACCTGTGCTTCGTCGCAAAAAACCTCGTGATGAGAGGCGTAAAAGGCACGACGGGCACGCAGGCAAGCTTTCTTTCGCTTTTCGACGGCGATATTTCTAAAATTAAAGCCCTCGATAAGTACATAACCGAATACTTCGGGTTCAGAAAGTCGATACCTGTTTCGGGGCAGACATATACCCGCAAGATAGATTATAATATCGTGTCGGCACTTTCGGCGCTCGCGCAAAGCGCGTATAAATTCTCGATGGATATCCGCCTTCTGCAAAGCATGAAGGAGATAGAGGAGCCTTTTGAAAAAAGCCAGATAGGCTCTTCTGCGATGGCGTACAAGAGAAACCCCATGAGAAGCGAAAGGATAAGCTCGCTTTCGAGATACCTTATGTCGCTTCCCATAAACTGCGCCATGACAGCCGCAACCCAGGGCTTCGAGCGAACTCTGGACGACTCGGCTAACCGCCGCATAGTGATGGGGCAGGCCTTCCTCGCCGCCGACGCCATACTCGAACTGCTTCTTAATGTAACCGACGGGCTTGTCGTTTATGAGAAGGTTATCCGTAAACATGTTATGGAGGAACTGCCGTTTATGGCTACCGAAACCATACTTATGGAAGCCGTAAAGGCGGGAGGCGACCGTCAGGAGCTGCACGAAAAGATAAGGTCGCACTCAATGGAAGCCGTAAAGAGGGTAAGGCTGGAGGGCAAGCCCAACGACCTTATCGCAAGGCTCTCCGCCGACCCCGCGTTTGCCTCTTTGGGCGACCTCAGGAAACTTCTAGACCCCAAAAAGTTTGTCGGCTGCGCTCCCAGGCAGGTTACCGAGTTTATCGTCAAGGAAGTAAAGCCCGTTATAAACAAATATAAGGACGAGATAGGGCGGTTCGCCGGCAAGATAGAAGTATAAGCGCTGTTGACAGCGCCCGTCTATTTGATATAATAATATGTATGAGGAAAACATTTGTCCTTATATGTTTACTAATAGCTTGCTTGCTGGTATCGGGGGTAATGTTTTCCTGCGTCAAAAAAGGGCAGGCCGTCTATGTTATTTCTTTTAACACCGACGGCGGCACGCCCATTCCTGCCCAAAGGCTGTCGCCCGGGCAAGAATTTAATCCGCCCGACCCGCCCACGAAGGAAGGCTATGTTTTTGACGGGTGGTTTACCGACCCCGATCTTAGGTTCCCATATAACCCAAACACTTTTAAGGTAAACGCCAACGCCACCCTTTACGCGAAATGGGTGGATGTCAATCTGTATCCCCACCCGATAAGCGTACAGGCGATTGGGCTGTCCTTAAGGGTTTACCTTATTTCGGAGGGCATAGACAGTAGCGAGCTTACCGAATATGACGCCGATGTCGGGTTAAGTAAATTAAGGGCGGTAAAAAACGACCAGGTTACAATTTCAATCAAGATAAACAAAGAGGGCTTTCAGATAAAATCGGGCTCGTTAAAGGCAAACGGCGAGCTTATAAGCGATAATAAATTCAATATGCCCGCCGCTCCCGTGATAATCACATTTGAAATCGAGCTTGCCGACTTTTCGATATTGATTATCGGCGCTTCTAACGGCATAGTTTTTGCCGACAAGGCCACCGCGAAGATGGGCCAGACGGTAAACCTGCAAGCCATTCCCGATTACGGCTATAAGGTGTCGGAGCTTAAATATAACTCCCATACCGTAAACGGTTTCAGCTTTGTTATGCCCGCCGAGAATGTTATCATCACGGCGACTTTTGCTCCCATCTCCGAAACTTATTATGCCGTGAATGTCGTTCATTCGGTTGGCGGTTCGGTCTATGCCGATAAGACAACCGCCAGAGGCGGCGATTATGTCGGGGTGGATTTTGAGCCTCAGGCGGGATATTATCTTAGTTATTTAGCAGTAAACGGCAAGCGTTTAGACGAGCCATACTTCCTTATGCCCGAGGGAGAGGCCACCGTTGAGGCGGTATTTTCGCCCATTAATTATCAGGTAAGGTATAATATTACGGCTTTGAGCGGCGCGCAGGGAAGCGTTTACATAAACGGCGAAAGCGTAACCAATTCCACCCAAACCAGATTTTCCGAGGGCGAAAGGGTGACCCTTACAGCCAGCCTGGGGACGGGATACGAATTATCTTATTTCGTAGTAAATTCGGTGCCGCTGTACGGCAATACCTTCTATATGCCCGCAGAGGATACCGTCGTATCCGCCGTCTTTGAGAAAAAAGCGTACACCATAAAAGCGGTTAGCGGCGCGGGCGGAAGCATAGAGATTTCTTCGGGCGCTTCGGCGTATTTCGGAGATGTCATCGGGATTATAATTGAAACCGACGAAAACGCCGTGCTTAAGCCCGGAAGCCTTAAAGTAAACGGGCAACCGATAGTCGGCAACATATTTGTGATGCCCGCGGAGGATGTAACCGTCACCGCCGAGTTTGTATTGACTGATGCCGTCAACGCCGGCCCGCTTTATGACGTTTCTATAGCGGATACATCGGGCGGAAGCGTAACTGTTTCAAAGCATAAAGCGGCAAAAAACGATGTTTTGTTTGTAACCGTATATCCCGATCCCGGTTATAGGCTTAAAGAGGGAAGCCTTAAGGCAAACGGCGAGCCCTGTGGCGAATACTTCGTTATGCCCGAAGAGAATGTAAAAGTAACCGCCGAATTTGAGAGGATATACGAAATAACCGTATGTTCGGGGATATCTAACGGATATGTCTACCCCGATAAATACTTTGCCGCCGAGGGCGAAACGGTTAGCCTCGCGGTTGGCGCGGTAGGCGAATACAGGACGGATAACGCGCTGATTTATATAAACGACGAACGGATTAATGGCTTAACCTTTACAATGCCCGCCGCGGATGTGAAAATTAAAGCCGAGTTTGAGGGCGCAGGCGAAAGAAGTTACAGGGTTTCTTTCCAATCTTCGCCAAACGGCAGACTTTCGTCGGATGTAGCGAGAGCCAAAGCTGGCTGGGCTGTTCACATTAAGGCAATCCCTGCCGCGGGCTACAGGCTGGATTATCTTTATTATACGAGAAACGGCAATGCCGTTATAATTTCTACAACCTTTACAATGCCCGAGCATGATGTCGTAATATCGGCTGTGTTTGCGCCCGAAGAGCGGACATTGGATTTAGAAAAATTCTATACGGAAAACCGCCTTGTTTACGCGCAAAACGGCGGAAAGCTCAGTTACTTCTATACGCCTAACGCCATAAAAGGCTTTCTGCAAAAGAGCGGGCTGCAAAGCTTTACGGGTATAGTCGAAGAGGCGCTGGAAGGGGCGTTCAATACAGATTTCGTTGCGTTGAAGCTTTCCGATGTAACCAAATCGCCGTATATCGCTCAAAAGATAGCCGATTATCTTAGGGCAAAAAGCGGCTTGAGCTATTCCGGCGGGCTGTACGGGGAGTATCTGCTTATAACCTCGTGCGGAGACACAATCGAGGATTATTATATGCTCCTAAGCGGGCTTACGGCGCACAACGGACTTGTGCTGTATACCCGAGCAGACGGTAGCTTAGGCCTAATTTACGCCGATATTCCGCTTGGCCAAAACTTCCTTGCCATCCCCGACTATGTAGGCGGAAAGGCGGTAACCAGGATAGGAAGACGGGCTTTTGAGAAGCTCGCAAACCTGCAAGAGCTAAGGCTTGGCAATGTAAGCGTACTCGCTGCCGAAGCTTTCAAAGGGCTTACAAAAATAACGGAATTGGATTTGAGCAAGGTAAGAAGCATAGGGAAGGACGCGCTGCTGGATTGCCTGGGGCTTCAGAGATTTATCGTCGCGAATAATCCAGTATACGCCACCGACACGGACGGCTACGGCTTGTATGAGAAGCAAAACAACCGGCGACGCAAGCTTATAAGGTTCGCGCCTTCGGCGAAGCCTATGCAAGGCGGGTTTGTTTCTTACACGATTCATACCGAATGCCGCACGGTCGCCCCGTATGCTTTCTACGGCGCAGCTTTGGAAAAGCTATATCTCGGCTCTGTCGAAACTTTAGAAGATTACGCGCTGTACGGCACGGACAACCTCATATATCTGAACACCCAATACCTGAAAACGGCGGGATACCGCTCGATATATCATAACAGGCAAAACAACTTTGAGTTAGACATACACGCGGCAAACAAGATAACCGCCTCGCCTTCCCCGATATTTACCGTTGGCGAGGGAGAGGGCAGCCTGACGATAAGCGTGCAAACAAGCATATCTCTGCTTAATCAATACAGGAACGACACTGTTTGGAGGGTTTATTCCGAGAGCTTTTACCTTAAAAACTCGTCCAATTGGATTGTGTACTTCGAGAGCAACGGAGGAAGCTATGTAAACGCCCAGCAGGTAAAAAATGACGACGGGTCTAGGGCGGAGAGGCCTGCAGACCCCGTGCGCCAAGGTTATATCTTCGGAGGTTGGTATACAGACAACGGCACATTCGTAAACGAGTATAATTTTACAGAACTTGTTACTTCCGACCTCAGGCTGTACGCCAAGTGGATTGAGGCCTGAAGCAGTTTTACGACATCACAGCAATAACATAATCAAACTTACCTCCGCATATATTTTAATGAAAATGCGAGCGATTTATGGGTAATTATACATAATCAATCAATTTTCGACAGTAAAGACAGGCTAATATGGAGGAAGTAATGATAGTTGTCGTAAAGAAAAAATCCGTTATCATAGCGGCGATATTAATAATCGTAATAGCTGCCCTGTCGGCGCTAATCGGTAGCCAACTTTCGGTAGCAGCGGCAAACGCCAAGATGGTGCCGATATATTGCGTAGACAAGGCCGAAAAGAAGGTAGCCCTTACTTTCGACGCCGCCTGGGGAGCGGATAAGACAAGCCGGATAATGGATGAGCTCGAAAAATATGGATATAAGGGGACATTTTTTCTTGTTGGCTTCTGGATAGACAAATACCCCGAGGTCGCAAAAGAGATTCACGACAGGGGGCATCTCATCGGCAACCACAGCACCAACCATCTTCACATGAGCAAGCTGTCCGAAAAGCAGATCGCCGAGGAAATATCCATAACATCAAACAAGATAGAAGCAATTACGGGATACCGACCCAAATATTTCAGGGCTCCGTTCGGAGAATATAACAATAAACTGCTTACCTACGCCGAGGCCAACGGAATACAGGTTATTCAATGGGATGTCGATACCCTGGACTGGAAAGGGCTGTCGGCCGGAGAGATCGCCGACAGGGTAAACGCCAAGGCAACCGAAGGCTCGATTATACTTTGCCACAACAATTCCGACCACATAGTAGAGGCTCTGCCTATGATACTTATGGGTCTGAAAAACAAAGGTTTTACGCCGGTAAGGCTGGACGAACTTGTTTACGCGGACAATTACATAATCGATCCCGGCGGCAAACAAATACCTAAAAGCTAAAACAGCACCTTTATAAAAGAACAAAAGGAGGAGATGATAGGGATGACAGAAAACCTCATGAACAACAACTGTGTAACTTTAATCGGTAAAGTTATCAAAGATCCGATTTTTTCGCACGAAGTATACGGCGAGGGATTTTTTGAGACGATGCTTCAGGTTAACCGCCTGAGCGAACAAGTGGACATCATACCGATAACCATTTCCGAAAGGCTTATGAGGTGCTACCCGATAGAGGTAGGCGCCGAAATAGGGGTTGCGGGGCAATTCCGAAGCTACAACAAGATGGTGGACGGCAAATCAAAGCTAATGCTCACGGTATTCGTGAGAGAAATTTTGGAAGATCTCACCGACCAAAACCCCAATATGATAGAGCTTATAGGCTATATTTGCAAAGATCCTATATTCCGCACGACGCCCTTTAAGCGCGAAATCTGCGATATTCTGGTCGCCGTAAACAGGGCGTACAACAAATCCGATTACATACCCTGCATAGCCTGGGGCAGAAACGCCCGCTACGCCTCGACCTTGCCCGTTGGCTCTAAGATCATCATAAACGGCCGTATCCAGAGCAGGGAATATCAGAAGGTTTTAAGCGAGGATGTAGTCGAAACCAGGGTTGCGTACGAGATAAGCATAAACCGAATTCAGCTGGCGGACGACTGCGCCGAAAATTATTCCTAACGGTTGTTATCCATAACTTTATTGTGCTACAATAAAGCTATGGAAAAGATTCTCGCTAACCTCGAATTAATTACTCGAAAAATAAACGAAGCTGCCGCAAAAGCAGGCAAATCTCCCGACGAGATCGAAATTGTCGCGGCGTCTAAGACCAGGGACATAGATACCCTCAAAAAGTTATACGCCACGGGAAGGATTTCGGCTTTCGGCGAAAACAGGGCGCAGGAATTTTTGTCCAAATATACCCCCGAACTAAAGTGGGACTTTATCGGGCAGCTTCAGACAAACAAGGTAAAATACCTTATCGGCAAGGTGCGCCTCATACATAGCGTAGACCGCGACAGCCTTGCCGCCGAGATAGACAGGCTGGCAAATAAAAATAACATCGTGCAGGATGTCCTTATCGAAATAAACAGCGGCGCCGAGGAAGCTAAAGGCGGGCTGCTTATAAGCGAAGTCGAGCCCTTTGCCAAATCGCTTGAGCGCTACCCCAATTTGAGATTAAGAGGGGTTATGGCTGTGGCGCCAAGAGAAGCCGAAACGCAAACGCTTAAGAAGCTGTTTATGGGCGTAAGAGAGGTTTACGAAAGGCTGAAATCCGATTTGCCGTGCGTCGATATTCTTTCGATGGGTATGAGCGGCGACTTTGAACTCGCGATAGAGTGCGGCTCAAACCTAATAAGGCCGGGCAGGGTGCTTTTCGACTGAAAATAGCCGAATATATTTACAGATGAACAGTAGAGTATTCTAAATTAGGAGTGATTTTAGAATAGTGTCGTTCATCAATGTGTTAAAAAACGGAGAAATCCCCGATAAAAAACCCAAAAAAAGCGGGCTTACCAGCTACGACGAGTTTATGTCCAAAAAGAAAAAGCCCGAGCCTGTTATCAATAAAAATATTACGATTACCAAGCCCAAAACTTTCGGCGAGATTCAAAAATTGATAGATAGATTAAAAAACGGGCAGGGCGTTATAATAGACTTTTCGGAAACTGAGGGTAATCTCGCGCAGAGAATGCTTGATTTTTTGAGCGGGGCCGTTTACGCTCTGGACGGAAGCATGGACAGGGTAGACAACAAAATGTATGTGATGACGCCCAAAGGCGTCGAAATTGTAAGCACGCTTGATAGTTAGCGTGTTTTTATTTATTGTTGCATTTATTTTTTGGTTTATTGTATAATCTATGATATGAATATGGCGGACAAACTAAAGAATTATATTAAATCTATTCCCAATCGAATAAAGAAATTATTTGAGGGTCTGACGCCCGGGCGCTTTTTGATTTTATTGGGCGTCGAGCTTTTTTTTATCGGGCTTGTTATAGCCGCCGACCTTCTGACAAAGGAGTTTGTCTATCAGCCTCTTAAAGATACGGGCAGGGATTATATTATTATAAAGAAAGTTCTTGTATTGACTCCTGTTGAAAACACTGGCGCTTCGTTCGGGATATTTCAGGATTCGACAACCGCTTTGGCTATCATATCCATAATTACCGTCGTAATAGTGTCGGTATTGCAGGTTTTCACGATAAAAAACAGAAATTTCTTTTTAAGAAGCGGACTTGTCATGATTATCGCGGGCGGTATAGGAAACCTTGTCGACAGGCTTACGCTGGGATATGTAAGGGATTTTGTATATTTTGAGCTTATAGATTTTGCCGTATTTAATCTTGCCGATTCGGCGCTTACCGTGGGCGTTATCTTTATTTTGATTTTTATCCTCTTTTATTATATGCCCGAGGACAAAAAGAAAGCTAAAAAGGAAGAAACGCCGTGAAAGTAATATTTTTTGCCGATTCTGAGGATGTCGGGCAGAGGCTGGATGTGTTTATTGCCGCCGAGGCCGGGAATATCTCACGCTCGAGGGCTAAAAATATCATAGAGGAAGGCGGAGTCATTGTCGACGGCAAGCCCGTCGCCAGGGCTTCGTATCTCGTTAAGGGAGGCGAGCGTATAGAGGTAGAGGCGGGGGAACCCGTGGAGCTTGACGCCTTCCCTCAGGATATACCTGTTAATATAGTTTATCAGGACGCCGATTTAGCGGTAATAAATAAAGAGCAGGGCATGGTTACCCATCCCGCGGCTGGCTCGCCCTCGGGGACTTTGGTAAACGCCCTTTTGTATCATATTAAAGATTTATCCACCATAAACGGCGTTATAAGGCCGGGGATAGTGCACAGGCTGGATAAGGACACATCGGGGCTTATCGTTATAGCCAAAAACGATGCCGCGCACAACAGCCTGGCAAAGCAGATTGCCGAAAAGACGGCAAAACGCCATTACATAGCGCTGGTGGACGGAAATATCAAAGAGGATTCGGGAATTATAGATAAGCCGATAGGACGGTCTAAGACGGACAGAAAGAAAATGGCGGTTGTTGCCGACGGAAGGCCCGCGAAAACCGCGTATAAAGTTCTGGAGCGGTTTGGGAAATACACTCTTGTCGAGTTCGAGCTTTTTACGGGGCGCACGCATCAGATAAGAGTTCACGGCTTAAGTATCCATCATCCCGTTGTGGGCGACCCCGTTTACGGGGGCTCTAACAAATTCGGGCTTAAAGGGCAGCTTCTGCATGCTTTCAAGCTGGAATTTACTCACCCATCGACGGGGGAAAGGATGGTTTTTGAGGCAGAGCTTCCGGAATATTTTAGAGAAGTGCTTAATAAACTAAGAAACGGGGCAAAATAAGCCATTCATTAGTGAATTTTTGGGCGAAAAGTTATTGTTTTTGTTATTTTCCGCGGGAAATGTTATAAAAGTCTTGCATAAGAAACATCTATATGTTAATATATAACTACGAACAGGTATTTCTTGGCAGATTTCTGTTCGGAATGCCTCATAGACTTGCTGGTTTGAGAGTGGCAGACGCCGCTCTCTACTTATTTAGGGGTGCGTTATGGATTATGTAAAAGTAAAAGAAAGGGCAGAACAGCTCATAGTACCCATCGTCGAGGCTTTAGGCTACGAGGTGGTTGAGGTAGAGTGCAAGTACGCCAACAAGGCGGACAACATCACCGTCTACATTTATAAAAAAGGCGGGATAACGCTTGAGGACTGCGAGAGGGTAAACAACGCTTTGGACGGTCCCCTCGAAGCCGAGGATATTACAAACGGCGCAAGCTATGTGCTTAATATATCCTCGCCCGGGCTGGACAGGCCTATAATAACAAATAAGGATTACGAAAGAAACCTGGGCGAAGAGCTGGAGCTTACTTTTAAGCCAGGCATAAGCAAAAAGAAAAAGATAGTGGGCACTCTCGAGTCTTACGACGACGAAAGCGCGACCTTCAACATTAAAGGCGCCCGCCAGACGATAAAAAGAGAGGATATAAAAACCCTCAAACCCCATATAAGCTTCAAAAAAATAAATTAAATATAGAAACCATACCATTTCGGAGGAACTTTCAATCATGATAAACAAAGAATTTTTCCTTGCTCTCGACCAGATGGAAAAAGAGATGAAGCTCGATAAAGAGCTGCTTATGTCGTCGCTGGAGGCAGGGCTTGCCACCGCCTTTAAGAAGGAAACGGGCGAAAACCGCTCTATCGCGGTAAAGCTCAACCCCGAAAAGGCAACCATCAAGTTCTACGCCTACCAAAAGGTGGTCGAGGGAGAGCCTCAGGAGGAAAACGAGATTTCGCTCGAGGAAGCAAGGGATATTAAGCCCGACGCCAAGATTGGTGATCTTATCGGCGAGGATGTGACTCCCAAGTCGCTTTCCAGAATTGCCGCCCAGACCGCAAAGCAGGTTATTATGCAGCGCATAAACGAGGCCAAGAGAGAGCAGGCCCAGAACGAGATGGCGGACAAAGAAGGCGAACTAATGCAGGCCATCGTGCGCAGGATAGACGCCGGCAGCGTTTATGTCGAAATTATCGGAAGCCAGATCGAGGGTGTTCTCGGCACGACGGATCAGGTTCAGGGCGAAAAGCTTAAGGTAAACGACAAAATTAAGGTGTATGTCAAAAAGGTTAAGAGCGACCTAAGAGGCAGCAGGGTTATTGTCAGCAGGTCCAGCCCCGGCTATGTGCGCAAGCTGTTCGAGATCGAAGTGCCCGAAATCCGCTCCAACCTCGTAAAGATAAAGAATATCGTCCGCGAAGCGGGCTACCGCACCAAGATGGCCGTATACAGCGAAGACCCCAACCTGGACGCCATCGGATCGTGCATAGGCGCCAAGGGCGCCCGTGTTAACGCCATCGTTGCCGAGCTTAACGGTGAGAAGGTGGACATTATACAATACAGCAACGACCCCTCCGAATATATCGCGAGAGCGCTAAGCCCCGCTAAGGTTCTTATGGTGCAGCTCAATGAGGCCGAAAAATACGCAAAAGTCGTCGTTCCCGACGATAAGCTTTCGCTGGCCATAGGCAAAAACGGGCAAAACGCCAGGCTTGCCGCAAAGCTTACGGGCTACCGCATAGATGTAAAGCCTTACAGCGAGGTTATGGCAGAGCTTGAAGCCAGCGACGGAGAGGACGGACAGGCCGAAACCGCAAGACAGCTTAAGGAATCCGGAGAGAGCCATCAATGAACAAATGGATCCCAATGCGGACATGCGTCGTATGCCGCAAGAACCTGCCTAAATCCGACCTTATAAGGATTGTCAAAACCAAAGACGGCGAAATTATGCCGGATCCCACGGGTAAGGCTTCGGGCAGAGGGTGCTATGTATGCAAAGAGGGCTGCGGGAGCGTGTTCATAAAGAAAAAAGCCGCGAACAGGGCTTTCAAAACCAATGTAGGAGAGGAAGTGTATGAGCGGCTCAAGGAGTTTTTTGAAAACTAAAATCGCATCGTATCTCGGGCTGTCTCTTAGGGCGGGCAAAGCCGTGCTGGGCGCCGACAATATATGCGAATCCAAGCCGCTGGTGGTAATCGCCGACCCCTCGCTTTCGCCAAATGCGTTAAAGAAGGTGGGCAACCGTTGCAATTACCTGGGCATACGGCTTATAATGATAGAAGGGGTGGGAGAGTTGATTGCCAAGCCCTCCTGCAAAGCGATAGGCGTCAAAGAGCCAAACCTGGCAAAAGCAATACTGGATGTTATAGACACAGTTTCGAAGGAGAATAGTGAACAGAATGAGTGACGCGAGGAAGCAAGACAACACTCTAAGCAACATTAAGAATATCGGCGCTTTCGAGTCCGAGCATTTACCCATTATCCAAAATGCCCTTCTTGCGCAAAGAAGGAAGCTTGAGGAGCTCGCAAAAAGGCTTGAGGCCAAAAAGGAAGCCATAAAGCAGGAAATACAGGAGAGGCTGGAGCGGCAGAACGAGAGGGCGCGCCAGCAGCAGGAAAAGGAAAGGCAGCTTAAAGAAACCGATGAGGCCATCCGCAAGGCGATAGAGCTTCCGCTTATACCCGAGGAGCCAAAGGCCGCCGAACCCGCTGTGATAGAAGAACCCGTACAGGAAGCGCCCGCCGCCGAAGCAGCGCCGCCGGTTAAAGAAGAACCCGCCGCGCAGCAGCCCGCGCCCGAAAAGGCAGAGGAAAAGAAGGCCGACAGGCAGGAGATAGAAGAAAAGATAAGGCAGGCGGTATTCGCCAAGCCCAAGAAGCCGGTTATCCGCATATATGTCCCGCCGGTTGAAGAAAACAAAGGCCGCAATA
>ERZ795060.122-NODE-122-length-110902-cov-11.835007_pt1 | contig 110902 bp, 98 predicted proteins | sample MGYA00375144_ERZ795060 | MGnify/ENA primary metagenome ERZ795060 (study PRJEB30189, sample SAMN05720157) | activated sludge metagenome | isolation source: anaerobic digester from wastewater treatment plant | place: Japan | collected 2015-05-15 ...
GAATTGAGAAAACTCTGTGGTTAAATGTTCTTTTACTTGTGTAATTGCGAAGTAAAAGACACAGGGAGAAGTGTTTGTTTTCTGGGGAAGGTATATTTGTTATATTGGTTTTATGGATATAGCTGGTATTTCTGTCATCACCATAGCATATCGTTGTTTACTATCTGTCTCAACTCAATAGCAGGATATATTTGGATAGAGTTTTTTTATAGTATTTGTAAGATGGCACATTTTAGGTATGATAGTTCGGGCATTAATAGGATTTCGGGATGGTCAGGTGAAGCCCCATGAAATTCGAGTAATTTTGCTTTCCGTGAGGTGTTTCTTACCGACCTTTTTATAATTTCTTTGAAGTCTTGTTGTGAAATAAAGTGGGAACAGGAACATGTAATTAAGATGCCTTCTTTTTTAAGGCATTGTATTGCTAATGTGTTTATTTTTTGATATGTAGCGAAGGCTTTTTTTGTATCTTCTTTTCTTTTTACATAAGCAGGTGGGTCTAATATTACAACGTCGTATTCTTTCTTGTCTATCAATGCCTTTTCGACATCTGTTTCTATAAATTTTATTTTTGAGGAGTAGGTGTTTAATTCTGCGTTCCTTTGTGCTAATCGGATTGCTTCACTTGAGGAGTCGATACCTGTTACGAAAGATGCCCCTGCTTGTACCGCATGGTTTGACCAAAGTCCGACATAACAAAAACAGTCGAGGATGTTAGCATTATGAAAATATTTTTGTGAGTAGAGGTAATTAAATCTTTGGTCAAGAAAGAGACCTGTTTTTTGTCCTGTTTTAATAGGGATAACTGTTTTTAAGTTGTTAATTTCACAAATAATCTTGTCTGGTAAATCTGTTGATAGTTCTTCTGCTGTTCTGAAGTAAATATGTTTAACTCCATCGAAGCTTTTTAGGGCTGTTATAAGTTCCTGCCCGTGTTGTTTATAGAAATGGCAATTTGAGTCAATAACGATTACAGAGTCGTATCGGTCTATAATTAAGCCTGGTAGTCCATCGCTTTCTGCATGTATCCATCGGAAAACGGATGAATTGCGAAAAAGTTGTTGACGTAAATCTAAGGCTATTTTTAATCTTTTTTTGAAGAAGGTAGTGTTAATATCTTCCTGGTGGAAACTGAGCACACGTGCAAAAATGTTGCCCGTAGATTGGTAAAAACTCCGACATAGAAACCTGCCATTGGATGTTAAAATATCAATGATATCTCCATCTTGAAGTGTGTATGGTTTTGATATTTCGTTTTTGAAAATCCAATAATGCCCTCTTAAGATTCGTTTTTCTTCATTTTGTTTTATGTTAATTGATGGGACTGTACTACTCATGAATAGTCTTTTCACTGAGTTGATGTGTTGTTTTCCATTTTTTTATTGTTTTGAGTAGGTAAAATTTTATTTGTTCTTCTTCATGTTTCTTTGTGTACGCAATTTCCTTTGTCCATTGAGTAAATCCTTTGTCTGTCTCTGGTAAAGTGATACCTTCCTCATAAGCGTTGGTATAGATAGAGACTCCATTTTGAGAGACTTGTGCAATTCCTCCCATAACTCCAAAAAAACGTTTTTTATCGTCGGCAATTTGAACTGAAACAATCCCCATTTCAAGTGAGGTAATTAATGGAGTATGTCCTGGTAGAATGGTGATTATCCCATTTTGAGTAGGTAATGATATTGATACGGATTCAATATTTATAGGTTGAGTATTAATCGAGCATAGTTCAAAGGTGAGATTTCTTTTACTCATGTCTCTGCCCCTAATTGTTTTGCTTTTTCTTTCACATCTTCGATAGTTCCACAATATAAAAAGGCAGATTCGGGATAGTGGTCATATTTCCCTGATAATAATTCGCTAAAGCTTTCTATTGTTTCTTCTACTTTTACATATTTGCCAGGAATTCCTGTAAACTCTTCAGCAACAAAGTTGGGTTGAGAGAAGAAACGTTGTATTCTCCGTGCACGGTTCACGATTTGTTTATCCTCGTCGGACAGTTCCTCCATCCCTAAGATAGCAATAATATCCTCTAAATCTTTATATCGCTGTAAGATGCGTTGAACCTCTCTGGCAATACGGTAGTGTGTTTCTGTAATATATCGAGGGTCTAATAATTTACTTGTAGAATCTAATGGGTCTATTGCTGGGTAGATTCCTGTCTCTACAATTTTTCTGGAAAGGACAATAGTTGCATCTAAATGGGTAAATGTATTTGCAGGTGCTGGGTCAGTTAAATCGTCAGCAGGGACGTAAACAGCCTGAACAGACGTAATTGAACCCCGATTTGTTGAGACAATTCGTTCTTGAAGTTCGCCCATTTCTGTGGCTAATGTCGGTTGATAGCCTACGGTGCTGGGCATTCTGCCTAATAGAGCGGAGACCTCTGAACCTGCTTGTGTAAACCTAAAAATGTTATCAATAAATAATAAGACATCTTGTTGGTCTACATCGCGGAAATACTCTGCAATTGTCAGGGCAGTTAATGCTACACGTGCCCTTGCCCCTGGTGGTTCTGTCATTTGACCAAAAATTAAGGCTGTTTTATCTAATACACCAGAACGTTGCATTTCCAGCCATAAATCATTTCCTTCCCGTGTTCGTTCACCAACCCCAGCAAATACAGAGACACCACCGTGATTTATAGCAACATTGCGGATTAATTCCATAATTAATACTGTTTTGCCCACGCCAGCTCCGCCAAATAAGCCAATTTTACCTCCTTTTGGAAATGGTGCTAATAGGTCGATAACCTTAATCCCCGTTTCAAAAATTTCCATTTTTGGATTTATATCTCTAAACTCAGGGGCTTTTTTATGAATAGACCATAGTTCTTTCGTATTGATTTCACCTTTTCCATCGACAGATTCACCTATGACATTTAGTATTCTACCAAGCACCTCTTTACCAACAGGAACACTTATGGGTATATTTAAGTTTGATACTTCTATACCCCGAGAGAGACCATCTGTGCTATCCATAGCAATGGTACGAACTATATTATCCCCGAGGTGTTGCATAACCTCTAAAATAATTCTTTTTCCTTCTTCAACTTTAACCTCTAATGCGGTATATATTGCGGGTAAGTCGCCCTCATTAAAACGAACATCGATGACGGGTCCACTAATTTTAACAATCTGTCCTTTGTTCATGGTTTGATTACTCCAACGATTCAACACCACTAATTACTTCTAACATTTCTTTTGTTATAAGTTCTTGTCGTGTTTTGTTAAAAACTAACGTCAAATTTTGTAATGTTTCATCAGCATTTTTTGTAGCAAGTTCCATGGCTTGCATACGGGCTAACTGTTCACATGCTAATGATTCCTGAAAAATACGATGTAATTCTGATAAGAGGAACATCTCACAAACTTTCTGAATAATATCTTCTATGTTGGGCTCAAAAATCCAAACATTTTTTGTTGTTTTTGTATCTTTCTTGCTAATTTGCTCTATAGGTAATGGCAATATTCTTTCTAACTCAACTATTGTGTTATATGAGAGTCCAAGTTTTGTATAAATCACGAATATACAATCAAGTTCATTTGATAGAATGTGTTGAGATAAGGTATGAACTAATGAAGATACCTTATCTAACGAGTACGTCTCAAAGAAATTCTCAAAAGAATGATGAATAGGAATTTTTTGATATTTAAGGGCTTCCTTTCCTTTGTTTCCTATTGAGATTATTTGTACGGTGTTATTTTTAAAAGTGGTATTTAGTACTTCTTTTGTTTTTTGAATAATGCGGGTATTGAAACCGCCACAGAGTCCATGGTCACTGGTTATAACGAGTAGTCCTATTTTATTGGCAGGTGTTTTTTGAATTAATAGTGGATGAGTCGGACTAAACTCTGGTAATTGATTTAAAATGTTCCATACCATTTCGAGTTTTGAAGGGAGAACTCGACTAATCAGTAGGTTATTTTGTGCTTTTTTAAGTCTTACTGTGGCGATCATTTTAATTGCTTTTGTTATTTTTTGTGTATTTTTAATGGTTTTTATTCTTGAGCGTATTTCCTGAATGCTACTCATTGTTTTATCCTATTGTATCTATTTGTCATGCCAGTGTTTTTCTAAGAATAGTTGGATTGTATCTTCAAGCTCCTTATGTTTCGTATCATCCCACTTTGAGTTAGAGCCTAAATAGACATAGAGGTCAGGATGACTATTTTTAATATATGCAGTGAGTTCAGTTTCAAAGCGTGTTAGGTCGTTTAGGGGAATTTTATCAGTGAATCCATAAATTCCTGCGAAGATGATAATGATTTGTTCTGATAATCCGCAGGGTTTAAATCGGTCTTGAGTTAATATTTTAGTCAGTCTTTTACCTCTTTCTAATTGAGCTTTTGACGATTCGTCTAACTCGCTTCCGAATTGACTAAAAACTTCTAATTCTCGATATTGTGCCATTAAGATACGTAGGGTTCCAGCGATTTTTTTCATAATAGGGGTTTGAGCGGAACCACCAACTCTTGAGACACTAATTCCAGGATTTATTGCAGGGCGTATACCTGAATAAAATAGGGGAGAATCTAAATAGATTTGTCCATCTGTGATGGATATAACATTTGTAGGGATATAAGAGGAGACGTCTCCTTCTTGTGTTTCAACGATAGGTAAGGCTGTAAGGGTGCCTCCTCCTTTTGATGGATGTAGACATGCAGACCTTTCTAATAATCGGCTGTGTAGATAAAAAATATCACCAGGGTAAGCTTCTCTTCCTGGTGGACGTCTTAGAAGTAAGGAGATTTGGCGGTATGCGGATGCATGTTTTGATAGGTCATCATATATGATTAATACGTGTTCTCCTTTATCTCGGAAATATTCCCCCATAGCACATCCAGCAAAGGGTGCGAGGTATTGCATCGGTGCTGGTTCCGAAGCGGTGGCTGATACGATGATAGTATATTTCATAGCCCCAAAATTGGTGAGGTCATTGACAATTTGGGCAACAGTGGAACGTTTTTGACCAATAGCGACATAAATACAGATTACATTTTTATCGCTTTGGTTGATGATTGTATCAATTGCCAAAGAGGTTTTACCTGTTTGTCTGTCGCCGATGATGAGTTCCCTTTGCCCTCTCCCGATTGGTACCATCGAATCAATGGCTTTAATACCTGTAAGCAATGGAATATTTACAGGTGTGCGTTCAATGATGCCTGGCGAAATTCGTTCTACAGGGTAATGTTCCACCGCCTGGATAGGACCACCTGCATCGACAGGCTCACCTAATGCATTTACAACACGACCTATTAAGGATTCACCTACGGGAACGGAAGCGACTCGCCATGTGCGTTTGGCTAAATCACCTTCCTTTATTGTTTCATAATCACCTAATAATATTGCTCCTATGTGGTCTTCTTCTAAATTAAAAACCATTCCTTTGACATTATGGGGTAAATCAATAAGTTCTCCCATAAAGGCATCTTCTAATCCGAAAATTCGTGCAATACCATCACCACTTTGGATAACAGTTCCCGTTTCTGAGACTTCGATACTTCCTGAATATGAACTAATTTGTTGTTTTATCAGATTTGTTATTTCATCAATACGTGGGTTATATGACATGGACATCTATTTCCTTTTTCATAATTTCTTCTTTTAATTTTTCTAATTGTGTTTTATAACTGAAATCAAAAGAAAAACCGTAGAAGCGGACGATAATTCCGCCTAATATTCGTGGGTTTATCTGTTTTACTAATCGGACTGTCTTACCTGTAAAATGTTCAAGTGTTTTAATCAACGATTTTTCAGATTCGGGGGTTATACGTGTTGCTGTTATAACTTCCACCTCAATACGGTTTAACCATGGGTCAATTTTATCTAAGAAAACATCGGCTATATATGGGATTAAATCTACTCGTTGTCGTTTGATTAAATATTCCCCTAATTTTATAAAGTAATCAGGGGGATTAACAGTCTCTAAGATTTTATTTAGTAATAGTATTTTATTTTCATAAGGTATAGAAGGGTTCTTTAAAAAAGACATAAAGCGAGGTTCTTTTCTCATAACTGCAGAAAGAGTTTGATATGCCTCGTTAACCTTTAATAGTTCTTGCTCATCATGTATTAGAGACTTTAACGCTTCTGCATATCGGGTGGCTAATTTATTTCTTGTTGTATAATTCATGTTTTATACCTACGACAGCATGTTAATTAAGAAATTGAACTTGCTTATTGTTTGAGCAAGGCGTTCGGATGTTTCTGTTTCTGATAATTCCATTTCTATTTTTCTAATGGATTCTTCAATTAGTAACCGTTTAATATTATTTACATAGTTCAAAATCTCTTCTTTCTTCTTAGTTTCTAATAGAAACTCAATTTGTTCTTTTGCCAATTGATTTTGTCTTTCGATTTCTTGAAGTTTCGTTTTTATAATGTTTTCTTTTTGTTGTTCTTTTTCTTTTTTATAGTTTTCCAATGTTCGATAAATTTCCTCTGCTTCTTTTAGTTCGGAGGTAGAGGATTGAAGCATTTTTTCCAAGTCGTTTCGTTGATTTAAAATGTTTCTCTGATATTTATCGATATATCTTAATAGGGGAGACCACCCTAAACGGATGAATATTGATATTATGGTGATTGTATTAAGAGATTTAAACCAGAGTAAATAATAATTAATTCTTCTAATTTCAGATTGATAGTCAGGTTTATTCTCATAATGTATAGCATAATTGAACAGGTTTTGTTTTTCAGGTGTGCCTATGTAAAGGTGGGGTCTTTGTCTGAATTTAAAGTAATCCGTATCCTTGATAATTTCTCTATACTTAAAATGCTCTTCTGAGTATTTGGATAAATATTCTTTTGATAAATTGGGTGAGTGAAATAAATAAATCCCGACACAAGCACCTGTAATATATAGAACAGAAATTATTACGAAAAATCTTTTATGTTTCTTTAAAAAAGTTTCTTTTGACTGGCTAAGCATTGCTGTATCTTTTCTGCTAATTCTGTTGCGTATGGTTCGATAGAATTTCTATTTATATAAAAGTATTTTTCTAATTCATTGTGGTATTGATTTAGTAATTCTCGGGCACGTGTTTGCTCTTGTTCTATGATTTTTCTTTGTTGGTTATATGCATTACGCACAATAGTATCAATTTCAGTTTCATAATTTTTTTGAATCATTTCAATTTGTTTCTGGTAATCGATTCTTAATTGGTTGGCTTTGCTCTTATATGTTTCTACTTCCCTTTTCTTTTTTTCAAAGAACTCTTCTCTATGTTTGATGGTGTTTAAAAGAGGTGACCAAATGAGTTTTCTTAACACAATAAAGAATATAACAAATAGTAATAATTCAATAATTATTGTGAAATTGATGGTAATCATATATAGTAATTAAACCATTAGGAAAAGAATGATAATGGCAATCACAAGTGCATAAATAGCAACAGATTCTGTTACTGCTTGTCCGATAATCATAGTTCGAGTAACAGGTCCTGAAGATTCTGGATTGCGTGCTATTCCTTCACATGCCTTTGCGGCTGCATACCCTTCTGATAATGCTGCTGCTACACCTACCAAACCCATAGTTATTGCGGCGGAAATGCATGCAAAGATGATTTTATAATCTTCTCCGCTGATAAGTGAACTGCTATTTCCAGTAGTAGAAGCAGTTTGTGCTGTTATAAAGTGAAGTACGTTGAGCCATGAATTTGTGTCCATAAAACACTCCTTTATAGTTATAGATTTAATGTTCAGCAAAATATGAAGAGATATATACTGTACTCAGTGATGCAAATACAAAAGCCTGAATAAACGCTTCAAAACCTGTTAACAGAACATCAATTAAAATTGGAACAAACATATAAAAGGTTAAGGTCGAAATAACAATACTAACAATTCCAGAACCAAGAGTATTACCAAAAAGACGACATGATAAGGAGATAATTTTAGAAATTTCTTCTATGATTTTGAAAGGGAAGAAGAATAGAACTGAGAGTTTTTGAATTAATGTTTTGTCTTGACCTTCTATCCCTTCACTGTATAAAGGTCCTTGAAACTCCTTTATTATGCCGTGGAAGCCTCTAAATCGTAATGCGGTTATCCAACTGTAAAATAAGGAGGTTAGTGCAAGGGCTATTGTGCAATTTAGGTCACTTGTAGGCTCTTCGAGATAGGGAAGAGGTATAAGTGATAAGAGGATGCCAAAAAATATAAATAAAAATAAAGATGATACAAAAGGTAATATCTCATAAAGAATGTCTATATTGGAGTTTTCAATAATTGGTTCAATTAAAGACTTAAACCATAATATTATGATTTCAAGGAGGGATTGTGTTTTTGTTGGAATAAATTGGAATCGGTGCGAAAACCAATAACTAATGATTAGTAAAAGAAATAAAACAAAAAATGAGGTGATGACGGTATAGACATGGAGTCCCCCTAAGGGTATCGGAATATCCGTACCTGGAATGTAGTACAAAACCCACCTTTTTCCAATTTCTTCCATGCCTAATCCTATTTATACTTTTTTCTATGCGGTTGTTCAGATATGGTTCCTTGTTTTATACTGAAAAATATGATAATACTCTAACTACAATGGGTGCAATAATTAAACCAGAACTTAACAAAAAAATGTTTGAGATTTTATGTTCCATAGTAGTGAAGAGGTATAAAACAAAAACGATTAAAACTAATTTTTTGATAACACCTAAAAATATCACTGGTGCAACATAGTTATTCTTCAAGCAATGATAGAGACTTTTCCATGAAATCATAGTTAGACTAACATTGAAGATGCCCGTTGTAACAAAAATTAATGTGTTTTTTCCGAAGAAAGGATAAAGGAGAATAAAAAGAAAGAGAATAACCAGCAGGGATGTTATAAAATAAGTTATTTGAAATTTTTGCTCAATCATTTTAGTTTCTTAAAAATTGTGATAAAAAAGCTAACAAAACCTAAAATTATAGATGTTAAAACGCAAACTGCAAGAAGAATACCATTAGTTTGGAAATAATTATCTAATTTGTTTCCGATAAAGAAACCTAATAATATAAAGATAGTTAATGAAAACCCTAAATTGGATACTGTACTTAATGTGTTCAGAAAATTTTTATCAACTTTCATTATTTAGTACCATAATTGTAAACCATTTTTACGGATTTCATGATAAAATGTTATATAAACTAATATATAACCACAAATAAAGGTAACGATGTGTCGATTCATGAGTAATTCGAAGTTTAAACTAATATATATTTTTCTTATTATACTGTTTCCAGCAAGGTTATTGTTATCTGAAAACCTTGAGGATGTTGTTCGGCAAAAACAAGGTTCAGTACTTCTTATCAATTGTACAGATACCAATGATGATGTGATACAAGCCAGTGGTTTTGTGATTTCAGCCGATGGTTACGTTATTGCATCAGCACATCAGGTTAAAAATGCGAAAGAGATTCAAGGTAAACTTATTGATGGTCAGATTTTCTCCTTGACTCTACTTTACTATTCGAAGGAGAAAGATGTATCCATCCTTAAGGCGAATCGCAATTTTTCTTCATGGGTAGACATTAATGCTGATGTTAATGTAAATGCAGGGACAAGTGTATTTACTTTGGCATCGCCAGATAATCTGGCTTTTTCAGTTATTACAGGGACAGTTTCAAATCCAAATCGGTTATACAAAGGGAATAAAGTATTTCAATTAACCATGTATGCTGACCCAGGTGCAAGTGGAGCACCTGTGTTTAACCATAAGGGTGATTTTATTGGGATGATAATAGGTAAATTAGAAGGGACTGTTTTCTCATTGGCAATTTCTTCTGAAGAGATACGAAAATATTTAGAGACGACTCCAATTTATGAAAAAATAATACCAAAGAGTCAAACGGATAAATTAAATATGTTGGAAACAGAAATTATACCTTTACCGAATATAGACCGAACGGTTCTTTTAGCGATTGAGTTCTATAATAAGGGCGTTAATAGCGATGATATGAAAAAGAAATATGAATACTACAAAAAATCGGCACAATTATTTCCAGAATTTTTTGAGGCATGGTTTAATCTGGGAGTTGTTTCTGAGTATTTAAGTGATTATCAAATGGCAGAAAAAGCATATAAACGAGCAATAACACTCGATAACCAGTCAATAGAGTCGAAAAGGAATTTAGGACGATTATTATTAAAAATGAATCGGTTAGAAGAAGCAAAAGAAACATTTGAAAGCCTTGTTAGTTTATGCAGTAATTGCCCTCAGGTGTATAATGATTTAGGAGAAACATTACGAAGAATGAATCAGTTAGACAAAGCAGAAGAATATTTTAATAAGGCGATAACATTAGATTCTCAATATGCATTAGCATATTACAATCTTGCATTAATTCAACTTGAAAAAGAGAACGAAGAAGAAGCCATTCATTATTTTACGAAGTATTTGGACTATACCAATGAAACTACTGGTAAGGAGAAAGTTCAACGATGGATAAACGAGATGAGAAACCAAAAGACGAAACAATAATCGAAGATTCGAAAGTTCCCAAAAAGATAGCGAAATATGAAATAATAAAAGAGATAGGGAGGGGAGCAATGGGGGTGGTATATGAAGCGTATGACCCGTTAATTGAGAGGAAAGTGGCTATTAAAACTGCCAGAAAAGATTTGTCTGTTAGTTCAAGCGTTGCAGATGAGATATTTATCCGATTTACCCGTGAAGCGGTTATGGCTGGTAAGATACAGCATCCTAATGTGGTGACTATCTATGATATGGGTGATGAAGAAGGTCTTGCCTATATTGTTATGGAATATATTGAGGGAGACGACCTTAAAACATTGTTGGGTAAGAAAAAGAAATGGCCATTAGAAGAGGTGTTAAAAATAGCAAACGCAACATGCAGTGCTTTATATGTTACCCATCAGCATGGAATTGTTCACAGAGATATTAAACCGTCTAATATTCTTATGACTAAAGATGGGAAAATTAAACTTACAGATTTTGGAATAGCAAAATTACCTGAGTCTACGTTAACTAAAGATGGAACATTAATAGGAACTCTACATTATATGAGTCCCGAACAATTTACAGCAGGAGAAATTGACGGGAGGTCTGACCAATTCTCTTTGGCTGTTGTCCTTTATGAACTTATTACTGGGGAAAAACCTTTTACAGGGGAAGAGTTTGGTGTAATTATGCACAAAGTACTAAAAATACAGCCTTTGCCACCTTCAGATTTAAATGTTTCTATTCCAAAAGCGTTGGATGATGTTCTTCTAAAAGCCATGAGCAAAAACCCAAATGACCGTTACCCTGATATGGAGGCATTTGCTAAAGCATTAAATGAATGTGTAGAAAAAAGCAAACCCAAAAAACCTACTGAAAGTTCAGATACAGAAGCACCGACAGTGATAAGTGTAAAAGAATTGTCCGAACACGAAGATAAAGAAAAAATAATAATTGGTACAAGCAAAAAAAAGGTGCTTCCGATTGTGATAGGAATTGTTGTTGTTTTTGCAATTATTGTTCTTTTGGGAGTGTTTTTTGCAAATAAAGAAGGTAATAAGCAGGGAGTTGTAACACAACCAACTGCACAACAGAATATTGCTTATTTTGGAAAAGTTATTTTTAATATATGGCAGGCAAGTACAAAAGAGGCTTACGAAGATTACCAAAATTATCTTGATTTGAAGAGAATCTCTGATTTTATTACACCTTTTGATGGACAGGTTGAGGTAGAAATACGAAATCAATCTTCTGAGATTATATATCAAAATAAAAAATATCAAGCAGGTGATGTAATTCAATTAAAAGGAGAACCCAATTCTATATCATGGATAATCCGAAATGGTGAGGATGTGATAACGGGTGAATTACCCCCGTCCCTAAAGCCAAAAGAAGCAGGTGAAACTGTGGCAAAACATATTTTATTACCACCTCGAAAAAATTAAAGAGCAAAAATTATAAAAACATGGTAAAATTAAAGTAATGGTTTGTTTATATAGGAGAAAAGTTATGAAAAAGAGAATGAATATTTTAACAATCGTGTTGTTCGTATTCTTGTCTATTTATGTACAGCAAACATACGGGGATACATTTGTAAAAAATGACAAGTTTCCTGTATTTACTGCACAAGATATAAATGGAGGCACGGTAGACCTTTCGTTATATCAGAATAGCGAACCTGTGCTCATTATTTTCCTTTTCTCTACAAAAACGGGAGAGGAAATGGCTACCAAACTTTCTGTTTTAGACCTTCAATTTGGTGGTAAGAAGATTGAAATTTTAGGAATCGGATTTAGAGATTCGGAAGAGGAGTTAAAACAGTTTGCTGAAAGGTTAGACCTAAAGTATAAAATTATTCCAGACAAGAAAATATCTGATACCTCTTGGCTCGAAAAGATAGATGTTCTGCCAATGATTTTATTTGTTGCTCCTCCTGGCATGGTAATAGAACGTGTTATTCGTGGAGGTGGGCACCAATTAAGTTTACTAAAAGAAGCAACAGAATTTTTCTACAGAAAAAAGGATTTTGATACTGCAAGTTTGGTTATGAAGACTAATATTCCAGCAGAACCAAGTGTGAATGAATCAAAAGATTTACAAGAATTAAAAGGTTATATTCTTTCTGAACAAGGCAAAATAGAAGAAGCGGAAAAGGAATTCGGGGCGATAAATGTACCCGCTGGACTTGCAAAAGTAGCATATTTGAAAGGGGATTATCAGAAAGCGATTGAATATGCAGACCAGGCACCGACAGACGGTTATGCACAAACCATTAAAGGTATGGCTTTAGCAAAATTAGGTAAAACAGAGGAAGCAAAAGCAATCTTAGAAAGTAGTACGGATAAAACAAAATACGATTGGATGAAAGCAGAAAATTTGAATGCTCAAGGACGTATTTCACAGGAGTTAGGTGATGATACGAAGGCTTTACAAAATTTTGAACAAGCAGTATCCCTTGACCCGCTTAATGTGGTTGCATTGAGCAATAAGGCTGTAATACATGAGAAGAAAGGTGAACTCGATAAAGCCAAAGAGGTTCTCACAGAAGCATCTAAAAGAGGTAATGACCAGATAACTCAGTTATTATTACAACAGATAACAGAGCAAATTCAGAAAAGTAATGATGTTGAGAGGCAGAAGGTCATACAGGAGCAGATAACACAATTAACAAAGCAATTTAAAGAACTTAAAGAGAGTGGAGCAATAACAGGAGATACATGGGATACTAAACCGCCTGTAGTTGCTTTTTTGAGGGGTAATAATTTATCGAATGCTATAATGTTTGAAAGGGCGGGAATAGATAGTGCCTTTCAGAGGGAACTGGAAAAGTTGGTCAGAAGTAAACTATCACCTGTTCAGGTGGTCGAACGAGATATGATTGATAAATTACTCCAAGAACTACAAATAGGAAGTTCGAACCTTGCTTCCGCAGAGACACAACGACAACTTGGGAAAGTTCTATCCGCAAAATATTTAGCCTTTATCGAATTTGCTTCCTTAGGAAAATCTCCGATGGTATATGTCCGATTGGTGGATACGGAAACTACAGAAATCATTGGGCAATGTTCGAGCACTCTAAATGAAAATGATATTTTAGCAACTATTCAAAAAATCATAGAAGAGATGGAGAATTGCTTTAAGGAAGCAAACAAAAATGTTAGAGGAACTGTTATTTCAGTAAGTGATAACTCAGTAACGGTTAACTTAGGGAAATTACATGGAATTAAAGAGGGGTGTAGCCTGATATTACTCCAACAAGGTGACCCTGTTGAAATTAATGGTAAAAAAGTAGGATACCGACAAATACCGATTGGCAAAGTTGAAATTCAAGATGTGGAAGATGAATACTCAACAGGTACTATTACATTAACAAAACAGGATGCAAAAGTAGAGAAAGGAATGAAAGTTAAAGGTACGTTGTTTTGATATAAAAAATGAAAGGTTTAATAAATGAAGCGATGGATAGTTCTCTTTTTATTATTGGTTAGTATCAATACTTATGCTCACAAACCTATTGTTATAGACGGAGGTCCATCTGGTCCTGATAATCCATACATAATTAAGGACATAAACATCTCGCAAGTGGCTTATCACACAGCCAAAGAGGGGAACCTTGAAATCTGGCTAAAGTTTTCAGGAAAGGAAAATGAAAAAATAAAAATCCAATTAGGTTCCCCAAAATTAGATAATTCAAAACCTGTCTATTTTCCAGCAGTTGCAATTATTGGGAATAGAATGCCAACAGTTTCTTTACCATTTTCTATACCTCAGGGATTTGGAGGCGAGATATACTCAACTCAGGGGATAAAACCAGAGGTATTTCATGAAGAATTTACAGGGACAGATTCATGGATATTTCCGATAAAAGAATATGTTCTTCCGAAGACAGATAGTTATTATCTTGTGGCTTATTTGCCTGAACCCCGAGAAGGAAAGTTCTGGATTGCTGTTGGTGATAAGGAAAAGTTTGGCATAAAAGATATTTTAAGCCTACCAAAGACAATAGTTCAGGTCAGGAGATTTCACGAAGTTTTTCCTGTTGGTGGCGTACTTGTTTGGGGTTTGTTCCTTCTTTTAATCTTATTCTTGGCAGGGATTTCCTTTTTAGCCATTTCACTTCTATAACATCTGTTCTTTATACAGATATTCGATGTATTCATGAAGATGCGAATATGAAAACTGGAATCCTTCTTTTATAAGACGTGCTGGGTATATATTTTGGTTAGCAAGAAATAACTCACGTCCCATATCTCTTAAAAGCCATTCTAAAATAAATGAGGGTACTCTTAAAAAAGATGGACGTCTTAATGTCTTTGATAAATAAGTTGCTAATTCTTTTTGTGTTAGGGGATGAGGAGAAACGAAATTAAATACCCCATCTATATTTTCTTTTAACAGAAGGAAGTGTATTGCAGAGCATAAATCCTCAATTGCTATCCAGCTGATATAGGCATCTTCGTTTCCGAGAATTCCGCCTAATCCCCATTTATAAATTTTAGCCATTTTTTGCAAAAATCCACCCGAGCCACCCATAACAACACCAAATCTCATAAATACAGTTTTAATGTGAGAATTAATTGTTGATTGTCCTGCTTTTTCCCATGCTTCACACAAATCAGATAAAAATCCAACTCCTTTGACACCTGTTTCATCCGTGTTTGGAAGTGGATTTGCCCCATAATAGCCTATCGCAGATGCAACGAAAAATTTCTTATTAATGTCGTTGAGTTGTACGATAGATTGAGCGAGAAATTCTGTTGTTTTTACTCTACTGTCAAATAAAATTTTTTTTCTTTTTTGTGTCCAGAAAGAATCCGCTATATTAGCGCCAGATAGATGAATAAAGACATCTGCGTGTTTTATGGTATTTATATCAATGATTTTATTATATGGGTCCCAGAATATTTCAGAAGCATTTTTGGGTTGATGTCGAACTAATGTGTAGCATATATGTCCTTGTTCTGAAAGATATGAATATAAACGGCTACCGACAAAACCAGAGGCACCTGAAATAACAAGTTGCATGATGTATTCCTATATGGTGTTTAGAATGATTGACATCTAACAGTTAATTATTTTACAATTAAATACTTAGATATTCAAGCCTCCATAAAAAAATCTTACATAAATAAGGGATTATTTTTCAATGTCAATTAATAAAGAATTAGAGTTAGAGCAACCTATTCAAGATTTAAGACATGAAACGCTACTTAACATTGTGAGAACTGTGTCTGTTTTGTCTGTAAAAGGTGAAGCATTTTTTAGAAAGTATGGGATTACAGAAGCCCAATTTAATGTGCTATTCGCCTTGAAATATAAGAAGAAAAAATGGACACAGTCTGAGCTGGGTAGGAGATTGGTTGTTACCCGTGCCAGTATAACATCCATATTGGACAAATTAGAGATAAAAGGACTTGTTATACGGAATTCGGTAAAGGGTAATCGTCGAATTAGACATGTTGAATTGACACCAGAAGGATTGGCACTGATTAAAAAAATGGAGCCGATATACCGAAAAAATATTCATCGTTTATTATCATGTTTTACAGACAAGCAATGTTCAGAAATTATCAAATACATGGAAACAATCCGTCAACAATTAAAAAACATCCAGTACTCCATAAAAGAAACAGATTGATTTTCATCAATTAAAACAAGAATTCACGAAGGTTGTTGCTATATATGAATACAGGTGTAAAAACAACAAAAGTATATGAAGAAGAACATTTTAATAAATTAGGTTTCTTTGCTCTTCTTGCGACACAGTTTCAGGGGGCGTTTAGTGATAATGTTTACAAATTGATTATCATTTTAAGTGTTCCTATCTTTTTAGCCCAAGATTCTTTTTGGCATCGTTTTGTAACACCTGTTTGCACTGCTTTATTTAATTTACCTTGGTTATTATTCCCTGCGTTAGCTGGTTCGCTTGCAGACCGTTATTCGAAGCAGAAAGTTACGGTATGGACAAAGATGTGGGAATTGGGTGTGATGGTGATGGGTGCATTTTCTGTATTTTTACGGAGCCCACTTCTATTAATGTTTACCTTGTTTTTAATGGCGATGCAGAGTGCATTTTTTAGCCCTGCAAAATATGGTATTTTGCCAGAGATACTTCCTGAAACACGTTTATCATGGGGAAACGGCTTACTAAATTTATGGACTTTTATCGCTATCATTCTCGGAAACGCTGTCGGTGGTGTTATGATAGAGCTGTTCAAAAACAATCTTTATATAGCCATGTTTTCTATGGTGGGTTTGTCCACGTTGGGTTTGATTAGTTCTCTATTTGTAACCAAGGCACCACCTATTGAGCCTGAACGAAAAATCGAGATAAACCCGTTTGCTGGACAGTTAGGATACCTTAAGATTTTTTTCAAAGATAAGAAACTTTTACTTGCCATGTTGGGTATTGCCTATTTCTGGTTTGCAGGTGCACTGATTATGCAAAACATTGTGGAATATGGGAAATCTGAACTTTCAAGTGGGAGTGCAATCGGAATATTATTAGCTTTGATTGCGGTAGGTATAGCCCTTGGCAGTGTAATAGCTGGGTATTTATCTCGAGGCAAAATTGAGTTAGGGTTAGTACCGATTGGTAGTATCTTGATGATTATGTTGTGTTTTCTTTTATCTATACCAGGTTTGAGTTTAATACAAATTACCGTGTTGATGTTTTTCTTGGGTTTTGGTGCGGGAATCTTTGATGTTCCAGTTGCGTGCCTTTTACAACGGCAAAGTCCAAATCAGGTTCGTGGCACGATGATAGCAACCAGTAATCTTGTTACCTTTGGAGGAATGACTATATCAGCAGGGTTGTTTTTATTATTGTTTAGTATTTTACATTGTCCGCCACGGTTTATATTTCTTGTAACTGGAATTTTATCATTATTTATATTGGGAACTATGGCAATGATAGAAAAAGAAATGATATTACGAGCCTTCTTATGGATTTTGGACAGTACCCTATATCGTGTATATGTTTCAAATAGGAATAAACTTCCTGAAAAAGGGGGTGCTCTTTTAGTTTCGAATCATGTCTCATTTGTAGATGTTTTAGTCCTTTTTTATGTTTTTGACAAGAAGGTATACTTCGTTGTTGGTGAGGACATATTAAAAGTTCGTTGGATGCGATGGTTTTCTAAACTTATGAATATCATTATTCTTCCAAATGATGCAACACCTAAGGATATAGAAGCAGTAATTGTTAAGATAAGACAGCAACTTGCCCTTGGTAATTGGGTATGTATCCCATGGGAAAAGAGGTTTCATCCAAATGGTCCTGAAATGCCATGGCATAAGGATTATGGAATTCTTACCCAAAGTTTGGAGATCCCTATTATCCCGATATACATGGATCGTATTACAGAACTGGTTTATCGTATTCGTGACGGGAAGATTCATTGGATAATTCCTGAGTCATTACTCTTTCCTATCTATGTAGAGATAGGTGACCCTATCAACAACCCAAGAGATGGTTATCAAATTCGTGAGTCTATTCAGTTGCTAAGCACTCACTCTTACAAAAGACGACCTTATATGTTCAATTCAATACTCCATCGTGCTTTTGTCAGTGCGGTGAGAAGAAATCCATTCCATTTTTGTATGGCAGATGCAATGACAGGTCATATTAATTACTTTAAGGCGTTTATGGGGACATTAATATTGGGAAGGAAACTAAAACAAATATTAGGCAATGAAAAAATGGTAGGAATACTTGTTCCGCCTACAGTTGGCGGTGCTCTTGTCAATATAGCACTACAAATTATGGGGAAGGTACCTGTTAACTTGAATTACACACAAAGTTCAGAAATTATTGCTTCTTGTGCAAAAACCTGCGGTATCAAGCATGTTTTAACATCGAAGAAATTTTTAGAAAGGGTCAATATAACTGTTCCAGAGACGCCTATTTACCTTGAAGAAGTTCGGGAGAAAATAAATACATGGGATAAAGTATGGGGTATATTATCTGCTATATTTCTTCCTATTTTAATTATTGAGAAATTATTGGGAGCACCTTCGAATAAAGAAGAGGATTTAGCCACTATTATTTTCTCAAGTGGTAGTGAAGGGAATCCGAAGGGAATTATGCTTACAAAAAGAAATATTATGAGCCAATCCGAATGTATCCGTAGAATTGTCTGGCATGATAAGAATACTTGTGTTTTAGGTTTTCTTCCATTTTTCCATTCATTTGGCTTCACAGTTACCTTATGGCTTCCATTAACTAACGGGGTTCGTTGTGTATATCATCCTAATCCTCTTGAACCTAAAATCATTAGTGGGTTGGCTCAAAAGTATGGGGCTCATTTTTTATTGGCAACGAGCACATTTTTACAAGGTTTTATACGAAAAAGTTTACCTGAGGAATTTAAAACGTTATATCTTGCGTTAGCAGGAGCAGAAAAACTACCCGACCGTATACGAAAAGGATTCTATGAGAAATTTGGAATTGAGCCGTTAGAAGGATATGGTGCGACAGAATGTTCACCTCTCGTCTCAGCAAATTTACCTGACTTTGCATCTCCTGGCTTTTTTAATCAGTTCAATAAAGTCGGGACTGTTGGTCGACCTTTACCAGGTGTTTCTGTAAGGATTACACATCCTGAAACAGGTGAAATTTTACCTGTGGGTGAGGAAGGAATGCTTGAAGTTACGGGACCTAATATTATGTTGGGTTATCTGAATTTGCCAGAGAAGACAGAACAGGCTTTACGTGGTGAATGGTATCGCACAGGTGATATTGCAAAAATAGATGAGGATGGGTATATAACGCTTACAGATAGGCTTGCAAGGTTTAGTAAAATTGCAGGAGAAATGATTTCGCATACCCGTGTTGAGGAGGTTTTGCATGAATTATTAGGATTGACTGACTTGAGTATGGCAGTTACAGGTGTCCCTGATGAACAAAAAGGAGAACGATTGGTTGTTTTGCATACATTGGAAGAGGAGCAAGTCAAAACACTTTTAGAATTACTGGAAAAATCGGAGTTGCCTAATTTGTGGAAACCCAGAGCAAATTCATTTTATAAAGTAGATTCGATACCTATACTTGGCACAGGAAAATTAGATATCCGTGCTGTTAAGAAAATGGCTATGAGCATTTCAAACAACTATAACTAAAGAATGAAAAGAGTACTTTGTAAAAGTTTTTGAAACAAAAGTAAATATTTTAGTATAATAATACGTAGTATAGAGAAGAGGAAATAATGTAACTTAAACAATTAATTACTATAAGGAGTGTATTTATGTTTAGAAAAAGTATTTTAGTATTCTGTGCTATCTTTTTAGCGGTTCCATTTTTAGTTACGGCTCAGGATGAGAATAAGGGTGTTGAACAGCCAGTAGGTGTAACCATAAACGGTGTGAATGTCGGTGTTGTTGCGACATTAGCCAAAGGTGAAACAGCATCAGCAAACAACTCCATTGCTCAGTTAAATGCATTGAAAGTAACCGAAGCAAAAGATGTTGACGGCAAATCGTTAGATGATTTGAAAGATAAGATTGTATTTTATATACCTACAAAGTCAGCGGATAAAGTTATTTCTGGTGACCAGATGAGAGGGAAAACAGTGAAGGTTATCGGTAAGTTATTCAAGCAAGCCAATGCACTGTTAGTAGAGGAAGTAACTGTTGAAGGTGGTGGTGATGGTAATGCCGAAGATGATTTTGAGAATCTTCCCGTCGGTTCGAAGAGCCAATTACAAGTTTTATAATATTTTTGAAACACCTTTATTCTTAGTCTAAGATTAAAAGTTTATGCCTGTCAGTAATGGCTGACAGGCATTTTTTATTGTAACATCAATTTCCGTTTTGCCTTCTGAAGATTTTTAATCAAAACTTTATTGTCTGGGTTGATTTTGATACCCATTTCGAAAAATTCTTTGGCATGTGTAAAATCTCCATATTCAGCACATAAAACCCCTGCATTATTAAAAATCACTTCATCCTTACCATCTCCATAGTATTTAATACCATCATTTATAAATATAACTGCTTTTTCACTTTCATTTTTTATATAGTATTGCCTTGCTTTTGCCCATTGAATATTTAACCAAATAAGCCCAGAGGCTAAATCTTTGATATTTTCTGGCTTTATTTTATCCCATTTATATTTCTTCCAATATTCTTCTGATGGAGGGGAAAACTCGTTTTCTCTAAGGAAACGGTAGATAATACCTGCTTGAACCCATGTGCCTTTTGTGCTTGATTTTATATCTACCTTTTTTTCTAAATAAATGGGGTATTCTGTGTTATCAACCAACCAACCAATAAGTTCAGGCTCATATTTTGCTTTAGGAAATGGGGCATATTTTGCCCACTGATTTCTATCCATGTTTTGGAATAATTCTGGATTTAGATAGCCACAGATACGTCCAATCTTAATATCTTTACGGATGCCCTCTACTTGTTGTAGGTAGAGGATAGGGAAACTTGCATGGTCAGTATAAGGGATATAAATAGCATTATTGCTCAGGGAATTGAGAATATTAACTCCGAACTCATGAGCATACCAATAATCAGAATAGTCATTTTTTTCATAGTTGCAGTATAAAGGTATTAATGGGATGAATAAGAAGAGGACGACTATAATATAAGCAATTTTTTTGAAACTATATTTTAACCAATTCAGCAATACCCCAGTTGTTAAGCCAAATGCGATGCAATAGCATACATATAAAGGAATAGCAAAAACGGACATAACTTCAAGCCATTCTAAATCAAAATTGAAGTTTTGAACTAAAATTCCTGCTAAACTCGTTAACAAGCCAATAGAAACTACAAGAATTCCAAACGATGCATACCTAAAAATTATGAAAATGTAAGAAATCAAAATGGGAACAAGAAGTAAAGGTATTCCAAATTGGTCTGTGCTCATTCCAAAAAAGAGGTAGCATTGTTTAAAAAATCGTTCAAGAGACCTTGGATATTGGGTAAGCATAAAAGAGTAATGTTTTCTTAGGATTAGGTGGATAAAATTTATTAACGTTTCAGGATTTCCCCAATCAATAGGAGGATTTGAAATGGAACGAATAGGCAAATAAATAACGACTACTAACCATGATAAAAAAGTTATTAATAAGCAGTGGACAAATACAGTCCAATGTTCCTGATTTTTTATACCTGTATATAAAACAAATACGGCGAACAACAAACCAACAACAAACATTGTGTAATGGTTTCCCAAACTTATCCCGAATATAAAAGAAAACCAGTAAAGATATGTTTTAAAGCGAGTTTCTTTCCAGTGCCATAACAGATATAAACAAAGAATAAGAAATAAGGTATTTAACGTATAAACCTCTGTGATAACGGATTGCTCCCAAAATTCAGAGGAAAACGCAAAAAGTAGAGAACTGCTGACACTGGCTACTTTGCTTTTTGATATTTGGTAAATAAGAAGAAACAAAAAGAATACGGTGCAAGATGCGAAGAAAGCAGATGATAAGTTAACTCGCCATGCAATGTTTTTCATAGGAATGTAAGTAAATGGATGGGAGAGAATACACCATGTTGGATAGCCAGGGGGATGTGGAATCCCGAGAAAATAGGATGCGGTGATTAGTTCACCACTATCCTCAGCCGTTACCGTAGGTGCTAATGTTAAAAGATAAGTAAAAAATGATATTAAAAAGACTAATATTCCAAGAATGAGAATACTTGAGTTCTGATGTAATCTAAAATTTATTTTCTTCACCACGGATAATTCTTTGTATGTTGGAGCGATGTTTATAGATTACCAAAATAGCAATGGAAAGAGTAATTATTACAAATATAACATCATTCGAATGAATAATTGAAACGAGGATAGCCAATGCTATTGCTGATGTTATCGAACCTACACTGACCATCCGTGTGGAAAACGCCATGACCAAAAAAACAATGCCTGCAATAAGAGTTGGTATTGGTGCCAATGCGAGATAAACGCCAGTGCCTGTAGCGACACCCTTACCACCTTTGAATAATAGGAAGATCGAAAAGAGATGACCAAAAATGGCTGATATTCCGACCATTAACGGTAAGTAAGGGTAATTAACTAATATTAATTTGGCTAATAAAACAGGGATAAAACCTTTTAATACATCAATCGCAAGGGATATAATTCCAGGAATTTTGCCTAATACTCTGAATGCGTTTGTAGCACCAATATTTCCACTACCAAATTTACGAATATCTTTTTTGTAAAAAACAATTCCAATCCATAAACCTGTAGGAACAGAACCCAATACATATCCTATTAGAATAGCTACAGGGTAAATCCAATAAGTATTAAGATACCACATCATTTTTCATCACCTTCTTTAAGTTGTATTTTGATAGGGACACCAGTAAAATCATACTTGTCGCGGATAGAATTTTCAATAAAACGAAGATAACTAAAATGAAATAGACGACTTTGATTTACCGACAGTAAAAATTTTGTTGGTTTGACATTTACTTGAGCACCGTAATAAATTTTTGCTCTTTTACCACCTTTGGTTGGTGCAGGGTGTTTCATTTTGATTTCATTGATGAATTGATTAAATTCTGATGTCGGAATACGAAACAATGTATTCTTCTCAACTTTGTCTATTATCTTAAATAGTTCTTTGAAATACTTTTCTTGGTTTTGAATTGTTGATAGAGTTATTGCAGGAATATAATCCCATTGAGGCATCTCCCTTTGAAGTTGGGCGTTCAAATCAATAAAATGCTTTTTTTTGTTGGGAACCAAATCCCATTTGCTAAAACCTATAATAATTCCCACGCCTTGTTCCACTGCATATCCGATTATTTTCTTATCTTGGTCTGTTATACCTTCTAATGCTTCAATAAGAACAAGTACAACATCTGACCTTCTTATTGCCTTTAATGTCCTGTGCACACTGTAAAACTCCACAGCATGCCGAAGATGTGCTTTCCTACGCATTCCCGCAGTATCAATGAGTGTATATTGCTTATCACCTCGTATAAAGGGTATATCAATGGCATCTCTGGTTGTCCCTGGGGTTTCGTCAACAATCACTCGTTCATCCTCTAACAAAGCATTTACCAGTGAGGATTTACCAACATTAGGCTTACCAATTATAGCGATGTTTATAGAAGTATTCTCGATTTCTTTTTCTTCAGTAAAGTTATTTTCTTGTTCAGGGAGCAAATTATAAATATCAGTTAATAATTTATCAATACCAATTCCATGTATGGAGGATATTGGTATCGGTTCTCCCAGCCCTAATGAATACAATTCCACAATATTTGATGCATGTTTTTCATCATCTATTTTGTTAGCAATTAGCAAGACAGGTTTGTTTAATTTAATAACTGTATCACGGACTTCATAATCTAATGAGGTTAAATTTTCTCTTCCATCAGTCACCATAAGTACTATATGGGCACTTTGTAGAGCCCTCCAAACCTGTTTTTGGACTTTTTCGGTTATGGAATCTTTGTATTCGTCAATAATTCCACCAGTATCAACTAAAATAAAATCCTTATCTTTGTAAGACACAATGGTTTCATATCGGTCTCGTGTAATACCTGATTCGTCAAGAACAATAGCTTGCATTCTACCTGCAAGTCTATTAAATAAGGTAGATTTACCTACATTAGGTTTGCCACAAATTGCAACAATGGGTAGATTAATGGCTTGCTGTTTCATGGGTATGTTTATACTTTAATGCAAACTGAATGCCTATAAAAAAATAGTCTATTAAAGAAATGATAGTAAGAGATGTTCCTACAATAAGAAATAAAAATATTAGTTGTTTTATTTGCAATAACACGAAAGCGATTAGTAGCGACAAACAAAAAGAAGTAATTTTGCCCCAAAATCTTGGTTTTACTTTAATATTAGTTAGTTTCTGACTTATCAGGTATGTCCCAATAACAATAACGATGTCTCGGAATAAAACAAGTGGAGGGAACCACAATGGGATAGGATATTCAAAGGAAGTATTAGCAGAAATAAAGGCAAGACTTAAATTTACTGCAAGTTTATCTGCAAGAGGATCCAGACGAGCACCTAATTCAGAACGGAGATTAAATTTTCTTGCGATATAGCCATCTGACAAATCGGTAATGATGGCGATAACACAAATAATAAAGCCAATGTAACGTAGATAGTCTCGTTCTTGCGTATAGAACGTTATTACTGTTAAGAAAAAAGGTATTAGCAGTATTCTAAAAAATGTAATAAGATTTGGTATCGTCACCTATCTAACCTTTATAAAAGTTTATTTTAAACATTTCATATTATCTTAAATGATTTATATCCGTCAAATAACATTGTGAAAACATACCCTGCATTATGAATATTAGTTATTTGGTTGTAGATGCCGTTTAATTCGGACTAATAGTTCGCTGGGGTAAAATGGTTTGGTAATCACATCCGACGCTCCTACTTGAAGACTATGAGCACGAGCATCAGGTGTATGAGCAGAGGTTACACATATAACAGGTATATTTTGTGTTTGAGGATTAGATTTTATTTGTTCACATACTTCATAACCACTCATCATTGGCATCATTAAATCTAATAAAACAATATCGGGTTTCTCTGTTGAAACTAAATCTAAAGCCGATATTCCATCGTATGCAGTAATTACGTGATAGCCCTCACCTTTTAAGGTTTTTTCCAAAAATTCGACCACATCAGGCTCATCATCCACAACTAAAATCTTATATTTGTCCATTATCTTTCTCCATTCATTTAATATAATATCATAAATTACACTTTATTTTATATAAACGTTACTTAATTGAACTGTTTTTACAAAAAAACAATTTCTTTTTAATCTAAATTACATACTATTATTATTATAATTAAAATAATTATATCAATCAAATATTTATTCGGACGGTTTGAAATCTTTGATAATCAATTGACAACCGCCATAAATTTTAGATGTAGATATTTTAGGTGTATAAACAATATCTAAAAATTTTGTGGAGGTTTCTCTAAAGAAACGTTCTGCAAGGAAATATCCCGTGCCATAAAATATTTTGTTATCTTGTTTCAAAGCCATACGAATGTGTAAGTCTTTAAAAATTTGAACGGTATGAGGGATAACTTCAACTTTTGTAGTACAAAATAGGGGAGGCGAATTTCCGTACCCCGTTGGTTCAAACCGTTGTAAGTATTGAAGAAAAGGAGAATCAATCTGAGAAAAATTTAATATACTATCGATTTCTAACACTAACAATTCTTTTTCTTTTTTACGTTCTTGTGCAATCAACTCTTTTACAAGTTCTGTAAAGATAGGAATATTTTCTTCAAGTAGGGTAAATCCTGCTGCTAATTTATGGCCACCATATTGTTCTAAGACATGTCTACATTGATTTAACACCTGTATAATATCAATTCCGTAAATACTTCTTATAGACCCCTTGGCAATACCCTTATCATCTACTGTAATGAGAGCCACTGGCACAGAATACCGATTGGCAAGGCGACTTGCGACAAGTCCAATGATGCCTTGATGCCAATTTTTTCTGGTTAGGACAATGGCATGGGCATCCTTTCCTACACATGCGTCTATTTCTGAAATTGCGTCTTTAAGGATTTCTGTTTCTATATTTTTTCGCTCTTCATTTGCTTCAATTAATTCTTGAGACAACGCCATAACCTTTTGTTCGTCATCGCATAGCAATAACTCTAAAGATTTAAATGCGTTATCCAATCTACCCGCTGCATTTATTCGTGGTGCCAACCCATAAGAGATTTTTTCAACATCCATATCATCCAATGATATGTTTGACATTTCTGCAAGAGCCCGGAGTCCTGTCCTCTTATATTTTGATAGATGTTTTAATCCAAGAGCCACTAAGGTTCGGTTCTCTCCTGTTAATGGCATGACATCAGCAACTGTCGCAAGGGCAACTAAATCAAGGTCGTTGGGAGAACCGTTAAGAGCCAATGCCAGCTTAAAAGCTACGCCTGCACCGCATAGATTTATACTCGGATGGTCAGGTTCTTCCAGACGGGGGTTAATAATGCTTTTTGCTTTCGGTAATTCTTCCGCTGGCATATGATGGTCGGTTATTATAATGTCTATCCCTAATTCTTCAGCCCTTAAACTTGCTGGAATAGTTGATATACCATTATCTACCGTTATAATTAAATTTATAGATTTAATCTTAGCGTCTTCAACGATTTCAGGAGTTAGACCATAACCATTTGATATTCTTTCAGGGAGTATCGGATAAACTTCTTTTATTCCGAATCGCTTTAACCCACGAGTTAATATGGCAGTTCCTGCAATACCATCAACATCGTAATCACCAAAAATCCAAATCTTTTCATTTTTTTCTTTAGCCTGAATAATTCTTTCGACTGCTTTATCCATACCCTTCAAAGAGAATGGAGATATAATTTGATTAACGGATGGTTTGAAAAACTCCTCTGCTTTAGTTGGTGTATCAATACCACGGTTAATCAAAAGATGAGCTATAATTGGTGGAATCTCTAATTGGTTCGAAATCTCTTGAACCTTTTCGTGATTCCATTCGTTTATTTTCCAAACAATATTTTGTTCAAGACTGTTCATTGTATTAATCGTTCTCGTGCTAAACGGACAACGTAATTGGTTGCCTCCTCAATTGTTAAATTAGATGTGTCTAAGTAGACAGCATCATCGGCTTTACGCAAAGGGGAATGTTCCCTCTCCATGTTACGGCGGTCTCGCTCTGCAATTTCTTCTAACAATTTGTCGATGGAAATAAAAATTCCCCGTTTCTCTAATTCTTTTTGTCTTCGGTGTGCACGAACCTCTTGATTTGCGTCCATATAAATTTTACATTTGGCTTTGGGAAAAACAACTGTGCCCATATCTCTGCCCTCAGCCACAGTTGAATATTTTATAGCGAAAAGTTGTTGAAGATAAACGAGGTGTTCTCTTACTTGTGGATTTTCGTCTAATTTATAGATAAATCTTGTAATCTCAGGGGTTCGTATTTCTTTTGTTATATCAATACCACCGACTATAACCTTTAACCCTTCCTCAAATGGTATTAAATCCAATTCCATTTTTTTAGTATGTTCTGCAACTTCATTGGGATTGTCTATATCGACATTAGAATTTAAAGCCCACCATGTCGCTGCACGATACATCGCCCCAGTGTCTAAATATTGAAATCCTAATTCCTTCGCTGAAAGGCGAGCAACGGTACTTTTTCCTGCACCAGCAGGTCCGTCTATGGCAACAACATTTTCTATTTCAGATAATGCTCTTTGTTCAATCTCCATGTTATCCTTTTTCTTATTTTTGTTTTATTCATAATTTAAATTAATGTCAATAATATTTATTTATATAAATCCTCTCATATTATAACAAGAACATTAACCTTTAATCCATAAAAAAATTAATTTAAAACTGATGGTTCTTATGCTTTTCCTATTAGGACAATATACAAATAAATCATATCAAAAATAAATGCAAATAGACACATTCCAATGCTGGCGATTGTCATCCCCTTATGAATACCGCCTTTGCCAAGTAGTGCAAATATAAAGCCAATAATAACCAATATACAACTCAAGGCAGGTATTGTAATTGTTGTAAGGGAGGTCAAACTTGAAACGAAACCAATTGTAGCAAAAACTGTTTTTTTACTTGTCATATAACCACCTTGATACATTATACCCTAACTAACTTAGCATATCTACAAAATATTTATTGTTTTTGCGATATTCTCTTCAAAGGGCGGATATATTAGTCCTTTTTCTGTTATAAATGCAGTTATATTCTCTGCGGGCGTAACATCAAAAGCGGGATTGTAAAATTGGATATTTTGGGGTGCAATTATCTCGTTTTTCCATAGATAAATCTCTTTTGCGTCACGTTGTTCTATTGGTATTTGTGAACCATTAGAAATATTTAAATCAAAAGTTGATATAGGAGCAGATACATAGAAAGGAATATTGTGATGTTTGGCTAAAATTGAAAGGGAATATGTTCCTATCTTATTAGCGGTATCACCATTTTTAGCAATGCGGTCTGCACCGACAATAACTAAATCAACTTTTTTCTCTTTCATAACTTGTCCTGCCATATTATCGCAAATAAGAGTGACTGGAACTCCTGAATAGTGTAGTTCCCATGCTGTAAGTCGTGCCCCTTGGAGTAGAGGTCGTGTCTCATCGGCATAGACATGAACATCCTTTCCATTTTCAAAAGCAATGTAAATAGGGGATAGAGCAGTCCCATACTCGCCTGTGGCAAGTGCACCCGCATTACAATGGGTCAATATATTGGCATGGTTTTCAATTAATGTGTTTCCATTTATACCAATTTGTTTACAGGCGTTTGTCTCTTCTTCATATATGCTTAATGCCTCCTGTTCTAATATTGCCATAAATTCATTGATGTCTTGTTCTTTATGAAATTCTGCACATTTTAACATTCTATCGGTTGCCCAAAATAGATTGACAGCAGTTGGCCTTGTTTTTTTTATCTTATCCGCTAATGGAAACAGTATTGCTAAAGCTTCTTCTGCACTTTTTGGATTTTGGTGATATAGAATTGAAAAAAGTGTAAATCCAGCAAAAATACCTAATGCAGGTGCCCCGCGAATTTTTAATTGTTTTATAGCTACTTCTGCATCACTTATTGTTTCAATTTCTATATATTCAAGGGTGTTTGGAAGTAAGGTTTGGTCTATAATTTTTAATTTGCGATTGTCCCATATAATCGGTTTTATTCTCGGTTTCATTTTGATTCCACTTTTCTATTAGTTAAAGGAATACTCTTTCTGTATTTTCATCATAACATAAAAATTCATCTACCATCTGTGTTTCATCTTCTGTGATTGGCATAAATTTTCCAGAGGCTTTGACATATATTTCGTTATTTTCGATATCTATTAAAACACCTTCTGTATATGCTAAAAGTCGATGCCCTTTTACTATCCATGTTTTGACAAGTAGGTCTTTATTTAAAGGAACTCTTTTTAAAAATCGGACTGTAAATTCTGCAGTAACACACATTCGTTTGAAGTGACGTGCTGAAGACCACGCCATCGTTTCGTCAATAGCTGAGGATACAACTCCTCCATGTGCATAACCAGGGTACCCAGTGTGTTTATCTGTAAATTTTACTGGTAATAACGTATATTCACCATCTATAAAGAATTGAGATTGTAGACCCGATACGTTTTTTGTTCCACAAACAAAACAATATGGATAGGTAGGTAATTTTTTTAAGTCCATAATACTTCTCCTTGTAAATTGAAAACATTGGAAGGTAATTATAACGGGAGTATTATAAAAAAAATTATGAAAAACTACAATATTATCTTAAAACCCTAAACAATAGACGTCCCAATAAACTTATTACATGTGTTTTTCTAAAATATGCAACTCCACGATAAAATACATTAAGTATTGCAATCAAAAAAGGTGATTTGATAGAAGAGAAAAAAGGAAATATACCCACTGTGCTACATATTTTTTGAATTGCAGGTATCTGTGTCAGAATAGTATTGTTATCTACAATAAAGTGAATGGATTTATTAACATTATCTTTATTAGTTAAAATACGAGTTGAGTGACTTCTTAATTTTGATGATTCTAATAACTCAATTTTTGTGGATAACTGATTGTCTTTTTTATTTAAATACTTAACGAGATTATTACATAATTCACAAGAATCATCGTAAATTAATATAGGTTTCATAATTTAAATAATCCATTTTATAACAATAAAACAATAGATACAGCCTAATTGTTTCCATATAGCTATTTTTGGAGCATATATGACCCCAAGAACTAATGAATTTCAGAAACCTCTCGAAGAAATTATTAAGTTAAAAGCAAAACATTTGGAATTAGATTTGTGTGGTATTGCAATGGTTAATGAGGTAAATACTGTTGAGCATTTAAGAAAATGGGTGAGCTTTGGTTATCATGCACAAATGTCATGGTTTGAAAAAAGTGTTGACATAAGGGCGGAAATAAAAAGATGGTATCCTAATGCCGAATCAGTTATTGTTGTGGGGAAGGATTATTATCATAACTGTGATATTTCTCAAATTGCACTATACGCTCACACAAAAGATTATCATGAAGATATAAAAAGTAAATTAAACAATTTGGCAACTTTTATATCAACTATTGTAGATAGGTTTGAGTATAAAATATCAGTTGATACAGGACCGATACATGAAAAATCGTGGGCTATTCGTGCTGGATTAGGATGGCAGGGTAAGAATACACTTATCATTAATCCTGAATTAGGTTCGTGGTTTTTAATTGGGATATTGGCAACGAATATTAAGTTAAAGCCTGACCCAATAGTAAGCTATGAATGTGGAAATTGTTCTATTTGTATTGAAGCATGCCCTACGCAAGCTATCCACAGAGAAGGGATTTTAGACTGTAACAAATGTATATCATATCATACTATTGAAAATAAGAGTGAAATACCTGACACTATCAAAAGCAAAATAAAAACTACTATTTTTGGTTGTGATATTTGTCAGAGAGTTTGCCCTTGGAATAAAAAACGAAAGATAAAAACAAACTATGATTGTAATTTAGCAACATGCCTTAAAGAAAAAGATTTATATAAAATTGGTGAACATGAATTCATTGAATTATTTTCGGAATTACCAATCAAAAGGATAGAATTTAATGGATTTAAGAGAAATATTGCTATTTATCAAAAAAACAAGGAATAATTTTATCCTGATATAAGTTTATAAATTTAGCATTTATTATAAAATTATTAATTTAATAAACAAAAATTTTTATGTTATAATAATTACTTGTTAGCTTTCGAACCTACCTGAAACAAAATCGGAGATTTGTTATATGAGTATTAAATTTGAAGTTTTTGACACAACATTAAGAGATGGTGAACAATCACCTGGTGCCAGTATGAATGCTCAAGAAAAGTATCAAATGGCATTGCAACTGGAAAAGCTGGGTGTAGATACCATAGAAGCAGGATTTCCAATAGCGTCGAAACAGGAATTTGAATCAGTTCAAAAAATAGCAGGTGCAATAAAAAAATGTCGTGTAGCTGCACTTGCAAGGGCACTTGATGCAGATATTAAATGTGCAATAGATGCTTTGAAGCATGCAGAAAAACCGACACTCCATACCTTTATTGCGAGTTCTGAAATACACATGGAATATAAGCTAAAGATGACACCGAAGGAAGTTTTGCAAAGAGCAAAGGAAGCAGTGAAACTTTCGAAGAGTGCCATACAAAGGGTTGAATTTTCAGCAGAAGATGCTACCCGTTCACGTTGGGATTTTTTAGTGGATTTGGCAAAAACGGCAATAGATGCGGGTGCAGATGTTATAAATCTACCAGACACCGTAGGTTATACAACTCCGAACGAGATAAAAGAGATGTTCGCCTATGTTATAGAAAAAGTCCAACCTCCTGAGCATGTTATTTTTTCATGTCATAATCACAATGACTTAGGTTTAGCGGTATCAAATGCTTTAGCAGCATTAGAAGGTGGGGCACGTCAAATTGAATGCACAGTAAACGGTATCGGCGAAAGAGCTGGTAATACCTCTATGGAAGAGTTAGTAATGATTATACATACACGGCACGACATTTACCCATACACATGTAATATCATTACCACAGAGATTATGCCGTCCAGCAATTTGTTATCAAAATTAACAGGTTTAAAAGTGCCATATAATAAACCCATTGTGGGACGGAATGCCTTTGCTCATGAATCGGGGATACACCAACATGGTGTAATTGCAAATACGAAAACGTATGAAATAATAACACCAGAATTAATTGGTAATGTCCGTTCAACCCTTGTTTTGGGCAAACATTCTGGTAGGGCAGGACTGGCAAAACGTTGTGAAGAACTGGGCTATAATTTAAGCAAGGAAGAATTAGATAAACTGTATGAAAAATTTATGGTGTTGGCTGAGCGGAAGAAAGAAATATATGATGAAGATATATTGTTGTTAATTGTTTCACTACAACAAGAGCAGATTGAAACATATCATTTAGAGCAAGTACGAACAGCGGGACATGACCCTTATACAGCCTTAGTAAAATTGAGAAAAGGTGAAGAAGTATTTATGGACACTGCTATTGGAGATGGTCCTGTGGATGCTGCATGTAAAGCAATTGAACGAATTACAGGGGTGTTGGGACAATTAGAACAATTCGATATTCGTGCAACAACACCGGGGAAAGATGCTATTGGTGAAGCGACATTGGTCGTAAAATTTAATGGTAAAAAGATTACGGGTAATGGCTCAAGCACGGATATTGTTGAGGCGGCAGTAAAAGCATACTTAAACGCAGTGAATAAGTATCTTGCCATCAAAGGTGCTTTAGGTGAATATTAGTCATATCAACCTTTTGATAAAATAGTTATAATAATGGTATAATATGTTCTCTTTTGAGGGGTAACCAAATATAATAAAGGAGATTAAAAAGTGAAAGAAGGTATCCATCCTAATTATGTTGAAGCAACTGTAAAATGTGCTTGTGGCAATACATTTAAAACACGAGCCACAAAACCTAATATCAATGTAGAAATATGTTCAAATTGTCATCCATTCTTCACAGGTAAACAAAAATTTGTTGATAGTGAAGGAAGAGTAGAGAGATTTCAAAAGAAATATGCTAAAAAGTCAGCACAAAATCCCCAATCTAGTTAAAGATAGCCCCCCTATATAATATGGATACCATTTTGCGCGATAAATTACGCGCCATCAATGAAGAATATGAACGGCTTCATGAGAAAATGGCTTTACCTGAAATAGTAAGCGACCCAGAAGCCTATAGGCGACTTGTTCGTGCTCAAAAAGAGATGGAAGAAATTGTAACAAGTTTTCAACAGTATGAATCATGTGAAAAAAGCCTTAATCATGCCGAGGAAATATTAAGAGAAGAAACAGACCCAGAATTAATTTCACTTGCCCAGGAAGAAAAGAATAGTTTGCAGGAGCAATTAGTAGAATTAGAGAAAAAATTACGAATTTTATTATTACCTAAAGACCCGAATGATGAAAAAAATACAATTATTGAAATAAGAGCAGGAACAGGTGGGGAAGAGGCAGGACTGTTTGTTGCCGATTTATACCGTATGTATACACGATTTGCAGAAAAGAAAGGGTGGAAAGTTGAACTTATAGATGAACATCCGACAGAACTTGGTGGATATAAAGAAATATGTTTTCAAATTTCAGGATTTCGGGTTTACAGCCAGTTAAAATATGAGGGTGGCGTTCATAGAGTTCAACGTGTCCCAGAAACAGAGGCTCAAGGTCGTATTCATACCTCCGCTGTAACAGTAGCAGTTCTTCCAGAAGCAGATGAAATAGATATTCAAATTGACCCTAAAGACTTGCATATTGATGTGTATCGCTCCTCTGGGCATGGTGGTCAGGGAGTAAACACGACTGATTCCGCAGTCCGTATTACCCATATTCCGACGGGTATTGTAGTTACGTGTCAAGATGAAAGGTCACAACATAAAAACAAAGCACGTGCATTGAAAGTCCTACGTTCTCGACTATTGGATATTAAAATTCATCAGGAACAAACTACAAGGTCAGAGCATCGAAGAATACAGGTGGGTTCTGGTGACCGTAGCGAACGCATTCGAACATATAACTTTCCACAAAATAGAGTTACAGACCATCGTATAGGCTTAACTTTGTATTCGCTTGACCAAATTTTAGATGGTGAACTGCAACCCATTATTGATGCACTTGTCGCTGCGGACCAGGCAGAACGACTTGCTCAAATAACAGAAACTGAAATCTCTACTACCAAATAAAAATTATCATGACTCCCCTCTGGGAAAGTTTAAAAAAAATTACAGACGAGTTATCATCAATCTCTGATAATCCACGATTTGAAGCAGAGTTACTTTTGTCGCAGTCCTTAAATATAAGCAGGGCAGAACTATTAGTAAAAATTAAGGAGAACATAAAAATTCCACCCATAGTTGAAGATTGGGTCCAACGTAGAAAAAAACACGAGCCACTTGCCTATATTCTTGGCTTCACTGAATTTTTTGGACTAAAAATAAAAACATCTCCACCTATCTTCATTCCGCGACCCGAAACTGAACTCCTTGTAGAAAAATCATTAGAACTCATAGAAAAAGGTGGAAAGGATAAAGTCAGAATTTTAGAACTTTGCACTGGGACTGGGTGTATTTCGATTGCTATTGCCAAGAATATAAGAAAAGAAACCAATATTTTTGCCCTTGACATCAATCATGAGGCGGTAGAACTTGCACAAGACAATGCAAAAATGAATGAAGTAAATATTTATTTTATCGTTGCAGATTTATTTCAGTCCTTGAACCGGAAGGAAAAATATGACCTTATTGTTGCCAATCCACCCTATATTTCAGAGAATGACCGTGAAAAACTCCCGCCAACGGTAAAAGATTTTGAGGACTCGAAAGCACTTTTCAGTAAGGATAATGGGTTAGATATAATTAAGCATATAATTCAAGAAAGTATTTATTACCTACACAAAGGTGGTTATCTTTTAATGGAAATAGGAGAGAATCAAAACGATAATGTGGAGAATTTATTAAGTACTAATAATTACGAAGAAATAAATACTTTATTAGATCTGCAATCACTACCAAGGGTTGTTATAGGAAAATGGAATTACTAAAAGAAACAGGTTCTAAGTAATTATGGAAAAAGAATCATTTCATTACAGCAAAACTATCCGAGATATGCCGTTAGAGGAAAGACCGCGTGAACGTTTAGCGCGTTTAGGACCGAAAGCTTTGAAAGATGCGGAGTTAATCGCAGTTCTTTTTCGAACAGGTACACGAGAATTAAGTGCAGTTGCACTTGCAGAGGCGGTAATAAATACCTTTGGGAATTTACAAAAACTCTCTCAAGCATCTATTGAAGAAATAACAACAAAAGTAAAGGGCATTGGGAAAGTAAAGGCTATAGAATTGAAAGCAGCATTAGAATTAGGAAAAAGACTTGTTGAGTATCAACGTGGACCTGTGCAACGAATCAAAAAGCCTGAGGATGTTGCACATTTATTAATGAATGAATATAAAAATTACGAAACAGAACATTTTAAGTGTATTTTGTTAAATATAAGGAATGATGTCTTAAAAGTTGTAGAAGTGTCACATGGTGGGTTAGATAATACTATAGCAAACCCGTCAGATGTTTTTCGTGACGCGGTGCGGATAGGTGCTTCTAATGTTATTGTGACTCATAATCATCCTTCTGGGGATGTAGAACCGAGTCAAGCAGACATAGACATAACAAAACAACTTGTAGACGCTGGAAACATTTTAGGAATTCAACTGTTAGACCACATCATTTTTGGTGATGGAAAATATCTAAGCTTAAAAGAAAGGGGCATCTTTTGAATAATACAATTAATGCATGGATTGTTGGAGCCAAATATTATATCCCTTGTTTCCTTATTGGATGCTCACTTTTATATCTTGGATATATAGCGTATAAGCCTTTATTTATTATCGGAGTAATTTTGATTATAATTTCAGGCTTTATACTATCTTTTTTTAGAGATTTTCCAAGAAGTATCGTATCAGCCGACAATGAATTTATTTCCCCTGCTGATGGGACTGTCGTAGAAATTAAAGAAATCGAAAATACAGAATATTATGATGGCAAATGTTTAAGGGTAGCCATTTTTATGTCTATTTTTAATGCCCATGTAAACCGTGTTCCTTTTGACGGAGTTATTAAAAAGATACGTTATAAAGAAGGAAGATTTATGAATGCCATGAAAAGTCAGGCTTCAGATTTGAATGAGTCTAATGCTATCTTTTTAGAAACATCAGAAGGGTATATTACTATTCGACAGATTGCAGGGAAAATTGCTCGTAGAATTGTATGTCCTGTAAAAGAAGGAATGTTTCTAAAGAAAGGTCAAAAATTTGGCATGATAAAGTTTGGTTCCAGAGTAGAACTATACTTACCGCAAAATGTCAAAATATATGTTAAAATAAATGATAAAGTATATGCTGGTGCCACTATTATAGGAAAGTTTAACAAATTATGATGAACCCAAAGAAGAAGAAACAAAAAAATGGAGTAAAAAAAGAAACTCGTAGACCTATAAATGTTCTGGCAAGCGTTTTTACGACGATAAGCCTTTACTTAGGGATAGCGAGTATCTTTGCAAGTATTGGCTCTGAATTTGAAAAAGCTTCATATTTTATATTGTTAGCAATAATTTTTGATTCCCTCGATGGCACAATTGCAAAGTTAACCAACAGCGTTTCCGAATTTGGAAAACAGTATGACAGTCTTAGTGACTTAATTACATTTGGAGTCGCCCCTGGGATATTGGTATTTATGGCATATTTACCAGCAGAATTTCACCTACCTATATCACCAAGAGCTGAATCTATCATCGGTAAAACGGGTTCATATATGGCCATCATTTATGTAATATGTGCTGCTTTGAGATTAGCAAGGTTTAACACGTATGAAGTAGAATTTCGAGATTCTTTCCGAGGGTTACCGTCTCCCGCCGCAGGAGGAACATTAGCCGCTTTTGTTCTGTTTATTAATTATTTTGAACCACGTCTTGAACTTCATAAATTGGGACCATTTGCTTTCTATGCATTAGGCCCAGTAGCAGTTATTCTAGCTCTTTTAATGGTTAGTTCTGTAAGGTATCCCAAAGACCGATTAAAATATTTTATATTTTCACCTAAACCAGCATTTATTACTTTAGCAATCACTGCATTTGTTATTGCAATTATTCATTATGCAATGACTACTTCAATTGCAATTGTATTGTTCCCTATTATGTTGACTTATGTCGGCTTTGGACTTGGCGATACTTTATATCAGTATTTGTCCACAACCTCTGAAAAAGACAAAGAAAAAGAAGCAAAAATAGTAAAAGACCCCCTCCCAAAGAATTTATAAGCGAATTCTGATGTTGTTATTTTAAACAGGATTTTATACGGCTATGCTTAAATCATACATATATAAATATAATTTTTTGCGTTATATAGAAATAATTTTAGGGCTTATATTTATAACCAGTGCAGTACTTAAAGTTATAGAGATAAATCGGTTTTGTGTGCAGATATATGCGTATGGAGTTATTACCAATAAAGAACTACTACCTTTTATTGCTGTGGTAACAATACTTATTGAAATTACGATAGGGGTATTGTTTTTATTAGCATTTCCATATAGAAAACTCTCAATGGGGGCTAATTTAGCCTTGTTATTTATCTTTACATGTTTAATTCTTTATGGATGGATATTTAACGACTTAAAAGACTGTGGATGTTTTGGACGGATTGAAGTTGGTCCAGGGACATCCGTCTTAAAAAATTTAATGTTTATTTTTTTTACTATTCTATGTTTCACTGGTGTGAAACATGGTGAAATAGTCAAAGATAAGAAGTATAGCCTACGTTTTGTGATACCCCTTTTGATTATTTGGGGTCTTACCTTGTCTGTCAGTATTAACAAACTAAATCAGGAAAAGATAAAAACACAAAATAATAAGAGCGACTCTCTCAGCCCTTATGCTGGGATGGTTTTGGAAATAGAGAACAAAACATATAATTTAGGAGAAGGTGACTATCTAATAGCATTAGTTAGTTTTGGATGTGACCATTGTTTAGAGGAGGCTCCAAAATTAAATCAATATGTTTTATATGGAAATTTACCACCTCTTATTGCATTATGTCTCGAAGAATCTCAGGAGGAGAAAGAAGAGTTTATAACTAAAATCCAGCCTATTTTCCCAATATATTCACTTGGGGATAAAGTTCGTTTGTTTTTTAGTCTTATTGGAAAAGAGCCACCACGACTTGTCTATTTAAATAATGGCAAAATTGTAAAGTATTGGGACTATGATTTACCTAATCCTGAGGTTTTAGAAGAAGAAATCAGAAAGGCTGAGGATAAGAAATCAGCATCGTTCAATTGATATTTTAATATAATCATCAATGGTCTATTTTTGAAAAGAAAGGGGTATTTAGAGTATCATTTAACATCATTATTTATTTTGTACCCCTGCTAAAATAATTAAAAAGGTTTTCTGTTTTTATGTCAAATCCCGAACCTGTTATTCAAACAAAAGATTTAACAAAGGTATATGATACGGGTTTCAGAGGTGAACAAGTTTCTGCCTTAACACAATTAAACTTAGAAGTTTTCCCCTCTGAAATATTTGGTTACTTAGGACCTAACGGTTCTGGTAAAACAACAACCATCAAGCTTTTATTAGGTCTTATTTTTCCGACATCAGGTGAAATAAAAATCATGGGGAAAAAAGATATTTATTCCCCGCAAGTTAAAAAGAATATTGGTTACCTTCCCGAGGGTTCTTATTATCCAGATTTTTTAAGAGGTGAGGAAATCTTAAAGTTTTACGGCCAACTTTATGGTTTAACAGGGAAGGAATTAAACAAACGTATTGATGAAGTTTTAGAAATAGTGGGCATGAAACATGCACGACGTCGAATGCTAAAAGGGTATTCTAAAGGAATGCGTCAACGGATAGGTTTGGCTCAAGCCCTCATTAGCGACCCACAAATATTAATATTAGACGAACCAACCACAGGGTTGGACCCTATTGCTCGGAAAGAGATAAGGGATATTCTTTCTCGTTTGAGAGATGCAGGTAAAACATTGTTTATTTCGAGTCATGAATTATTAGAGGTCGAGATGATTACAAATCGGGTGGGTATTTTATACAACGGAATTCTACGGGTTTCAGGGACATTAGATGAATTGTTAATTTCAAAAGAACGTATCCTTGAATTTGCTAATGCAACCGATGAAAGGATTCAAGAAATTAAAGATAGGGGAGGGGATGTAGTAGATAACCTTGAAGATAGAATATATTTGAAGGTTAAAGATGACCAGGAACTCTACAATACAATAGAATTGGGAAAAACAGTAGGACTTCAATTAGTAAGTATAACGCCAAGAAGAGAAACCCTTGAAGAACTATTTGTTCGTGTTGTTAACACTGCAAAATTAGAACGGAGCAAAAACAATGAACATGTTGATTGATTTTATAAAAGGTCCATGGTTTATCGCCATTTACACATGGAGAGAAGGTCTCCGACGCAAAACGTTAGTAGGTTTTTTAATTTTAAGTTTGTTGGTTATTTTTGGTGCTACATTTATGACATCATTTATTAATCAAGCAACCGTAGGTGATGTAACTACGGATATGGACCTAAAATTAATTAAAGATATATGTGTAACAACAATATCTATTTTTGGAATATTGATAACTATCTTCATTTCTGCATCTGTTGTCCCCTCAGAGATTGAGAATCGAGTTATCTATACCATCCTCTCAAAACCTGTACGTCGGTTTCAGTATCTTTTTGGGAAATTCTTAGGTGCCCAATTAATTATTATTATGAATCTCTGCTTAATGGGAGGCCTCTTCTTCGTTGCTCTTTATATTAAGCAAAGGATACTTCCGACATTGTTATTATGGTCTGTTTTCTTAACCTATTTTGAGTTTCTTATTGTATCCGCTCTAACATTCGCAATAGCATGTGCAGCAAGTTCATCAGTTTTACCAACAATTGCTGGACTCTTTATTTATATAACAGGTAGCCTTACAGAATATCTAAAAGATGTATACAATCGTTCAGGTCAAACAGGAGAATGGTTTGACTCACTTATTGGATACATTGCTTACCTGCTGTGGAATATTCTCCCTGACTTACAAAGATTTAGCCTTAAAACACAAATTATTAATTCACAACCTAACGACCCACCTACAGATGTATTAATTCCTCAATTGGTGTTGTATGGATTAATCTACGCTGTAAGTGGATATATTCTGGCATACTGGATTTTCAGAAAACGTGAAGTATAATGTAGAAAATAACTATGAATGATAAACTCATAAATATTGTTTTATTAATTTTATTTATAACCTTTATTGTATTAGGCTCAATTCAAGGTAATAGAGTTGAGTACTTGAGAGAGTGTGAAGCCTTTTATCGTTGGGTTCTTGCGGTAGGCACACAGCAGAGACTTTTCCAGAGTTCCGAGGAGGAGAGCAAATCGAGCAAATATGTGGATATGCAATTATTTGAGAATGTATCCGAGAAAGCATTACCCATCCTCTCTAAGAACGAGACTATAAAAAGCACTATAGATGCTTCTCTCTCAGCAAAAGAAAACTTTGCAAATATCATTGGAAACATTGAAAATGATGCCCTCATTTGGCAGGTAGTATCAACAAAGGAATTTGGAGAGTTACGTAATGAATTTTTGAAAAGTCTGCGTGATGGTAAAATTCAATTTAACAGAGAAATTGGGTACGCAGAGGCTCAAGCAAGTGGAGTAAACATATTCAATTTGTTTTTCGGTTTCCGAAAGATTGCAGCAAGCCTTATCTGGTTAGAAGTGGACAGATATTGGCATCAAGGATTGTTATATAGAATGGTGCCTTTGATGAGAACCTGTGTTGCATTAGACCCCAATTTTGTTGAAGCCTATCTTATTGGTGCGTGGCATCTTGCATATAATGCAACTGCTAAACTTACCGATACGCCCCAACAATTGAAAAAATGGAGCCCAAAATATAAAGCATGTGTTGGTGAAAAAGAGACCTTTTATTATTTGGCAATTGATTTCTTAAAAAATGGAATACGACATAATCCCAGGGATTATAAGTTGTATTTCGACCTCGGCTTTGCTATTTATAAAAATAAGATGAATGATTATCCGAATGCAGTTCGTTATCTAACGGAGGCTGTTCGTGTTCCCCACGAACGATGGGTCAGAAGGCAGTTATACATCTGCCAAGAGTTGAATGGGCAATATGAAGATGCTTTAAGAGGCTGGGAGGATTATAAACAGAGATTTCCAGATAATCCCGTTGCTGGACGCTTTATTCTCAGGAATCAAGGGAAAATTTATGAACAAAAGGCACAGGAAATAATAAAAGAAGCGGAAGCAATAAACAACCCGAGTGAAAAGCAAGCAAAATTAGAAGAGGCAAAAAGTTACAAAGATAAAGCAAAGGAAATTTGGAATAAGTTAGTTAATGAAGAAGATGACCCTTATGGGATGTATCGACTTCTTCTAATGGATGCAATGGACTTATATAATGAAGGAAGATATCTTGAATCTATTGCTGTTCTTGATAAAGCACGGTGGGAAAGTCCAAGTAATTTTGATGAAGCATCGGACTTGATAATAAGCATAAAACAGGAAGCAAAGTTACCGCTAACCGTTTCTGAAAAGAAGGCAGTTCTTCGTAAAGCAGAAGGTGACCGTTGTCAGGGTATGCCAGAACAAATCCCAAATGAGGGATAAAAACAAATTTATGACCAGTATGAAATATGAAAATATAAGGCGTAATTTAGAAATAATAAGAGAAAAGATAGAAAAAGCAAAGTCAAAACGTAAAACAAATAAAAATGAAATTACTATTGTCGCAGTAACAAAGACAGCAGATATAGATGACATCCAAACAGTATATGGAATGGGGATACAACATTTTGGAGAAAATAGGGTAGAACTCCTTTCAGAAAAAGCCAAACAACTTTCTAATGAAATTCAATGGCATATGATAGGCACTATTCAGAGAAGAAAAATACCAAGTATATTAGATTGTTGTAAATATATTGATTCTGTAGACCGAATAGAAGTAGCTGAAACATTACATAAAAAGGCGATGGAAAGAGGCATTACTGAAGTTCCTATCTTAATACAGCTAAACATTTCGGGTGAAGATACAAAACACGGTTTTCGGGTATCAGATTTTGAGGATATATTTGATAAAATAAGTTCATATCATACATTAATCATACGAGGTTTGATGACCATAGCCCCATTGAACGCAGATGAAAAGACATTACGTAACATTTTCAGTAAGTTAAAGGATATAGGAGATAAATACAAATTAGAAACTCTCTCTATGGGTATGAGTGATGATTATGAGATAGCCATAGAAGAAGGTGCTACAGAAATTCGTTTAGGTAGAGCCATATTTGGATAGATAAAAAACAGTTTTATAGGAAATGAAAAATGATAAATGAACTGGAACAAGTTAAAGCAACAGCACTACAAAAAATAAAAACAGCAGATTCAACAGAAGCACTCGAACAAATACGAGTCGAATTTCTTGGAAAAAAAGGAAAAATAACAGAAGTATTAAAGCAATTGGGTAGTATCCCCCCCGAAGAGCGACCTAAAATAGGGAGTGTTGCTAATGAGGTAAAAAAGATACTTACTGAGGCTATTGAAAATCAACATAATGTATTGTTAGAAAAAGAGTTACAACGAAAAATTGAACAAGAACAAATAGACATTACCCTGCCTGGTAGAACAATTGGTAGGGGACACATGCATGTTATCAATCAGGTAATGAATGAAATTGTTGGTATATTTGTGCAGATGGGGTTTCAAGTTGCCAGTGGCCCAGAAGTTGAAACAGAGTATTACAATTTTGAAAGTTTAAATACCCCAGAAGACCATCCTGCCCGTGATGTTCATGATACATTCTACGTTAAGAAAGGTGTTGTGTTAAGGACACATACATCTCCTGTACAAATGCGAGTAATGGAAAAGACGAAGCCACCAGTTGCGGTAGTTGTTCCTGGAAGGGTGTATCGGGTAGACAACGATGCGAGTCATAGCCCAATGTTCAATCAAATGGAAGGGCTTTTAGTGGATGAGGACATTACATTTGCAGATTTAAAAGGTTCTCTTATGTATTTTGTACGTAAGTTCTTTGGTGAGGACACAGCGGTAAGATTTAGACCACATTATTTCCCATTTACCGAGCCTTCCGCAGAAATGGATATATCCTGCACTGTTTGTAAAGGTAAAGGATGCAGGGTTTGCAAAAATAGTGGTTGGCTTGAAATCTTGGGTTGTGGAATGGTGCATCCAAAAGTTTTTGAATATGCAGGCTATGATAATGAGAAATATCAGGGGTATGCATTTGGTTTCGGAATAGATAGAATGGCAATGTTGAAATATGCCATTCCTTCGATAAATTTATTGTTTGACAATAACCTGAAAGTTTTGGAGCAATTTTAGTATGAAAGTCTCATTAAAATGGTTAAAAGAATATTGTGATTTCCCTGTTAGTCCCAAAGAATTAGCGGAGCAAATGACCATGCTCGGTTTGGAGATTGAGAGTATTGAGGAACCAGGCAAAGAAATTGAAAATGTATTTGTTGGTAAGATTCTTGATATACAACCTCATCCACAAGCAGATAAGTTAGTTGTCTGTAAAACCGACATAGGAAAAGGAGAACCATTGCAAATTATCTGTGGTGCTAAAAATATGAAGGTAGGGGATAAAGTCCCTACCGCCATAGATGGTGCGGTCTTGCCAGGAGGCTTTAAGATTACACGACGGAAAATGAGAGGGGTTGAATCTTTTGGAATGATGTGTTCAGGAGCAGAACTTAAAATAGAGGAGGATTCGGAAGGACTTCTTATTTTAGATAGTACTGCTCCTATTGGCGAGGATATTAAAAAAGTTTTGGGGTTAGATGATGTCATTTTTGAAATAGAAGTAACCCCAAATAGGGGAGACTGGGCAAGTTATTTAGGTTTGGCTCGGGAATTATCAGCCTATTACAAAATTCACGTAAATCGACCAAAGTTAAATATAAGAGAAACGGATATTGATGTAAAAACTGTTTCAAGTGTAACAATTGAATGTCCCGATATTTGCCCGAGATATGCAGGAAGAGTTATCAGAAATGTAAAGATAGCACCTTCTCCAGATTGGTTAGTTCGAAAACTGACAAGTGCAGGACAAAGACCTATTAATAATGTAGTAGACATAACAAACTTTGTATTATTGGAAACGGGACATCCCCTACATGCTTTTGACTTAAACAAACTTAGTGAAAGACGAATAGTTGTTAGACTTGCAAAAGATAATGAATCCATACGGACTTTGGATGGAGAGTTAAGGCAATTAAATTCCTCTCAAATGGTTATTGCAGACGCTCATAATCCACAAGCATTAGCAGGAATAATGGGAGGTGCAGACAGTGAAGTGGATGATAATACAGTCGATGTATTTTTAGAAAGTGCCTATTTTGACCCTGTGTCCATAAGAAAAACTGCTCGTGCTCATAATCTTCTTACAGAAGCGGCACAACATTTTCAACGAGGTGCAGACCCCGAAATGGTAATTTGGGCTATTGATAGAGCTTCAGAACTTATACAAGATTTGGCAGGTGGTGAAATATTAAAAGGTATATTAGACGAATACCCAAAGAAGATAGTAAATAAATCAGTTGGACTTCGATATATAAAAACCCAAAAAAGGTTAGGTGTTGATATAGATAAGGAATATCAGAAGACAACACTAATTGACCTGGGTTTTGAAAAAATAAGTGAAACTAATGAAAAAATCGAACTAAAAGTCCCAACATGGCGACATGATGTTTCCCGTGAAGAAGACCTTATTGAGGAAATAGCAAGATTTTATGGGTATGACATAATTCCAAGCACATTACCTAAGATACGGCAATCAGATGCAGTATTTGATATTACTTTTAAGAAAATACATGAAATAAGGACACTTTTGGTTCATAAAGGTTTAACGGAATGCTTTTCTTGGACATTTTCAAACCCTGAACTCATGATTCAGTTAAAATTTCCTGACTATTATTTAAATATGATAGAACTACAAAATCCATTATCTAAAAATTTATCAACTATTAGAACCTCTATTATTCCTAATTTACTACTAACTGCTCAGAAAAATCATTTAGAAGAGAGTTTATCAGTATTTGAGATAGGTCCCGTATTCTTACCACATGAAAATGAACTATTACCCAAAGAGCCACAAATGTTATCTATTTTATTATCTGGAATGGCTCAACCCCGTCTATGGTGTTTTCAAAACCGCAAATTATATGATTTTTATGATTTAAAGGGTATTTTTGACGACATTTTTAATGAATTATGTTTAACATATCGTATTGAAAGAACAGATTTTCCTATTTTTCATCCAGGACAAGCATTGAAATATATTATTCAGAATGAGGATGTAGGGCATTTAGGTAAAATCAACCCTAAAATTGCTCACGAACTTGAAATAAATGAGAATACATATATTGCAGAATTTTGTTTAGATAAATTATTTATGGTTCCATCCAAAAGAAAGATATATAAACCAGTGTCAGAGTTTCCGTCAACATCCCGTGATTTGGCAATTTTAGTTGACCGTTCTTTATCTTCTTCAGAAATAATCAATACTGTTAAATCGGTAGGGGAGGGGATATTAAGAAAAGTAGAAATTTTTGATGTTTATATGGGTGAACAGGTACCGCAAGGCAAAAAGAGTATTGCATTAGGTTTTACCTTTTGTAGTGATGAACGAACACTAACTGACAATGAAATTGACCAATTAATGCAGACAATAATACAACAGTTAGAAAGTAAATTAAACGCTCAAATTCGTTAATTTTTTATGTCCTTAGAAGATTCTATAAATAATTTTTACAATAATTTTTCTGACCTTGCATCTCTAATTGATTTACTTTTACGTGATTATGAAGATTTACAATCAAAATATGCCGATTTGATGAAAAACCTATGGTCTGCTAAAAGTGAAATAAATGTACTTAAAACGAATCTTGACCAACTTTCTCAAAAAAATGAAGAATTACAGTTAATTTTTGACCATTGTAAAGATATTATATTAAAATTGAATAATATAGACGGAATATTAAAAACTTTAGAGATGGAGTTTAAAGACTAATATGAAAGAAGATTTAATAAAAGTAAAGATATATAACAATGATGTGGAAATTCCAGTTTATAAAAATATAGAAAAAACAAATGAGCTTATTAAAACTATTGAAAATAGAATGGAGGAGTTAAAAACGTATTATAAATTAACAAGAACTCAAATGTTTGCTTTAAGAATTGCCTATGAATATTTGGTAGAATTAGAAAAACAAAAAGAGAAAATAAAAAGTTATGAAAAACAAATTGAAAATATTATGAACGAAATGACAGATAAAACATCGGAGATTATAGACAAAATTAAAGAGAGGATGGGAAAGGACCAAGATTAAAGAGAAAAAGAATGATAAAATGTTAATTTTTATGGTATAAATAATGTCTGATAATATATATTATGTTTCATTTATAACAAATTAAATAAAACATGACATTCTTTATAAATTCCTATTTATGTCAATATAATATATAAATAATAATATTATATTATTATTATAAACTACTTGATAACAATTACTTACAAATATTATAATGTTTGTTATGGTTTATTTTTTATATTTTTGGATTATAAAAAATCATGCTCAATTTAAATACGTTTTGTACTTAATCGACATTGTCTGTTTTCAGAAATAAGAATTTTCTATTTTTCTTTCAGTTTATGAACTAAATGAAGTAGGAAATCGCGATTATCCATGGTTAAATAGCGGAAGGTCCCCCCCATTCTTGAGAAGGATTTATTGAATCTGAGATAGTATTCGGGTCTGTCCATAGGTGGTTCACCTTGAGACCAATCCCATTTTGATTCTTGTAAATCTACAACAACAATGAAATGATTTGTTATTGGTTTACCTTTTTGAATAGAAACATTTTGAGACATAGAAAGGGATTTTTCAAATACCATTGGTGACATAACCGCTGAACCAATACTTAAATAGACCCCATTTTCTAAATTAGATACGGAATGAGCAAAAGTAAGAAAATCTCTTTGAGATGCTCTACCAATAGCAGAGCAGGTATTCATAGGGTGAGTATATATAATATCATGACCAATCATAGGATGGGCAGTAAAAGGTATATTTAACCGATAAGCACATGCCTGTAAGCCGTATTTTTTATATTGATGAGGTATTTTCATGAAACCTGATTGGATTGAGAACTCGTTTATTTTTGATAAGAGGTCTGATGCGGAAGCACAAATATCAGGATTTCTATCAATATTATTTAAAATTATTGCTTTTAATTCTTCTTTTGATGGAATATATAATCCTTCGTTTTCAACAAATGCCCCTACAGACTCACCATAACCTTTACCTTCGCATGCACCAACAACAATAGATAGGTTCAATAAAAAACCAGTTTCCTGCCAGATACCGAACTCTCCCCTACTAACATTTGTTCTAACGTCTTCACTACTATGCCCTTGATAGCTAAATTCCCAATCATGGATGATACCTGCACCGTTTGTTGCGATGTGAGTAACCCAGTTATGTTCTAATAGCCACATAATTACTGGTGATAGTCCATTTTTTATGGTATGGGCTCCGAAAACAAGCATTCTTGATTTGTTTTCTTCCTTCGCTTTAATTAATCGGTCAATGGTTTGATTAATTATTTTTGATGACAATTCATTTAATGGTGTTTTGGGGTCGCTATCGGGATAAACAGCGTCTTTTTCAATAAAAACTTTATCCTTTCTTTCTTTAAGTGGCTTGAAATGAATCTTAAACCTATCAAATTGTGGATATGGCATACTAAATACCTCTTCTTACTTTTCATTGATTTTATATAAAGGATAATATTTCAAAAAAGAGAGAGTTGGCACTAAAGTAGGGGCACTATTATTAGATTTTTCATTATCGATTATTAACGGTTTTGTACCATAACTCTTTAATACTTCAAAACATAAATCGATATTATCTGTAAGAATATAGTCAACACCTGCTTCTGCAAGTTTTCGGATGTTTGGCTCATCTTGGGCACTAAAAAAGTTAACCTTGATGTTGTTATTATGTGCTTTTTCCACATCTTCTTTTAATCCATCAAACCCCTGAACTATATTGATTTGCACATAATTTACTTTTAGTTTAATTGCTCTTTCAATGAAATCACTGCGTTTCTCGTTCGGTTTTGGTATTAAACATGTTTTTATGTCTTCTACTTTATTACGTGCGGAATGCACTTGTTCTTCATTATTACATGCTATAAAGCAATGCCCTAAATGCCCCATTTGTTTTAATGTTATTGCAACTACTTCTGTCACAAAATCATCGCCATATACGTGAACATTACAAAGAGTTCCATAAGGTATTTCGTTTACTGCTTCTGCCATAGAAGGTATTTTCGTGCCTGCGAAAGAGGGATTGAATTTAATTCCTGCATCTAACTTATAGATTTCTTCACTTGTAAGTTCAGAGACTTTACCACTCCCATTCGTAGTTCTGTCTACTGTTGCATCGTGCATTAGAACTAAATGCCCATCTTTTGTCATTCTTACATCAAACTCAATCATGTGTGCCCCTTTTTTTATTGCTGATTTAAAGGCTGGGATTGTATTTTCTGGGGCATTTTTAACGTCTCCCCTATGTGCACATACATAAGTTTCGCTGAAGGAAATATGAAACAGTACAAGGTTACATAAGATAATAGCAACAAAACTAAGACTTATTTTGTTTTGCATAGATGCTAATAATTTTAGGGACATTTTCTATTGCCTCATTGAATTTTTCTATATTTTTACCGCCTGCCTGGGCGAAATCTTTTCTACCGCCACCTTTACCTCCTACAATTTGGGCTAATTGATTTACTATTTCTGACGAACTAAATCTATTCGTTAAATCTTTTGTTACACCGACACAAAACGTGGCTTTATCTTCATATTTTATTCCTATAACTACAATGCCTGATTTGATTTTATCTTTTAAGTGGTCTACAAGGGAACGTGCCTGGTCTATATCTTCATTCTCCATCTGTAAGGTGATGTAATTTATGCCATCGATAGTGCGAAGATTTTTCAATATATCTCTCCCCTCACCTAACAGAGCTTGACGCTTCCATTTCTCTAATTCTTTTGTTATTTTTTTATTTTCATCAATGATTTGAAAAACTCTATCATATAGTAGCTCAGGAGTGGTATTTAATGATTCTGCCAACTCTTTTATTGTTCGTTCTGTTTTTTGTATCCATTGTATAAAAGGCTCACCACATATAGCCTCTATTCTCCTAACCCCTGCGGAGACGGATGATTCTGATATGATTTTAAATCCTCCAATAACACCTGTCTTTGGGACATGGCATCCTCCACAAAATTCGGTACTAATTTCGTTAATTTTGACAACACGTACAATGTCTCCATATTTCTCTCCGAATAGTGCCATAGCCCCCAATTTTTTAGCTTCTTCTATAGGAAGGTATAAAATTTCAACGTCATAATCTGCCTGTATTTTTTCATTGACCCATTTTTCAATATCTAAAAGTCGTTCATAACCTACTGCTTCAAAATGGGTAAAATCAAAACGTAACCGTTCTTCAGATACTAAAGAACCACATTGATGGACATGTTCTCCTAAAATATCCCTCAAACTTGCCTGAAGGAGATGTGTGGCGGTGTGATGGTTTTGTATGGTAAGCCGTCTTTTTATGTTTATAATTGCATTCACTTCCTGTCCAACTTTTAAATTACCATTTATAACTTTTCCATAGTGTACAAATAATTTATCTAACACTTTTTTTGTATCGGTTATGTCAATCAATGTTTTCCCGTCCAACCCTGTCAAAGAGCCCGTATCACCTACCTGTCCTCCACTTTCTGCATAGAATGGGGTTTTGTTGAGAATAATGTATGCTTCCTCCCCTTCTTGTATTTCATCTACAATTTTGTTTTCCTTAATTATGGCTACAATAGTACTAACGTTTGTATGTTGTTGATAACCTATAAATTCTGTTTCGCCGTATTGGGTTAAAATTTGATGATAAATAGGAGAAATTTCTTGTTGACCACTTCCTACCCATGTTTTGCGGGTTAATTCGCGTTGTTTCTCTTTAGCGTCTATATAACCTTTTTCATCTAATTCAAAACCTTGTTCTTCTGCCATATCTTTAACAATATCAAGTGGAAAACCGTATGTATCGTGAAGTTTAAAAAGAATGTCTCCAGCTATTTGCTTTTCTCCTTTGCTATTCATGTCTTCGAACAGCTCTCTTAATAAATCCATTCCCCTTGCAAGAGTACTTCCAAATCGTTCTTCTTCGAGGTGAATGATTTTCTCAATTTGCGTTTGGGTTTCAATTAGCTCAGGATAGTATTTTCCCATATTTTCTACTACAACTTTTGAAATCTGGAATAAGAACGGTTTTGTCAGTCCAATCTCTCTGCCGAAGCGTGCAGCTCGTCTCAATATTCTTCTCCATACGTAACCTCTCCCCTCATTTGCAGGTAGAATTCCGTCAGCAGTCATAAAGGACAATGCTCTAATGTGGTCTGCAATAACCCGAAAAGGAACGGGGTTGCCTTTATATGTAGAATCTGCAATTTGTTGTGTTGCCTCGATAATTGGGAAAAGTACGTCGGTATCGAAAACTGTAGGTTTATTTTGAAGCAGTAGACACATTCGCTCCAGTCCCATACCTGTATCAATTCCTCTATTCTTTAATGGTAACCTTGTTCCATCGGGTTGCTGGTCATATTGAGGAAAAACCAAATTCCAAAACTCAAGGAACCGCTCATGTGGGTCATTTTCTGGGGTCGCATTAGGGTCAACTTCTTCGCCCTTATCAAAAAGAAGTTCAGAACAAGGACCACATGCCCCTGAATCACCAGCAGGTCCCCAAAAATTATCTTTTGCTCCCATTCTTACGATTCTTTTTTCTGGAACGCCAATCTCTTTATTCCAGATATTAAATGCCTCGTCATCCTCTACATATACAGATACCCAGATTTGTTCGGGTTTTATCTTCATGATTTGTGTTGAATATTCCCATGCCCAATGGATTGCTTCACGCTTAAAATAATCACCAAAAGAAAAGTTGCCAAGCATTTCAAAAAAGGTTAAGTGACGAGAAGTTTTCCCCACTTCTTCTAAATCATTTGCTTTTCCACCCGCTCTTAAGCATTTTTGAACGGTGGAGGCTCTACGATATGGAACAGGTACTTCCCCAGTGTAATAAGGCTTGAATTGAACCATTCCAGCACTTGTAAAGAGCAATGTTGGGTCATTTTTAGGAATGAGTGAGTCACTTTTTTCAATAACATGTCCTCTATCTCTGAAAAAATCTAAAAAACTTTTTCGTATTTCATAACTTTTCACTGCATTGTCTCCATGATTAAGGGGATTGGATTAAAAAAATATATATAATTTTATCAAAAATTCATAATGTTTTACATTATGAATAAAAAAAATAAGGAAGAAGAAAGAAAACTTTCTCCTTCCTTTAATTTTTGATTGTATGTATGTTAGTTTATCACCCTGATTATTTTTGATACTGCTGTAAGAACAAGGAAGATAAAAATGGGAAACAATAAGTAATTGTTCTTAATAGATAATTGTTGGTCGGTTACGTTAACCTTGATTTTGAAGATTTTCTTCTCACTGTTGTAGGAACAGATGTAAGTTCCACTATCTTCGACTTGGGCATTGTATATTAATAGATGCCGACAGTGAATACCGTATACTCGTGGATTTGTGTCCAGACTCTCCCCTTCTTTAGTCCATGTAAATGTCGTATTTGGTGGTAGATTTTCACCAAAAATGTCAAGGCATATATCTTCCCCTGTACGGTAGAACGATTTTCTCTTGGGAATACAGTCAGGACATTCCTCCTGTTCGTTTCTGAGTACTAAATATCCATTGTTGTTGACAATTGTTAGGATTGTATCTGAGAATGAATTGTAGAATGCAGAGTAATAGCCCTGATTATTTGCAGGATCCCAAATCTTAATTATCTCCCCTGTTGTAGGATTTACCTCCTGAATCCCTCCAGGTAGCATGAAACCTGCTGAACCACCTATTATTAAATATCCATCATTTGTTACACCCGATACACCACCTGTGAAATACATTCCTGTATTTCCAATTAATGTTCCGTCTGTTTCCCAGTCAAGTGTGTAATTACCTTCATAAGCGTTGACAATGTTCTGTATGTTGAATTTTCTTAATTCGCGGGTATTAGCATCCATAATATAGACCCAGTCGTTATCGATGGCAAGAGTTGCAGAATATGCATACGGTGGCTTATCAATAACCATTTCTTTATTAGGATGTTGTGGTTTGGAGACTATCAATTTTGTGTCAACAACATTTTTAGTAAACACGGATAAAACATGTATTTCACTTCCTGAAAAGTCTAGTTTTGTTATATCAAGTAGGAGCAAATCCTCTGTAAGGAAAATACCATAATAGTGGCTAATATTGCCGACAATTGAACTTGGTGTGAAATCCTGTGGATTGTCTAAATCAAGTAAGTAGAGATTACCTAAATACCCTTGTCCTAAAATTGCCTTTTTCCCATCTGGTGAGATGGCTATAAAACCTGGGTCTCCAATATAACCTGAGGCGATTAAACTGAAATTGTCATTTGCAGGTGTCGTTTGCTTAAAGATTTCATTGCCATTCCAAATTAGGAATGTTCCATCAGTTAGTGGGGCTGATGTTACAAAATAAGAGCCAGAAGCGGGTTGAGGTAAATTTTCAAGGGGTATGATTCTTTCTGAAACCCCGTCCAGCGTAAATACAAACATATAAAAAGAAATAAATACCACTACATAACGCTTAATACGCATAAACTTTACTCCTTCTGTTAAATTGTTTTTGTTATGTTTCATTTAAGGTGGGAAAAGTAGGCAGGTTGGCTTTCACAGAAGGAGAATGCCATTCCCGCAACAACCTTTCCGCGAGTTGTTACAGTAAATTATTCCTGCTAATGTAGGTCTTCTGGCTTCCGGCTCTTTCTACTTGTCACGCCTTCCCGCAAATGCAGTGGCTTTTTGTGACTTTCGTCCCCGGTTACAGCAGCGCGTCTGCGACGGATTTTCACCGCACTTCCCTTAACATTAGCCAGACTCACTTTGACCTTTTTCACCTCCTTCCTAAATGTTGACGTTGGGAGTAATTCTATTCCATGAAATGATTCCTTTGCAAATAATAGTTCGTGTGTTGTAATTCCATGGGTTATTTTTCTATTTTAATGAGTTGTTCTTCTTTTATCCCTGATGTTATTTCCCATGCGGAAATATAATACCATCCATTGGGTTGATTTAATGGGATTGGTATGTAGGTCTCCCCTATTCCTTTCTGGTCTGTTTGAATAAGAGAACTATATACTGTTTTACCTTTATGAATATTTGTTTTAAGTTCAATAAATATCCAGTGTTTTAAGTAGTTTGCTTCTTTTGTCTTAGCATTTACTTGTAATTTTATGGGGATTCTATTTCCAGTTTTAATTATTTTTGGGAAAAGAACATTTATATTTTCAATTTTATATGGATTGCTAACTAAAAGAAGGGGTTCTTTCATATTGGAATTTATTTTTATCTTTTTGGTTTTTTCTTCCTTTAGAACATCAAATATCTCCATATCTTTTATTAACTCTTGCTTCATGGAAGATTCTTCGGACAAGACAATTGGAGTTATGTTAGGTAACCACGCAATTACTCTGTAATTGTCGAAAGAGAAAAACTTACCATCAAACCATTTATTATCAGGTAGGAACCTACTTTTTATTCCCTTTTCCTGAATAGTTTCGGTAATAAGGGCAATAATCTTTTCAATTTTTTCTTTTGGCTCTTCTTTTATATCTTTTGCGAGGCTTTCACCTAATAAGACGAAGTCATTGTTTATAATTTCCTTACATTTATCGTTGTTGTTATCCTTAGAAACTGGAATTATATCTGCAATAAGAGTTCCTTTTTTTGCAAATTCTGATAATACTATTATGTCAGAGTCCGTTAAGTTAAGAAAGCATGGTAGGATTAAAACCTTTACATTTTTCGAGGACAATAAGGAGTCTTTTGTAACTACAATTGGATTAAAGCCTGCCCCGTTTAAGATTCGTATAAAATTTGTTGCTGATTTCTTGTAATCAAATTCTGGTGCATAATTTGTAAAAAATAAGTTTTCAGTTGAGTAATATATTCCTATCTCATCCTCAATATCAGGACTGAGTTGAAGTATGAAGTCTCCTAATCCTTGTTTTGTTTTTATAACAGCGTTATATAAACTGGCTAATTTATAATTAATTTCTCCTTTTTCATTTAATAACTTTATTGGTGATGAATTATGAATAGTCTCAAATGTAGAGATAAACCATACGCCATTAGCCTGGTTTAATAATGAATTCCAGTAATCCCATGTTAATTTTTCAGGTGCTTGACTTGGGTCGGAAAAATCAATGGTTGTCCAGAAGTTTTTTCTATGTTCTCTTTGTGAAGAGATAAATGTAAACAGGAAAGGGTCGGGATTAAATGCAAGCCAATCCATAGAGTACATAGTGGTATACAAATCAATTCCTCTTATAGATTCTTTACCTGGGAATATGCGGAAACCAATAGGGACATTCGGGAAAAGTAGTTTTAATCGATTCTTTAATTCATTTTCATAATTCAAAAAACTTTCAGACATAAATTTTTGGTAGTTGGTCAGGAGAATAGATGGGTATTCTTGATTCAGTATATATTCTCTAATTTCATCGTGATTTTTTCCTGTAATGGAACTTATTCTTTCTGTATTATTGGCAATGTTTTCAGATAGATTTAGGTATTTATCAATACATTTATCGCAAAAACAAACCGCTTCTTCTGATTGGACTAAACAATTATTCAGACCTAATGAAAAGGCTTTGGGTGTAGGAATTAGGACTGATTCTGATATGTGAGTTATTTCCGATTTAGACTTTTCTAAATAGGTTTCATCATTTATACATGGTTCACGTTGGTTTTTAGAGCCTGCTTTTATGGTAGATTCCTCTGCTACCTGAACGATAAATGGTTGTGTTAAATATTTTGAGTATGGCTCCTTAAATTGATTCCATGGAAGGTATACTCCACAATTTAGATTGTATTCAAATATTTTCCCGTAGAGACTCTGGTTATACTCGTTAATTTTTTCTATTGCAATGAAATTTTTCCATTCTTTTGGGAGCAACTTTTTTTGAACAGGTAGATAAATATATTTATTTGAGAAAAAAGAAGAATAACTATTTCCTAATGAACTTACTTTAAAAGGTAGTCCCCAAACGGATAATTTAATATAATTGCATTTTACATCTGCGAAGCGTATCGGTATAACAATTTCTTTTTCTTCCCCTGTAATATATTGAACCTGTTCAGATATTAAAGTACCTTCGGTGATTAATGGGTTCATTCCATTTTCAATCGCTTGGACAACGATGCTTCCTTCCCTATTCTCTAAAAAGTGAGTAGACATTTTAACCTTTAAGTTTACACTATCGTTTGGATATACAACTTTTTTATCGGCTTCTATACTTACGATTTCAGGCCAGGAAGTAAATTTAAACTTTTTTGTAAAAAAATTAATAACCGTTGTTTTATTCATTAACCATGCATCAATAAAAAATGTTCCGTCTCCAATAGGTATCTCTATTTGGGTGAATGTGTGTCCCTTCTTTTTCATGATGTACTTGAAGTCGTATTGTTGAAAGTAGTAATTATCATTTTCTCTGCGAATTTGGATTTTTACGTGGTCAAATTTACCTTTTTCTGCTTTGTTTATTTCGATATAGAATGGGTATGTTCCAGGTCCTAATAGTGATTGATTCGTATTACGGATGAGCATCATAGATAGGTCAGGAGGAATTTCTTCTTCAATTGGTCCTGCTGGCTTAGCATCTGAGATGCTTAATATTTCTGTTTTTTGTTCAATCTTACAAGTCCAGAGTAATAAAGAAATAAGTCCTGCCCATGCGTTTTCGAGGTGATTTGGTTTGTCTATTACGGCTTTATCAGGCAAGAGAACATGGTTATTTACATTCATTATATAGTTATCTAAACAGGTAATTCGTCCTTTTTCATAATTAACGCATTTTATGGACATCATTTTTGCAATATTAGTCAGTTCTTCATCCTGCCCTGAAAATAACTGAGTCCATTTTGCAACAGGGTCCATATTAGTATCTAACATATCTAATAGGTTAAATATTGGATGTGGAGTAGATGAAATACCTGTTAATGGTATGAAGAGAAAGGATTTTCCTTCCGCAACTTTTTGAATAATAATTTCATAAATGTTTTTAGGCAATATGTTTAAATCAATTCCACTGATGATTAACAAATCCCATTTTTTTTCTAATTCACGTTGAATCTTATTACTCAAAGATTCATTCCTCTCATCTTCAAGGCACCATTGACCCCAAAGAGGGTCACAGCCAAGGTGTAAAGCGTCCTCTGTCGCAATGAGATTTATGCTACAATCTAATCGTTTCTCAAGTTCCATAAAGTCAAGAAAAGCATATCGAGGTGCAATTGCAAGTATTTTTATTGTTTTCTTTAACGGCTTTGCCCATAAAACTGGTATTGATGTAGTGGGGATATCTAATTTTATTGGTTCTTTTTTATCCCTTTTAAAAAGGTCTATTCCTAATGCAGAAAGGGTAAAGATATGGAAGACAAATACAAAGGCAAAAATTAGTTTAATTTTATATCGGTAATTACTCATAACTTTGACATTAGAACTTATAAATAGGTTATATTAATCTAATATATAATAGTATTTCGAGTAATTAAAATTACACTTTACAAATGAAGGAGAAATTGTTATGCAAATACTAAAGCAGATATTGATAATTCTTGGAGTTTCCTTTCTTTTGTTTGGTTTTGGATGTGCTAAGAAAGCACCGTCAGTAATGGAAAAATTTTTTATGATTGCTCATAATGGTGAACCACAATGTGTTATTGTAATTCCCGAAAATTGTATTCCATCCGTAAAATATGCAAGTGAAGAGTTGCAACGATTTATTAAAGAGATGAGTGGTGCTGAACTTCCCATTATAACTGATGCGGAGCCTATGAAAGGAAAGGAGATTATACTTGGGAAAAATAAACGATTAAATGATTTGAATATTAATATCAGTTGGGATGATTTAGGTGAGGAAGGATACAACATTATTGTGATGGAGGATAAAATTATCATTGCTGGTGGTGAACCTCGTGGGACATTATATGGTGTTTATGGTTTACTTGAAGACCATCTTGGTTGTCGTTGGTTTGCTACAAATGTAAGTCGAATCCCGAAGATGCAAACGATAGCTTTACCCTTGTTAAATGAGATTTATATACCACCTTTAGAATATCGTGAGCCATTCACGATGGACGGATTTATTGATGGGGATTGGTGTGCACGAAATCGTGCTAACGGGAATACATGTCGGCTTGAAGAAAAACATGGAGGGAAAATTACTTATTATGGGTTTGTGCATACGTTTGATTCACTTCTACCCCCCGATAAATACTTCGATTCGCATCCTGAATATTATTCTATGGTAGAAGGGAAACGAGTTAAAGAGCGGACACAGCTTTGTTGCACAAATGAGGAAGTCATTCGTTTAGTTACAGAAGAAGTTAAAAGATGGATGAGAGAACATCCAGAAGCCAAAGTTTTTTCGGTTTCTCAAAACGACTGGTATAACTTTTGCCAGTGCGATAAATGTTCAGCAATGGCAAATGCAGAAGAATCACAAATGGGACCTTTGTTATATCTCGTAAACAGTGTTGCACGTGCTGTCCGTGATGAGTTCCCTGATAAAATTATAGACACATTAGCATATCAGTGGTCGAGAAAGCCTCCTAAAAATATGCGTCCAGAACCAAATGTTGTAATCCGTTTGTGCAGTATCGAATGTTGTTTTGCTCACCCTCTTGATAGCTGTGTGTCAAAACAAAATCGCGATTTTGTAAAGGATGTAGAAGGTTGGTCCAAAATTTGTAATCGCCTATGGGTGTGGGATTATGTAACATCTTTCAGTCATTATCTTGTCCCATTCCCAAACCTTGAAGTTCGAGGACCTAATATCCGATTTTTTGTAAACCATAATGTTACAGGTATTTTTGAGCAGGATACATATACAACTTTGCATGGTGAATTTAATGAATTGAGTGCATACTTAAATGCAAAACTTTTATGGGACCCTTCCTATGATGAAAAGGTAGCTATTAGTGAATTTGTGGATGCCTTTTATGAAGATGCTTCACCGTATATTATGGAATACCTCCAATTGATACATAAACCAATACATAATCGTGGAACACATATGAATATCTGGGTCGGTCCCAATGGAAAACATTTAAGTAATGAGTTATTACAACAAGCAGAAGTATTATTTGACAAGGCAGAAAAAGCTGTCAGCGAGAAACCCGAAGTCCTTGAGCGAGTAAAGGTAGCACGATTAAGCGTTGACTATGCGATTATGGAACGTGCACGGAAACGGGATATGGATTTTAAGACTAAAAATTCAGACCCAACAATGATATCCCGAGCAAAAAGATTTTTTGAAGTTGCAGAGAGGAATAATGTTACAAAATACAGAGAGTCTGATGGTGAGATATCATCTTATAAAAAAATAGTTGAAGAATGGTTAGGGACATCACTTTAATTTAGTGGTTTAATATAGACACAATCAAAAATTAGTTTTTCCTTATTGTAAAGTTTTTCTTTACAATGGGTTTTTGAGTTTGTATTTTTTCTGATATTTTTCTCCGTTTTTTATTGGTGTTCTCTGAAGGTATAGATTCGTAAGTTTGAGCAGTATTTTTATCTTGGGTTTTATCCATTTCTTTTTGTATATCATTTGCTTCTATTGGAGGGATGTCCATCGCTTTTGGAAGTATTTCTTGAGATTGGAATTGCTTTGATGAAGGTATTATTACTTTTCTTTGTTGAGTTATTTTGGGAATCTCACCAGGTAGTCCTGTAGAAAATATCCCTTTATTTATGGATAAAGGTGTGTCTACAGAATCTAAGTTATTTACTTCTTTATTTGTAATCAAATCACTATAGAATTCTTCTGCTCCAAGTATCGCTATTGTTTGTTTACCATTAAATATCCCTTCTAAGAAACCCGCTTCGGCATTGACATTTTGATTTTCAATTTTTTTCCATTCATTTGTTAGTGTGAGTGCATAAAGAGATAAGTTGTTAAGATTTTCAGGGCTACAAATGTCATTAGGGATAAAGAGCCTTATCAAAAATTGGACATTTGCTTCTTTGGGTAAATACTCTGGAGTTATAAATACTGAAAATGGAACATAGTTTTCAGGTAAAGGTGCCGGGGGCTCTAATTTTGACTGTATGGTTATTGAAACTTTGGAACTGCTTACGCATCGAATTTCTCCAACTGCACCCTTTGGGATAAACACCAACTTTCTTCCTAATCCAACTTCAGCAAAACGATATATATCTTCAGGGTAAAATCGTGTCTTTTTCATTTGCCGTTGATTAAATAGGTTCCACTGGTCTTGATAATGAGGTGATTCTATAGACTCGGAATTCCCAAACGGCATTATTGAATATGATTCAATGACAGTCCCAAGTTTTATAACAGATGCAAAACCAATACCATATTCAACTTTGCCCCATCGTTCATTTTCTGGTGGGAGTTCAGAAAGTAAAAAAGTAGCCCCCATAGTTTCACTTCCAGCCACAGGGTATTCATTTGCACCTTTTTGAATCCTGTGGATGTCCCCCCAATTTATGTTAAGTGTATCTCTATTATTCCTTAAATAACGGACAGCATCTGCTAATGCCTCTAAACAATTTTCCTCTATTTCTTTTCTTTTGTTCATAAGTGAAAAGTAGGGTTCTATTTCAATGCTTGGAACAATTCCAGGTTGTCTTGCAAAAAAGTGATTCCAAAGATAAAAGAGGACAGGTGCAGAAGAATCTGTATTTATTCGATAATCCCAACCACTCAATATTTCTACAGCAGATGGTAAATCAGGGTGATATGAATTCAGCCTTTGTTGGTTTGATTTACCGATGTCTATAATTCTGGGAAGGGTCTCAATAGCAAGAGAAGATAAAGTATCCAAAATTAAGGATTGGAATTCTCTTAATGAGCGTTCATCTGTTCGTAGGACACTTTTAACTCTTCTACTTATAACATTTTCTGTGTCATGAATTAACTTATTCAGAGAGTCATTGGATGGCAATTTAATATCATCGGTTACGGATGTTGGTGGTCCTCCACAAACTTGTAAATAACCCGAAGTAGGATTTTGGAAAGAAGGGAGAACATCTGGAGGAATTAAGTATCTCCAGCCGTATTGATAATAACGTGAAGAGATGGGGACAGTCCAATTTAAGTTTTGTATTTCTACAACATCCTTTTCAGGGAGTCCAGGTGGAATTTCACGTGTTCCCGATTTTGCAGAGTAAAAGTAGAACAAATTGTTCGAGCTATCAGCATATAGAATGTGGAACATAGGAATCTGATGGAGATAAATGGCTTGTTTAAACTTTTCTAATGAGTTAGCCCTTCCCATTTCCCATAATTGGAAAAACATACCTATATCCTCATACCCTCCTATTTTCCATGAAAAAAACTCATTGCCACTCCCCAATAATAAAGGTCCTTTTTGACCTATTTGTACAGGCACAAATCTTTGATCCATACCATTGGGTGTTTTAACATAATACTCCTCGCTTCTGGACATATATTCCAATAACAAAAGAGCCTCTTTATTTTGCTGATTGCCTTGTAAATAGACTGATTTAGGATTTTGTAATACATTACCATGAATAGATTCGATGAAGACATCTGAAATATCTGGTACATTTGGAGTTATAGCCCATGCATGTTTCAATGTATGTCCTTGTAAAAGGATTGGTAAGCCATATATTGTGCATCCATAAACGTTATATTCCCCACATATAAGATGTGCCTCATACCATCGGAAAGGACCTGGATAAAATTGGTGACTGCTGAAGGCAAATAAAGGAGTATCTTCACGGCTTTTTTCTCTTGAAACTGTAAATGCAAAACCTGACTTCATGGCTGGGGGACGTTTCTGAAATGATGGCATATCCAAAGGTGCCATAGAAATTATAAAAGCATGCCATAATGCAAATATATCCTGAGGTTGGACGCCGTCAATCCAATCTGGAAGTTTGTCTCGATTCTCTAAAATCCATGTATTAACTCCTTCTGCAAATCCTTCACAAATATCCCTTGTTAACGAGTCACAATTTGAATATGCGAGGGAGCCAAAGTGTCGATGACCTACCTGAATAGAGAATCGGTCAGATAATTCCTCGCTCTCTCCTAAAACTTCCGAAAGTTTTCCGTTTGCTAATCGATATGACAATAGCATGCTTTCCCAATGGTCTTGAGCCTGCGTGTATCCAAAACCGAAGGCAAGGACACGTGGATTTTCAGCAAAAATATGCGGAATTCCCCAATCATCTCTATATATTTCAAGATGTTCCCAATACGTTTCAATCCAATCTTGTCCTGACATATTGGAAACAACACAGAAAGAAATTATGAGTAAAATATTTGTTATTGTTTTTGTATTCATTTATGTTTTAAGTTCATCGATTTTTAATTCCTCTTATTATAACGAATAAAAGAAATAAAAAAATCAGGGGCTCGATGTTATAAGATGTTTGGCGTTTACTCTTGAGGAAGGAGTGGAGAGAGGAGACAGTTGATTCGCCGTTTTAACATCGAGCCCACTTTATATAAGGATCGTTGTATCATCAAGCGGGAGGCATGAATGATAGCAAGATTTTTGGCTGCAGGTATTTCTGGGGAAGGAGTGATGTGAGGCAGAAATCTGACATTTCTTTTTGCTCCACCATGCCTCCCGACTGGGTGGGCTAATTCAAGTACATTATTTATTATACTTTTGCTTATTTTCATATTAACTCTTTGCATAAATTTTATTAAATGGCATTGATATTAATTCATCTATATCATCTGAAATGATTTCAATATGAAGTATGTTAACCTGTTTTATGGATACCTCATTTGGAATGGGTATATTAATTTCTCCATTGTAGTTATTTATCATATCATTAGTTAATTTGTAGCGAAATAGTGGTTTCAGTTCATCGTCTGAAGCATAAATTGTATAGTTTGAGTTTTCTGTAATTTTATTTTTATCCCATACCAATACAAGAGTAGTTACCTCTTTGTGTTGGATAGGAACAACAAAGATTTGAGAAGCAGGCTTTGATATTTCAATGGGTTGTGTTGGTGCCAATATTGCTGATGCGTTATCAAATGCTTGGGTTCTCGGTTTTATTTGTTCTGCCCAAGCCATTATTTTTTGGGAATCACAGGTTTTAACTTTTGTATTAATGGTTTGGTTTTTAAGTTCTATCTGTTGATTCTCTTTTAGAACTGCAAACTGATTTCCAGTTTCTACAGTAACTTCACCTCTGGATACCGTAGTTATAACCCTATTAAAATCTGCTTCTACTTGAAATTGTGTCCCAAATACCGTTATAAACCCTTGCGATGTGTTAACTCTGAATGTCTTTTTATCTTTACCAATATCAAACCATACTAATCCTTTTTCAAGATTAATAGTCCTTTCATCTAAAATTCGGATTCTCGTGTTGTTTGATAATTTTACAATTGAATTCCCTTTTAACAATATGTAAACTTTAGAATTATCTTGGGTTTCTATGTAATTGCCTTCCGAAAAAGCAATCGGTACTTCTTCTTTCATTTTGTTATTAACACTATTGTTAATTATAAAACTTGTCCCCGTTATATTTAGTGCCACCCCTATCTTTTTCTGGTTAGAATATTCTTTCGCTGGCCAGCTTACAAATATAAAAATGCCTAATATAGTCATGGCAGCTATTGCAAAATACGGAAATAGATTTGAAAAAGAATAGGGGGTTTCTTCTTGATGTTTGATACGCATTGTTATTTGATGAATTTCGTTATAACCTGTCTCTACTTCAGGTAATTTTTTCATAATAGATTCATCTAAGGAATTCGTTAATTTATAAGGGGCTAATGTTTCATAAATAATGGCATTGGTTTTGCGAAATTTCTCAAACTTATCTTTGCATTGACTACAATTGGATAAATGCTCTTCAACTATTAGTTCTTTAGCTCTACTCAGTTCACCATCCAAGTATGCTTGCATCTCAGACTCTATTTGAGAACATCTTGCCATTGATTCATTTCTCCGCCATAATTTTCCATTATATTCTGAAGTTGTTTTACTGCTCTTTGAAGGATTCCTTTTATTTCTCCAGGAGATTCTCCTGTAAAACGACCAATCTCTTCATAACTCATTCCCTCTAAAAACTTTAGAACAACAGGGAGTCTATATCTCTCGGGAAGCTGTTCGACAGCATTCTTAAATTCGTCGATAGTTATTGAAGAACTTTTAGTATCTTTATGCTCGATAGGCACAATCTTTTCATTTTCTATCTCAACCATAGGAATTTCTTTAGTCTTCTGAAGATACCTTATTGATGTTCTTGTCGCTATCTCTTTCAACCAACTGCCAAACTTTGTATAGTCTCTAAGATAAGGTAAGTTTTTGAAAGCATTTATAAAGGTTTCCTGTGTTATTTCTTTTGCAGTATCACTGTCTTTGGTGTAATAAAATGCTGTTGCATATACTGCTTGTTGATAAATCATAATAAGTTCCCGAAAAGCCTCGGTATTCCCTTTCAGGCATTCATGAATAATATTTATTTCTTTATTATTTATATCCATAATTCTGATAATAAGAGGTCTATTTTGTAGATAACGGAACGGAATGTTCCATTATGGCACATAATAATCTAAGAACGTGCCATAGTCTATAGTTACCCTATCACTTGAGACTGATGGAATTAGCACACATTCTCCTCTCTCCATTTGTAGAGTCTCCTTCTCTTCAGTTTCCACACTTAGTTTTGTAGTATCCAAACTAAAAATAATATGGAATGAATAATTATTGTTCCATATTTTAGTTTCACTTTTTATTTCCCAATATTTTGCGGAAAAATAAGGAGTAGAACATAGAAATTTTTCTCTTCCGAAGCTATGTTTTAAGTCAATTTTTGGTACCGCAATGGATGTTTGACATGTTTCAATTGAATAAAAAGCTTTTTCGAGGTGCAGTTCTCTTGGTTTTCCTTCTAAATCAAGGCGGTTCCAATCATATAATCGATAGGTAAGGTTACTATTTTGTTGTATCTCAGCTAGGATAATACCTGGTCCTATAGCGTGGATGGTTCCGGCAGGGATTAGATAATGGTCACCCTGTTTTACATATATTTTTCTCAATAACCTATCCACATCTCCCCCATGTTGGATTTCTTTTAATAAATGCTCTTTTTTTACATTTTTTCTAAGTCCTAAATATATGAAACTATTTGGTTTTGCTTCCATGATGTACCACATTTCTGTCTTTCCGCAATCATGTTCATTTAATTCTTTGGCTTTTTGGTCAGAAGGGTGAACTTGAACTGAAAGTATTTCATTGGCATTAATAATTTTTAATAATAAAGGAAACCGAGAGGGATACCCTTCACCTTTTCTATTTCCAAACAAATATTGAGGATATGTTGTAACTAATTCATGGATTGTTTTTCCTATAAAACGCCCTTTGATAACCTTACTTTGAAATTCATTCCTATCTGAAATAAGCCAGATTTCACCTATTTTTTCATTTGGAGGAACAGGCTTATTAAATATGTTAGGCAAATTGTAATTCCCCCAAGGTCGTGGAAAATAAGCCTCATTAAATTTTATATATGTTATTAACTCTGATTTATTTCTTTCTCTGATCATTTTTATGTCTTTATATAGAAAGAATTTGAATATATTTTTCAATTAATTCAGGTCCAAACAATAGGAAAATAAACCCACCTAACGAGAGATAGGGTCCAAAAGGAATATAGTGAGCCTTTAATGAAATTTGTATCTCCTCGTCAGGGAGTTCTTCATCAATTTTTATTTTGCCTTTTTGTTTTTGCCAAACCCATAGTGACACTATAGCTACAAAAAGTGCTAATAATAGAAATGCCGTTATGAGATATACGAGACCTGTTATGACTTCATATGGTATTTCGGTAGATGTATATGAGTTTAGAAATAGGAGTGTGCGGATTTCTAAGTAGATTGCTGAAACACCTAGGACAATAGCTGAAACTGGGTCAACAGGGTAGAAATCAGAGACATTATCTTGGTTATCATCTTTAATGTCTGAAGTCTCTTCTTTTGAAAATAGTCTATAGTAAGCAATAATAAAAAAGCCTATCACGCTTCCTATTAATGACCCAATCATAAGGCTACCTAAAACACCTCGCCAGCCTAAGAAAGCACCTAACATACTCAATAATTTTACATCTCCAAAACCCATCCCTGGTTTTTTTAATATTAGTATCACAATGAGGTCTAAAAGGCAAATAAGTAATGCCCCTAAAGCAATTCCATCTAACGCATCCATCGGATGTTGGATTCTTAACCCTTGTTCAGGGAAAAACATACCTAAAAGTGATACACCTACACCAATTAAAATTCCAGATAATGTTATTTTGTCTGGAATAGTCCATGTTTTTAAATCCTGAACTATAACTACAACTAGTCCTGCAGTAAATAATGAATACACAATTGTAGATAGTGTAAATCTAAATTTTAAGAAGATAATAATAAAAAGGATACCCGTAACTAATTCAACAAGTGGATATTGTAAACTTATTTTTGTATGACAGTGACGACATCTACCTCTTAAAAATAGCCAACTTAAAACAGGGATATTATCATACCAATCTATTTTATGTTGACATTGAGGGCAATGGGATGCAGGATGGATAATAGATTCACCTCTCGGAAATCGGTATATACAAACATTACAAAAACTACCAAAAACCGCACCAAACATCCCTGATATGATGCAAAATAAAAGATTAAACATATCCATCTTACGTGATAACCTTATTTATACATTTTTCAAAATTTACTTATATGGTATAAAATATACAAGAATATGAATAAACAAAGTGTTAAAAACGATTTGAATTAATCAATTATAAATGAAACAGAAATTGTGTTTCTCTTTCTTAATTAAGGATAAACCTGTGATGAACTTTTTTTATAGGATTTTTTACACAACCTTACTATTAGTTGTGATGCTGACAGTTTGTAGTTATTGTGAAAATAATTTACTATCCACCACAGAACAAATACCAAAAGATATTCAAAACACTATTATCACAGTCGTTGAAAAATTACAACCTGCTTTGGTTCGAATTCATGTAGTAGAAAAATATTATTCGGAAGGTAGAGAATTAAAGCAAGAAAAATTTGGTAGTGGAATTGTAATAAGTGAAGATGGATATGTTGTGACGAATCACCACGTTGCTGGAAAGGCATTTATTGCGGACTGTACATTTTCTAATTTGAAAAATTATCCAATGAAACTCATTGGCACCGATGCTTTAACTGATATATCTGTATTAAAAATAGTTACTAATGAGCCAAATCAATTCTCTTATGCATCTTTTGGGGATTCGGAACAGGTAAAAGTTGGTGACTATGTCTTGGCTATGGGCTCCCCTATGGCTTTAAGCCCATCAGTAACTGCTGGTATTGTAAGTAATAAACAGATGATACTACCTTATAAATTAGATAGCTTTGAATTCTTTTCTGAAGAAAATGAAAATGTTGGGAGTTTAGTCTGTTGGCTTGGACACAATGCAGAAATTAGTCCAGGTAGTTCTGGAGGTCCTTTGATTAATCTACGAGGGGAAATTATCGGAATTAATGAAATTAAATACGCTTTAGGTGGTGCAATTCCTTCAAACTTGGTAAAAAAAGTGGTAGAAGATATTGTAAAAAATGGCAAGGTAGAAAGGGCTTGGCTTGGTGTTGAAATCCAGCCTGTTACACAAGAAAAAATAAATCAAAAAGGTGCTTTAGTACGTTATGTATATCCAAACTCCCCAGCAGATAATGCTGGAGTAAAAGTAGGTGATATTATAGAACAGATTAGAGATATCACCGTTGATGTTCGATATATGGAACAGATACCATTGGTTAATAATATAATTTGTTCCCTTCCGTGTAATGAAAAAATACCAATTCAAATAATAAGGAATTCTGAAAAACTTGACATAGTTGTTGAACCTATCCCTTACGACTTTCCTATCACCCCTGAAAAGGAATTTCCTGAGTGGGGTTGTACTGCTAAGAATATGAATTGGTTTCTTGCATTAAAAAGGAACAGGGAGAATCAAAAAGGAATTATAATCACCTCCATTCGGATGGGCGGTGCAGTTGCACAGGCAAAACCTCCATTACAAACGGGAGATATTGTTTTACAAGTAGAGGACATGCATATTACCTGTTTAGATGAAATGGAAAGGGTAACACAACAGTTTTTAGGAGAAAAAAAGGAGAAACTACTTACTATTGTAGAACGCAAAGGAAACAGAATTTACTCAATGGTAAAAATTGGAAAAACCCAATCTGTTGAACCTATTCGTGAAGCAAGTAAACCATGGATTGGGGTAGAAACACAGGTTTTAACACGTGATATAGCGGAGAAAATGGGCATTGAGGAAGGAGGATTTATCATTACTCGTGTATTCTATCCCAAGATAAAAGAAGTAAAAGATTTAAATGTTGGGGATATTGTTAAGGAAATAGAAAATGAAAAATTGCATGCGACACGAGTAGAAGAATATGAAGAATGGAAAGAAAAGATAAGAAACTTTTCAATAGGACAAATAGTAAACCTATCTGTTATACGAAAAGGAGACCGTAAAATAATTCCAGTTCAATTAGTAAGTGAACCAATTCCGAGAGGCATGTTAGAAAAATATCAAGATGATTGGTTGGAATTTACAGTAAGAGATTTGTGTTTTTATGACTATGTAGATATGAATTTGAGTGATGACATAAAAGGTATTTATATTGAACAAGTCATTTCTGGTGGTTGGGCAAGCCTTGCTAAATTAGAGCAAGGGGATGTTATTATTGCTGTTGAGAATGAGCCTATAGATAATTTAAATACATTTAAAATAAAATTAGCAAAATTAAAAGAAAATAAATTGAATAAATTTTCGTTTCAAATTTTACGAGGGATACAAAAGTATTTTGTTGAAATTGAAATCAAATAGTAAAAGAATTCGTATTTGATAGGATAACTATGCTTGATTCTTTAAATGGTATGAATGCACTAATTACGGGGAGTGCATTGCGAATAGGTCGAGCAATTGCATTGCGATTGGCAAAAGAAGGCGTAAATCTTCTACTTCATTACAATACCTCAGAAGAAGAAGTGATAAGTCTTGCAAAAGAACTAAAAAGTTATTCCATAAAAACTGCTATACTTAAAGCCGACCTAATAAATCCCCAATCCGCAAACTCTCTCTATGAACAAACAATAAATATTTTCGGTGAAATTGATATTCTTATCAATAATGCGAGTATTTTTCCCGTTAAATTGTTTGATTCATTTTCATACCACGATCTCATCTCATCTATAAACATTCATTCATGGGCACCACTTCAATTATCTCGCCGTATGAAAAAGCAACATAAGAAAGGGGTTATAATCAATTTTTTGGATTCACGTCTATGGGATTACGATGACAAACATATATCATATTACTTAGGCAAACAACTATTACGTACCCTGACACGTATGTTAGCCATGGAATTGGCTCCCAATATTCGGGTAAATGCCATTGCTCCGGGGTTAATTTTACCGCCTCCAGGAGAAACAGAAGAATATCTTGCTCGTTTAAGTAAGACAAATCCTCTCAAAATGTATGGAAATTTATTAGATATTGAGGAGGCAGTATTATTTTTATTAAAATCGGATTTTATTACAGGGCAAGTAGTTTTTGTAGATGGTGGAAGATTTTTATTAGGGAGTATAAATGATGGAATTATATGATAAAATTCATATTCGTGACCTTCAAGTTCGTTGTATCATAGGGATTCAGCCAGAGGAACGAAGAGAGAAACAAGATATCCTGATAAATATTACCTTATTTACGAATATAGAAATGGCAGGAAAAAGTGATGATATTAATGATACATTGGACTATAAAATGGTAAAGAAAGAAATATTAAAATTTGTTGAGAACTCGTCTTTCTTTCTCATCGAAAAATTAGCGGAAGAAGTTGCAAAAATTTGTCTGTCTCATGAGAAGGTTAAAGGGGTTACCGTTACGATAGATAAACCTGGTGTTTTAAGATTTGCAAGAAGTGTCGCTGTAGAAATCACAAGGATGAAAAAATAAATAAGAAAATAATATGAATAACAATTTTGTTTATATTGGTGTCGGCTCAAATATAAACCCAGAATATAACATTCCTAAGTCATTTCAGTTATTACAAGAGTATATAACAATAAAAAACATATCACCTATATTTATAACACCTCCTTTAGGGAGTATAAAGGAACAGCCATTATTTGCAAATTGTGTGATTGAAGCCATGTTAAAAGATGAGATATATACACCGATAGAATTTAAATTTTGTGTTCTTCGAAAAATTGAGTCTGAAATGAAAAGGATAAGGACTGAAAACAAATATAGCCCTCGTACGATTGATTTGGATATACTACTTTTCAAAGATGAAATTATTAATAACTGTGAGATTACAATTCCGGATCCGGATATTTATGATAGAAATTTTCTATTTGCTGGTTTGCTATATTTGAACCCCAGTCTTGTAATATACCCTGAAAACAAGCCTTTAATTAATATATATTACAGATATGAAATAGAACGTTTAAGAATAGATTGTCATTTTACAATTAAACTATGGAAGGAATTCTTGAATGAATATTGACAGAGTTGCTGAACTTATCCGTGAAATCCTAATTGAAATTGGTGAGAATCCGGACAGAGAAGGATTAAAGAAAACTCCTTATCGTGTTGCCAAAGCATACGAATTTCTTACCTCAGGGTATCGTAAAGATTTACAAAGCATTATTAATAATGCTATTTTTCAAGCAGAAAGTAATAACATGATTATATCGCGAGACATAGAGGTATATAGCCTATGTGAACATCATATGCTTCCTTTCTTTGGACGTTGCCATGTAGGTTATATTGCGAGAACAAAGGTTATTGGATTAAGTAAAATAGCACGTATCGTTGATCTTTATGCTCGCAGACTTCAAATTCAAGAACGATTAACTGCCCAAATAGCAAGGGCTGTTATGGACTACACACAAGCAGAAGGTGTAGGTGTTGTAATGGAATGCAAACATCTCTGTTGTATGATGCGAGGGGTTGAAAAGCAAAATTCTGTTATGACTACATCTTCCGTCTTAGGAAGTTTCCATAACGATGATATTACACGAAAAGAATTCCTTGATTTGCTACAACGCAAAATATCATAAAACTTTATTTTTTCTATTATTCTATGCTAAAATTATATTCCGTGTGGGCTTGTAGCTCAGTTGGGAGAGCGCCGCGTTCGCAATGCGGAGGTCAGGGGTTCGATCCCCCTCAGGTCCACCATTTTTTTATTAAATTAATTGTTAGTAGATTATTAAAAAGTCTTCTCATCTCTTTCTACAAATCATTAATGTAATTTTGGCTTTTTTATACTTTATGTTTTAGTTTTTTTAAGAGATACTTATTTTGGATTTTTTACTTGAGTATAAACTTAAGTTGTTCTAATACTCCGATGACCTAAAAGTTCCTGCATATATCTCTAATAAATGCATCGCAAAACTGTGTCTTAATGAATGAGGAGTTTTCAATATTTCACGGTAGAAAAATTTTATTACATTTAAATAAAGATTGACCGTTTGCGGGGAATAATTTTTGTCTTGTTTATCCAATAAAAATTGTTTTATTTTCTCTTCATCTATTTTTTCTAAATTATAATTTTTAAAATCAAAATATTCTCTTAAGCAACCGAAATAGGACTTTATAGTTTTGAGACTGTAATTCCTTAATTTTAATTCCCGTTTTGTTTCTTCCAAATATTCTTTCATAGTTAATAAAAATTAATAAAATATAAGTAAAAAATAATGACCATTAATAATTCTTTTGATAGTTATAATCATAAATTGTATGATATGTAATAAAAAGGCGATATTATACAAATAATTCGTATAGAAATAAGTTATACGCCATCGCTTATAATAAGGAAGTAAAAAAATGGAAAATTTAGAGTTCAATAAAATATATAATATGGATTGTATTGAAGGAATGAAATACATTTCGGACAATACAATAGACCTTGTTATTACAGATCCTCCCTTTGCTATCGATTTTAAGGCAAAAAGAAATAATTATCACAGAACACAATCTCGGGTTTTAGAAGGATATAATGAAATACCAAAAGAAGAATACTATGATTTCACACATAAATGGATGCGGGAAGTTTACAGGGTTCTTAAAGATTCTGGTAGTATGTATGTTTTTTCAGGATGGAATAATCTAAAGGATATTTTGATAGTACTTGATGAAATTGGTTTTATTACAGTTAATCATATTATTTGGAAATATCAATTCGGTGTGGTAACGAAAAGAAAATTTGTAACTTCTCATTATCATTGCCTCTATGTCTGTAAAAATGATGAAAAGAGGAAATTTTTTCCTTATTCTAGATATGGAAAAGAAGAAAATGACAATGATGGTAGCAGTTTACATTATATGGATAAAGAAGATGTCTGGATAATCAAAAGGGAATATTGGACTGGTGACCAAAAAACTCCTACAAAATTACCAGCAGAATTAATTAAGAAGATACTAATGTATTCAAGCGAAGCAGGAGATATTGTTTTAGACCCCTTCTTGGGCTCTGGACAGGTGGCAATTGTCAGTAAAATGATGAAAAGGCAGTATATTGGATTTGAAATCGTAAAAGAATATTACAAATTTGCTAAAAAGAGATTAGATGAAAATATATATAGGATTAAAGAGATAAACGAAGGAATTAAAAACCAAACATTATTAATGCTATTTGATACGGAGAAGAGGAAATGACTTTTTTAAAAACCGCTGAACAAATTGGGGAAAAATTAAGTATGATTCCTAAGATATGGGATGGTAAAAAATCAATTTTGGAGATGAAAAATGCAGGCTATACACACTGGAAGCAAATGGAATGGATTGGATTTTATTTTCAATTTCTGTGTGAAAAATATTTATCAGATTTTATGAAACAAATACCTGGACCAAAATATGGAAATGTAAGATTTGATGGTTTTAAAGATATACCTTGGGATTTCAAAGCACATGCTATGAATACAAGCATCCACCAAATTATTGTTAACGATAGCGAAGCAATTGCAAACGGAATAAAAGATTATGGTGCAGTTGGTTTAATTCTTGCTGTTGGAAAAGTTCTTTACAATGATGAAAATAGAACATTTCAAAAGTGGCACGAAGCATTGAAAGGTGGATTATCGGAATATTCAATTGAAAGAATGAAAAGAGGTGCATGGTCAAGATTACGAAAGGTTTCTTTTGAGTTACATCAAATTTCTTTCATCAAAATAACGGATGATACATTGGTTAAATGTGGTTCATTTCAAAGAAATTTTAGAAATGCAAATGGTTCGCCAAGAAGAGAAAAAGTTTTATTAGACCTTGAAAAAATTGATGAGGAGCTGGTCTACTTTATTGAATTCTGAGCTACAGCATATAACAAAGTATAAAAGTTTCATGCCTTACAGTCTTGATCTAACTTATTTCAGCAAATTCCCATTTTTATTATTCCCTTTCTTTTTTCCTACACTTATCATGGTCTTTTTTCCTGATTGAACTCTTGAACAAAAACCTTTTGATAAATAAAATGAGTGTGCCTCTAAATAAAATAGGATAAATAAGACAGATGGATTGATAGGAAAAATGTGGTAACAAATCAAAAAAGATTTAAACATTACATTTTGGTTTACAATAACAAAAATCAATACAAAAACATTTAAATTTGAAAATTTGGGGCTTGTATTTTTTTAGTAAGAAAATACAGTTCTCTATATTTTTTTCTAATATAAGTTTTCTCAATTTTTAAGAAGTCTAAAATCTATAAAACAGATAATTAAAAAAGTTGTTTTTTTGTTTCACTAAGTTACTTTTTTATGATAGAATTAATTTAGAAGTTAGTTATATAGCAATCAGGCTTATGGCTTGAGAAAAATCGCAATTGAAACGGTTATGTTGCTTTAGAAAATACAAAAATAAAAATAGAATAGATAGGAGAGTAAACATGAAAAAAAGATATGTTCCTTTTAATATGATATTTATTGCACTTATGATTTTTGTAGTGAGCCTTCATATAAAGGCATACCCACAATGTTTTCAAGACCAATATGATATAGATTTTATATTTAATACATTAGACAGTGCTCTGGCAGATTTTTTGCCTACCTGGTATGATTACATTGATGAATATGGGCAACCACAACCCGGAGCATGGAGACAGGTTCAGTGTCAGACAAGTCCTTATTTTTCCAATGCAGATAACGATTGTAACGGTATAAACGATAATGACCATTTTGATATGTTAGGTGCTGTCTTAAATGGAGATATGTCCCGTGTATTAGGAAATCTTAATGCTAACGAAATGCAAACAATACGAAACGATTTTAATTACAACAAAGCAGTAGTAGAATCATTACAAATTACTATTCGGAACGTACAGGTGAAAGCTTATGGATTAACGGGTAGTACTACCATAACAACAGGAGATAAAGATGTTTGTGTAAAATTAGGTATAACAACGTTATGTGTGAGTCAATTTGTAGATGATTTTGAAGGTGTTCCGACTCTCTGGCAGTTATTGGAAGAGCAAAGTCCACTATTTAAAAATGCTATGGTAAATTTAATTGCAGGATATATGACTGTGGGTGAAGCCACGGGAATAGACCATTTAAAGAGTGTTTTTCGAGTCATTATTTATACAGTATTACGTGATGTTTTGCCGAGTATTTTGGGTGAATTAAAAACAGATGATATAGAAGTAACTGTTGACGCAAACGGAACTCAGATTACTATTAAAATTTATGGTTCAGAAATTGACCGAACAGTTGAAGAATTCGTTGGTAATTTTAATTGTTCAAAATTCCGTTGCCATCCTGAATTATTAGCATCCACAGGCAATTTAAACCATGATGAAAGAAACAACTACAACTCTTACACTTTAGCTGGTGGAAATCGTCAGGCATGGATGGTCAACGAATCTATTCAAAATCCACCTTTACAAATAACTGCTCAACCTGAATCACAAACAGTTACTTCCGGAACACCAGTTACTTTCTCTATTGACCAGGTAGGTGGAGAAAATAATGGCATCCCTCAAATATATAAATGGGAAGAAATAAAAATAGATGACTTTTCGCCTATTGGAAGTCCTGTTTATTCAGAAGACTTAACGATTGCTTATCCCCTACCTACAACTAAACCACGTTACTTTACGGTAACAATATGTGATAGTCTCTGGACACGACGCTCAGCTCCTGCAAAATTAGAAGTGCAATACACACCTTTGGTGATTACAGAACAACCTGTTGGTGCACAAAACCTTGTTCCCGGAGAAGACAGTCACACCATGTCCATTGACGTTCGTGGAGGTAATAACCTTCCTACTTACCAATGGCAAAAGTGGGAGGGTGCAAATTGGGTAGATTTATCAGGTAAAACACAAAAAACAATATCATTTAACCCTATTCAGTTATCGGATGGTGGTTCATATCGCTGTGTTGTTACCAGTGGTTCAGAGCAAGTTGCTTCAAACGAAGTAGAAATAACCATATTAAATCGTATCCGTTTTGAGCAACCATTGCAGGGAGGTGGTGTCTATATTGGTGAATCATTTACTTTTGTTCCTGTGATTGCAGGAGAACCCAATGGGACTCTTCATTATTTATGGAAATTTAATGGCGAAGTCATTGAAGGTGCGGAAGAGGATACATTAACAATAGAAAATGCTCAATTGGAAAATATGGGTTATTACACATGTGTAATTTATGATGATGTATATAACATTACATCAACCCCAGCCTTCCTGGAAGTTGCGGAACACATGCAAATTATTCAACAACCCGAGTCAGGCAATGGTATCCTCGGTTATGATTTTACATTTACAATAGGAGTATCCGGAGGGTTAGGCGGGGTACACTATCAATGGGTACGTGATGGAGAATTCGTCGGACCTGATTCTCCTACATTTTCATTGTATCCATTACAAGAAACCGACGCAGGAAATTATTGGTGTATTGTAACCGATGCACGCGAAATGCTTACTTCAGAACAAGCAACATTACAAGTTTTCCCGCCATTTAATTTTGATATTCAGCCTCAGGGAGCCTTAAAACATACAGGTGAGAGTCATACCTTTGAAGTGGCGATATCAGGTGGCTATCCACCATATAGATACCAATGGAGAAAAAATGGTGTAGATATCCCATATACTGATTCTGTCTTAGTTTTAGAGAACTTACAACCCTCTGATTCTGGGATCTATACCTGTTTTGTTTCTGACCAAAACGCAGGTGCAACAAGTGCTCCTGCTGTTTTACAAGTTGCTAATTGGATGTCGTTTATTCAACATCCTCAATCTGCAACTGTTTATAAGGGAACAACACATACATTCTCTGTAGTGATTGATGGTGGTTTAGGAAATGTTGAATACCGATGGTACAAGAGATTAGCAGGTGGTATCAATATCAACTTAGGTGTGAACTCTCCACAATTAGTTCTCTCCAATGTTCAAACAGACACAGCAGGCAATTATTTCTGTGAAGTTCAGGATAACTTCGAAACTATCACATCAAATATAGCGACCCTTACAGTTGTGGATGCTTTAACCTTTACTCAAAACCCAACAGATACCTATCTCTTTGCAGGCGGAGATTTGTTATTTGAAGTTAAAACTGCAGGTGGCATGGGTACAATTACATATCAATGGTATAAGGATAGTGTTCCTATCGGCTCATCATCCAATATTCTAAGTATTCCTGATGTAACATATAACACTGCGGGTCAATATTGGTGTGAAGCAACCGATTTAGTGAAAACTACAAAATCAGCCGTTGCAAATCTTTACGTGTTACGACCTATCCCAGCAGATGGATTTTTCGTTATTGCAAATCCTATGACTGGTTTTCAGGTTGTTCCTCAAGTATCCACTGTGGCATTTGGACAAGTTTTTGGTATTTTACAACCCGTGCCTGATAGTGATGATTATACTATATCTTTATCAGGTACTCATTCCGTTGTTAACCCCACAGGAATGACGATAAATAAAGGATTTCCAGGGGTTAATGGTCCTGTCGTGTTTAATGTGGGCAATCCTCCTAATTTGTCGTTTTATTCAGTGATACCAAATAGCAAAGCGGCTGAAATAGCGATGGGAATGTATTATTTCATTATTTATTCACAGAGCTATCCAGATGGGGAAATTCGTGGACAATTGCAATTAATGACAAATCAATGGAAATTAACTATATTCGTTAGCGGTTCTGGAACAACAGACCCATCTCCAGGGACATATCCGTTTTGGCATGAAGAGCGAGTAACATTAAAGGCTACCCCTTCTCAAGGGTGGGCTTTCCAAGGTTGGTCTGGTGATGTTGACACAAAAGATATAACCTCACCAACAATTGAAATTAACATGACCAAAAACAGAAACATCACAGCCAACTTCGTTCAAGTTATTCCAGAAGGAGAAGGCGTGGTAGAGGGTTCACCTGATGGCATTTTAGAAGGTGAAGGTATTATCGAAGGTTCACCAGAAGGGACACCAGAAGGTGAAGGAACCATTGAAGGTGTGCCTGAAGGTTCACAAGAAGGTGAAGGCGTTGTCGAAGGCTCACCAGAAGGGACACCAGAAGGTGAAGGGACCATTGAAGGTGTTCCTGAAGGTTCACAAGAAGGTGAAGGTGTTGTCGAAGGCTCATCTGAAGGAATTCCTGAAGGTGAGGGAACTGCTGAGGGAGTCCCAGAAGGCACAACAGAAGGTGAAATACCAGCACAGCATTCCGCCGACCAGAATGGAAATAATAAAATTGATTTGGGTGAATTGCTCAGAGTGATTCAGTTCTTTAACTCTAATGGTTATCGCTGTGTAGTACCACCTGAAACATCTGAAGATGGTTATGTTCCTGGTTTTGATGGTGATAAATCATGCAGACCTCATGGTAGTGACTATAACCCACAAGATTGGACTATCAACCTGTCAGAATTATTGCGATTAATACAGTTCTTCAATGCTGGTGGTTATTATTTATGTCCTGGTATAGGTGAAGATAATTATTGTGTAGGTACAACGTAAGTTAAAGTAAATAAATAATAAAAGCGGTAGAATGTAAAAACTACCGCTTTTTTATTTTTAAACTACTTATCATTTTCCTGTCTTAATCCATACTTTTCCGCTTTGTATCGCACTTGATCACGGGTAATATTCAATAAAGCCCCTGCCCGTGTAAGATTCCAATTGGTTCGTTCCAACGCTTGTCGTATTAACGATTTTTCCACTTCCTCCAGAGAACAGCCTGACGGAGGTAGTTGAGCAATGTCATCGCTTGTAGTTTTAACTCCTCCAAAACTGACTCTTCCTAAAATAATTTCATCACTTTGAATTATCTCATCCTTTCCCAATAGAACAGCCCGTTCAATTACATTTCTGAGTTCCCGCACATTTCCAGGCCAATGATAAGAAAGTAATTTATTTATTGCTTCTTTAGAAAATCCCTTACGTTTTCTTTTGAACTCTTTATTGAATAATTCTAAAAAATGTTCTGCAAGTAATGGAATATCTTCGTATCTTTCTCTAAGTGGTGGCAATACAATAGGCACAACATTGAGCCTGTAATACAAATCTTCACGAAATGTCCCATTTTGCACCATTTCCTCAAGGTTTTTATTCGTTGCAACGATAACACGGACATCCACATAAATATCTGTGGTTCCACCTATTCTTTTAAAGGCTTTTTCTTCAAGTATACGTAGGATTTTTGACTGGATAGATAGTGGTATATCCCCTATTTCGTCCATGAATACAGTTCCATTATTTGCTAATTCAAATAAACCTTTCTTTGTATGGTCAGCACCTGTGAAAGCACCTCGTTCATATCCAAAAAGTTCTGACTCTAATAGAGTTTCAGGCAAGGCTGTGCAAGTTATATTCATAAACGGGTATATAGCCCTTTCTGATTCATAATGAATAACTCGTGCAGCAATATCCTTCCCTGTACCACTTTCTCCTAAAAGTAAAATTGTTGTACTTGGAGACTCTGCAACCTTTTTTAAAATATGTTTTATCTCACAAATCTTTGGGCTTTTACCGATAATATGGTCAAGATTAAAAATTCTTTTATTCTGTTGTAATCCAGCTTGAATAGAATTCCTTAAATGAGATTGTTCTATTGCCCGCTGAATTCTAAGTATAAGTTCATCAATCTCAAAAGGCTTACTAATATAATCATAAGCACCATTTTTCATCGCTTCCACAGCATTAGATACACTTGAATATGCAGTGATCATTATAATAGGAACGCCAGGTTGCGTGTTTCCTATATATTTTAGGATATCCATTCCATCCCCATCCGGAAGCCTCAAATCAACTATAGCAAGGTCTAACATCTTTTTATGTATTATTTGTTTAGCTTCCGCAACATTCCCTGCTTCTTCTGTTATAAAACCTAAGTGATTAAGTTTTTCAATAATATTCCATCGAATTAATCTTTCATCATCCACAACAAGTATTCTACCAGGCATAATTCTATCCTTCTTCTATTGGTAGTATAATTGAAACACAGGTACCAATATCTTTTTTACTTCGTATCTGTATTCTACCGCCATGACTTTCAATAATTTTCTTTGTTATCGTTAAACCTAAACCGGTTCCTTGTGCTTTTGTAGTAAAAAAGGGCGTCCCAACTTTATTTAAATATGTTTCATCTATACCTATACCATTGTCATTTATTTCTATATATTGCAACCCATCTTGTTCATACAACTGAACGGATATTATTCCTTTTTCTTTTATTGATTCTATACTATTTTTTAAAATGTTCCATACTGCATTTGGAAAGAGATTTATGTCAATCCATGCAAAAATATTTCCATCCACCCTGAGCTCAATATCTTTTTCTTGATAGATTAGACATTTTTTATATTGTTCTTCAATAATGTCTTTAAGAGATACTCTAATCTTATTTATTTTATATTTTTTTGTAAATTCTAATAGTTTTTTTAATGTTTCCTCCAATCGAAATATTGAAATATATAATTCGTTTACTATTTTTTCCCCATTTTTTATATTTTTTTCTTCTTGCATCAGACGAAACCCACTTTGAATTGCAGAAATCATATTCCGAAGTTCATGTGCCAAACTTGCACTTGCTTCTCCTAATATAGCCAACTGTCTCTGCTCGTTATATTTTTCCTGTATTTCTCTAAGCACCGTAATATCCCAAATAACGCCAATGTAAAATTCTTTTCCATTTCGTTTGTTCTTTTGAAAATAAATATGTAAATATTTTTTTTCATTATTGATTGTATATAAAATATCTTCGACTTCATAATATCCCAACTCCTCTGAATTGATTTTTATTCGTTCAATAAAATCAAGAATACTTTTTAATGGAAAGACATTACAGATATTTTTTCCCTCTATATCTTTAGAATTTATCTCCATTATTTTTTCTATTGCTGAATTGACTGTTTTGATAATTCCATTGTTATCCATTTCAAGAATCACACAGGGAATAGCATTAATTATAAATTTTAGATATTCTTCTCTTTCTGCAATTTCTATTAATAATTTTGATTTCTCTTCTAATAGTTTATTTATTCTATATGCCATACGGTTAAAATGAACAATAAGCAGAGCGATTTCACCATTTTTTTCAATATTAGGTAAGAATGTAATGGATTCTCGGTATATTGAATTTCTAATATTTTGTGTCAAATCCTGTATAGGTACAATTATCTGCTTTTTTATTGCCCACCAAAGTGCAACAATTCCAACAACTATTACAAGGATAAACCCCATTATCCCTTGAAATCGCATATTTTCACTTGCAGATAATATGTTTTGAAGATGTATTAACTGTATTAAAAGAATAGGATTTCCATTTATATCATTAATAATATCCCATAAAAATAATTTGCCATCTTTACTTTCATGAATAAAAATTGTTTTTTTTTCATTAATAATATAACTTGATGCATCTATAATAAGTCTGTCTTTTTCTATATATGGATAAACAGAAACCTCCAACATAGTTTGACTTTTAATGTTTTCCCAATATTTATCATTCAATAATCTTCCCATTATAAATATTCCCCGGGGTTCCCCTTCTACCTTGCTATTTAATATCTTATTTGCAGACACTGCTACATTTCCATAATTGGTAAAGATAATCCCATATTTACCTGCTTTTGTATTATCAAAAGAAAGTAAAGGATGAGTCAATGCTAATTTTGATATAGAAAATTCTACAGGCAATTCTTCATATTGTTTTTTTTCAAGATTATACCACTCTCCAAAGACGACCTCTCCTTGAGTATTTAGTATCAAAATCATATTAATGTTGTTTTCTTCGAATGTTTGTGGCAGGAGGTTTATTTTTTTATAGGTCTCATTTTTATTTATTACAAATTCGTAAGTATCATCCCACCATGCATAGTCCGCACAAGTTCGATTTAAATATAAAAGTTCTTTTTCTATTGTTTTATTAAATCGTTCTAATTCTTCCGTGGCTAATTTTCTTTCAAATTGTGTTAAAGTCGGTTTTATAACCCTGTTATATATAAATATATAACCCATTAATAAAAACAGCCAAAAGACAAGTAAGAGAATAACTATTTTGCTTGTTAATTTCATGTGATTCTAATTCTTATGGTTCAAATGTTTCTTTAAAAATATTATAAATTTCCTTTTTAGAAAATGCTCCATGTTGATTCCTGAAACGATATGAGTCAGAATACAACTGTTCTGAAAAGATCTGCAGTTGGTTATCTGGAACTCCCCAGGAACTTGATTTACATGAAAAATTTATATCTTTGAAGAATCTCAAAAGAGCCTTTTTTATAGATATTTCTGGATGTTCTTTACAATATTCTTCACCCAAAAATTCTATGACAAATCTTAATTTTTCAGGGAAAAATATTATGTTTCTTTTGAACATCGGAATTAAGAACAGTGCATTCGCAATTCCATGGGGAACGTTATAGTTTAAGGTATAGTAATAACCGAGTGCGTGAACTAATGTAGTTCCTGTCTGGGCGATAACAATTCCTGATAACAAAGAGGCAAACAAAAGCCAATATCTTGCAGTGATATTATCTGGTTCTCTTAATGCTACGGGTAGCCACTCTATTATCTTTTTACAAGATTCTATTGCGATACAATCACTTATTGGGGTTGCTTTCTTTGAAACAATCCCCTCTAATGATTGGCTTAACGCATCAAGTGCGGTAGAGAGTGTAACGTCTCTTGATAAAGTTAAGGTAAGACTTGGGTCTAACAAAGCAATTTTGGGAAAGAGTCTTTTGTCAGCAATCGTTTGTTTTGTCACATTTTTTTCATTTGTTATTACCGCATAAGGTGTTACTTCACTCCCAGTGCCAGCAGTTGTAGGAATTGCTAAAATTGGTAGAGGAGATTGTTTAAACAAATCTCTACCAAAATATTGTTCACAAGGTCCTTCATTGGTTGCTAATCCTGCCACAGCTTTACCGACATCTATTGGACTACCTCCACCAACTGCAATGATCCAATCACAGTTTTTGGCAATGCAATATTCTCGGGCTTTTTCACATGTGTCTATGGAAGGATTCTCTTCAACATTATCAAATACCACTGCATTTGAATAATAAGTAAGTAATGATGCTAATGCACCATTTATCTTTGAACTCTTTTTCCCTGTTACTATTAATGGTTTTTTTCCTAATTTAATGTTTTGTGAAGAGATATTTTTAACACTTCCAATATCGAATATTAGTTCTGCAGGCATATAATATTGAAATTTCTCTATGATTGAAGGAATAAAAGTCATAACTACTCCCCTATTACTTTTATTATCAATCTTTTCCGTCTTTGTCCGTCAAACTCAGCATAGTAAATTTGTTGCCAAGGACCGAGGTCTAACTTACCATTTGTTACTGGTACTATGACCTCATGATGTATTAATAAACTTTTTAAGTGTGCATCTCCATTCGTTTCTCCAGTGGCATGATGTCTATAATCTCTTTTAAACGGAGCCAATTGCTCAAGCCATTCATCAATGTCTTGTATTAAGCCATCTTCTGCATCATTAACATAAACACCAGCAGTTATATGCATAGCCGATACAAGAACCATTCCTTCTTGAATTTGACTTTTTCGTAGTGTCTCTTCTACCTTATCTGTAATGTTAATATATTCCCTATGTTTTTCGGTGCAAAAATGCAAATATTCAGTATAACTTTTCATACTTTACTCCTTGTTAAGATTATATGAAGATATTTTACCAAAACCTAAAATATATTTGAGATTTACATATCTTTGGAATTACCATATATCATCGTAATTTCACTTCTTAGTACAACTTCTCTTTACAAAGGTTTGTGTGTCTCAATTGCTTTTTGATATAATTAATATTATCTAAAAAGTGTTCTTATCATTATTTTTATTCTCCTCTTTTAATAATAGGTTCATTATTTTCTATGGATAAATACAAGGTAGCAATAGTTGGTTGTGGAAACATTGGAGCGGATATATGTATCGCATTGCAAAAAGGAACTATACCCGCTGAGATTGTTGCTCTTCATGATATAGATGAATCGAAGGCACAAGTATTAAACAGAACATTCCACTTAAATGCAGTTATCTGCGGATTAGAGGAAGCGGTTTCGTTAGCAGATTTTGTTATTGAATCTGCTGTTTCGTCTGCCGTTGAAGATGTTATTCGTGCTTGCATTAAATATAGAAGAGATTGTCTAATTATGAGTTTAAGTGGATTACTAAACAATTTAGAACTTATTGAAGAAGCCAAAAAGAACTTCGTCAGAATTAAAATTCCTTCTGGTGCTGTATGTGGACTTGATGGTATCAGAAGTGCTATGGAGGCAGGACTCCACCGTGTAATGTTAACAACACGAAAGTCACCACAAGCATTAATGGGGGCACCATATTTAATAAAAAACAATATCGACTTGTCAAACATTACAGAGCCTATGACAGTTTTTGAAGGGAATGCATTAGAGGCGGCACAATATTTCCCAGCCAACATTAACGTTGCATGTGCCTTGAGTCTATATGGAATAGGACCCAAAGAGACAAAGGTACGAATTGTTGCCGACCCCACTATTACAGAAAATATCCATGAAATTTATGCAGAAGGAGCATTTGGTAGATTACAAACAACGACCGTCAACCTACCATCACCAAGGAATATCAAAAGTAGTTATCTTGCATCTTTGTCTGCAATTGCTGAATTAAGAGCAATGGCGGAAGATTATGTAGTTCATTGCTTATATTGTCCCCAACGAAAAGAGGAAAATACATAATCACTTTTGATATAATAATGCCTGAATTTTAAATCAAAAAAGAAAGGGATTGTAAAAAATGTATGCAATTATTAGTTGTGGCGGAAAACAGTATAGAGTTCAGCCAAATGATAAGATTCGCGTTGAAAAAATAAACGCGAAAGAAGGAGATATGATTGAAATTAACAAAATACATTTAGTTTCTTCAGGTGAACAAATTATCGTAGAACCTGAAAAGTTGGGATCCTTTTCTGTAACAGCTCAGGTTCTTTCTCATGGCAAAACAAAGAAAATTCGTGTGTTCAAATATAAAAGAAGAAAGAATTACCATCGTACCTACGGACATAGACAATTATTTACGGAACTGTTAGTTAAAGAAATAAAAGGCTAAAAATGATTTGATGATATAGGAGACAAACAATGGCGCATAAAAAAAGTGGTGGAAGTGCTCGAAACGGCAGAGATAGTAACCCCAAAATGTTAGGTGTAAAACGATATGAAGGTGAACAGGTTATTAAAGGGAATATCCTTGTTCGTCAGAGAGGCACAAGAATAAAGCCAGGGAAAAATGTCGGTTTAGGAAGAGACCATACAATTTTTGCTATGGCTGATGGTATTGTAAAGTTTCGCTACATCGCTGAAGGGAAAAAATGTGTAGATGTTATTCCTCTGGAAACATCTCAACAACAAGCAACAATTTAAAAACCATTTTTTAATTATATAAAAAACTGGCGCGATACGTTATCGTGCCAGTTTTTATCTTATTGGTATTGTATGACACAGCATATAAAAAACAAATTGTTTGTTGACGAAGTTCGTATCCGCTTAACTGCTGGTAGCGGAGGAAACGGATGTATTAGCTTCCGTAGAGAGAAATATATTCCAAGGGGTGGGCCAGATGGTGGGGATGGAGGAAATGGAGGAAGTATTTATTTTCAGGCAACAACAAAACTTCATACATTGATCGACTTAAAATATCATGCCCATTGGATTGCAGAACGAGGAGAACATGGCAGTGGTAATAACAGACATGGCAAAAATGGAAAAGATTTAATAATCCCTGTTCCATGCGGTACTATTATTCGAGACTGGGAGACGGGAGAAATTCTTGCTGACCTAAAAAAACATGAACAAACATATCTCGCTGTAAAAGGTGGTAAAGGGGGAAGGGGAAATGCAAGATTTACAAGTTCTACCTATCAAACTCCTCGTTTTGCCGAAAAAGGTGAAAAAGGTGAAGAGAAAGAGTTCCTTTTGGAACTGAAATTAATTGCTGATGTTGGCTTTGTAGGCTTACCTAACGCTGGCAAATCAACCTTGTTATCCAGAATTACCTCTGCAAAACCAAAAATAGCAGATTATCCTTTTACCACTCTTAACCCAAATCTGGGAGTAGTCTCACTTCCTGGATATAGGTCTATTACAGTTGCAGATATTCCTGGAATTATTGAAGGAGCATCAGAAGGAAAAGGACTCGGGCATGACTTTCTAAAACATATTGAACGAACCCGTGTTTTACTTTTCCTTGTCGATATAGGCGACCCTGACCCAAAGAAAACAATCGACATATTAGAAAACGAGTTAGAGGCATACAGCCCATTATTCAGTGAGAAACCTAAAGTCTACGTTTTTAATAAATTGGATATTCCCGAAAATCAGGAGCGATTCAAAAAAATAATTAAGAAAAAGAGGTGGAATGTTCCTATTTTCGGTATATCCGCTGTAACAGGCGAAGGAACAAAACAATTGGTTGAGGCTATGTATAAGATTGTGGAGGAGGCAAGAGACCAAGAGATAGAAGAACCCGAACCTATTGAAACACGATATGTGTATGAAGCCCCATTCAAAATATTTAAAGATGCTGGTGGATTTCGAATAGAAGGAAAACGGATTATTAGGGTGTTCCAAATGACTGATTTTGATAATGAAGAAGCAGTACAATATTTACAACGTGTTTTATCTCATATGGGATTATTTCGTGCATTAAAAAGATTTGGAGCTAAAGATGGCGATATAATCTATATCGGCGATTACGACCTAACATATTCTGACGAAACATTGCTATCTCGTCCTTTAAACAAAGGGAAAAAGTCAAAACATGAATAAGAAGACTATAGTAATTAAAATAGGAACAGATTTAGTCAATAATAAAAATAACCAAAAAAATATACTGTCGCATATTGTTAAGCAAATTTGTCAATTAAAGGAACAAAACAATCTCAACTTCATAATTGTAAGTTCAGGTGCGGTCGGATGTGGTTTATCTCTATTAGGTTTGGGTAAAAGACCCGAGCATCTTTCTGAAAAGCAAGCATTAGCTGCCATAGGGCAGGTTGAACTAATGAAGAGGTATACAAGATTATTTCAATATCATAGTAAGAATACTCTGATTCCTGCACAAATTCTTATTACAAGAAGTGATTTGGATAATAGAATCTCTTATATTAATATTTTAAATACTCTTCATAAACTCTTTTTATATAAAAATATAATTCCAATAATTAATGAAAATGATACAACCGCCATTGAAGAACTACGTTTTGGTGATAATGATACATTATCAGCCAGAATAGCAGTTCGTGTCGATGCCCAATTGCTTATTCTTCTTACCAATGTTGATGGTCTTTACACTGCAAATCCCAAAAAGGATAAAAATGCAGAATTTATACCTATAGTAAAACAACTAACTGCAGAAATATTTAACTGGGCACAGGATACAGATAGTCCAATGTCGGTCGGTGGAATGACCACAAAATTAGAAGCAGTAAAGATAGCGTGGCATGCAGGTATTCCCTCTGTCATTGCAAATGGAAGTAAAAAGGATATTATTCAGCAAGTATTGGAAAATAAAGGACATTTCACTATTTTTATCCCTCCCAAAAATAAAATTTCCCAGAGAAAATCATGGATTGCCTTCGGAAGAACTGTAAAAGGAAAAGTATTTATAGATAAAGGAGCAGTAAATGCACTTTTAAAGAAAGGCTCCAGTCTTTTACCTGTTGGTATTACTTCAACGCAGGGAAATTTTAAACAAGGGGATTGTATATCTATCATCGGACCCGATGGTGTAGAATTAGGGAGAGGATTGTCGAGTATTAGCAAAGATGAATTAGATAAAATATGTGGTAAAAAGACAAGCGAAATAAAAAAACTTAATAATAATTATTCATTAGAGGAGGTTATCCATAGGGATAACATGGTATTATTTTCAGAAAATACATACATGGAGGGATAAAATATGAGTATTAAAGAAGATGTCGAATTAATTGGGAAAAGAGCAAAAGAAGCATCTTATAAAATTAAAACAGTCCCCAAAAATGTTAAAAATCAAGCTCTTCTCAAAATTGCTGAGGAACTTGAAAATCAAAGCGAGTGGTTAATAAAAGAGAATAAAAAAGATTTAACAAACGCTCGTGAAATGGGACAAACATCCGCTTTTATTGATCGTCTTGAACTTAATCCTAAACGAATTCAATCTATGGCTGAAAGTGTAAGAGTCGTTGCGTCACTTCCAGATCCAATAGGCAATATTGAAAATCAATACATACATCCAAATGGACTTCGCATTGCTCGTATTCGACAACCTATCGGAGTCATAGGAATCATTTATGAAAGTAGACCTAATGTTACTATTGATGCCGCTTCTTTATGCTTAAAGTCTGCTAATGCATGCATTCTACGTGGAGGGTCTGAATCTATCCATTCGAACCTTGCCTTAATAAAAATATTTAATGACACCGCTACAAAATGTGGAATCCCTGAATATGCTGTTCAAATGATTTCCACAACAGACCGTGCCGCAGTAGGTGAAATGCTGAAATTAGACAAATATATCGATGTTATTATTCCACGAGGCGGTAAAAGTTTAATCGCACGAATTTATGATGAGTCTCGAATACCTGTTGTTGCCCATTTAGATGGAGTATGTCATACTTATTTACATGCTGATGCAGATTTAGAAATGGCAATGAAAATAGTGATAAATGCTAAATTGCAACGTCCTGGCGTCTGCAACGCTATGGAAACATTATTAGTTCACGAGAGCTGTGCACCTATTCTGCTCCCCCCTATTGCTGAAGCCTTATTGAAGGGAGGATGTGAACTCAGAGGTTGTCCGAGAACTCAAATGCTTATAGATTGTAAGCCAGCCACGGAAGAAGATTGGTATACAGAATATCTCGACAAAATTCTTTCAATACGAATTGTAAGTTCCGTAGAGGAAGCAATTGCCCATATTAATCATTACGGTTCTCATCATTCTGATGCTATCGTTACAAATGACTATTCTATGGCGGAAAAATTTTTAGATGAGGTTGACAGTGCTACCGTATATGTAAACGCCTCTACCCGCTTTACCGACGGCTTCGAATTCGGTATGGGTGCCGAAATAGGCATTAGCACAAACAAACTACACTGGCGGGGTCCTATGGCTCTGGAAGGATTAACCACGTTTAAATTTATTATTCGGGGTGATGGACAGATTCGTGAGTAGTAATAATAATATAGGACTCTATGGCGGAACATTTGACCCCGTCCATAATGTACATATCGAATTAGCATACATTGCGTTAAAACATGCTAAGTTAGACCGCATTATTTTTGTCCCTGCAGGTTTACCTCCTCACAAAAAAGGCAATGTATATGCTTCAGCAGATGACCGTTATAATATGTTAATCTTGGCAACAAAACATGAACCAAAATTCTCAGTGTCTCGAATTGAAATAGACCGCAAAGGGCCATCTTTTACTATTGAAACGGTAGATACACTAAAAAAATTGTTTAATGGCTCTAAAATATATTTAATTGTAGGAATGGACACATTACTTGATATACCAAACTGGTATAAGGCAGATGAATTAATTAATACAGTTGACACATTTTTAGCCGCTAAACGACCAAAATATGAAAATGTAAAAATAATTCCAAAAATATTAAACAAAACAATATGGCTACCCTTTGAACCAAAAGATATAGCATCTCATCAAATACGTCTATATATTAAACAAAATAAAGACATACACAATTTAGTCCCTAATGAAGTAGAGAAATACATAAATGAACACCAACTTTACAGAGATAAATAATATTATACATATAGATTATTCAATGTATTTGGATATTATTAAAAAGCATCTCAGTCAAGAAAAGGTCGAACATTGTGTGTCGACCGCTATTTATGCCTATTATGTGACAAAAACAATTCATAAAGATGATATACAGAAAAAGGTCATTATTGCGTCTATTTTACATGATTTATGTAGGGAATGGTCAGTAAGTGATATGTTAACTAAGGCAAAAGAATGGAATGTCCCTATTACTTTATATGAAGAAAAATATCCTGTATTATTACATGGTCCGCTTTCCGCTAATATGGCTCAACGAGAGCTGAATGTTAATGACAAAGAAATATATGAAGCAATTTACTGGCACACAACAGGTAAAAGAAATTTAGGAATTGTTGGTCAAATTTTATATCTGTCCGATTTCTGTGAACCTTTAAGAAGCTACAAACAGGCACCAATAACACGTGATATTTTTGAGCAAGAGGGTTTTGATTCTGCACTACTATATGTAGCCGAAGAAAGGTTTAAATTAACTTTAAAAAAGAGAGAACCCTCCCCCCATTCATTAGATTTCTTGACCTGGCTTCAACAAAAGAAGGTATAAGATGTAAATGTCCGACGACCTATTTAAAATCCTTGCTCCATATTATGACCAAATCATGAGACGTGTTCGGTATGAGCGATGGGAAGAAAATCTATTAAAGTTCCAGAAACTTATCACTCCGACTGTTGAGAAAAAAATCTATCATTTAGATATCGCCTGCGGAACTGGAAATCTTATGAATCGGTTATCTAAATATGGTTGGTGTTCTATAGGAGTTGACATCTCCCCTTCTATGCTATATACAGGCAGGCAAAATTATCCGAATTTTACCTTTCTAACAGCGAATATGTGTTCCTTGCCATTTATATCAACTTTTCATATCGCCTCATGTCTATTTGATTCTATTAATTTTTTATTGGATGAGGATGATATATTTCGTGCTCTTTGCTCGATTAGTGATGTGCTATTGCCACAAGGTATTCTTTATTTCGATTGCGTAACAGAACAAATGGTTAAACAACATTACACGGATGGGCAATGGAAAGAAAATTATAAAGACTTCAAAACGGTATGGGAATCTAACTTTAATGAACATACCAAAATCGCTACATTGAGCATCCTCGTTCAGGGACAAGGCTGGTCGGTGGTTCGGCAAAAAATTTATCCCGTCGAAATATTTGTAAATGCTATTCAAGAGGCTGGTTTGACATTATTAGCATGTGTAGATGCACATACGTGGAATTATATGGATTCAGGAACAGTGCGTGTAGATTTTATCTGTGCTAAACAACCATCAGAATCTCTTATAAAAAAATTCCGCGAACTTCACCAACAATTAAAAGATGAATACAAAATAGAATTCAGGACTGATTAGTCTAAAGGCGATTTCCAATCTGGAGACGGAACCCTTAAACTGCCTAAAATATTTAGCAATTCATTACACTTATCAGGATTTGTAGATGCCAGGTTATTTGTTTCCCCTTTATCTACATTTAAATCATAAAGTTCAGGAGGTGAATCCATACTATTTTTTACTAATTTCCAATTATCTATTCGCATTGCTTGCTTAAAACCTTGTTCATAAAATTCCCAATAAAGAGGCCTATTCTTAAAAGCAGAATTATCTTGACCATACAGTAATGGCACAAGAGATATACCATCAATCCCTTTTGGAACTTGAGCCCCTGCTAATTCAGCGAAGGTAGGCAGAACATCCCAAAAAGCACAAGGAACATCACATTTCGAACCAGCCGTAATTTTATCTTTCCATCTGACAATGAAAGGAACACGAATACCACCATCATATAATGCCCTTTTATAACCCTTAAAAGGACCTGAACTTTTGAAAAATTCAGGGTCCGCCCCACCTTCCTTGTGTGGTCCATTGTCACTCGAAAAGAGAACAACTGTCTTCTGGTCCAGTCCTAATTCTTTGAGTAAAGCCATTATTTTACCAACAGAATCATCAAGTCGAGTTATCATACCAGCATGATTCTTTTGTTGTTGAGGCCATGGACGGTCTGAATATGGCTCGTCATTAGGCACTTCCATTCCATTCCCCGTTACATTGCCTAATTCGTTATTGGCATGAGGAATGGTGAATGCCAGGTATAAAAAGAAAGATGTATCTTTATTCTTTGTTATAAAATTAATGGCTTCTTGAGTAAATAAGTCGTGACTATATTGTTCACACTTTGCACATACACCTGGAGTATCGGATAACACATTCCCTTCTATCTTAACCTTTTCCGTTCCTCTCCATAAGAAGTCTAGATAGTAATTATGAGCATGTACTTGATTTAAATACCCATAAAATTCATCAAAACCTTGCAAGACAGGTATGCCTGAAGTTTCTGCTTCACCTAATCCCCATTTTCCAATAAGAGTGGTTTTATAGCCTTGTGACTTCAATACCTCCGCAATAGTAACGTCCTCAGGTGCTAAAGGTACTGCACCATTTCCTCGAACTCTTGCGTGTCCCGTATGATAACCTGTCATTAAACAACAACGTGATGGAGCACAAACAGTACTACCTGCATAGCCATCTATAAAAAGCATACCTTCCTTAGCTAAACGGTCAATATTCGGGGTAAGTATTTGCTCTTGACCATAACAACCAATATCACCATATCCTAAATCATCTGCTAAAATAATAATAAAATTAGGCTTTTCTGAATCTCCTTCCCCATACATGGTTTTATGAAGAGCAAGATTTAAACCTATACTTGTTGCCGTTGTTGAAATTAAAAACTCCCGACGTGAGTATTTATTCATACATACATTCCTTTACATTCTTAAACTTAATATTTAATCTCAATTATATAAAAAATAGAAATGACTACTGAAATTTAGTTGTTTTATAATATGGTTCCAATAGAAAAGGATAATAGAGGTGTCGTATGAAACTTATTGTGGAAGGTTCAAATTTAAGAGGTTCAGTAAAAATACCCGCTTCAAAATCACATACAATAAGAGCAGTGGCTATCTCTTCGCTTGCTGAAGGGAAAAGTGTGATAAAGTATCCACTTGCTTCTGCGGATACAATGTCAGCGGTCGAAACGTATCGCTGTTTAGGTGTACATATTGTGACAGAAAACGACCAATGGATTGTAGAAGGGAAAGGTGGAAAATGGGAAATACCAGACAACGTAATTGATGTAGGCAATTCTGGGACGACTATGTGTATCGCATTAGGAAGTTCTGCCCTTATCGAGCAGGGATTAATTGTTATGACAGGGGATTATCAAATTAGAAGAAGACCCGTTGGACCTCTTATTGGTTCATTAAACAATTTGGGGGCTAAGGTTGTTTCCACAAGAAATAATGACTTACCTCCTATTGTTATTCAAGGGAAAATTAGAGGTGGTAATACCTCTATAAAAGCAATGTCAAGCCAATATCTTACCTCATTGCTTATCAACACTCCATTAGCAGAGAATAACACCGATATTGATGTTCCGCTTTTATACGAGAAGCCGTATGTAGATATGACGGTTAATTGGCTTAAAGAACATGGCATACAACTTCAGTATGATAATGAATATAAACATGTCACGATTCCCGGTTGCCAAAAATATGAAACTGTTAACAAACAAATTCCTGGAGATTTTTCATCTGCAACTTTTTTCTTATCTGCTGGTGCTTTACCTGATAATGAGGTTATTTGTCAAGGCCTGGATATTAATGACACTCAAGGAGATAAAGCGGTATTGCAATACTTAAAACAAATGGGGGCTGATGTCACGGTTGAAGATGATGGTGGTATAAAAGTGAGTGCTAAGCAATTAAAAGGTTGCGATATAGACTTAAATGCGACCCCTGACGCTTTACCAATGATGGCTGTTCTTGCATGTTTTGCATCGGGGAAAACAAGGCTCCTCAACGTTCCGCAGGCACGGTTAAAAGAAACAGACCGCATCTCTGTGATGAGAGAAGAACTATCCAAATTAGGGGCTAAAATAAAAGAATTACCCGATGGTTTAGAAATTGAAGAATCTTCCATGATCCCAGGAAATGTAGATGGGCATGGGGACCACCGTGTTGTTATGGCTTTAGCTATCGCTGGCACAATGCTTCCTGGAACAACAATTATTGATGGTTATGAATCTGTAAACATCACATTTCCAACATTCTTAGATTGCCTACAAAAAATTGGTGGAAATGCACGTATATTAGAAGATAAGAATAATCAATAAAAGAATCTTATAATAAGGAGGATATCTTTGAAATTAGTCGTTTTTGGGCCTAAAGGTGCTGGAAAAACTACCATTGGTAAACAGCTTGCAGAAATAACAGGATTAACTTGTTTTGAAACAGATGAGATGATCGAACATTATTATTATGAAATAACAAAAGAAAAAAAGACATGCAGGCAGATTTTTATAGAGAAAGGTAGGGATTATTTTAGGGATTTGGAAGCAAAAATAGCACAAAAAATTTCAAGTATGGATTGGTGCCTTATTATTACTGGTGGTTCTATGATGTTGCACCCACCCAATCGAAGAAAACTAAGACATAATGCATTATTAATATACCTCACAGCCGATAAAGAAGTGCTCTGGGATAGAATAGCCAAAAATGGAATTCCCCCCTGGCTAAATTCCGAGAATCCTAAAAGACAATACTTTGATGAACTCTCTTTTAGGGAGGAAATACTACTTCCCTTTGCTGATATATTAATCGATACAACATCTGGCGACCCTTTTGACATTGCTCAGCTATTAATGCGACGAATTAGTGAAGAACTCGCAATTCATACCCGTTCTGCAAATACATTTGGAGAAATTATCCGTGTGACAACGTTCGGAGAAAGTCACGGTAAAGCCATTGGTGCTATTCTTGATGGAATTAAACCAGGTATCGAAATTTCTGAAGAGGATATTCAGAAAGAGTTGGATAGAAGACGTCCAGGACAAAGTTCTATTACTACCCGAAGAAAAGAGTCTGATAAGGTTCATATCCTCTCTGGTGTTTTCGAAGGAAAAACAACAGGTGCACCTATTGCGTTAATTATTTATAATGAGGATTATAAATCCCAGCATTATGAAGAACTTAAAGACGTTTTCCGTCCTGGACATGCAGATTTTACATTTTACATGAAATATGGAATACGAGACCATCGAGGCGGTGGAAGGTCCTCTGGCAGAGAAACAGCATGTAGAGTTGCATGTGGTGCTATTGCAAAAAAACTACTCGAACGAAAAGGAGTAAAAATTATTGCCCACACAGTTGAAATTGCAGGGCAACCAATTCAGAAGATAGGTTCTTTTGAGAATATTGAACAAAATCCAGTTCGCTGTTCTGACCCTGACTCCGCAAGGATTATGGAAGAAGAAATATTAAAAGCACGAAAAGATGCAGATTCTGTTGGTGGAATTGTCCAATTAGAAATTCATGGACTACCTCCTGGTCTGGGTGACCCTATCTTTGCTAAATTAAACTCACGTTTAGCATCAGCACTAATAAGTATCGGTGCTATTAAAGGTATTGAATTCGGCGATGGATTCCAATTAGCACGGCTCCGAGGTAGCGAATCAAACGATGCTATGGAAAATGGTTCATTCCTTACAAATCACGCTGGCGGTATTTTAGGAGGCATTAGTACAGGACAACCTGTTATTGTAAGACTTGTTGTTAAGCCAACTTCCTCTATTGGAAAGTCTCAAAAAACAATGGATGTTCATTTTAACAACAGGGAAATACGTGTGCATGGCAGACATGACCCCTGCATTGTCCCCAGAGTTATCCCCGTTATTGAAAATATGACTGCATTAACAATTTTAGATATTTGGATGGTTCAAGTTCGATTGAATCCTGATTGGGCGAAGAAGTGGGGTGACCCTTGTGAACCTTAAACATAAACAGCCTTTTTGATAATCTACCTCCTCGTTTGTTATCATGTAATAAACAAATGAGGAGTTGTTATGATTATTTGTCCTCATTGCAACAAACAGAGAATAGGCTCAGGCAAATTACCACCAGACGTAGTTATGATACTTCCTTGCCCTGCATGTCATGAATTCAGTATTGTATTCAGAAATAGAGCAATACCCATCAACCGCCACATCATCGAAAAAGGGTCAAGAAAAGAAAGGATAGAACATTTAGCAAGTATCGTTGAAATGTTTCTTGAACTTGCTATGCCAGATATAAAACATTTGGACAAAGAACAATCCTCTCATGAATTTTACGAACATGAAGAAGAAGGCAAACAAATTTATCCTACTACACAAAAAAATCAACAGCACCTTGTTTCAGGTAATCAATTACAGCCCATCTCAGCAGATGATGTAAAAACCTTCATAGAAAAAGAAATAAATTCAATCGACGACCCAGAATTCTTCAAAAAATATTTTGGAGATAATTAATTTATACTTTTAATCCCTCTCTTCTCTCTTGTCAATCTCTGTGAAAAGATTTTTAGTCCAGTTGTATACTCTATCAACCGTCATGTTACTCTCATTATCCTGATCAATGATTAGCCCGCAAAATTTCCCATCTACAACAGCCTTTGAATCATTAAATTTATAGCCTTCTATATCACAAAAGCCAATAATTTCAGCCTTACAAGTGATTATTTTGTCATATAATTCTCGTATACCACTCGCAAATTGGTCAGGAAATAAAGCACTATCTCCTAATCCAAACAATGCAATAATTTTATTTTTCAGCATTTGTTCATTTAATTTCGGAAGAAAGTTTTTCCAATCTTTCTGTATTTCACCATTAGCCCATGTTGGCGTCCCCATGATTATAAAATCGTATGTTTGTAATTCTTCCACATCAAAGGAACAGACATTTTTTATATCAATATTATGCCCTTTTATTGCTGAGGCAATAATTTCTGCGACATATGCAGTATTTCCTGTTGTAGTTCCATATAATATTAATATTTTCATTTTAGTTCACCTGCATAATATAACACCAAAATAACGGAAAAGATTTCTTTTTAACGAGATTCATTTTGTTTAGTCAACAACCATAATTCCAGATTTTTTTATAATTACATCTCTTTTTAAGACATCTGAGAGGTTAATTTCTGGAAGTTCAGGTGTAGAACTCACTATTTCCTGCGTGCCATCAGGGCACAAAATGAACGTATCTTCTGATTTTACACCCTTTGCAGAGGGATTCCATGCAAAAGCAGAACCAAATAGCAACTCTTTGCCGAAAAAAGATTTTAATAATTCTGGATAATGTTTATCTAATACAGGAAAGGTTTCATTAGGTTTCCCCTTGCATGTTCTACCTGCATATCCCGTTGCTCCCCCTTGATGATGATTATGCCATTCATTATCTGGGAATCCCATTACCTTATATGCATTTTGACATACCATAAAAACATCCCCTAAACTCCTTTCTGGTTGTGTTGCCTCCTGTATCATAACATCAACCCCACATATTCTTTTATAAGCATCTTTTATTTCTTCACTTATTTGCCCTACTTGTTTGAATCTTGTCAATGATACTACAAGTCCTTCTTTCATAAAACAGCCTACCACCATAACTATATTTTTAATCTTCTTATTTCCAATACCCGATAGTAATGCATTCTCCGTAGGTAAAGGATGTCTATATTTTTCTATTCGTTCATCACTTGCAACTAAAGATACAGGAACAAGACACCCTCTCTTATGCCCTTCATATACTAAACGGCTTGCCACCTCTGTTTCACTACTACCTTGCTGGATTTCTTTAAGTGTTTCAACCATTGCTTCACCAGCAAGTCTACCTAAATTCCTATATTTCTCTAATTCTGTTTCTGTCAACAATGCTCTTAAAACACTGAGTTCATTATTTACATTTTTTCCTAAACTTCCATCGTCAGACACCCATCTACTCTCATCAGTTATCTTAAAATACCTTTTTACTGCCTCTGAAGGGGACGATTCGAACCATAAAAAAGTTATTTTTTCACAGGGGTACTCACTGAGTTCTTCGTCCATGATTCTTGATTCTTCGATATTATTTCCAACATAAAAAACATTGCCCTCTTTAGTTACTAAAAGTGAATTTGCCCCTATATCTGTATACTTCCATATATAATTCCGTTTTCCACCTGTAGCCATTGCAAAATTATCAACCCGCGAAATTAAAATCCCTTCATAGTTATTTTCCTTCAAAAAACACTGTATCAGAGTAATTCTTATTTTGAACAATTCAAAATTGGTCATCATACAAAAGTCTCCTCTAAATTATTTTTTTGAGCAGAAATTAGATATAATATAAAATTATAAAATATTTATTAAAATGAAGGTAAAAAAATGGCGGACAAAGTGTTAGCAAACAAAAAAATATTAATATTAGAAGATGAGCCTGATATTTCTAATTCTCTAAAATTTTTATTTGAGGCGGAAGGAGCAAAAGTGCTTACATCTGAATATGCCTATAAGGCGTTAGCACTTGCGGAGAAAGAAATGCCAGATTTATGTATTTTTGATGTTATGCTTCCAGACGAAAGTGGAATACAGTTATATGTCGAATTTAAATCCCATCCTTTCTTGTGTAAAATTCCTATAGTCTTTCTATCAGGTGTCAACGCTTATGAGTTAGGTAATAGCTGGACTGCAGAGAGAATTGCTAATGAATATGATGTCCCTCCTCCCAACAGTTTCATAGATAAGCCATTTAATTCTGACGATTTACTTAATGTTATCAAAAAAATATTAGAAAAAAGTTGTATATAAAATATCTATCTTACTTTATTTAATAATTTTAGCATTTCTTCCACGTCACAAAGACGCTTTCGAACTTTACCTTCTTTCTCTCCCTGTTCAAGTTCATATTGGTCTAATTTTTTCCATTCCTCATAAGTTATAAATTTAATATCTTTATCTTTTAAATATTGGATAAGATTGTTCCGTTGTGGATACTCACATAACGGTAGTGTAGGTAGGTCTGCCAATAAATTTTTAACTGTTTCCAAACTGTCAGGTTTATTATTTCCAATCAATCCTACTGGACCTCGTTTAATCCATCCTGTTACATATAAGCCATGTATAACTGTTCCTTCTTTAACAACCCTGCCAGCAATGTTAGGTATAATTCCTTTCATTTCATCATAAGGGACTCCTGGAAATTTATTTCCTCTATAACCAATACTCGAAATAATATAATCACACTCATGAACCTCTATTTCCCCACTGCCAGTTGCTTTTTGCTTATTGGGCATACCTTCCAAAACATTTTTTTCAAATAGAACTCTTTCAACTCTCCCCTGCCCTTCAATTCGTATAGGTGTTCTTAGAAAGAGGAAATATATCCTTCTTTTTCTTGTTGGTTTGGTCTCAGAAAATCTTTTAAGTATATCCATAATTCTTTGTAATGATGGACTTGCTTTTACTTCTTCATCGCTGGCTTCGTTTAAGATTAATTCTTCAGGATTAATTAATATATCAGTTTCTCCTATTTCTCCTAACGTTAATAATTCATTTTCCTTAAATTTTACTTGTGCAGGTCCTCTACGTCCAACAATATATATTTCTTTAATCTTACTTGTTTTCAATGTTTCCAATGCATTATCTGAAATATCTGTCCCTTTAAGTTCTTCTATTGGTCTGGTTAATATTCGTGCCACATCAATTGCTACATTGCCCATACCGATAATAAATACACGTTCCCTATCAAGTTTTATATCTAAAGATTGATATACAGGATGACAATTATACCATCCAACTATCGAGCTCGCAGTATAAGAACCATACAAATCTTCTCCAGGTATCCCAAGCCGTTGACTGGTTTCCATCCCACAAGCAAGGATTATTGCGTCATAAAATGGACGTAACTCATTTAAGGATACATCTATCCCAACATCAACATTGCCAAAATAAATAAATCTGGGATTCTTTGCAATTTCGTCAAAGGCTTTAGAGACATTTCTAATGTTTTGACTATCTGGAGCAACACCTCGTCTAACAAGTCCAAAAGGGTCTGGATAGCGTTCATACATATCCACTTCACAATTAGGATTCAACCTTAAAAGATGTTCCGCAGAGAAAAATCCACTTGGACCACTACCTATAATTGCTATTCGATAATTCCTTTCCATGTAAATGAAATTCCTATATTGTTGTAGATTTTGTTATTATTAATAAATCAAATAATTATACATGAGAATAACCTATATATTAGGAGTTGCATTATGAATAGATACAAATTAAATAGACGTAGATTTCTTACTACAACATTAGCAACTTCAACAACTGTAATGTCTTTGTCATCTCTAACAAATGCATCTGAAGATAAAAATGACAGCACCTCTTCTTTGCCTTATGGAACCATTCGTGGCTTAAAAGTAAGCCGTTTACTTTTAGGTGGTAATTTGCTAACTCATTTTACACATAGTCGCGACCTAAAATATGTTTACAATCTTTGTGCTCATTACAATACTCCTGAAAAAATAATGGAAACGATGCAATTAGCAGAAAAACATGGTATTAACACTCTTGTTATTCATACTGTTCCTGAAATATTAAAAGTCCTCGAAGACTATCGATTTAAAAAAGGTGGAAAAATACAATGGATAGTCTGCCCAACCGCTTATCCAGATGCAGATTTTGATTTATATAAAGAACAGGTAAAACAACTCATAGACATTGGGTTAGATGCTCTCTACCTTTGGGGTGTGACCGCAGACAGATTAGTTCGTGAGAAAAAAATCTCTGTAATTAAAAAGGCAGTAGAATTGGGAAAAGAAAACGCACTACCTTCTGGAATAGGGGCACATGACCTCGAAGTTATCAAGGTGTGTGAAAAAGAAAAAATAGAACCCGATTTTTATATTAAAACATTTCATCATCATAATTATCCTACAGGGCCCAAAAAGGAGCAATTAATCGAACCTTATGCAGAAATTCCTGGCTATTGGTGCAAAGAACCAGAAGAAACTATCCAGGTTATGAAGGATGTTGAGGTACCATGGATAGCGTTTAAGGTTATGTCCGCAGGTGCCATCCCTCCAGAGGATGCTTTTCCTTATGTCTTTAATAATGGTGCTGACCACATTTTAGCAGGTATGTTTGATTTCGAGATAGAACAAGACGTACAAATTGCGAAGAAAGCCGTTGAGAATGTTAACAGAACACGGCCATGGAGAAGTTAATCTCTATTTAATATAAGTAATATCTTAGTACCTATTTTTACTTTAAGTTGTTTTTCCGCAGAACCACAGTTTACTGCTATTTCTAAGCGATTTCCACTTCCAAATAAACATAATGCTTGTCCTATACATACTTTTCCATAACTTGACGAAAAAGGAATCTTTTTTAAACCACCTTTTATCCTTGCGTATAAAGGAGTACAACCCTGTAAATGTTCTCTCTTTATATTCGTAACAGCATTACCAAAATGGTCTATATGTATTACTTCACCATAGATATAATTATCTTTTATATCAACACAAGGAATGTGAATAAGCTGAAAATCATCAACAATGTGTCCAAAGTCCTCACAATTTCCACCTCTGGCTAACTGAATAGCAAGAGGTGCCATAATATCCCTACCATGAAATGTATTGCTTATAAGTTGATTGGCAGTTTCAAAATATGTTACATGACGAGCCTCTGCATGTTTGTTCTTTATTACAAATGTTGCCACACCATTGTCAGGACATATCAAAAACTTTTGATTTTCATGAATTAATAAAATCCTTCGCTCCGTTCCTACCCCTGGATCTATTATTGCTATGTGGACCGAAGGTATTTGCCAATATTCCCACATTCGTTCTAAAAATAAAGCCCCTTCTATTATATTTTGTGGACTAATTTCATGAGACAAATCAATTATAGATATATTTGGTAATGCAGAAAACAACACCCCTTTTATCTCGGCAACGTAAGGGTCCTTATTTCCAAAGTCAGTAAGCAATGTAATATGTTTTATTTTTTCCATAGTCCATTCCTAAAAAGAATCTAAACGTTTGTATTTTATATTATAGTATAGACAAAACGTTTAGAACAGAAAGGATACTTTTATGAAGAACAAGATTTTAATATACGGTGCCTATGGATATACAGGTTTGTTAATTCTTGATGAATGCATAAAACAGCAATTACCCATTATTATTGCAGGAAGAAATGAGACCAAATTAAAAGAAGTTTCTCAAAAATACAATATAGAATATCGTGCTTTTTCTATTGATAATGTAAACGATATTGTAAATAATTTAGACAATATCCATGTCGTTATTCATTCCGCAGGACCATTTCAATATACTGCAAAAAATATGGTATTAGCATGTCTTGAAGCAGGAACACATTATATTGATATTACGGGAGAAATTGATGTATTTGAATGGATTGCAACCAAAGATTCGGAGGCAAAGGCTAAAAACATTATGCTCCTACCAGGCAGTGGTTATGATGTTGTCCCCAGCGATTGTCTTGCCTCTTATCTTAAATCATTATTACCCGATGCAACCCATTTGTCTCTTGCATTTTATACCACGGGGCGTCCATCCCATGGAACAATGTTAACTGCAATTGAAAGCATGGGAAAAGGTGGACAAATAAGAAAAGATGGCAAACTTCTATCTGTCCCACCTGCCTACAAAAAAATAAAAATTAACTTTGGTGAAGAAACAAAACTATGTGTAACTATCCCATGGGGTGATGTAAGTACTGCATATTACTCCACACAAATTCCCAATATAGAAGTTTATATGGCTATATCTAAAGGGATGAGTTTTATGTTGCAGGGAATTAAAGTAACACAAAACATTATAGGGACAGAACCAATACAAAATTTCCTAAAGAACCGTATTCCCGAAGGAGGTCCATCCTCAGAAGAAAGAGCAAAAAATATTGCCCTCTTATGGGGAGAAGTTAAAAATGAGAAAGGTATTTGTAAAAAAGCTGGGATGAAAACACCTGATGGCTATGACCTGACTGCAAGTTCAAGTGTCCTTATTGCTAAAAAAATATTAAACAATGACTATAAATCAGGTTTTCAAACACCTTCCCTTGCCTATGGCTATAACCTTGCATTAGAACTACCCAATGTTAAACGTTGGGACATTAACGAATAAAATTCAAAACCTTCCTTTTGTCAGACACGTCCAACATGTCCGACACGTCTGATATGTCCGACGTGTCTGACCCATCCATTAAAGACTATTCCCCATACGCATCCTTATCACAATATACTGTAAAATTCTTTGATAATAATAGCAAAGATGCTGGAAAATGGGTGGTAATTTCACCTTTCAATAACAATTTTAACGTCTCTTTCTTTGATGTCCCCTTTACTATTAAAATAATTTCTTTTGAATTTAATATTTCCTTGAACCCAAGTGTATAACCGTGTGTAGGTTTTTCTTGAGCTTTATTAAGCATAGAATGAGTTAGATAATGAGCAGGTACAATGTGAGCCTCTGGAATTATTGTATCCGCAGGATAGTTTAATCCAATATGTCCATCTACTCCAACCCCTAAAATACATACGTCAATACCATTATATTGATTTATTATACTTTTTATACGTTCACATTCATCTTCAGGATTTCCCGCATCACTTCGAAATCCTAACAGTTGTTTGTCATTTATTCCAAGTGGTTGGATGATATTCTCTTTTATATATGTTTCACATGTAGACGGGTCATTAGGTTTTATTCCACCCCATTCATCCAACTTTAATATTTTTATGTTTCTAAATAATTCAGAGTGCTCGGGAAATAAACGATAAACCCCAATAGGACTTTCTCCCGTTGCAACGCAAATTAATGCTTTAGGATTTTTGCCTACTGATAAAACTACCTGTTCAAATGCATTTCTGCATACTTCTTCGTATGTGGAACATACGTTTAAACCAAACATACGATTCTATTGTGCCTCGGTTTCTTTTTCAGAATAACGTTCAAGGATTGCAGGAATTTTGTCTGGCGTTACTTGTCCAAATATTTCCTCATTAATTTCGACAACAGGTGCTAAACCACAACATCCCAAGCATCGTGTTCCTTCAAGAGAGAATAACCCATCTTTGGTAGTTTCTCCAAATTGTATTCCGAGTTCCTCTCTTAATTTATCTACAACCCGTTCTGCTCCTTTTACATAACAGGCTGTACCAAGGCAAACACGAATAAGATATTTTCCTCGGGGAACAAGACGGAAAAAGTGGTAAAAGGTAGCAACTCCAGATACTTTTGCCATGGGTACCTGTAATAATTGGGCAACCGCATCCATTTGTGTTTTTCCAAGAAAACCATAATGTTCCTGAACCAATTGGAGTATCTTGATTAATTTACTTTCCGGATTGTCTTCTTTTTTACATTCTTCAATAAATTCAACAATATGTTCTGGAAGTGCCTTTTTGGCAAATTCTTCAACTTCCTTCCAATTATCTGTTGTTTGTTGGATATTTTGATGTGCACACATTATCGTATTCCTCTCGGTAATCTGGGGTGGTAGTGTGTATGTAACAATTGGTGAGCCCGTTCACTGCCTGGGGCTCCCAAAAATTCCCTATATACCTGCTGAATTGATGGATTATGATTTGAACTTCGTATATTCTTATTACTATCTATCTTATACAGAGCCTGTGCCCTTTTGGCTAAAAGTTCAGGGTCAAGGAAATGATAACCTTCAGGTGGATAAGGTTGTCCCCCACCACCAATACATCCCCCCGGACATGCCATAATCTCTACAATATGGTATTGTTTTTCACCTGATATGATTCTGTTTAAAATCGTTTTGGCATTTGTTAAACCGTTAGAAACCGCAACATTAATCTTATAATTGCCAAATGTAACCTCTGTTTCTCTTAAGCCTTCTACAGCACGAACATCTGTAAATTCCATCTTTTCCGGAGGTAATCCAGTTAGAACTTCACATGCCATTCGTAATGCCGCTTCCATAACACCTCCAGTTGTGCCGAAAATATCAGCCGCACCACTGGACTCGCCTAAGGGGTTATCAAATTCACTATCGGGTAAATCTTTTAAATCAATTCCGTAACATTTTATCATCCAAATGAGTTCCCGAGTAGTCAAAACAGCATCTGTATATGGTGTACCATCAGCCATCTTATGCTCATCTCGGTCTGCCTCATACTTTTTAGCAACGCAGGGCATCACCGCTACAACAAAAACATCTTTCGGGTCTTTCTTTATCTTCTCCGCATAATATGTTTTTAATAGAACAGAAGTCATACTCATAGGGCTTCTGCAAGTTGATGCAAAGGGAATCATCTCAGGATAAAATTTTTCTAAAAAGTTTATCCATCCAGGCGAACAACTTGTTAAAAGAGGAAGTCTTTCTTTTTTCTGTATTCTCTTCAAAAACTCAGTGGCTTCTTCGACTACTGTTAAATCCGCTCCAAAATTTGTATCAAAAATAGCATCAAAACCAAGTAAGCGGAGTGCAGTTACCATTTTTCCAGTGGCCGGAGTTCCAGGCTCCATACCAAAACCTTCACCTATCGCCGCACGAATGGAAGGCGCTGTTTGTATGACAACATGTTTCTTCGGGTCTGCCAACGCATTCCATACCTTCTCCGTATGGGATTGTTCTATGAAAGCGGCTACAGGGCATACCATTATACATTGCCCGCACTGGATACATACAGATTCATCCATGGCTGAACCATGTGCAGGCATCACTTGGGTATTAAAACCTCTTCCATGTTGACTTAAATTATAGACCCCTTGAACTTCCGCACAAACACGGACACACCGTCCACATAAAATACATTTTTCTGGAACTCGAACAACAGATTTACTTCTTTTATCTTCTGGAAAACGCTTTCGTTCTCCAGAAAACAACCTTTCACGAACACCTAACGAATAAGACAAATTTTGAAGTTCACAATTCCCATCCCGTTCACAGGTCTGGCAATCTTGTGGATGGTTGTCTAATAGTAATTCAACAATATCTCTTCTTGCTCGACGAATTTCAGGGCTGTTCGTCTTAATCTCCATTCCTTCCCATACCTTTGTACTACAGGAAGTCATGTAAAAATCAAAACCCTTAACCTCAACAATACATACACGACAGGAGCCCTGTAAACTTAAATCGGGGTGGTAGCATAAACGAGGTATCTGAATCCCAATCTTTTCCGCCGCTTCCATGACGGTTGTTCCTTCAGGAACGGACACGTCTCTATCATCAATCTTTATATTTATCGTTTTTACTTCTTTTATTTTAGGTTTATTCATATACAAATCCTTGATTTATCTTTATTAAAGTTTTTTCACAGCTTTAAATCTACAAACTTCAAAGCATCTACCACATTTGATACATTTTGCAATATCAATCACATGCACTTCTTTTCGCTCCCCTGTAATACATTGCACAGGACAATTCTTAGCACACATTGTGCAACCCACACATTTCTCTGGATCTATTTCATAATGAATCAGTGAACGACACTTCCGAGATGGACATTTTTTATCTCTGACATGGGCTAAGTATTCTTCCTTAAAATAGGTTAAAGTACTCAATACAGGGTTAGGTGCTGCTCTACCCAATCCGCATAGAGATGATTTTTTAACTAACTTGGCAAGTCGCTCTAACTTTTCTAAATCTTCCTCTGTGCCTTTTCCTTCTGTAATTCTGATAAGAATTTCTAATATCCGTTTAGTTCCCTCTCTACAAGGTGTGCATTTGCCACAAGATTCATCCTGACAAAATTCCATATAGAATTTTGCCACATCAACCATGCAATCATCCTCGTCCAATACAATCATACCGCCACTACCCATGATTGAACCTAATTTCCCTAACGTATCAAAATCTACAGGGGTATCAAAATATTTTTCAGGTATACAACCACCCGCAGGTCCTCCAGTTTGTATGGCTTTGGCTTTTTTACCTCCCGCAGGTCCCCCTCCTACCCCATATACTATATTCCGTAATGTTGTGCCCATGGGAACTTCCACAAGCCCAGTCCTCTGAATTTTTCCAGCAAGTGCAAATACTTTTGTCCCTCCACTTCGACTTGTCCCTATCTGTGAAAACCATTCAGGTCCGTAAACAATGATAGGCGGAACGTTAGCAAAGGTCTCTACATTATTAATTACCGTAGGTTTGCCCCATAGTCCACTCTCTGTCGGATAAGGAGGTCTAACACGAGGTTGGCCACGTTCCCCTTCTATAGAGTGAATTAAAGCAGTTTCCTCACCACATACAAAGGCTCCTGCACCTAAACGGATTTCAAGATCAAAATTAAAAGTACTACCTAATATGTTTTGCCCTAATAAATTATGTCTCCTACACTCTTCAATAGCGTTATTTATTCGTTCTACTGCTAAAGGATACTCCGCACGAATATAAAAATAACCTTTTTGTGCCCCTATAGCAAAACCACCTATTATCATCCCCTCAACTATACTAAATGGGTCGGACTCTAACATACTACGGTCCATAAATGCACCAGGGTCACCTTCATCCGCATTGCAAATAATATAACGGATTTTCTCTTTTGCTTTACGTGCACTTGACCACTTCATACCTGTGGGGAAACCACCTCCACCTCTCCCCCTCAATTTGGATTCCGTTATTTGTTTCACTACCCATTCAGGATCGTCTTTTTCTAAGACTTCCTTTAATGCAAGGAATCCTTTATAATGAATATAATCATATATGTTTTCCGGATTTACAACACCTGCATTTCGTAAAGCCACACGTGTTTGTTTATTAAAGAATGCTACATCTCCATATAAATTATAAAACCTCTGACTTATTGGCTTTTCTTTTACAACCAGATGTTGAACCACTTTACCTTCCTTAAAATGATTCTCTATAATTTCCTCTGCATCCTTTATAGTTTTGAGCTTATATATAACATTATCAGGTCGAACCATAACCTGAACTGTTTGTTCCTTTTTCTCTCTTATTGTGCAAAAACCTAAACAACCAATATGGGTCAGCCATACCTCATCAGGTTTTAATCCAGATTCTGCAAGTTTCATTTCAAATTGAAACCTTAAACCACTCTCTAATGCACCACCACAACCAGAACCGTCACACATCAAAACATGATATTTACAAGAATCAGGAGTCTTGTCCAATAAATGTTCATGAACTATTTTCCCGCCGATGATGTGATCCATAAAAATTCTATGAACCGTATCCCGTTTTACTAACTGGTATTTTACAGGTAATTTGCCCGGTATAAATACACCAACTATCGGTTCACAACTACATCTACCTGTGCAACCCGTCTTTTCTAAGATTATATCTGGCCTTCCAGAAGATGCAATGTGTTTCTGAAATTCCTCATATACAACCTGAGAACCTGCCGCATGTTCGCAGGTCGCAGAACCTACACGAACTCGAATTTTTTCTCCATAACCCAAAGAATTTCGAAATTCTTCGGCTTTCTTAAAAAGTGCTTCATAATTATTGTTTACACTATTCATATAACATCTTTCTTATATAAATTGTTTTTATAGTTTATCCTTCAAAATTTATTCGAACATATTATAACAAATTTGAAATCCTATTTTCAACCTAACTATATGACATACAATAAATAGCATAATTTGTGAATCATTTAACGATTTGTCCTTTGTCAACTCTTATTATAAATGGGTCTGTAAATATATCCGATTCATCTCGACTGGTACTTGAAAATTCGGATATAATTGCTCCTTCTTCTCCTGCTTGGAACCAATGTAATGTGTTCGGTGGTAGTGTGTACTGCTCACCCGGATGTAACTCTATTTCATGCCAAACCGTAAAATAATCTTGTTTATCTTCTGGTATTTTTGCTTTAGGATGTCTTGTTGGTTCTCCTTCTGTATATAAATACACTTTACCCCAACGACAACGAAAAGTTTCCATTTTCCCAGGGTCATTTTCAACAGGTGGATGTTTATGTTCTGGACATATCATCCACGGGAACATAATCAATTCTTTAGCACAATACCGTTCATTATTAACATAGGTAATAATTGCCAATCCTATTTCCTCAAATCGCCCTAATCCAAATTCAGCAATTTCAATTTTATCCTCTTCATCCTTAGTTATAACTATTTGAGCCTTATTTAATAGCTCAATAACATTCTTACAATAATAATCAATCTTATCCTTTGACAACATAAAATTCTCCTTTATGTAAAATTATAACCTTTTAACAAATGTAATATAAAAAAATAACGTCATTAAATTATAAATTAAAAACGAATGAAAACATCAATAAGAACCTATTTCTACAAAAACTGCCTCAAAAACCCTACCTGTGTTTTAAACTACTTTAACATTCCTATTGACTGAATAAATATTTTATCATAATATCAATAAAAGAATTCCATCATCTACCCCAATAAAAAAGTAACACAGACACCCCTGCCCGTGTCTTTTACTTTTACAATTACACAAGGAAAATAAATATTTAATCACAGAGTTTTCACAGAGAATTTAATAAATTTTTAGGGGATAATTACAACCCCAGATGCAAAAAAGCACTGAATTGTTTTTACTCTTTCCTCTCTGTGCTCCTCCATGTACCTCCATGTCCTCTGTGGTTTATTTCTTTTCTAAAAGTATAACGTATCGGGAGCATCCCTGCTCCCCTAAGAAATAAATGTTAACATGAAATCTATCCTTTCAATTGCAAGTCTGTCCCCGCTGTATTATGTAATAATTTCCCACAGGCAAAAATATTTGTGCTACTTTATAATTCCGGGGCAGTAGCCGTCTTCGCCAGTAGGGCAGGGATAATAACCACCTATATTGAAGAATTGGATTACTCTCAACAATTCGCTAAGGCTGATTTTCCAATCACCATTCTGATCCGCACTGTGCGGTGGTTTTTCCTCTTCTCCTTCCACCACGCCTTCTAGAACCCCTTCTGGAGTGCCTTCAAAAAGGCCTTCCGGTGTCCATTCGGGGTGCCCTCAGGAGTACCTTCAATAACACCTTCCAGTATTCCTTAGGGGGTTCCCTCTGGAGTGCCTTCAACTATCCCTTCCGGTGCCCCTTCGGGAGTCCCTTCCGGAGTCCCTTCAGTCGCTCCTTCGGGAGTACCTTCAACAACCCCTTCCGTACTACCTTCGCCTTCAGGACATGGTCCCGTTGACACTACCAAATCCACTTCGCTACCCGGACTTACCTGTGTCCCCGCTGTCGGGATCTGGCTTATCACTTTGCCCGCTGACACTTCATTACTACATTGCTGAGTTATCGTACCTACTGTTAACCCGGCTCCCGTTATCGCACTCTCCGCTGAACTCTGGCTTATACCCACAACATCCGGAACGGATACACAACTTCCCGTTGACACTACCAAATTCACAGATGTCCCCGGATTTACTTGCTGTCCCGCGGTTGGGCTCTGGTTGATTACTTTACCCGCCGTTACCGTATTACTACATTGCTGAGTTACCGTACCAACCGTCAACCCAGCTCCGGTTATCGTACTCTCCGCTGAACTCTGGTTCATACCTACCACATCCGGAACATTTACTAATGGACCACCCTGCCATAATAAGTATGGATAACTACTACTTTCTACTATCCCCCATACAGTTGTAAAATCCCAACCTACATAAGTTGCCTGCTGTTTCATCTCCAATGTCGTCTTGCCTTCTCCTCCCTCAGAACTACTCCGCCTAGATGTCTCTATATCCCAATAACTATCACTCACGGTACCATTATAATTCCTACCCACAAGACGGCCTACATATCGATTCCACGAAACACTGCCCGTGCTATAACTTTGACTCACAGTTCCAGAATCATTCCAACCCACAAGACCGCCTACATTACTACTACCCCCCGAAACACTGCCCGTACTATAACTTTGACTCACGGTGCCATCATTCCCACCCACAAGACCGCCTACTGAAGTTCTCCCCGAAACACTGCCCGTGCTATAACTTTGACTCACGGTACCTTCATTCGAACCCACAAGACCGCCTACATTACTACCCCCCGAAACACTGCCCGTGCTATAACTTTGACTCACGGTTCCCCAATTCTCCCCCACAAGACCGCCTACATTATAACTACCCGAAACACTGCCCGTGCTATAACAATTGTTAACTATACCTCTATCATTATACCCAACAAGAATACCTGTACACCACCCCCCTCTGACCCAGCCTTCTTCTATACCTAAATTCGTTATCTCGCCGCCTCCTCCGACATAGCCAAATAAGCCTACATTATTCTGCCCGGAACGATTGATATACAACCGCCGTATCTTGTGCCCATTCCCATCAAATCTGCCTGTAAATACTCCTATCGGATTAAAACCTTTACCTCCATCCCAGTTTATCGTTTCACTTGCATCTATATCCGCCATCAATTTATATACTCCATCCCATGGATACTTGCAATCCCTGCCTATCTTGCTCAAATCTGATAAACTCCATATCTCCTTCTCCTCCGGCGGTAATGGCTCTTGACTCGGTCCTAATACACGCAAATACGGATATGATACTCCTTCGTTTATCGCCCATACATTCACAAAATCCCAGCCTAAATAAGTTGCCTGCTGTTTCATCTGCGCTGTCGTCTTGCCTGTCCCTCCGTCAGAACTACTCTGCCCGGAGGTCTCTATATCCCAATAACTATCACTCACGGTACCTTCATCATTATACCCCACAAGACCGCCAACTTCCTCATACCCCGAAACACTGCCCGTGCTATAACTTTCACTCACGGTACCTCTATAATTATACCCCACAAGACCGCCTACATAATTAACTCCCGAAACACTGCCCGTGCTATAACTTTGACTCACGGTTCCTTCACTCCCACCCACAAGACCGCCTACACCATCATCCCCTACCACAATGCCCGTGCTATAACTTTGATTCACAGTACCTCCATTCTCACCCACAAGACCGCCTACATAACCTCTACCCAAAACACTTCCCGTGCTATAACTTTGACTCACGGTTCCTCCATTCTTACCCACAAGACCGCCTACAAGCTGATCCCCTACCACACTGCCCGTACTATAACAATTCCTAACTATACCTCTACTATACCCAACAAGAATACCTGTATTATCTCCTCCTATGACCCAGCCTTCCTCTATCCCTAAATTCGTTATCTCGCCGTATCTGCCCACATAGCCAAATAAGCCTACATAATCCTGACCAGAACGATTAATGTATAACCGCCGTATCTTGTGACCATTCCCGTTAAATTTGCCTACAAACGGATTGCTCGACGTTCCTATCGGCAAAAACCCCGCTCCGCTATCCCAGTTTATCGTGTTCGACGCATCGATATCCTGCGTCAGCTCATACTCACCATTCAGCGGATAACTCGCATCGTTGCCTATCTTCTGTAACTTCTGTATACTATCTATCTGTATCACACCATAACCAT